>Ga0307374_10000079_pt1 | contig 160192 bp, 118 predicted proteins | sample OX3MG_FD_202532 | JGI IMG/M metagenome (GOLD analysis project Ga0307374, IMG submission 202532) | Soil microbial communities from Risofladan, Vaasa, Finland - OX-3 | ecosystem: Environmental > Terrestrial > Soil > Coastal area > Acid sulfate soil | place: Finland: Risofladan, Vaasa...
GCCTCGCCCTGAATCCGCCGCTCTTTTGAGCTATCATCCCCGCCCACGGTCGGGGCGTGGCGCAGCCTGGTAGCGCACTTGCATGGGGTGCAAGGGGTCGCAAGTTCGAATCTTGTCGCCCCGACCAATTACTTACGCGTGTTGAGATTTCTGGTTAGGTACACCCTTGGGTACACCTTGTGTTCAAGCGCCGCGCGTACTGCCTTTTGCCTTCCCGTGATGCCTTCCGGCTTCTGCTAGAACACGCAGCGCATCGTTTACCGCCTTGGAAGTCGGAAACACTTGGGCCATATCGCGGTCCAACACGACGACGTTCGCTCCCTTGGCGAGCCGCGGTAGGTATTTGCCGCGAACGCCGGAAGAAAAATCGTACTCCGGTCTCATCTTCTCATCTCGTCACCATTCGCCTTTTTGTTTCCCAGATTGTCTCGTCTGTTGAGAAACCTCTCGCACGCGAGGCCGACCCCCTCGTTTACCGTTAAGCCGTGAGCTGGACGCCTTGCGCGCAGAAGTACGCGATCCGGCATAGCGCGCGAGTTCGCTCATCCAGGCCTTCGAACCAAAGACACCCGCAGCAAGTCCAGCGACACTCAGGTCCGCATCCAGCGCCTCCCAATGCAGTCCGGTGCCCAGAGGCGTCAACTCCACTTTCCCAAGCTGCGCCGCGGTGGCGTTCTTCAAACCCTGCAGTAGCTTCGGCGGTAACATCAGAATCACACCATTCGTGAGCTCGATCACAAGGCGTGATTTACGCGCATCGTAATGCGCCTTCGCGGCGCGAGGTTGTCTCGCCAGGCGCGCTTCGCCCGCCTTGGTCGCGCGCTGATACGAGCGGGCTAATTCGCTTTTTATCCAGTCACCCATGAATCTCGCTCCATTTCTCCATCAGCAGCAAACGATGCTCAGATACGCCCTTCAATGCCTTCGACAAATCGCTCCGTTTCATGCGCCGATTCTCGATTAATCGAGGGTGTCCATTGGGCTCCCCCAGTTCGATCTTTGCCTCTGCTTCCGCTGAAAATACGTGAACGTGTGCAGGGTCATGGTCGTTTGGCCAAATCACAAACCGAAGACCGCCAATTCGGAGGACCGTGGGCATGGAAAAAGATAACCTATCGGATAGGTTTAATCAACCAACGCTAAACAGTGATCCCCGTTAAGCTCCCGGCCGAACTGGCTATGTATCAGTTCGCATGCAATTAAAGGCGCTGATCGTCTTACCTCAGCCGGCATTCGGCTCTTCGAACATTAATTAACGAGTATTGGCGCAACGCGTGTGGCCTGCCTTCGGGAACACCGTCGCCGGGCGCCGACTCTCCTCCGAGTTGCAGCAAGCTGAGCTCAGATCGCATGCCTTGCTTGCAGGATAGGCCAGCGGCAGCCGTTTGATTCAGCGTCGCGTTTCAGATGAACTTCAGGGGCACACCTGTTCCTTCTTGCGAACTACGGCAGTACGCCAATGGCAATTGATGAGGACGTGCGCAGGGTTCGGATCCACGTTCTACCGGAGTGACCCGCCAGTGCCGATAGACTGCCGTCGACCTATTGTGTTGAAAAACTAAGTGGTTTCGCGACCTTTCGGTCATTGGGTTTGTAGCAGGAAAGCCTTGGTTTCGAGAACTTAGCCTGATTGGCAACTTTGTCTGCCGTTTCTTAGGGTTCTAGCCTTGCAATATTGCCTCTACGTGACTCCAAACACGGGTCTTGGTGGCGCGGGGCATAGCCGCTTAGCCATTCGGCGCAGGTTCTGCGCTGTGGCGGCGAGCAGGAACTCATCGTGCGCACCGCTGGGTCCGCGCAATCGCAAACGATCCAGCTTCAAGATCCGCTTGAGGTGAGCAAACAGCACCTCCACTTTCTTTCGATCGTTGCGCGATTGCTTGTAACGGCGGGTCTTGGCCACGGCACGAGCAACATCGCGTGCAGATTCATAAATACTGCGAGTGATCTTGCGATATGGTGTGTTCGGACAGCAGCGGGATTTCATTGGGCAAATCGCGCATTCGGATTGCCTCGACTTATAGATAATCGTGTCGGCTTTGGTAATATGGGTGCGCGGGTTCGTGAAGACGCGCCACTCACTGCGCAGTGCATATCCTTGCGGGCATCGGTATTCGTTGAGTTGTTCGTCCCACTGAAAGTCGCTGCTGGGCAACGTTTCGCGTGTGCGCTGAGTGTGATCCCACACCGGCACATGGGGTTCGATCTGCTTCTCATTCACCAACCAGTTCAGCATCGCCGCAGTACCGTAAGCGGTATCACCGATCAAGCGCTGGGGCTTCAGATCGAAGCGCTCCTCGACCCGATCGATCATCGTCTGCGTGGCATTATTCTCTTCGGTGCGATGCGCGGCTGTCGCCTCAACGTCGACGATTACCCCGGCATGGATGTCGACCAGGTAATTAGTCGAGTAGGCGAAGAACGCGGGACATCCGGGAGCAGCAGTCCAGCGCGCTCCCGGGTCGGTCAGCGAGATGTTCTTCGGCGTCGTGCCAATCTGACCTTCTTCCTCGAGCGCTTGCAGATACTCGCGTACTGCGCGCGTTCCGAGCTCCGGGTTGCCCCAGTCGATCCCTTCCTCGCTTGGAACACCGCGGCGGCGGTTGGCATCGGCCTTCACGATGCTCGCATCGACCGCGAACCCTTCGCCTCGAACCAATCCTTCCGTCATGCATCGCTGCACAACGCCCTCGAACACGTGCCGGAAAACATCGCTCTCGCGGAAACGGCCGTGCCGGTTCTTTGAGAAGCTCGAGTGATCAGGAATATCCTCTTCTAGGCCGAGCCGGCAGAACCAGCGATATGCCAGGTTCAAATGCACTTCCTCGCACAACCGTCGCTCCGAGCGAATCCCGAAGCAGTAACCGACTAGCAGCATTCGGATCATCAACTCTGGGTCCACCGAAGGTCGACCGGTGTGGCTGTAGTACGCTGCGAGGTGTTGGTGTAAATCCGTCAGATCGAGGTATCGATCAATACTGCGGAGCATATGGTCCGTCGGCACGTGGTCGTCGAGGTTGAAGGAGTAAAACAGCCGGTCTTGCTTGCCGCTGCGTTGTCCCATCATGTAGGTGTGCTCCCTTCGATCTCCTGCAATTAAGACCTCGAAAACGAAGCACTATTCAATAGTTTTTCAACAAAATAGACCCTTCAGCGACGTTCGCGACGGGCAGCTTTGCGACGTCAGAAACCGCCCGCGGATGGTCGATTCCTTATCGCCCGTTGTCCGGCAGCTGTTCGGAGTACGCGACTGCGTGCGCGCGCCGCTACTCGGGCAGGTTCATCTTGCGCAGGAGCGCCTTGTAGCGGGCGTCCCCCCTCAGGTTCTTCAGCAATGGATCAAAGGGCACCCAATACACCCAGCCATCGTGCACCTCCAAGGCACGGTCCACCCATGCAAAGGCCCGATCAAGGTCATTGCGATTGGCGTAGACGACGCCGATCGGATACTCGACCACTCCCTCGTATTTCGCCTTCGCGACCGCGAGTGAGCGATCTGCCTCGGTCGTCCGACCCAGCGCGTCGAGGGCCAGCGCTAGCCCGACGTCTCGATACCTCTCGTCCGTTTCCTTTTCCATCTCCGCGAGTGCTGCAGCCGGTTCATGCCCCGCCAATAGCGCCCATCCAAGCAGGAAATGTAGCTGTGACGCAGTCGGGGCCAGGTCCAGCGCCTGACGATACGCCGCCTCTGCCTCCGCAAGCCTGCCGCTCGCGAGGTGGGCAGCGCTCAAGCCAGCAAAGCCACCATAATTCGACGCACTGAGAGGGTCCAGTAACACGGCTTTTTGCGCCAGTTGTAGTCCCTCATCGAAATGACCCTGGGTCAGCGCGATAACCGTCGCGACCCCAAAAGTGTCGGCATTGCCGGGATCGAGCGCGAGGGCTTGATGGATCTCCACTTCGGCCGCCTTCCAATTCCACTCAAGGCCGTACACAACGCTCAGTGCGACGTGGGTGTCAGATAGCTTCGGATCAAGCTTGAGTGCCTGTTCCGCTGCGTAACGCGCCTCGGAGCGTACGTCTTGATAATTTCCACTTGTAAAGAATTGCCAATCCGCGACACGATAAATTGCGAGTGTCGCCCAGGCGCGTGCGAACTTGGGATCCAATTTGAGCGCTCGCTGTAGATAGTCGACGGCCCGCTGGGCATCAGCGAGTTGCAGGGCATGGTTGTGGATTGATTGGGCCTGCAGATAGAGCGTGTAGGCCTCGGTGCTCGAGGTGGGCGTGGCACGCAACACGCCACCTTCAAGCAACGATACCCTGAGTGCCGTGACTACTGCAGCGGCAATCTCATCTTGTACCTTGAAGATGTCGTCCAGTTGCCGGTCGTAGGTTTCCGACCAGAGGTGATAGCCATTGTCGGCGCGTACGAGCTGGGCGGTGATACGCAAATGATTACCTGACTTACGAACGCTGCCTTCCAACACGTGTGCAACACTCAGCGCTTTGGCGATATCGGGAACGGTTTCCTGCTTTCCCTTAAAATAGAATGAGGACGTACGCGCCGGCACCCGTAGTTCAGGGACCTTAGCCAGCAGATCGATGAGTTCTTCCGACAGCCCATCAGAGAAATACTCGTTGTTCTTGTCCTCGCTCATGTTCACGAACGGTAGCACCGCGACCGACTTCTCCGAAATGGCTGTGGCAGCGGGAGTAATCGTAGGTGCTAGCGGCGCCACGACAGTCACTGGTTGCTCCGTCGTGACGTGCTTCGACAACCAGAACTTGTCGACGAGGAGATACGTGATCCCGAGCACGAGGACCACCATGATGGCGCGGTCCAGACGCTTCGCGGTCAAATTCCTAATCGACCGTTGCGGCTCAACCTCAACCGTCGGCTTCAAACCTTCCGGCGTGATCTCATACACCCACGCGAACAACAGGACTACGGGGAAGCCGATGACCATCAGAATGACAACCAAGCGGTTGGCCCAGGCCGGAACCTCAAGCATGTGAAAGATGACGTGTACAGGGTCGAGAATGAGCCAGCATGCAACCAGGTAGAGGATTCCGACTCGGATAATGTTGCGGTGTTTCAGCTGTTCAAGGAATCGCAAGTTTATCGCTGAGTGATGCGCGTGCACGTGTCCTGAAGCATGCGGTGCTCCGTCGCCCGGCCCGACACCTGGGGCCTGAACAGCCGGCGGCGGGGGGGCTCGTCGGCTGCCCCGCTTGTGATTCGGGTGGTTCTTCCGACACTCCCTACCTCTACATCCCGGTTGTGAGGCTGAAGGATGCGCCGGGGTCGTCTGCCTCGCAACTTGCGGTCTGTCGGCCGTCTATTATTCAGGTTTGCGGCTCGGCGCAATATGCCCCAGCCGGTGCATCGGGAATGGCCGCTATTCGGCGGGCATTCTGAACCCGTGTGTGTCCCCAGTTGGCCGGCCAACGACTGTCACGCTGCGTTCTCGACAGGGGTACGATCGGGTGCTAATTTCTGGTCACATAAGCACATATAACATCCCGAAGGGAGGCGTTAATGCTTACCGCCACGGCGATTGGGGATCTTAAGAAAAAGCTTCTGGGTACTTTACTAGGACCGGCGGACAGCGATTATGACGCGGTCCGGAAAGTGTGGAATGGGATGATTGATAAACGTCCCGCACTAATCGCTAAGTGCGCCGGACCGAATGACGTCGTGGCCTGCGTCGATTTTGCTCGCGAAAATGACGTACTAATCTCAGCGCGAGGCGGCGGTCATAACTACGCGGGGAAGGCAGTAAGCGACGGCGGCCTAATGCTGGACTTTTCCCTAATGAAGGGCATTAAGATTGATACTGCGCGGCGTACAGCGCGGGCTCAGACAGGATTGAAGTTAGGTGAGTTCGATCGCGAGACTCAGAAACATAGTCTTGCCACAACGTTGGGAGTTGCCACAACGACCGGAATCTCTGGTCTCACTCTCGGTGGGGGTTATGGTTGGCTTGCAGGCAAATACGGATTGGCGTGCGACAACCTTACTTGGGCACAAGTGATAACCGCCGACGGGAAGATTCTTGAATGCAGCGCGCAACAGAATGCCGACCTGTTCTGGGGGTTGCGCGGCGCGGGCGCGAATTTTGGGGTCGTCACCGAGTTAGAGTACAAACTCCATCCCGTGAGCACGGTGTTGGGTGGACCGATTTTCCATCCGTTAGGAATAGACGCGTTCCGCTTTTACGACGATTTCGCGCGCAAGGCACCTGATGAGCTGACTCTGATTGGGTCGGCAATGACAGGTCCCGGGGGAGCGCCAGCCTTCGCGACAGTGGTCTGCTATTGCGGACCGCCGGCCGAAGGAGAAAAACTGTTAGAGCCGTTGCGCACCTACTCGCCACCAATCGCCGACATGATTCAGCTACGTCCCTACGTGGAGATGCAATCCCTATTCGACGCTAGTTTTCCACCCGGCCGGCGCTACTACAACAAGGCGCACAACATTTCGGTATTGAGTGACGCAGCAGTCGAGATTGTTCTTCACTACGCGGCGAAACTGCCCACCCCAAGCTCGAGTATAGCCTTCCAGCAATTGCACGGCCTGGCCGGCCGCGTATCTGCAAGCGAGACCGCGTTCCCGCATCGTTATGATCACCACGTTGTATGGGTTGATCCTGTTGGGGACGATCCGGCGGACGATGAAAAGATGATTCGGTGGGCGCGCGAGTGCTGGGAGAAGCTTAATCCGTTCGTCGATCGCGCCGTCTACGTCAATGCACTTGATGATGTGCTCGAAGCGGGTGAACGCCCCGTGCGCGAAGCATATGGCGCAAACTATGAACGATTGCGCGATCTTAAGACCAAATTCGATCCGACGAATTTGTTTCGGCAGAACTCGAACATCACGCCGCGATAGCTGACTGCTGCGGCCGATTTCCCTGAGCGCAACACTCGCCAGGTGCTTCGCGGTTCCGCCGAAGTTCTGTCTTGAACGACCGCTATATGGCGGTCATTTTTACCCTGCGAATGTCGCAAAGCGGCCGGTTTTTGCCGGTGGGCATTCCGCTGGCAAATCAATCGAGAACGCAGGTCGGGCGGTCTAAGCTGACCGGTTGCGGCTGTAATGATCCGAATCTTAAGCACACCCCTAAAGGGCGACTGCTTGATCCGGTCGCTAGGCACCCACCGTCACGGCCCGGCCTGGGCCGACTTGGCTGGCCGCCAGAAGTATGGCCGGAATGTGTGGCGCGAGGTCAATCATGCGATTGGAGCGGGAACGCACTACCACGATCCCATACGGCAGTACTTTAATGTTTTGCTGAAACTCTAGATTGCGGTCGAGCGTTACAAATACTTCGCATACGCCATGTGCGCGGCGCAGTAGCTCGCCGTTTTTGATTCCTGCCCAGCCGTGACTATGCACGTTTGATGCCTCGTGAGCGACAAGCAGTGCGGCGAAGTCAGCAGGAAAATTCTCGTCAAGCAATATTCGCATCGGCCGCAACAGTTTCGTAAGCCGCGTCAAGCACCGCAATGGCGAATTCGCGCTTTACTGATGGAAACTGGTGCAGAAATTCATCAAGGCTCTCGCCGCCTTCCAAGTAATCGAAAAGGGAGCGGACTGGAACACGGGTACCGACAAACACCAAGCTGCCGCTGAGGATATCGGGGTCTCGGTGCGTAATATTGGCAAGTGTGGCCACGGCAGTTCTCCTTACTCCGGCATAAGTATAAGTCCGGTTGGCTCCAGCACCTAACCGTGAATTCGTCAACGGTGGCGCGTCATCAGAATCTATGTCACCAGCACAATCTGCCGCGATTGTTGAAGCAATCAGCAGTCAAATCGCACGCGTGCAGGATAGGCTCCCGGCGTCAATCGTCTAACATTTGGGGACGCTGGTCCTGAGGGGTCTGCCTCGGAGCCCGCTACTTGCCATCGCGGAGGGACTGCAGGTGGTCCGCCCATTGAGTCAATGCGTCGCGCTTCTCCTCGAGATATTGGTGGGTGTCATACGTCGCGATGATGCCGGGCGGCGCATGATTTAGGCAGCGCTCGGCGATATCCGGACGGATGCCGAGCTTGGCGAGGCCGGTGCGTACCGTTCGCCGAAGGTCATGCAGCGTGAACGCACCTACCTTGTGCTCGGCAAAGGTGTCGAGGTGACGTGCGATGCTGCGGGTCAGCAGCTTTGGGTCCATCGGCCCGTCGCCATCCTCAGCCGGGAAAACCCAGGGGCTTCGGCCGGCCGTGCGCTTCAGGCGCTTGAATTGCTCGACCGCCGGCTGCGTCAGCGGCACAGCGAAGGCAACGCCGGTCTTGGTTCGCTCGGCGGGAATGTCCCAGACCGGCGCCTTGGCCTCGAGATCCAACTCGGACCAGCGAGTTGCGGTGAGTTCCGATCGCCTGACCGCGGTCAGGAGAATCAGTCGAATCGCGATACCCGTATGCCTCGCTCGCTTGGTGACCTCGTCGACATTGGCGAGGAGGGCGGCGAGTTCCTCATCATCGAGGGCCCGCTGGCGCGGCCGTTCGGTGCCTCCCGGGCGAAAGAGCAGCTGCACCGGAGAGGATTCGACAATCTGCCGGTGGATGCCGTACCGAAACAATTGGGAGAGCAATCCGGCCACGCGATTGGCCATCACCGGGGCAGGGCGGTCGACAATCGCATCTAAGAGTTCAATCACTTCCCGAGGCTTGATGGTGCGCGCGTCGCGGTGTGCCCAATCGGCGAGCTCCTTCTGAAGGATTCGCTCGGCATACTCCGGGTGCTTGCGGCGCTGGCGCAAGTGCCGCTCGGTGAAGTCCTTGATCAGCGCCGCCACGTTGTGGGAATTGCCCGTGGCAGGCACTTCGACGGCAGCCCGCGGTCCTGGGCGGTTCATAGCGCTGCGCGGGTCGATCCCTTCCTGCAGGAGTTCGCGAAACCGCTGCGCCCTGGCGCGGGCATCTGCAAGCGACAACCCTGGAAACTTGCCAAGCGTAATGACGCCGGTCCGGCGCCGGAACTTGTACCTAAACCGAAACTCGCGGACGATGCCGCGGGTAATGGTTTTCCTGACCCGCAGCATGAGGCCGGCGACGGCGGGGTCCGTAAGTGTACCTAGACCGCGCTTTTCGACTGCGGCGCTAGTGAGCCTGACAAGGGGTCGGGGCATGGTGGTGAAAAACCGCCGTTTTAGGTTCACCTTAGGTACACTTTGCGGAGGATACGCGTCGCTACGCTGTGAAACAACACGCGCCATGCTGAGCGTCTAAAAGCCTATGAAACAAGGGATTTGTAGATAGATCAGCCGATGCAATCCGTAACAACCTCGTCGCATCCTGTTTCACCCTGGAATCCATGGGGTGCAAGGGGTCGCAAGTTCGAATCTTGTCGCCCCGACCATTTTTTCCTGCGAGCGACAGCCGCAGAGGCGCGGCGACCGGATCAAGCCTGCGGCTGGGACGGCTGGGCCGGGTGGGGCGGATGCAGCACGCGGTAGACCGATTCGCCGAGCGAGCGAATGGTGTATGGCTTGAGCAGCAATTCGCGAAAGCCCAATTCCTTCACTTTTTCCTCCGTCATGACTCCCCGATATCCGGAAAGCAAAATGATCGGCAGACCGGGCTGAAGCTCGAGCAGCTGCGCGGCGAGACTCGTCCCGCTTGCGTTCGGCATGGTGAAATCCGTGAGTACGAGGTCGAACTCGCCAGGCTGTTCGCGGAACGCGGCTAGCGCATGCAGCGGGTTGGTCTGCACGGTCACCACGTAGCCCAGCCGTTCCAGCATTCTCTTGCCGAGCCAGGCGAGCGGCTCTTCGTCGTCCACAAACAAGATGCGCGCACCGGACCCTTGCGGCACGGCGTCGGATTTGCGCGCAGGCGCCGCCTTCGCGGCGGCGAGGGCGGGGAAATAAAGATGGAACACCGTGCCCTCGCCAACTTGGCTGTAGACCGTAATGCTGCCCTCGTGGCTCTTCATTATTCCATGCACAACGGCGAGCCCGAGACCGGTGCCTTCGCCCACGGGCTTGGTCGTGAAGAACGGATCGAAGATCCGGTTCAATGTGGCAGCGTCCATTCCCGTGCCCGTGTCGCCCACGGTCAGGCGCACATAACTTCCGGGTTTCAGATCGGCGTGGCCGGCGGCAAAGTCCGCGGAAAGGTCCATCGCGGCCAGTTCGACGGTGAGCGTACCGGGCCGGGCTTTCATGGCGTACCAGGCATTGGTGCCGAGGTTCATGACGATCTGATGAATCGCGGTGGGGTCGGCCAACACCGGCGGAACCTCGCTCAGGCTGGTGTTGAATTCGACAGCCGTCGGCACGCTCGCCCGCAGAAGTTTCAAGGCTTCGACGACCGCCTCATCCAGCCGGGTCGGCTTGCGTTCGTGTTCCTGCTGGCGGCTGAAGGTCAGTATCTGCCGCACCAGATCCGTCGCGCGGCCGCTCGCCTTGGCGATCTCGTCCAGGCACTGCGCGCCGAACCCGTCATCGGCCAATTGCGCGCGCGCCAGATCGGTGTAGCCGATAATCGCGCCGAGAATATTGTTGAAGTCGTGCGCGATGCCTCCGGCGAGCTGCCCGATGGACTCCATTTTCTGCGCCTGATGGAATTGCTGCTCCAGTTTCCGGTGCTGGGTGATGTCGCGAAAGGCAAAGATGCGGCCATAATATTTTCCGGCCTTGTCGCGCACCGGCGAGGAATAGCGGTCCAGGATGGTGCCGTCCAGCATTTCAATTTCATCCCGACTGACCTCCTCGGGGTGTGCGTTAAGATGAGCCAGCCTTTGCAGGAAGCGTTTGGGATCCTTCACCTGTCCGGCGACAAAATTAAGCCGCTGTTCGGTGACGTTCGAACCGGCAATGGCCGCAGGCATCTTATGGATGTCGTTGAAGCGCTGATTATCGAGTATTTTGCGGCCCTGCTCATCGAGCATCAGGATGCCGTCCAGAGAGGAATTCAACTGTGCTTCCATCAGCGTGGTGCGCCAGCGCGCCTCCTGCTCCAGCCGCTTGCGTTCGGTGATGTCTTCCTTCACCGCGAGAAAATGGGTGATGCGTCCCGCCGCATCCGTGATCGGCGCCACCGAAGCTGATTCCCAGTACAGGTCGCCGTTCTTCTTGCGGTTGTGGAATTCGCCGTACCAGATATTGCCCGCGCTGATCGTCGCCCACAGATCGCGGTATTTTCCGGGGAGGGTCTCCCCGGATTTCCAGAGACGCGGATTCTGGCCGTTGAGATCCGCGGCGGCGTAGCCGGTCAGTTCGCACAACCTGGCGTTGACGTATTCGATCCGTCCCTGCGAGTCGGTGATGACGATGGAGACCGGGCTCTGTTCCACCGCCTGCGACAACTGGCGGATGCGCAACTCGGCCTGCTTGCGTTCGGTGACATCCATCCAGACGCCGATGATTTCCAGCGGCTGGCCGGCGCCGTCCAGGATGACGCGCCGGTTATCCTCGATCCACCGATAGCCGCCCTGTTTGTGGCGGATCCGGTATTCGGTGCGGTTCGTGCCTTGCCTCAGCGTATTTGCGATGCTCGCGATCGCCAGTTCGCGATCGTCCGGGTGAAGCGCCGCCAACCACCATTCGTAACTCAAGGTCTCCGCCTGCGTAAAACCCAGAATCGCCGTGATGTTGGCGCTGACGCCGATCGGAACGACATTTTGGCCTGCCATTCTGAGCTGGTAAATGACCGCCGCGCTGTGCGTGGTCATTTGTTCGAGCTGCGCGTGGGAGCTGCGCAGATCCTCCTCGACCCGTTTGCGGGCGGTGATGTCGCGCGACACTTTCGAGACGCCGATGATTTTCCCGGTATGATCCTGGATGGGAGAGGAAGTGACCGAGACGTGGATCCGCCGCCCGTCCTTGGTGATGCGCAAAGTCTCGAGATGTTCGACGCTATGACCGCGTTTGATCTGTTCGAGGATTTGCGTTTCCTCGGCATGCCGTTCGGCGGGAATCAGCCGCAGGATCGAAGTTCCGAGCATCTCGGCGGCGCTGTAGCCGAAAATCTTCTCGGCGCCCTTGTTCCAGCTATTGACGATGCCGTCGAGGTCTTTACCGATGATGGCGTCGTCCGAAGATTCGACGATGGCCGCGAGCCGGACGAAATTGACTTCCGCGCGCTTGCGCTCGGTGACGTCGCGAAAGAAGCAGCGGGCGACAGCTTGCTCGCCGGCCAACACCTGACAATTCACCGTGCCCTCGACGCTCAAGGTGCGGCCCGCCTTGGTGACGAATTGCGCATCCACTTGCGCTGCCCGCTGCTCCGTCATGAGTTGGCGGAACAACTCCTGGCATTTCGAGCGGCTCTGCGGGTGGACGATGTCGATGAAGTTCAAGCGCGCCGCTTCGTCGCCGCTGTAGCCGAGCACCTGCCGCCAGGCCGGGTTGACATAGACGATGCGCCCGTCGGCAGAGATGGTTTGGATCATCTCATGCGCATTTTCGAGCAGCTCGCGATAGTGCCTCTCGCTCGCGCGCAGATTCTCCTCGGCCTGCAGGCGCTCCGCGCGCTTTTGCTTTTCGGCGAGCGCGCGCTCCACGGCGCTGCCCAGCCGGCCGATGCCGTCTTTCAGCAGATAATCCGCCGCGCCGCGCTGCATCGCCTCCACGGCCAATTCTTCGCCCGCCGCCGCCGAAATGAGGATGAACGGAATGTTCCAAGCGCTCGCCTGCAATAGTTCCGCGACCCGCAATCCGCTGAATCGCGGCAGCGAATAAGCGGCGAGAACGATGTCCGGCGCATTCTTCAGTTCGGCAAGAAAGTCCGGTTCGCTCTCGATGCGTTTCCATTTTGGATCGAACCCGGCACGGCGCAGTTCGGCGAGCAGCAGATCCGCATCGGCCGAATCATCGCCAACGAGCAGAACGTTCAGCGGCGTAGGCACGGATCACTGTGTCGGCGGCTGCCGGCGCAGCGCGCAACGGAAAATCCGCCTCGAACAGGCCACGATCGTGATCGCGCTTGCCAAGTTGTCCATGAACATTGGAAGAACCGTCGGATGATGCACGCTTTCCCGCAACGCCGCCACTGCTCGGATGTTGCGCTGCGCTTGGCAGCGGGCGGGCGCCGCCGGCATCAGCGCAGGATCTGCCTGCCGGTACGAAAGAGCATGTACGCGGCGACCGCGAATACCACGGCGGCGAAGACGACCCGCAGCGTGTGGCGGTGGCCGCCGAAGCGGCTGGCGGCGGCGATGCCGAGCATGCCGCCCGCGGCGCCGCCAGCGATGAACTCGATCGCGGTTCGCCAGACGATCAGTCCGGAAAGTGCGTAATTGGCGGCTGTCGTCAAGCCGAAGACACCGACCGACAGCAGCGAGGAGCCGATCGCGTTCAGGATCGGCATGCCGCTCGAGAGCATCAGGCCGGGGACGATCAGGAAGCCGCCGCCGATGCCGAAAAAACCGGAAATCGCCCCGGTCAAGGAGCCGATGCCCGCCAGGCGCACGCCGACCGCGGGGCTTACGCGCACATCGGAGTCACCGCCGCCCGCGCGCGGCCGCAGCATGGCGATGCCCACGGCGAACATCACCAGGGCGAAGAGAAACAGCAGCTTTCGGCCGTCGACCCATTTGCCGAGCGTCGAGCCGGCGGCGGCGCCGAGCATGCCGCCGGCCGCGAAGATCCCCGCACAGAGCCATTTGACGTTGCCACGGCGCCAGTGGCCGGCGAGGTTGACGAGCGCATTGACGCCGACTGCGAACGCGCTCGTGCCGATCGCGGCGTGGGGACTCTTCATGCCGACCACGTAGAGCAGCAGCGGGACGGCGAGAATCGAGCCGCCGCCGCCGATCAGGCCCAAGGAGAAGCCGACGGCCGAGCCGCAAATTAGGGTAATGAGTGACTGCATGAATGAATGGGTCGCGCCGGCGCAAACAGTATATCGCTTAAGCCCGCGGCGATCGGCGCGGCGGCGCGGCGGCGGCGAGACGAAGCGGGGGCCCTTAGCCGCGCATGAAGGCGACCGCCGCCAAGCGGATGGCGTCCGACTGGGCGGGGTAGGTATGCAAAATGCCGGCCAACTGGCGCATGCCGATTCCGGCGCTCATGATGACCGATAGTTCGTTGATCATTTCGCCGGCTTGCGCGGCGACGATGCTCGCGCCGAGGATCTCGTCGGATCCCCGACGCACGTGGATCTTGACGAAGCCCTCGTCCTGTCCATCGGTGATGGCGCGATCCACGTCCTGCATCATGATCGTCACACTGCGCACGGCGATTGCGCGCCGCCGCGCTTGCCGGACGTGCAGACCGATGTGCGCGACTTGCGGATCGCAATAGGTGCACCAGGGAATCAGCAAATGCGATTGCCGGCGCCTCTTGAGTCGGAACGCGTTCAGCACGGCGATCTGCGCCGAAGCTTGCGCGACGTTCGTGAATTTGTGCTGCATGCAGACGTCACCGGCCGAATAGACGTTGGCGTTGCTGGTGCGCAGGTAATCGTCGACGTGTATTCCCTGCGCGGCGCCGAAATCGATCGCCGCCGCCTCGAGGCCCAGATCCTCGATATTCGGCACGCGACCGACGCTCAGCATGATCTGATCGGCGGCCAGGGAGAATTTCACGCCGTTGCTGACCGTGTCGACCCATTTCTCTCCGCCTTGCAGGCGGGCGCCGACCACGGTGGTATTCAGACGCGTCTCGACGCCGTCGCGCGACAACGCACGCGACAGCAATTCGGCGGCGTCTCGTTCCTCGTGCGGCAGGAATTTTGGCTCATTTTGCAGGATCGTCACCTGCGCGCCCATACGCGCGAGTGCCTGGGCCATTTCGCAGCCGAGCGGGCCGCCGCCGATGATCGCCAGGCGCTTGGGCAAGCGCAGCAAATCGAAAATCGTCGTGCTCGTGAGGTAGCCAACCTGCTCGAGGCCCGGAATGTCCGACGGCCTCGGCCGTGCGCCGGTTGCGATCAACGCCTTCTTGAACCTCAATGGCTGCGTGTCGACAAGCAGTGTCTTTTTCCCGACGAACCGCCCTGCGCCGAAGAACACATCGATGCCGCAGCTCTGCAAGCGCTCGACGGAGTGATATTCGGCGATGCGCGTGCGGATGCCGCGCATGCGGGCCATGACGGCCTCGAAATCGGCGACCGGGTCGTCGATTCGCGCCAGGCCGTACTCCGCGCCGTCGCGCACCGCGGCCATCGCGCCGCCGCTGCGCACGATCGCCTTCGACGGTACCGACCCCACGTTCAGGGAATTGCCGCCGATCCGGTTGCGCTCGACGAGGGCGACGGAGCGTCCCATGCCGACCGCCGTCGCCGCTGCGGCGAGCCCGCAAGGTCCGCCGCCGAGTATGACGAGATCGTAGCTCGCTTTGGGTACGGGATTACGCCAGTCGGACGGATGCACGCGACGCAAATAGCTCTCTTCAGCAAGTGCCTCGGCAGTCGGTATGCTGCGGTCAATCGACATCGCGAAGCCATCCGCCCGCGAATCCGGCGCGCCGCAAACCGAGGCGAACGGCCGCGCAGCCGCGCGTCAGATTCCAGATCAAACCGCTGCGCTGATTTTCGATCATCATTACGAGCAGTCCCTGATCGAGCCCGTAGCAGCCGGCCGACAGCCATTCCCCGGCGCTCGTCCTCAGCGTGGGATTGAAGCCGCTCGCGAACCGCTCTTCGCTTAAGACCTGCGGATAGGCCCCGAGCAGGCGACGGGTGCCGCAGAGCGCCGCATCGGCATCGAACGGCAGCGTCGCCGCCATCGCCCAGGGAGCGATGGTGCCGTCGTCCGGCCCGTAGGGCACGCCGCGCGACATGTAGCCGAAAAATCGGCGATCCCGGCAATTCGCCTGCATATCCTCCTGGCCTGGTCCGTCGCCGGCCGTGATGCCCCAAAGTTCTCTGCCGTATCCGGCGAAGCCGCGCGGATTGCGGGCCGCGTATTCGCGCTGAATGGCTATGGCGCTCTTGGTGTTCTCGAAATAGTCGCTGTTCGCTTCGCGCATGAAGGCATCGCGGATGCCGCGAAAGTCGATCCACGCATGCGAAAACAAATGAGTGAACAACGGGCCCGAATACAGGACATCCCGGCCGAGCAGGTTTTCCCATTGGTAGGTGAACGTCCACGCCGCGAAGATTTCGGCGGGCAGCGAAAAGGTGGGCGAGCCGATGCCGAGCACATAGAGGATCGTCGCCTCGTTGTAGCCCTCCCAACCGTAATGCAGGAATCCGCACTCCGGCTTCCAACCTTGCGCGAGAGTTTCGCCCGCGTTCTGCGCCCAACGCCAATCGACGCGCCGGTAAAGCGCGTCCGCGCGCGCGCGGATGTGCCTCTCCCGTTCGCCGTCGCCGTCGAAGAAGCACGCCGCGGTGAGCATCCCGGCCAGCAGCAAGGCCGTGTCGATCAAGGACAATTCGCATTGCCAGACCCGCCGGCCGTCATGCATGTCCAGAAAATGATAATAAAAGCCCTGGTAGCCGGTGGCGTCGGCTTGATCGTTATTGGCGCTCTGCCAAAAGAAATCCAGCGTTTTCGCGGTACGTGCCGCAGCGCCCTCGCGCGACAGCCAGCCGCGCCGCACCGCGACTGGATAGCACGACAATGCGAAGCCGACGACGGCGATGCTGCACGGCGAGCCGGGACGCGAGGTGTCGGCGATGAGGCCATTGATCTCGTTGGCGTAAGCGTTGAAATAGCCGAAGGCAGCGTGTTGCAGCCGTTCCAGCAGCGCCTCGTCGGAAAGCGCGAGGAGTGCCGGCAAACGGCCACTAAGCCGCAATTCGCACACTAGCGACCGATTGGCATGGCATGGTCACCTCCAGCCGTAGAAGTCCGTCTGTGACGAGCATGGTTTGGCTTTCGGGGCACAGACGCGAAGCGCCGTCCAGCTCTTGCACCATCGCCGCAGACAAATACTCGGGCTCGCCCATCTGTTGCCAGCGGCGTTTGGCGTTGGCGTGCTGCAGATCGATCCGCTGGATCGTGGCGGTGCGCAAAGCCTCGGCCCCCGCGATCTCGAATCTCACGAGCTCGGCTGAAATCGGCTGGCGCGGCAGAGCGAAATTACTCAGCAGGATCACCGCATCCTTCGCTCCGCGGACCAGCCAAGCATCCACCGTCGGGTGCGCGCCGTGCAAGGGCAACAGTTCCGTGCCGAGCCCGTGCAGCAGTTCGAAGGCCCGGTAGGCCGGCTTGGCGATGCCGTGAATGTTCAGCAAGCCGAAGCCGCCGTGAAAGGGCAGCGATGGAAAGTAATTCTCCTCGAAGATGTCCGAGAAGGTCCAATAACTGTAGCCCTGCACGAGACCTGCCGCTTCCAACACGGTCTTCACGATGAATGCAGCGGCATACGGATCGTCGTGCATCGCGTCGCGCGGGTTCGACGAGGTGCACCACTCGGTATAATAAATCGGCAGGGAGCCGGCCTGCGCGCGTGCGCCGCGCGCCTGCTCGCGCAGGATGCTGCGCGGGCTCGCGGCGAGCTGCGCCTCGGTATCGTCGCCCGGCCTGCCGAACGAGTCGGTCGGATAGTGATGCGTGCTGATGAAATCGACCGGCAACGCGTTCGCACGGCAATAGGCGATGAAATCGGTGAGCCAGGCGTTGGCGGCGGTAGCGGGTCCGCCCACGCGCAATGCCGCGTCGACCGTCTTCAGCGCCTCCGCCGTGTAACGGTACAGCACGAAATAGTCGCTTTGCCGACCGCTGCCGAAGGCCGTCAGGTTCGGTTCGTTCCAGACCTCGAAAAACCATTGGCGTACTTCTTCGACGCCGTAGCGTGCGACCCAATGCGCGGCCAGCTTGCGCACCAACACGGACCATCGAGCGTAGTCCTTCGGCGCCGTGACGTTCGCGCGATAGTGAAACACGGTCTGCTCGCCGGAGCTCAGCGCCGAGGGCATGAAGCTGAGTTCCACGAAGGGCTTCATGCCGATCGACAGCAGGAAATCGAATATCTGATCGGCGTTGAAAAAGGAATACAGCAGCCGGTCGTCCTCGCAGACCAGCGTGCCCATATCGTCCGACAATAGCCCGTGAAAACGCACATGGCGCATGCCGAGTTCGGCGTGCGCGCGGCGCAATTGCGCGCGCCAATCCTCGCGCAGGGCGAGCGTCGCATGGCCGCTGCCCACGGTATGTTCCCAAAAGTGAGGTAGCGCAGTCGCCGCTCCCGCCAGATCGCCGGTGAATTGCGCGGTCGCGCTCATTCGACCGCGGCGCCGCGCGCATACCGCGTGAAGGCGTCGGCCGTACGCATGCCGTGCACGCTAGCGAATACCAAGGCCGCGCTCTGTGCGCTGAGACACCTACTGCGCAGCCTCGCAATGCGGCGCAACGAACCGACGATGGTGCGCCACGGTGGCATGCTCGACGCCGCAAATGGAGCCGGTAGTTACCATGACACTCAGCAGACCGCTTTGCATGCTCGGGCCGGAATTCGACGATTTCCTCTACGCCCCGGTCGGCGATGATCCCAACGGCATGCCGCTCAGCGTGCTCTCGGCCATGGCGCGCCAGGATATGGACGCATGGCATGAAGCGGCCGCATTGGTTAGTCTACCGCGGCAAGCGGCGATCGAAAAACTGACCTCGGTGATCGCGGCAATTCCCGATCTGCCGTCGGCGAGCGCGGCGCCGGAGACCATTGCGGCACGCTTGATCGGTTTGCTGCCGGACCGGGGCGCAAAGCAACGCCGGCCGGATGTCGCTGCGCGGGGCGGCGCGCCGACCACGCTTGCCGCGCTGGCATCGCGTCTGTGGATGATCACGATGCTGATGACATTCGCGCTATTTTGCCAGTGGCTGGTGTTCGGCTCGCGGACGCCGGCGCGCGTCGTCAAGGATCCGCCGTCAGTTCCGAGCCAGACGATGCCGCGAGCGCCGAGCGCGCCCGCGGCGCCCGGACGCTGAACGGGGTGTTGCGCGTCAGGCCGCGACGGGCGCGGCCGAGGCGCGCGCGAACTGCAAACGATGGCCGTCCGGATCGAGAAAGACGCGTTCCACGGCATCCTCGGACAGCGGCCGCGCCGGGCCATCGGCCTCGAACAGTAGACGCGTGGCGGCGACGTCGTTGCTGCGCGGAATGGGCGCAACGGGTGCCGGCGGTCGAGCCTTGCCGCGGTAACACAACAACTCCAGATGCGGCGTCGCCACCGCAGGGGCGACGGCGGTGACCTCGACCTGCGCGTCCGGCACGCCGTCAAGACGACTCTGGGCGATGCCGTGGTTATCGCTGCCTGTGATCCGGCCGAGGCCGAGCGCCGCGTAGAAGGCAAGGCTGCGCTGCGTGTCGCCGACGACGATCGCGGAATGATCGACGCCCAAAAACACTGCACCGCCGGAGGAGGATTGCCAATAGGGCGGCACGCCATGCTTAGCGAACTGCAGCAGTTCGAGCGGATGACCGTCGATATCGCGGAACTTGAAGGCGGTGACGCCGCCCGATCGGCGCGGCAGGCGCTGCGGCCCGGGCGTTGAGATCGGCGTCCAGCCAGGGGTGCTCGAGAGGCGTTGCAGCGCTTCGCCCATGTCGGCGACGACGATGGCAAAATGCTGGAAGCGCGGATCGGACGAGGCGACGTCGGCAGGGTACGCGGCGCCGGGGTTGTCGAACTGCAGGAACTCGATCGTTTCGCGTCCGAGGCCGATGGTCACGCATTGCGCGCCGCCGCGCACGCGCAGCGCGCGCTCGAAGTGCGCGCCCGAGCGGCGTTCGCGCGACAGCAGCCGGCAGCCGAAGGCGTTCCGGTAGAAATGCAGCAGGCGATCGGCGTCGCCGCTCGACAGGCCGAACCCGGCGATGCGCCGCGCGCGCGGGCGCGGCGGCGCGCTTATGGCCACGCCGCGCCGCGGCGATCGAGGAAAATGCCGTAGAGCGTGTCGGAGGCGCCGATGAACAAGCGGTTCTTCAGAGGGCCGCCGAAGGTCAGGTTCGCCACGCGATGCGGAACGAGGATCTTGCCGAACAAGCGGCCGTCGGCGTCCAGACAATGCACGCCGTCGCCGGCGCTCGCCCAGACGTTGCCGTCCTCATCGACGCACAGGCCGTCGGCATAGCCGGGATCGATCTTGTGAAAGACATCGCCGCCGTCCAGGCGTCCGTGCGCATCGACCCCGAACACGCGAATGTGCCGCTGCGGCGCATCGCTCGTCTGCTCGCCGGTCTCGGCGACGTACAGCCTGCGTTCATCGGGAGAGAACGCGAGTCCGTTGGGGCCGTCGAAGTCGCCGGCGGCGATGCCGATCTTGCCGCTGTGCGGATCGAAGCGGTAGAGCGCCGGCGGTTGTTCGGATACCTGCCGGCCGCCTTCGTAGTCGCTTTGAATTCCGTAGAGCGGATCGGTGAACCAGATCGTGCCGTCGGATTTGACGACGACGTCATTCGGAGAGTTAAGCCGGCGGCCGTCGTGGCGGTCGATCAAGCGGGTGATTTGACCGTCGTATTCGGTGCGCAGCAAACAGCGCTCGCGGTGCGAACAGCTGATCAGGCGACCCTGCCGGTCGCGGGTCTGCCCGTTCGCGTAGCCGGACGGACAGCGGTACACCGAAACGCCGTGACCCTCGACCCAGCGCATCGTGCGATCGCGCGGCAGGTCCTGGAACAGCAGACAATTGGCGTCGCCCATCCACACCAGCCCTTCGACCCAGCGGAAACCGCTCGCCAGTTCCTCGAGAACCGCGTTGCCGAGCAGGTAGTGCGAAAAACGCGGATCGCGAATGTCGAATCCCGTCATCGGCGGCTACCGGAAAGGGCACGGCGATGCCGGCAGCGGCGCATCGTCGAACTGAACGACCATCAGGACCGCGGGTGCGTCGCCGACCGTGCCGGAGCGGTGGCCGAGCTTGCCGTCGATCTCGCGGCAATTCTGATCGGCGCCGAAGGAGATTTCGCCGCAGCCCATTTCGATGCGCGAGCCGTCCATCGCCTCGACGAACCAGCGCCCCGACAGGGGGATGATCCATTGCGGCCGCGGATTTTCGTGCCACGTGCCGAACCAACCGACCGGTTGCACCGTGATGAGACAAGTCATCGCGCCGCTCGTTTTGCGGCCTTGCCATTGCGGATCGGCGGGCGCTCGCATGGACTTGAACTCGAACTCGCCGATCGCACAGCGGCTTTGGTGGCTGACGCCCTGCGCATCGGTCCACAAGTGCCAGTAGGGCACGGTCGGCGCCGCGTTCACGGGCACGCGTCCCGCGGACAGAGCGCCGCGTACGGCGCCGAGGAGGCCAGCGGGTGTTCGAGAAAGCGCTGCACGCCCGCGGCATTGGTGCCGGTCGTCAACATCAGGAAGCCGCCCGCGAGGGCTAGGTTCTTCAAGAAATCCCAAAACATCTCGCGGCCTCGGCTCGCGCCTTGCAGACGAAAATCCGCGGTCCTCCAAAACGGCTTCCAGAGGATCGCGGTGACGATGCAGTAGCCGGCCAGTATCAGAGCGGCCAGGCGATCGGCGACGCCGGCGAGGATCGCCGCCGACATGGCGACTTCGACGCCGAATCCGGCGACGATGAGCGAGGCCGCCAGCGGGCGCGCCGGCAGCGCCTCGGAGGCCTGATCGACCGCCTGCGGGAAGTTCAGGATCTTGTCGAGCGCGCTGAACGGCAGAAACAGCGATACCAACAGGCAGCGGACGAAAATCGCGACGACGACGCTGAACAAATCCGCTCTCCTGTGGCCGGCCCTATCGGCGGCGCGATCATTTCTCGAGGCCGTGCGCCGCCGAGGCGGAGGCGATCAACGCCACGCCGATGAACATCATATTGATGCCGACGTATAGACCGACGACCCAGGTGGCGGTGTTCGGCCAGCCACTCCAGATCAGGAAGGCGAGCAGCAGATTGATCAGGCCGCTCGCCAAGGTCCATACCCAACTGCGCAGGAACCGGCGAAACTCCAGAGCAACGAAGACTGCGGCGATTCCCTCGACCAAGAACAGCACCGCCATCAGCAAGGTCAGCGACCTGACGCCCTGCAACGGCCGGGCGATCAACAAGGCGCCGACGGCGACCGCGATCACGCTGCTGATCACCGACCAGGTGCGGCCGGGCATGAGGTGCTTTCTGAAGGTCATCGTGGCGCGCACGAAGCCGCCGGCGATGAATAGCCAGCCGACCAGCAGCGTGACGCCGATGCTGGCCAGGTTCGGCAACGCCACCGCGGCCATGCCGAGGATCGACATGAGGATACCCTGCAAGAGGAACAGCCCGCGGTGCGCATGAATGGTTGCGAGCACGCGCTGGCGGGCGGCATCGATTTCCGGCATCTGCGCAGCGGGGGTATTCATCGTTCTCTCCAGCGGCCGATCGGCGAATAGTGCGCCATGCCGGCGTCGATTGCGAGCGCGCGGCGGTGCCTGCGAAAGTACTAGGCGTAGTAGCGGACCAAGGATGCGGCGATGCAGCCGGGCTTCGATTGCGCCTCGCGCTCGATCGTCACCTGCCATTCGACCTGTACGCCGCCGGCGATGTTCGCGCATGCGCCGAGCACGGTGCGCGGGCGGATCCTGGAGCCGACCATGACCGGCCCCGGAAAGCGCACTTTGTCGAGGCCGTAATTGACGGCAAAGCGCACGCCGTCTACCCGCAGCGACGCATTGACCAGAAACGGCAGCAGCGACAGGGTCAGGAATCCGTGCGCGATCGTGCCGCCGAACGGCGATTCGCGCCGTGCGCGCTCCTGGTCCAAGTGGATCCACTGCCGATCGTTGGTCGCCTCGGCAAACCGATCGACGCGCTGTTGATCGATCAGGAACCAGTCGCCGACGGCGACTTCCTGGCCCGTCAAGCCGTCCAGTTCACTGATATTGGCGATGACCCGCATGCGTAGCTCCGTTGATTGCAGCGCTCGATCGCCCATAGGCTAGCAGTTTCGTCGAGTGCATAGATTATTCGGTTCAGGCGACCGTGCACATCGCCACCCACGCCTTCAAGGCAATTGCATCTTGCCGCCGTAGCCGGTCATTTCGAGGTAGCCCTGGCCGATGCGCCGCCGCCGCTGATAGGCGCTCACCGCGCCCTCCCAATAAATGGCGCCGCTGGTCGCTCGCGCATCGTTCTCTTGATCGTCGAGCAATGGCCGCAATTCGAAGTTCAGGCCGCCCGCGCGTATCTGCCACCTCACCGGGTAGCGGATCGCGGTGCGCGGCGAGACCCAGGTGCGCAGCGGCGTGAAGGCGACGTCTTGCGGCGCGAGGATTTGCACGCGGCCGTCGGCGCCGCGCACGCTGCCGCCGGCCCAGAGCGCACCGCCGTCGGCGCCGCGGATGCGAAACGCCATCAGTGCGCCGCCGTCGTCGAGGTTCATGCCGATCCAATCCCAACCGACCGCGTGCCGATCGAGGTAGGCGCTCGACCACTCGTGGTCGAGCCAGCCCTCGCCGGTGACGGCGTCGCTGCGGCCGGCGCGCGTCACGCGGCCGCTGACGCGCAGATGCGGAATGCTGTAATAATAGCTGGCCGCGGACGCATCGGGGCCTTTGCGGCTGTAACCGCCTGCACCGTTCAACATCGGCGGCTGGGTCGGCGAGAACTCAAGATCGAAGGAAAAGCGAGCGCCGGCGGCGCGGCTGCGGTAGGTGCCGGCGCTGCGAACAAGACTCCATCCGCCGATCCACACCCGCGTGTCGCCGCTGTCGGCGCCGGCCAAACCGAAGCCTGCGCGCTCTATCCTCTCGGCGTGCCAGAGGCGGCCCCGCCGCGGATCGCTGATCGCGCAGTGGGCGATCAGCACCTGCCGTGGCGTGAATGCGCTGGGGTTTTGCCGCCAAATATCCGGCCGCGTGCGAAAGAACGTGATTTGAAAGCCGAGCGGCGCTCCGTCCGCCGTCTGCAACCAGCCCGTGACGTACCACCATTCGGTGCGAAACCGCGGATGGCTGCCGTAGTCGGCCGGAAACACGAGCGGCTGCCCGGGGTTGACGGGCGCGTACTGCGTGTCCGCCGCGCCTTGCCCGCCGGCGGCGCGCAGCGCGGCGCCTGCGCAGCACGCCGCGATCGCAATCGCGACCAGCGCCGCGATCGCGCCCGCCGGCGCCGTGCCGCGCCGCCTCGTCACCAATCCTCGCGCACCGCGCGCACGGCGTCTTCACCGACGGCCGCGCGGCCGCTAAATACGGCCGCCGCCGCCGCCGCGGCGACGAGAATCGCCCCGAGTGCGGCCAGCGGCCATACGGGGACGGCGAGATCGATGCTCCAATCGAACGATTGGCGGTTGATCACGTAGACCAGTACGAGACTCAGGCCGACGCCGAGCAGCAATCCGTACAGCACGCCGAGCGCGCTCAAGACGACGCCCTCGTCGGCCAGCAGGCCGATGATTTGCCGCCGCCGCATGCCGATGTGCCGCAGCATGCCGAACTCCGCGCGGCGGGCGAGCGCGGTCGAATTCGCCGCGAAACCGACGCCGGCAAGGCCGATCAACACCGCGATCGCCTCCAGCGCATAGGTGATCGCGAAGGCGCGGTCGAAGATTTGCAGCGAATGCTCGCGCACGGCGCCCGATGTACGGATTTCCAAGGGCGCGCCGGGCGCGAAGTCTGCGCGCACGCGCGCTGCGACCGCGGCGGCGCCGGCGCCGGGCGCCAGCCAGATCGAGCCCGCCGTGGCCGAGGCATCGCCGGTGGCGGCGAGATAGGTGGAGCGTTGGACAACGATCGAGCCATTGGGGTGCGCGTAGTCGCGCCATACGCCGGCGACCGTGAAGGGCTGCATGCGCCCTGCGAGCGGCAGCGCGAGCGTCGCGCCGGGGCGATAGCCGTACCGATCCTCGAGCGCTTCGGAGATCCATGCCGGCGGCGGCTGCGCGTGCGACGCGCCGCGCGCGCGCTGCACGATCGGCAGCACGCTCGCGGCGCTTGCCGGCGTCAGGTCGCGGGCGATCAACGCGACCGGAGCATGCGCGGCGTCGAGCAGAATCTGCCGCGTGCGCCGAAACTCGATTCTGGCGATGCCGGGCGTCGCGGCGATTCTCGCCTGATCGCGCGCCGACCAGAAGGCGGTATCGTTGTCCGGGGGAACGCGCATCTGGATGTCCGCCGGCAGCAATTTCGTCAACCACCGTTCGAAGGACACGCGGAACGAGTACACCATGATCGCCATCGCGACCATCAAACTGAAGCTGACGATGATCGAGGCGAGACTCAAGGTCGACAGCGCGACGTTTTCCCGCAATTGCGCCATCGCGGTATCGAAGACCACGCGCCCGGTCCGCGGCAGTGCATCGAGCAGCCGCACGGTCAACGAGGGGACGAGCAGCACGGCGCCGAACAACAGCGCGGCGATCGATGCATAGCCGAACAGCGGCAGGCGCGCGACCGGCGGCAGCAACGCAAGCGCGATGCCGAGCACGCCCAAACCGATTCCCAGGCGAAGACCCGCGCTGGCCGCGGCACCGCCATCGCCGTCGCCGTCGCCGCCCTTTAGCGCCCGCGCCGGCGGCCGGCGCGCGGCGGCGCGTGCCGGCAACCACGCGCCGAACGCCGAGACCAGCACGCCGACCGCGAAAAATCCGCACAATGCCCAGGGTTGCGCGCCGAGCGCCGCGCCGGCGGCGCTCGGCGCAGCGTTGCCGAGATTGCCGGTCAGCAGGCGCAGCAGCGCCGCCGCGAGCAAGGCGCCGCCGCCGACGCCGAGCAGGGCGCCGAGCGCGCCCATCGCGGCGCCTTCGCCGGCGAGCGCGAGGCGCAACTGCCCGCGGGTGACGCCGAGCGCACGCAGCAGCGCAAGAGAGCTGCGCCTGCGCAACACCGACAGCGATTGGGTGGAAAATACCAGGAAGGCGCCGCTCCATAACGCCACCAGCGCCAGCATGTTCAGGTTCACGCGGTAGGCGCGGGTCGCCGCCCGGGCGCGGTTGCGCTCGCGTTGCGGCGCGACCGCCAGCACGCCGGGAGGCAATCGCCGCGCGAGCGCGGCGCGGAATGCCGCGGGGTCGCGGCCGTCGCGCAGGCGCAAGTCGATCCGGTTCAGACGTCCGAGCCGATCGAAGATCCATTGCGCCGAGGCGATGTCCATCAGGCCGAGCGCTTGCGGGTAGGCTGCCGTCGGCAGGATGCCGAGCACTTCGAGCCGCCGCGGCGCATCGCCGACGATCACGGTGAGAGTATCGCCGCGCGCGAGGCGCAGCCGCTGCGCCGCCTCGCTGCTGAGATAAATGCCGTTGCTTTGAAAAAGATCCGCAGGATGCGCGCCGAGACCCGCGATCAGCGCCGATTGCATACGGGCGGCGCGGAACGGGTCTATTCCCAGCACCCGCAGCGCGCCGGCATGGCCGGGCAGCGCGGCGTCGACTTCCAGCATCGGACTTGCGATGCGCACGCCGGGATCGTGCGCCAAGGCGACGAACAGACTATCGGCAAAGCCGTCGGGCGGTCCGCGGACAATCACGTCGGCCTGGCCGACCAAGCGCCGCGTCGCCTGCGTAAATTGGCGCAGCGCCGCGCCATTGACTAGGTAAATCGATGCGGCGAGCGCGACGCCGAGGCCGATCGCGAGCACCGTGACGGCGGGAAGCGCCGGTTGTTCGCGCCATTGCGACGACAACAGCAGGCGCCAAACCCGCAACACACCGCCGCTCGCGCGCCGTCGACCCATCTAACGGCGCTCCTCTGCCTTGAGTCCTCGAGGCCCCAATATCAGGATGCGGTCGGCGGTTTCCGCGGCCATGCGCGAGTGTGTGATCAGAACCCCGGCGGCCGCGTGTGCCTTGATCTGCGCGCGCAGCACCGCGAGCATCTGCGCGGCGGTTCGCGGATCGAGATTGCCGGTGGGCTCGTCGGCGAGCAGCACGCGCGGTTTGTGGACGAGCGCGCGGGCGATGGCGATCCGCTGTAGTTCGCCGCCCGACAATTCGCGCGGCAAGCGGCCGGCGAGCGTCTCTATGCCGAGCGCCGCGAGCATCTGCAGCGTCCGTTGCCGCTGCGCGGCTGCCGGCACGCCGAGCAGTTCGAGAGGCAGGGCGACGTTTTGCCGTACAGTCAAATATGGCAGGACATGGAACGCCTGGAAGACGAAGCCGACTGCCCGGCGCCGCAACAGGGTGGTCGCGTCATCGTCGAGCGTCGACAAGTCGATGCCGTCGAGCAGCACGCGGCCGCTATCGGCGCGATCGAGGCCGGCGAGCAGGTTCAGCAGCGTCGATTTGCCGACGCCGGACTCGCCCATGATCGCAAGGTAATCGCCTTCCGCGACCTCGAGGTCGATGCCGTCGAGGACCGCCGGACGATCGGCCGCATAGCGCTTGCCGACCCTTGCGAGCCGCAGTACCGCGGCTCGAGCCGCCGATGCCTGATCAGCCACCGCGCCGCACGGACGTCACGCCGCGTCGACGCCGATGACCGCTTTGACTTCGAGGAAATCGCGCAAGCCGTGCTCGCCGAATTCGCGGCCGTTGCCCGACATCTTGAAGCCGCCGAACGGCGTTTTCATATCGCCCGAGGCGCCGTTCAGGGCCACCTGGCCGGCGCGGATGCGATTGCCGACGCGTCGCGCGCGCAGATTGTCCCGCGACCAGACATAGGCGGAGAGCCCGTAGGGCGTATCGTTGGCGATCTGGATCGCTTCCTCTTCGCTCTTGTACGGCAAGATGCAAAGCACCGGTCCGAAAATCTCCTCGCGCGCGATCGTCATGCGGTTGTTGACGTTCGAAAAAATCGTCGGCTTGACGAAATAACCCTTGGTCAGGCCTTCCGGGCGGCCGCTGCCGCCGGCGATCAAGGTCGCTCCCTCGGCGATGCCGTTCTCGATATATCCCTCGACGCGATCGAATTGCCTCTTGGAGACGACCGGCCCGAGGTTGGTCTGCGGCGACGCCGGGTCGCCGACGACGACGCCGGCGGCGACGCGTTTGGCGATCGCCTCGACTTGCGCGAGCTTCGACTCCGGCACGAGCATGCGCGTCGGCGCATTGCACGATTGCCCAGAATTTTGAAACACGTGCAGCACGCTCTTTTGCACCGCGCGCTCGAAATCGGCGTCATCCAAGAGGATGTTCGGGGATTTGCCGCCGAGTTCCTGGTGCACACGCTTGACCGAGGCCGCGGCGTTGCGCGCCACCTCGGTGCCGGCGCGCGTCGAACCGGTGAAGGACACCATGTCCACCCCGGGATGCGAGGAGAGCGCCGCGCCGACCTGCGCACCGTCGCCGTTGATCAGATTGAATACGCCCGCCGGCACGCCGGCCTCGTGCATGACCTTGGCCCAGAGGATCGCGCTGAACGGCGAATATTCCGACGGCTTCAGCACCATCGTGCAGCCGGCGGCGAGCGCCGGCACGACCTTCGCCGCCACCTGGTTGATCGGCCAGTTCCACGGAGTGATCAACGCGCACACGCCGACCGGCTCCCATTGCAAGCGGGTCGTGCCGCGCTGTTCCTCGAACTGGAACGACTTCAGCACCTCGATCATCGCGCTTAAGTGACCGATGCCGATATTCGCCTGCGAGCCCTTGGCGAGCGTGATCGGCGCGCCCATTTCCACGGAAATGGCCGTGGCGATTTCATCGTAATGCGCCTTGTATGCGTCCAGCATGCGCGCGAGCAGCACCAGCCGCTCGGCCGGCGTGGTGCGCGAAAACGCCTCGAATGAGCGCTTCGCGGCGCCGACCGCCGCATCGACGTCCCGAGGGCCGCCCATCGAAATCACGCCGGCGACGGCTTCGGTCGCCGGGTTGATGACCTGGAATTCCTGCGGCTCGGCCGGATCGACCCAGCGGCCATCGATATAGAATTTCCGTTCGTCGTAGAGCATCGCGCTGCGCCCCCAAAAAAAGCCCGCCGGGCCAGAAAAAACATTCTACTCGATGCGCACTGTCGCCGCTCGCCGACAGCCGCCGGCCGCGCGTCAATCACTCGCACCGGCACGGCGAATAGCGATTAAACTGTGTGCCGACGCCGAATGGGCGCCGCTTCTTGGATGGCCGGTTATGCGTCGTTACGGCGTCGTTGCGTTGCTCGCTGTTGCGCTCGTCTCGGCGGCGGGCGCCGCCGAATGGAATCCGGTCAGGGTGGAGCCGGTCGCGATCGGGCCGCAGGCGAGGCGCATTATCGTCGGCTTTCGCGCGACGCCAGGCAACGCGCTGGTGACGACGGTCAACTCGCGGATGCGCGCACAAGGTCTTGCGGTCGTGCAGGCGCAGAGCAGCGCACAGGATGTCGCCGCGCTCGCCCTGCGCAGCGGCCTTGCGATGGCCTTCTCGCGCCAGCTGACGCCGAGCATGCACGTGCTTTTCTTGCCGAAGACGCTGTACGGCGCGGATGTGCTCGCCGCGCTCGCGAAACTGCGCGCCGATCCCGCCGTCGCATTCGCCGCCGTCGATCAACGCCGCTATCCGCTCGCGCTGCCGGACGATCCCTTGTTTCCGGCCACGGCGACGGCCGTGTGCGTGCCGCCCGACTGCACTCCGGCGCAATCCTACGCGAACGGCCAGTGGTTTCTGCGCACGCCGCCTTCGCCGGCGAGCAGCACCGACAACGATCTGGCGGCCACCGATGCCGTTTCGGCCTGGGCGATCACGACCGGGAGCAGCGGCGTCGTCATCGCCGACGTCGATACCGGCGTGCGCTTCGAGCACCCGGATCTGCTGCGCGCGGGCTTCGGCGGGCGGCTGCTGCCGGGTTACGATTTCGTCGGTCAGGACTATAATCCCAACTCGCCTTACAACGGCCTCGGGACCTATTTGATCGCCAACGACGGCGACGGCTGGGATCCGGACCCGTCCGATCCCGGCGATTGGCTGACGGCGGCCGACGAACAGAATGCGCTGTTTCCGGCTTCGCAGTGCGGCCCTCCGGCCGACAGTTCCTGGCACGGCACGCGCGTCTCCGGCATTCTGGGCGCGCTCACCAACAACGGCGCCGGCATCGCCGGCATGAGCTGGGGCCCTTGGATCCTGCCGGTGCGCGCCCTCGGCAAATGCGGCGGCTACGACTCGGACATCATCTCGGGAATCGAGTGGGCGGCCGGCATGCCGGTCAGCGGCGTGCCGAACAATCCGTACCCGGCCAATATCATCAATTTGAGCTTGGGCGGCAGCGGCTCTTGCCCCGCTAGTTATCAGTCGGCACTGCAGTCGGTGACCGCGCTCGGCGTGCTGGTGGTCGCCTCCGCCGGCAACGGCGGCAATCCGGGATCGACGGCGCCGGTCGATGCGCCGGCGAACTGCAGCGCCTCGGTAGCAGGCGTCATCGCGGTCGCCGGCTTGCGCAACGTCGGCACCAAGGTCGGCTACAGCAGCTCCGGTCCCGAAGTCGGCGTCTCGGCGCCGGCCGGCAATTGCGTGCAATTGTCGGGCGCCTGCCTGCGCTCGATCGACACGACGACGAACCTCGGAGCGCAGGGCCCGGGCCTGAACGGCTACACCGATCAGGTCAACACCAATTTAGGCACGAGCTTCTCCGCGCCGATGGTCGCCGGCGTCGCCGCGCTGATGCGCTCCGTGAACGCCAATTTGACGCCGGCCGAGCTGGCGGCGCGCATCGAGTCGAGCGCGACGCCGTTCCCGCCGAACACGGCGGGCCTGCTGGTTTGCCCCAATTCGGACCCCTCGACCGGCGAGTGCTCCTGTCCGAGCACGGGTCAATGCGGCACCGGCATCGTCGATGCGCTCGCGGCGGTCGAATCGGCCGTCAAGCCGATCGCGGCGGTCGCGTTGCCGGCGACGGTCGCGGCGGGCTCCAACGCGGTGTTCGATGCGAGCGGCAGCGCCGCGTCGTGCAACCGGTCGATCGCCTCCTATGCATGGAGCGCGAGCGGCGGCGTGACGCTCGCCTCGGCGGCGAACCTTGCGCAGGTGACCGCCGTGCCGGGATCCACGGCCGGCACGCTGACCTTGGTGGTCACAGATAGTAGCGGCGCGAGCGACACCGCAACCATCGACGTGCCGTCGAACGGCGCGCCGCTCGCGCCCGGAGTGCCGGCGTCGGCGGGTTCGGCCGCGAGCGCCTGCCCGGCGCCGCTGGCGGTCGCGCCGGCGGCGCCGACCGTCGGCGAAACCTTCGCGCCGGCGAGCGTCGGAGAAAACGTCAAATCGACGCTCTCCGTCACTTTCACCAACAGCAATCCGTTCGCGCTCACGCAAGCGGCCTTCAGCCTCACGCTGCCCGCCAATTTGACGATCTCCTCGTCGCCGCAGACGACGACCAGCTGCGGCGGCGCGCAGATCGCGGCGACCTACACGACGACCAGCGCGACGTTCGCCAACGCGGTCATACCGGCGAACGGCTCCTGCGGGCTCACGATTCCGGTGCAGAGCGCAACCGGCGGCACCTACATGAGTACGATAGGCGCGAATGCGCTGACGACGGGGCCGGCGGGCGCGAACAGTGCAACCGCGTCGGCGACCTTGACGGTCACCGCGCCGAGCAGCGGCGGCGGCGCGTTCGGCTGGCCGGAACTGATCGCCGGCGCGGCGCTAGTCTGTGCCAAGGGGCTGCGCGCGCGGCGCCCGCCGCGCAGCGTGTGACGTGCCGATGGCGGCCGCCCGGATAAATGCCCTAGCCGGCGTCCGCCGCCGCGCTAGGGCACGCCGGTAGGCTGATCTTGAATCGGGTATCGTGCCCCAGCAGGCTCGCCAGCGCGATTTTGCCTCCCGCCTCGTCGATGTAGCGGCGCACCAGCGCAAGTCCGGCGCCGTGCGGCGGCCCGTCGGCCCCGGGCGGCAGCGTCGTGAAACCGGATTTGAAGATCAGCTTGATCGCCTGTCGGTCGCCGAGCGCGGCGGCGTCGGCGCGGCTGATCAATCCCTTCGCAGCGGCCGTCTCGCGGATCAATTGCGGATCGATGCCGCGGCCGTCGTCCGCAAAGCGCATATCGAAGCTGCCGTCCGGCAACGACTTGAACGTCAGGCGCAGCGCGGCGCGGGCCGGCTTGCGTCTCTGCAGGCGCTCCGGCGGCGCTTCCACGCCGTGAATCAGCGCGTTGCGTATCAATTGCACGGCGACATTCTTGACCGTCGCCTGATAGGCCGCGGGCACTTGTTCCAAGCCGCTGCACTCGAGCGCGGCGCTCCTCGTGAACTCGGCCGCGATATGTTCGGTCAGCGCGAGCAGCGCATTCTCGAGTTTGCCGGCGCGCGCGGCGGCCCTGGCGAGCGGCGGTTTCTCGCAGGTCTGCAGTGCGGCGATGAATCTCGGCGCATCGATGATCTGCGTGCCGTTCTGCGTCAGGCGTCCGGCGAAAGAGGCTCCGGCTTCGGTAGGCTGCGGCTGGGCGTTTTTCGTCAGCGAACGCAACAAGGCGAATTGACCGAACAGCTCGTCCAATTTGACCGCGAGGGGTAGGAAATCGCCGCCGCTCAAGGTGCTGCGGCTGCGCAGCTCGAGCAGTGAATCCTCGAACATGCGCGCCGCGTTCTCCAAGGCCGACAGCTTGAGCGCCGCGCCCTCGCGCCGTATGCGGTCGACTTCGTCGAGGGTCTCTTCGAGCTTGTTGCGGAACGCCGCCTGCTCGCGCGCCGGCTTCTTCAAGATGCGGTTGATCGCAGCCATCGCCGCATCGGTTTTTTTCACGGAGGCCGCGAAGCGCACCGGCCCCATGTGCAGGATGCTGCGCAAAAGCTCGGCTTGGGTCTGCACTTCGATCCGCAGATCGGCGAGCTCCCGCGATTGCTGCACGAACGCCGTCTCGTCGGCGATCGACACCATGATCAAGCCGCGGGCGCTGCGCTCTGCGACAGTGCGGAACTCAAACCGGTAAAATGCCGTTGGCAAGGATCCATCGCCGTTCGGCATGCGCACTTCGACGCCGATGCCGGCGCCCGCGTCGACGGCCGCCTCCGCTCGCAATCCCGCGAGCGTTGCCTGGATCGTCGCCACCGCCTTGTCGCCGAGCAGCGGCCGCAGCAGATCCTGAAAGCGCACGTCGGTGAAGTCCCGGCGGCGCAGCAGGGCATACGCCGCGGTGGAGGCCTGCGGCATCACGCAGTCCGCGGCGTCGACGAAGAGGATGCCTTGCGCGCTGTTCTTTAGGATCGCATCCTGCGCGAGGCCTGCCTCGTCGATCGGCAGCCCCTCATCGTCTTTCCTGCGCTGCGCTGAAGTTGACATCTTCTCAAGACTGCCAAAGCGGGCGAACCGCGGGGCTGATCGGCGTCACAACCTCGGTCGCGCGGCGCCCTGCAACCGTGACGCGCGTCACAATCATCAAGCGACCGCGGATACCACCGGGTCGAGATCCGCGAGCAGTTCGTCGGCCGAGGCGTAGCGCTCTTCGGCCCGTTTGGCCATCAGCCGGTTCAGCAGCGGTTGTTGAGCCGCCGTGTTCGGCGGCAGCAAGGGGATCGGCGAATTGGAATGTTGCGCCATGATCTCGACGGCGCTGCGGCCGACAAACGGTTTGGCGCCGGTCAGCATCTCGAAGAACATGACGCCGAGACTGTACAGATCCGTGCGCACGTCGACACGCTGGCCTTGCGCTTGTTCCGGGCTGATGTAGTACGGCGAACCGAGAACCTGGCCGATGCCGGTCATCGTCGCCTCGTCGATCGCACGGCGCGCCAGACCGAAGTCGATCAGCACCGGTGCGTTGTCCTCGCGCAGCATGACGTTCGCCGGCTTCAAATCGCGGTGCAGAATGCCGAAAACATGGATCACGCGCAGCGCCTCGGCGATCGCGCGCAAATAGTAGACGCTTTCCTCGACGCTCAGTGGGTTGCGCAGGCGATCGCGCAGGTCGCCGCAGGGAAAATATTCCATTGCCAGGAACAAATGCTGCGGCAGGCTGCCGAAATCGTATATTTCGGCGATTGCGCGGTGCGCAATGCTGGAAATGATCTCGTATTCCCGTTGGAATCGTTCCGCATCCTCGAGCTCCCGCGCGCTCGTGCCGCGGCGCATCGCCTTGACCACGACGTTGCGCCGCAAGCGTTCGCCGCGAGCAAGATAAACGGTGGAGAAATTGCTGGTGGATATCTCCTTGATGATCGAATAGCCGGGCACGGCGATCGGCGGCTCGCCGTCGCCGGCCGCGGCCGCTGGCGCCGCAGCGCTGCGTTTCGTGCGCGCTTCGCCGACCGCCGCCAGCAGCGACTCGCGATTCAACCCCGCGAGGGGCAAGTAGTCGCTGGCGCCGTTCTTCATCGCGCGTACCGCGGCGGTCTCGCCGCCATTCTCGGCGAGAACGATGCAATGCAGCGCGGGGTGCTGCTGCAGCAGCTCGACCATCGAAGCGATGCCGGCGGCGGCCGATCCCTCGGTCGCGAAATCGATTTGCAGCATCAGCGCATCGGGTTCCGCGGCGCCGAGCAGATGCGCCAGGGTCGCCGGGTCCCCGGCCGGCAGTGTCGTCACCCGCGCTTCCGGCCAATGGCTGGTCACGTGATGGTTGAGCCACTGCAGGCGCTTCGTATCGGTGCCGACGAGCAGCAAATTTGGAGCGCTTGGATCTTCCATAAATTCAGCCGTGCATTGTCAATTCCGAGGCGCCGGCCGTACGCCGAAACGGCCCGCAACCGGCCCGCAACCGGCCGTAGGTACATAATCTAGCGCGCTCTGCAATGAAAAAATGCGCGGACGGTCCGAAATTTTGAAACCAACCCCCCCTTTTGCAGGTCTGTAGGTGAGTCCTCGTCAACACCTTAAGGAAGGGGCGCACTCTAATGGGCAGTATCAGAACATGGTCGCTCGCCGTCATTGCGGGCGTTTTGGTCGTTGCCGTCATGCACCAGAGCTCCACGGCGCAGGCCGACTCCCTGCGCGGCGGCCATTCGGCGACGGCGGCGCCGGCGGCCGGCGCGGTCGCGGCGAACGCGCCGCAAGTCACCGGCCTGCCGGATTTCTCGGGGCTGGTCGAGCGCAACGGTCCGTCGGTCGTGAACATCAGCGTGATCGAAAAGCGGCAAACGGGGGCTGCGGTGAACAATTTGGGCAACGGCGATGACCCCTTGTCGCAGTTTTTCCGTCAGTTTCAGATGCAGCCGCAAGACATGCCTCCCGAGCGCGGTATCGGCTCCGGCTTCATCGTCAGTTCCGACGGCTATATCCTGACGAACGCGCATGTCGTCGATGATGCCTCCAAGGTCACCGTCAAGTTGACGGACAGGCGGGAATTCACGGCAAAAGTCATCGGTGTCGACCGGCGCAGCGACGTCGCCCTGATCAAGATCGCAGCGACCGGTTTGCCGGCGGTGCACTGCGGCGATCCGCAGAAGATCAAGCCGGGACAATGGGTGGTCGCCATCGGCTCACCGTTCGGCTTCACCAATACGGTCACCGCGGGCGTCATCAGTGCGACGGCGCGCGCGCTGCCGGGCGAGAACAACTACGTGCCGTTCATTCAAACGGACGCGGCCGTCAATCCGGGAAATTCGGGCGGCCCGCTGTTCAACATGCGCGGGCAGGTGATCGGCATCAATTCGCAGATCTACAGCCGCACCGGCGGCTTCATGGGCATGTCCTTTGCGATCCCGATCGACATCGCCTTGAACGTCAAGGATCAGCTCGAACGCACCGGCAAGGTGCGCCGCAGCCGGATCGGCGTCGAAGTCCAGGACGTCAACCAGCAGCTCGCTGAATCGTTCGGGCTCGGCATACCGCACGGCGCCCTGATCAGCGGCGTGGATCCGAAGGGTCCTGGCGCCCGCGCGGGTCTGAAGCCGGGCGACGTCATTACCAGCGTCAACGGCCGCCGCATCGACCGTTCCTTGGATCTGCCGACCATCATTGCCGCGTTGCCGCCGGGCAGCGCGGCGCGCCTCGGCATTTGGCGCGACCACAAGAGCACCCAGATCGACGTCCGTACGGTCCTGCTGCAGGATCAGTCGATGCGCCTCGCGAGCGGCAACGGCGCCGGCGATGGCGGCAAACTCGGCGTCGCGGTGCGTTCCCTGAATCCCGATGAACAGCGCCAGCTGCACACTCGCGGCCACCTGGTGATCGAAAGCGTCACCGGACCCGCGCTGACGGCAGGACTGCAAGCCGGCGACGTCGTGCTCGGCGTCAACGGCCAGAGCGTCGACACGATTTCGCAGCTGAAGAGCGCGGTGGCGCATTCCGGCCACAACGTGGCATTGCTGATTCAGCGCGACAATGCGCAGATCTACGTCCCGGTCGACGTCGGTTAGGGCGGCCTTCGGGATTCGTTGTACTTAAGCCTGGGAATCGGCTCTAATCGCGGCGATGCAAACCGCCGCGCCGCTTTTCCCCGCCGCCCCGCAAGCGGCCGGCCGTGCGCCGGCCGGCTCCTTGGATGCGCCGTTCCTGCCGACGACGCGGGCGGAAATGCGGGCGCTCGGCTGGCAGCAGTGCGACGTCATCATCGTCAGCGGCGATGCCTACGTCGATCATCCGAGCTTCGGCATGGCGATCATCGGCCGAGTGCTGCAGGCGGCCGGCTTTCGGGTCGGCATCGTCGCGCAGCCGAATTGGCGCAGCATCGATGACTTTTGCGCGCTCGGCGAGCCGCGGCTGTTCTTCGGCGTCACCGCCGGCAACATGGATTCGATGGTCAATCGCTACACCGCGGATCGCCGTGTACGCAGCGACGATGCGTACACGCCGGGGGGGCAGGGCGGACGGCGGCCGGATCGCTGCGTGATCGTCTATGCGCAGCGCCTGCGGGAGGCGTTTGGACGACTGCCGATCGTCATCGGCGGCATCGAAGCGAGCCTGCGGCGGATCGCGCATTTCGACTATTGGTCGGAACAGGTTCGCCGTTCGGTGCTCGTCGACTCGAACGCGGACCTGCTGGTATTCGGCAACGCCGAGCGGCAAATCGTCGCCATCTCGCAGCGCCTGGATCGGGGCGAGCCGATAGCGGCGATCACCGATCTTTCGGGTACGGCATTCCTGCGCACGGCGAGGCCCGATGGCTGGATCGAGATCGATTCCGGCGAGCTCGACGAGCCCGGGCCGGTGAGCGCGCCGCTCGATCCGTACGCCGCCGGCGCGCCGCGGGCCGCGGTGGCGGCCGCGTCCGCCGCCTCCGTCGTCAGGCGCAGTCGCCAGGTGCCGAACGCCGCGCGTGCGCGCAGCGTCATCCGCATCCCTTCGTACGAGGCGGTCAGCCGGGATGCCGTTCTGTATGCGCACGCCTCGCGCATCCTGCATCTGGAATCGAATCCCGGCAATGCCCGCGCCCTGGTGCAACGGCACGGCGCGGTCGATGTCTGGTTGAATCCGCCGCCGCTGCCGCTCGCGACCGCCGAGATGGACGCCGTCTACGAATTGCCCTATGCGCGGCGGCCGCACCCGTCCTATGGGGCCGCCAAGATACCCGCCTACCAGATGATTCGGTTTTCGGTGGCGATTCAGCGCGGCTGCTTCGGCGGCTGCACGTTCTGTTCGATCACCGAGCACGAAGGGCGCATCATCCAGAGCCGCTCCGAGGATTCGGTGATCCGCGAGATCGAGACGATCCGCGACCAGGTGCCCGGATTTACCGGCGTGATTTCGGATTTAGGCGGCCCGACCGCGAACATGTACCGGCTGCAGTGCAAGAGCGTGGCGATCGAAACGGCGTGCCGCCGCCCATCCTGTGTCTATCCCGGCATATGCCCCAATTTGAACACGGATCACACGCCCTTGATCAAGCTGTACCGGCGCGCACGCGCCGTCGCCGGCGTCAAGAAAGTGCTGGTCGCCTCGGGCGTGCGCTACGACCTCGCGATCGAGTCGCCGGAGTACGTGCAGGAACTCGCGGCGCATCACACCGGCGGCTACCTGAAAATCGCCCCCGAAGCGATTGCCGAGGGCCCGTTGTCGAAGATGATGAAGCCGGGCGTCGGCAGCTATTACCGTTTCAAGGAGCTGTTCGACAAGTATTCGCGCGCAGCGGGCAAGGAACAATATCTGATCCCGTACTTCATCGCGGCGCATCCGGGTACGAGCGACCAGGACATGCTGGAACTCGCTTTGTGGCTGAAGAAGAACGGCTTTCGAGCCGATCAGGTGCAGGCCTTCCTGCCGTCGCCGATGGCAACCGCGACGGCAATGTACCACTCCGGCAAGAATCCACTGAAAGGCATATCGCGCCGCAGCGAGAACGTCACGGTGCCGAAGGGGGTCAAGGTGCGCCGCCTGCACAAGGCGTTCCTGCGCTATCACGACCCGGATAACTGGCCGCTGCTGCGCGAGGCCTTGAAGCGCATGGGGCGCGCCGACTTGATCGGCAACGGCAAGCAGCACCTGGTGCCGGCGTATCAGCCGGCGCGTGCGCAGCGCGAAGCGGCGCGCGGGCGCGCGGGCGCGGCGCTGCCGTTCCGCACGCAGCACAGCGGTTTGCCGAGGGCGCCGGCCGGGCGCCGCGTCGGCGGCGGCAAGCGCCGCGGCGCCTGATCGCTAGCCGGGCGCGAACGGGCCGCCCGGCCGTCCGGCGAGCACCGCCTGAATATGCGCGACGATCGCCAAAGCGATCGCTTGCGGCGAGGCGGCGCCGATGTCCAGACCGACCGGACCGTGAATACGCGCCGCGATCCTCTGCAGCGGCTCGCCGGCCTCGACGAACAGACGCTGCCGCCGCGCCGCCGGACCGAGAAGACCGATATACGGCGGCGGTTTGCTGGCGAGGATGCGCAAATACGCGGCGTCCGCGGCCAGATGATGGCTCATGACGACCGCGGCGTCGAAACGCAGAGTGTCCAGCCGCAGCGCGAGTTCTTCGGGCCGTGCGCAGATCACGCGCACCGCGTGCACGAACCGTTCGGCGCAGGCGAACGCGGGGCGATGATCGTAGACGGTGACGCGCCAGCCGAGTGCGGCGGCGAAGGTCTGGACCGGTATCGCGTCGGCACCGCCGCCGCACAACAATAGGCTGGCGGGCAAGCCGACCTCGGCGACGAACACCTGCAGGTCGCGGCCGCGAAACGAAAGACGGCGCAATTCGGCGCCCTGCGCCGGCGGCCGCGCCGCGCACTCGGCCAGCAGGGCTTCGAGCGCATCGGCCGGCGCCATGCCGCGGGTGCCGTGCACGCCGAGCTCCGCTTCCCCCGCCGCGCCGCCGACGACCGTGGCCATGACGCCCACGCTCTCGGTCTGAAGGCAGCGCTGCAGATACGCGACCCCCGGGTAAACCGGGGGCAGCGCCGGCTGCAGCCAGATCTCCATGGAGCCTTCGCAGCCCATGCCCAATCCCCAGACCGGATCGTCGGAATCACGGGCATCGAAAGTCGCGCGCTGCGGGCGGTTCTTGGCGAGTGCCTGCGCGGCGCGTTCGCGCAAATCCGCCTCCAAGCAGCCGCCGCTCAAGAGCCCGCTCGCGGCGCCGTCGGCATCGATCAGAATGCGCGCTCCCGCCTTGCGGTAGGTCGAGCCCGCGGTGCCGAGCACCGTGGCCATCACCAGGGGCGCGGAGCGCTCTTTGGCGACGGCGAAGAATGCGCATAACCCGCTCAATGAATCGTCCATTCGGCGCAGTGTAGCGGAATTGCTTGCTAGGCTCCGCCCGCACCGATTAGAGTTCTCGGCTGTCCAATCGGTTCCCGCCGCCATTCATCCAAGCGAACGATCATTGGGAGTGCCGTATCGGCGGCTGCGGCAGCGGGCGAGAGTGAGATATGCATCAATGGATCGTACATAAATTCGGCGGCTCGAGCGTGGCCGACGAGGGATGCTTTCGGCGCGTCGCCGACATCTGCGAGGCCTCGCACAACCCCTGCGAGGCCATCGTCCTTTCCGCGTGCCGCGGCGTGACCGATGCGTTGCTCGGCTTGATCAAGCTCGCAGAGCGCGCGGACGGGGATTATCTCGCGGCGCTGGAGACGCTGAAAATACGCCACGCCGCGCTCGCCGCGGCCTTGATATCGCCGGCCGCGCGGGATGCGTATTGCGCCGAGCTTGCCGCGGACATCGCCGACATCGGCGGCATGCTGCACACGGTGCGGCTGATTCGAGCGGCGCCATATACGCTGCAGGACGTCATCGCCGGCTACGGCGAGATTTGGTCGACGCGCCTGTTCGCGCCGTTTCTGCGTGAACGAGCGCGCATCGCCGGCGAGATACTGTGGATCGATGCACGCCGCGTGGTCGTCGTCGAATGGGGGCCTCTGGGGCCGGTCGTGCAATGGCCGCAGAGCGAGCGGCGCATCCGCGGCGTCGTGCCGGAGAATTTCGTCGGACGCCTGATCGTCACGGGTTTCGTGGCGACGACGACCAAGGGGTTGCAGACGACTCTGGGGCGCAACGGCAGCGATTTTTCCGGGTCGATATTCGGCGCGTTGCTGCGGGCCTCCGAGATTCACATTTGGACCGATGTCGACGGCGTGCTGTCGGCCGATCCTAAGCTCGTGCCGAACGCACAGGTGATCGACCAGCTGTCGTACAACGAAGCGATGGAGCTCGCGTATTTCGGCGCCAAAGTGATCCACCCGCAAACGATGGAGCCGGCGATTGCGCGGGATATCCCGATTTATATCCGCAACACGTTCGCGGCGTCGAAACGCGGCACGCTGATCTGTTCGCAGCCGACCTCGGCGCTCAAGGTCAAGGGCATCACGACGATCGACCCGGTCGCGCTCTTTAATCTCGAGGGTGCCGGCATGATCGGCGTACCGGGTACCGCGCACCGTCTTTTCGGCGTTCTGCGCGATGCCGGCATCTCGGTGATCCTGATCTCGCAGGGCAGTTCGGAGCATTCGATCTGTTTCGCGATTCCCGAGGCGCAGGCGCTGCGCGCCGAAGATGCGCTGCGCCGCGCCTTCGAGACGGAACTGCGCGCCGGGCACATTCAAAGCGTCGATGTCGAAAGAGGGATGAGCATCCTCGCGGTGGTCGGCGACGGCATGGCGGGCGTGCACGGCGTCGCCGCGCAGGTGTTCGAGTCGCTGGCGCGCGCCGCCGTCAATGTCCGGGCAATCGCGCAGGGCGCTTCGGAACGCAACATCTCGGTCGTCGTCGACGGCAAAGGAGCGGCCAAGGCCCTGCGCGCGGTGCACGCCGGCTTCTACCTCTCGCCGAATACGCTGTCGATCGGCTTGATCGGGCCGGGCACGGTCGGCCGGGCGCTGCTTGCGCAAATCCACGGGCAAATGGCGCGTTTGCGCGCGTTGAACGTCGATTTGAGAATACGCGGCATCGCCGGATCGATGAGAATGCTGCTCGACGAGCACGCGATCGACCTGCAGATCTGGCCGCAGCGCCTCGCCGAGAGCGGCGAAGCGCTGGACCTCGGCAAATTCGTCGAGGCGGTACAGGCCGATTACATTCCGCATTCGGTCATCATCGACTGCACGGCGAGCGCCGAGGTGGCAATGCACTACGGCGCCTGGCTCGCCCGCGGCATTCACATCGTCACCCCGAACAAGAAAGCCAACAGCGGGCCGCTGACGTATTACCGGGCCTGCCGCGACGCGGCCCGCGCGGCAGGCTCCCATTACCTCTACGAGGCCACGGTGGGCGCCGGGCTGCCGATCATTCAGACGCTGCGCGATTTGCGCGCAACCGGCGACGAAATCGTCAGTATCGAAGGAATTTTTTCCGGTACATTGGCTTACCTGTTCAACGTCTTCGACGGCCGCGAACCGTTCTCATCGATCGTGCGCAGCGCGAAGCAAAAGGGCTATACGGAGCCGGATCCGCGCGACGATCTGTCGGGGCTGGATGTCGCCAGGAAGCTGATCATCTTGGGCCGTGAAATGGGATTGACGCTGGAGATGCCGGACGTGCGCGTCGAGGGGCTCGTGCCGGCCGAGCTCGCGGACTGCAGCGCCGCCGAATTTCTGCAGCGCATATCGCAATTCGACGGCGCGATGGCCGCGGCCTATGCGGATGCGCAGGCCCGCGGCCAGGTGCTGCGCTACGTGGGGCGAATCGATGCCGCCGGCAATGCGACCGTCGGCCTGACGCGCCTGGAGAACAGCCACGCATTTGCGAACATCGCCTTGACCGACAACATCGTGCGTTTCGCGACCGGCCGTTATTGCGACAATCCGCTGATCGTGCAGGGGCCGGGCGCCGGCCCGGAAGTGACCGCCGGCGGGGTCTTTTCCGACCTATTGCGCCTCTCCGCCTATCTCGGCGCCCATTTGTAGTCCGCAACGTCCAAGGAATCCGCGTGCTTACCGACGTCACCGCCTTTGCTCCCGCGACGGTCGCCAATGTGGGGATCGGCTTCGACATCTTGGGCCACACCGTCGAGGCGATCGGCGATCGGGTGCGTGTGCGGCGCATCGATGAGCCGACGGTGCGGATTCGCTCGATCGTCGGCAGCGCCGAGACGCTGCCGGCCACCGCCGAGAAGAATACCGCCGGGCGCGCCGTGCAGGCGCTGCAGGCGGCGCTCGGCCTTGCCTACGGATTCGAACTGGACATAGAGAAGGGCATTCCGCTCGCCTCGGGATTGGGCGGCTCGGCGGCTTCGGCGGTGGCCGCGGTGGTAGCGGCGAACGCCTTGCTCGCCCAGCCGCTGCCGCCGCTCGAATTGTTGAAATATGCGATGCAGGGAGAACTGGTCGCCAGCGGCTCGGTGCATCTCGACAATATCGCGCCGAGCCTGTTCGGGGGGCTGATACTGACGGTGGGCATCGATCAGCCGCGCGTCAAGAGGATTCCGGTCCCCGCGGCGCTGCGCTGCGTCCTGGTGCATCCGCACATGCTGCTCGGCACCCGCGAGGCGCGGGCGATGCTGAAGAGCGACGTCAGCCGCTCCGACTTTGTCTGGCAGACGGCGAACCTCGCCGGCTTCATCAGCGGCTGCTATTCGGACGATCTGGACATGATCCGCGACTCATTCAACGACGTCATCATAGAGCCGCAGCGTAATTCCTTGATTCCGGGGTTCCAAGACGTCAAGCGCGGCGCCATGTCGGCCGGCGCGCTCGGCTGCTCGATTTCCGGAGCGGGGCCGACGGTGTTCGCGTGGTCCGAGATTCAATATGCGGAAGCCGTGCGCGGCGCGATGGTGGCTGCGTTCAGCGAGCACGGATTGCGGAGCGATCATTGGATATCGACGATTGAAAACTACGGTGCGCGGGTGGTGAAGGCGTGACGTCCGGCTTGCAATATCTCAGCACGCGGGGCAAGGCGCCGCCGATCGCCTTGAGCGAGGCAATCGTGCGCGGCTTGGCGGTCGACGGCGGCCTGTACGTGCCGAAGCGGCTGCCGGCGGTCGAACCGGGCGCATTCGCCGGCGCTTGCGGGCTTGCCGCCCTTGCGCGTACGACGCTGCGCGGCTTCTTCGAGGGCGACCGCCTGCAGCCTCAGCTCGGCGAGATCGCCGATGCGGCGATCGATGCGCCGGCGCCGACCACGCCGATCGCGGCGAGCGCGGATCCGCTGTTCGTGCTCGAACTGTTTCACGGACCGACTGCGGCGTTCAAGGACTTCGGCGCGCGCTTCCTGGCGGAGAGTCTGCAGCGGCTGCAAGCGCCCGCCGCGGCGCCGCTGACGATCCTGGTCGCCACCTCGGGCGACACCGGCGCAGCGGTGGCGGCGGCGTTTCATCGGCGCCCCTGGGTGCGGGTCGTGATCCTCTACCCGAAGGGCTTGGTGAGCCAGCGGCAGGAGCAGCAGCTGACCTGCTGGGGCGAGAACGTGGCGGCGCTGCGCGTCGACGGGACCTTCGACGATTGCCAACGTCTGGTCAAGGAGGCGTTCCTGGATGCCGCGCTCGGCCGCCGGCACCGCTTCAGCTCGGCGAACAGCATCAACATCGGGCGGCTCTTGCCGCAGATGGTCTACTACGTGGACTCGAGCCTGCAGATCGAGCGGCGCACCGGGCGCCCCGCGAACTTCGTGATTCCCGCCGGCAATCTTGGCAACGCGCTTGCCGCGGTCTGGGCGCGCGCCATGGGCTTGCCGATCGATCGCATCGTCCTGGCGCACAACGCCAACCGCACCGTCGTCGACTTCCTCAGGACCGGCGAGTGGCTGCCGCGGCCGAGCGTCGCGACGATTGCCTCGGCGATGGACGTCGGCAATCCGAGCAACATGGAGCGATTGCGCGCGCTGTGGCCGTCATGGGAGGAATTGCGCGGACGGATCAGCGCCGACAGCGTCGAGGACGCGGCGATCCGCGACCGCATCCGCGAGGATTACCGGCGCTACGGGCGCGCATGGTGTCCGCACACCGCAACCGCCGCCGAAGTTTACAGCCGCCTACCCGCCGAACAGCGCGGCGACCGGCCGTGGGTCCTGGTCGCGACCGCGCATCCGGCTAAATTCAATGAAATCGTGGAGCCGCTGCTCGGCAAGCCGATCGACGTGCCGGAGAGTCTCGCGAGGCTGCTCTGCCTGCCGCGCACGGTCGCCGACGTGGCGCCTACATTGCAAGCCTTGGCCGCGGCGATCGGATGAACGCTGCAGCGGTCCCGGCGCAGTGGCTCGCTCTCGTGATAGCGGCGCTCATCCTGCCTGTGGGCGCGGTCGCGGCCGTGCGCGCCTATCGCCGCCGCGCTCGGCGCCGCGCCTTGTTGTCGCGCTTGCAGCGCATCGCCCTGCAAGCCGTGCACCAGGTGCTGGTGCCGGACGGCATGGGCGGATACATTCATGTCGATCACCTGCTGCTGACGCCACGCGGCGTCTTGATCCTCGACACGCGGCGCGTTGCCGGCGTGATATTCGGCGGCGATCAAATGAGCGAATGGACCGTGATGGCGCGCGGACGCCGCTACACCTTCGACAACCCGCAGCCGGCGCTTTACGATCGGATTGCGGCGGTCAAAGCGCTGGTCGACGACCTTCCGGTACAGGGCCTGTTGGTGTTTTCCAACCTGGGAAAATTCGCCAAGGGAATGCCGAAAGGCGTCATCATGCTGAACAGCCTGGAAGTCGAATTTGCGGCGGTCGACCGCGCCAGCGTGGATCCGGCGGCGATCGCCGCCTACGAGAGCGCCTGGCACGGCCTCAGCGCGCAGCTGCGGGCGAGCCCGCATAGTTTCACGAACCTGTAGCGCCTGCGAGACCGAACAGTCGGCGCGCATTGGCGCTGCTCGCCGCCGCCAGCGCGGCGAACGGCGCGCCGCGCAGCATCGCGACGGCGCGGGCGATATGCGGCAGAAACGCCGGTTCGTTGCGCCGCGCCGCGCTCTTCGGCACCAGATCCCGGGGCAGCAAATAGGGCGCGTCGGTCTCCAGCAACAAGCGTTCCAGCGGGATGTGCGCGACCGCTTCGCGCAGCGCTGAGCCGCGCCGCTCGTCGCAGACCCAGCCGGTGATGCCGATCGACAGGCCGAGCTCGAGGTAGTCGTCGAGTTCGCGTCTGCCGCCGGTAAAGCAGTGGGCGACGCCGCCGGCCGGCGCCGGCAAATATTCCCGGAGGATCGCGATGAAATCCGCGTGCGCGTCGCGCTGATGGAGAAAAACGGGCTTGCGCACCTCTGCGGCCAAGTCCAATTGCGCGACGAAGGCGCTGCGCTGCGCATCGCGCGGCGAGAAATCGCGGTAATAGTCGAGGCCGCACTCGCCGATCGCAACCACTTCGGCGCGCTCCAGCAGGGCATGAAAATCCGCGCGGCTGGAACGATCGAAGCGCGCCGCGTGGTGGGGGTGGACGCCGGCGGTACTGTAGAGCACCGACGGATGCGCGGCGGCCAATTGCGCCGCCGACCTCGAACTCAGCAGATCGGCGCCGGTGACCACCTGCTGCACCACCCCGGCGGCCGCGGCCCGGCGCAGCACCTCGCTGCGGTCCTCGTCGAAGCTCTGATGGGCGAGATTGGAGCCGATGTCGATCAAATCAATCGTCAAGCCACGTCACCGAATTATGGTAGGGTCCGCTCGCATTGTAGCCGCGCGATCCGCGCCGCGGGCAACCATGGGGGGCGAGGATCATGCTTAAAGTTCGCTGCGTCGCCGCCTGCATTCTCCTGGCGGCGGGCTCGCCGACGTTTGCGCAGCGCGGCGGAGATCTGCAGGCGCAGATCATCTACGCCTTCCAAACGGAAGACCTCAACCGGCTGCACGATCTGGTCGAGAACCTCGACGCCAAGGTCGCGGACGGTGCGGCCGACGCCGACCTGCGCTATCAGCTGGCGCACGCGCAATATCGCTACGCCGAAGTCGGCGGCGGCCATTTTGCGGCCGCCGCGCAAGCCGCAGCCGCCGATTGCGTCGCGCAGCTGCAATGGGTGCTCGAGCGCAATTCGCGCTCGGTCGAGGCGCTCGCCCTGCAGTCGGCCTGCTACGCGCAATTGGCCGACTGGCGCCGCTTCGAGGCGGTGTTTCTGCGCGCGCGCGCGGCCGCTAGGCTGCGCGCCGCGTTCCGGCTCGCGCCGCGCAATCCGCGCGTCCTGCTGTTGATGGCGACCGAAGCCTTGGCGCACGCCTCGCCGGCTTCGGCCGCTGCGCGCACCGCCCTTAAGCGCCTGCGCACGGCGGCGCGGCTGTTCGAGCGATTGCCTGCGACCCGCGTCGACGCGCCCGGCTGGGGACACGCCGAGGCGTATCTTGCGCTCGGCAAGGAACTGCGGCTGCGCGGAGATTTGCTCGGCGCCAGGAACTGGGTCGAACGCGCCTTGATCGCGGCGCCGGACTACAAGGCCGCGCAGCGCGAGATTTCGCTCATCGAGAAGCGCTGAGCGCGCCGCCGCCAGCCGCCGCGGCCACCGGCCGTCGGCCGCGAACCTGCTATCATGCGCGCAGATATGCACCAGGCGGCGCCGTAGCGCGTGAATACTCAAGGCACGCAGTTGTCGTTGTTCGAGACGCACACTGCCACCGAACCGTTTGCGGTGCGCGTCAGCGCGCGGGCGCGGCGTTTGACGGCGCGCGTACACATCGGCGGACGCGTCGAAATCGTCGTGCCGGTCGGCGTCGGCGCGAAAACCGTGCGCGAATTCGTCCGCCAGTTTTCCCCGTGGATCGACCGCAAAGTCGCCGCGATGCAATGCGCACCGCAGCCCGAGGAGTTGGTCCCGAAGACAATCGAGTTCGGGCTGAGCGGCGAGCGCTTCGCCGTCGACTGGCAAAGCGCGGCGCAGCGCACGCTGCGGGAGGAAGATCGAATGCTCATCGTGCGCGCCGCCGATGCGCAAGGCGCGCGGCTGCTGCTGCGCGCCTGGCTCAGGCGGGCAGCCGCCCCGCGCCTGTCGCCGCGTTTGCTGCTGCTCGCGGAGGAACTCGGATTCAAAGTCGCGCGGGTCTCCATCCGCTGTCAACGCACGCGTTGGGGCAGCTGTTCGAGCCGTGGCACGGTGAGCTTGAATTGCTCGCTGTTGTTCCTGCGCGCGGCGGTGGTGCGCTATCTGTTCGTCCACGAACTCGCGCACACGAGACACATGAACCACTCGCGGCAGTTCTGGCGGCTGGTCGAGTCCCTGCAGCCGGAATGCCGCGGCTTGGACCGTGAATTGCTCGCCGGCTGGCGCACCGTGCCGGGCTGGGTATTCGACTCGTAGCCGATGAACGAGATCCCGACGCCGATCAAGCCGTTCGTCGATTTGAGCGACGAACAAGTCCATTGGGATTTGACCCAATCCATAAGCTATTCGCAATACCTGCGTTTGGACAAGCTGCTGGACGCGCAGCATCCGCTCTCCTACCAGCACGACGAGATGCTGTTCATCTCGATTCACCAGGTCTCGGAATTGTGGATGAAGCTTTCCCTGCACGAATTGACCGCGACGGTCGACTGCATCCGCCGCGACGATCTCGGCCCGACCTTCAAGATGTTGGCCCGCGTTTCGACGATCCAGCAGCAGTTGCTGCAATCCTGGGACGTCCTGGCGACGATCACGCCGTCGGATTATTCCGCATTCAGGAATTCACTGGGCAAATCCTCCGGCTTTCAGTCCTGTCAATACCGGCTGCTCGAATTCCTGATCGGCAACAAGAATGCCGAGATGATCAAGGTGTTCCGCAGCGAACCGGCGAGCTACGAACAGCTGGAACGCGCGCTCAGCGCGCCGAGCCTGTACGATGAAGTGCTGCGCTTGCTGAGCCGGCGCGGTTTCGAATTGCCCGCGCAGGCGATCGACCGCGATTACACGCAACCCTATCAAGCGAGCAAGCAGGTCGCCGCCGCCTGGCTGAGCGTCTATCACAACGCCGAGAAGGAGTGGGACCTTTACCAATTGGCCGAGCGGCTGACGGATTTGGATTACAAATTTCAGCTCTGGCGATTTGCGCACGTCAAGACCGTCGAGCGCATCATCGGCTACAAGCGCGGCACCGGCGGTACCGGCGGCGTCTCCTACCTGACGAAAGCGCTGGAATTGAAGTTCTTTCCGGAACTTTGGACGATCAGAACCTCGATGTAGGCCATACGCCGGTGAACATCCAAGAGCAGCTGCAAAACGTCAACGTCGCCTCCAGTGAACTGCTGGCCACTCCCGAGCAGGTCAAGCGGCGCCTGCCCTTGACCGACAAGGCCGCGGGCACGGTCCTGAAGGCGCGGCAAAGCGTGCGCGCGATCCTCGAGCGCGCCGATCCGCGCTTGTTCGTGGTCGTCGGCCCTTGCTCGATCCACGACGTGCGCGCGGCGCGGGAGTACGCGCAACGGCTCGCGGAACTCGCGCAGCGGATCGAAGGCAGCATCTTGCCGATCATGCGCGTCTATTTCGAGAAGCCGCGTACCACGGTCGGCTGGAAGGGATTGATCAACGATCCGGATTTGGACGATTCGTTCCACATCGAGAAGGGCATTCTGCTGGCGCGCGAATTGTTGCTGCACATCGCCGAGCTCGGCCTGCCGGCGGGAACCGAAGCGCTGGACCCGATCATGCCGCAGTATCTATCGGAACTGGTCACCTGGACGGCGATAGGCGCGCGCACCACCGAGTCGCAGACGCACCGCGAAATGGCGAGCGGCTTGTCGACGCCGGTCGGCTTCAAGAACGGCACGGACGGCAGTCTCGCGGCCTCGATCAATGCTCTGCAATCGGTGCGCCGCCCGCACCATTTCCTCGGCATCACGCAGCAGGGCCAATCGGCCGTGTTCCGCACGCGCGGCAACCCTTTCGCGCACATCGTGCTGCGCGGCGGCGGCGGCCGCGTCAACTACGATGCGGTCAGCATCGCCGTCGCCGAACGCGAACTCAAGGCGGCGAACCTGCCGGCGAACATCGTCGTCGATTGCAGTCACGGCAATTCCAACAAGGATCCGGCGCTGCAGCCCTTGGTCGCCGAGAATTGCGTGACGCAGATCGTCGACGGCAACCGCTCGATCGTCGGCCTGATGCTCGAGAGCCATTTGCAGGCGGGCAACCAGCCGATTCCGAAGGATCTGTCGACGCTGGAATACGGCGTGTCGATCACCGATCCTTGCATCGATTGGCGCACCACCGAGGAGTTGTTGCTCAAACTACATCAATCTCTGCAAGGCGCCCGACGCTGACCCGCGCCGGCGCTGCGCGCCGCTTCCACAGGCGGTAGCCGAGCAGCAGGCCGAGGCCGCAGGCGTACAGCAGAGGCTCGCGGATGTCGCGCTTGACCTGCCACCAGAAGTGCCAGACGCCGAGAATCGCCACGACGTAGATCAGCCGATGCAGTTCGCTCCAGCGCCTGCCCAGGCGGCGCATCGAGCGGGCCGTCGAAGTCAAGGCGAGCGGAATCAACAACAGCAGGCCGAGCAGTCCGATCGTGATGTACGGCCGCTTGGCGATGTCCTGCCAAACCGCGGCGAGATTCGCGCTCTGATCGAGGACGACATAGACGGTGAAGTGCAGCGCCAGGTAGAAGAACGAGTACAAGCCGAACATGCGCCGCAAGCGCAGCGGCAGCAGCGACCCCGAGAGATCCTTGAGGGGCGTCATGCACAGGGTGATCAGCAGCAAGTTCAAACCCCAGCGGCCGCAGCCGTGCAGCAGAGCCGCTACCGGATCCGCGCCGAGCGAATAGCCGCCGAATGCGAATGCGCCGGCCGCCATGCGCAGCGCCGGAGCCAAGCAGGCGATGAACGCCGCGGGCTTCAATATCCAGCGGAAGGTGCGCATCAAAAATTTCTCCGCAGGTTCATGCCGCGGTAAAGGGCCGCCACTTGCGCGCCGTAGCCGTTGAACGGCAGCGTCGGAATCCGCGGCGCGAACAGGCCGCCGCCCAAGCGCCGTTCGGTGGCCTGACTCCAGCGCGGATGATCGACCGCCGGATTGACGTTGGCGTAAAAACCGTACTCGTTCGGTGCCGCGCCCGCCCATGTGGTGATCGGCTGCGTTGCCGTGAAACGGATGCCGACGATCGCCTTGATGCTCTTGAAGCCATACTTCCACGGCACGATCAGCCGCAGCGGCGCGCCGTTCTGATTGGGCAGCAGCTTGCCGTACAGGCCGACGACCATCATCGTCAGCGGGTGCATGGCCTCGTCGATGCGCAGTCCCTCCACGTACGGCCACGGCAGCACCGGCACGCGCTGCCCGGGCATTTGTCCGGGGTCATAGAGCGTCTTGAACTCGACGAACTTGGCGTTGGCGGTGGGTCGGAAGCGCCGCAGCAGGTCGCCGAGCGGAAAGCCGACCCAGGGCACGACCATCGACCAAGCCTCGACGCAGCGGAACCGATAGATGCGCTCCTCCAGGGGATGCGGGCGCAGGATATCCTCGAGATGGAAAGTGCCGCCGCGCTCGGCCGCACCGCCGACCGTCACGCTCCAGGGCCGGGTACGAAAGTTCTTGGCATTTTGCGCGGGGTCGGATTTGTCCGTGCCGAATTCGTAGTAGTTGTTGTAAGTCGATATATCCTGAAACGTGTTCGGCTTGTCGGCGACGCTGTCCTTGGCGTCGAACGCATAGGCGAGCGAACCCGGGGCTGGCCCGGGTGCGCGGGCCGCCGCCGCGTTCAGCACTTGCACAGCGGCAAGACCTGCGCCGCCGGCCAACAAAGCGCGCCGCGACAGGCTCGTCCCGCAGGGGGTGATCTTGTCCGGCACGCCCTGTTCGCCCGCCGCCGTTTTCTTGCGCATTTCCGCTCCCGCTGTCCGCTGGTTCAGGTTGCCGTTCATGGACTAGACCGCGCGGAGCGGCGATTTGTTGCAGAGAATCGTCGATCAACGCCAGACGTCGACGGCGATGCCGGCCGCCCGGGCCGCCCGCCGCGCCGCACCGCGGGCGTTGACCAGGACACCGCGGTCCGCAAGGCCGAGGTAAGCAAGGTCCGCGGCGCTGTTGCCGTAGGCGGTGGTCGGCCGGCCGGGAAATTCGGCGCGCAGGGCCAGCAGGCAGCGCCGTTTCTCCTCGCCGCGACGGTTGGCCGTCGCGAGCGCGCCGTCGAGCCGATCGCCCCGCCAGCGCACCTCGGTGCATATCGTCGATTCGAAACCCAAGGCCGCGGCGATCCGCGGCACGTACAGATCCGGGCTCGCGGACAGCAGGACCAATGCATCACCGGCCCGGCGGTGCCGCTCGACGCAGCGCAGCGCCGCCGCTCGAAACGCGCCGTGCGCCCGCAGCGAGGCGACGAAGGCATCGGCCCAACGATCGACGGCGGCGCGTGCATCGCCGCGCATCGCGATGCGGATCAGCCGCGATTTCAGCAGCGCGCGATCGTGGCCGGCCAGCAGATAGGCCGCAACGGCGGGCGGCAGGCGCCAAAGGCGCAGCAGGCGCCGCGGATGCCGCGCCAGGTAGCCGCACAGAAACGGCAGCAGCGTGTCGCGCCGGGTCAGCGTGCCGTCGAGATCGAATACGGCGACGCCGCGGGGATTTTCGGTCTCGTTGGGCGCGCTCATAGGCCCTCGATGATGCCATGCTCGAACCGCGGCCGAAAATCGGCGCCGATGAGCGCAGGGTGCGCCGTCTATGCGTCCACGCTACGCGGCTTTGCCGGCTTGCGCGAGCTGGCGCAGGACGAACTGCAAAATGCCGCCGTGGCGGTAGTACTCGAGTTCCTTCGGCGTATCGATGCGCAGCTTCGCCTCGAACGCCGTGAGCCTGCCGTCCGCGGCGGTGGCGGTGACTTTCACGAATTTCGCGGCGCCCTTCTGCAATCCCCTGATATCGAAAGTCTCCCGTCCGTCGAGGCCGAGGCTTTGCGCGCTGTCGCCGTCCTTGAACTGCAGCGGCAACACACCCATGCCGATCAAATTGGAGCGGTGAATGCGCTCGAAGCTCTCCGCGAGCACCGCCTTGACGCCGAGCAGCATCGTGCCCTTCGCCGCCCAGTCGCGTGAACTGCCGGTACCGTATTCCTTGCCGGCGAATATCACGAGCGGCGTACCCGCGGCCTTGTATTTCATCGCGGCGTCGAAAATCGGCATTTGCGCGCCGCTCGGCAGGTGAATGGTGACGCCGCCTTCCGTGCCCGGCGCCAATAGATTGCGCAGGCGGATGTTCGCGAACGTGCCGCGCATCATGACTTCGTGATTGCCGCGGCGCGCTCCGTAGGAGTTGAAATCCGCCGGCTGCACGCCTTGCGCCAACAGGTATTGCGCCGCGGGGCTGGTTTTGGCGATGTTGCCGGCGGGCGAGATGTGGTCGGTGGTCACCGAGTCGCCGAGCACCGCGAGCGCGCGCGCCGCAACGATATCGCCGACCTCGGCGGGCGTCATCGTCATGCCGTCGAAGTAGGGCGGATTCTTCACATAGGTGGATTGCCGATCCCATGCGTAGATGTTGCCGGCAGGCGTCTTGATCGCGTTCCAATTCGTGTCGCCGGCGAACACCCGGGCGTAGACCTCGGCGAACATCGACGAATCGACGGCGGCCGCGACCGTCTTGGCCACCTCGCCGGCGCTAGGCCAGATGTCCCTTAGATGGACGGGCTCGCCGTCGCGGCCGATTCCCAGCGGCTGCGTGACGATGTCGACGTCCATGCTGCCCGCCAGGGCGTAGGCGACCACCAGCGGCGGCGATGCCAGGAAATTCATCTTGATTTCGGGATGCACGCGTCCTTCGAAATTGCGGTTTCCGGAGAGCACGGAGCTTGCAATCAAATCCGCGCTCTTTACCGCCGCGGAGATCTCCGGCTTCAAGGGACCCGAATTGCCGATGCAGGTCGTGCAGCCGTAGCCCACCGTGTAAAAGCCAAGCGCCTCCAAATCCTTCAGCAGATCCGCCTTGCGCAGGTATTCGGTGACGACCCGCGAGCCGGGCGCGAGCGAGGTCTTGACCCAGGGTTTCGCGGTCAGCCCGCGGGCAACGGCGTTGCGCGCCAGCAGGCCGGCGGCGATCAGCACCGCCGGATTGGAGGTGTTGGTGCAGCTCGTGATCGCGGCGATCAGCACCGCGCCGTCCTTGACGTCGAAGCGATTGCCGCCGAGCACGACGGCGGCGCCGGCAGCCGCGACGGCAGCGGCGCCGGGATTCTTGCGGGCGCGTTCCTCGCTCATCGCGGCGACGCTCGCCCGATAAACGCGCTGCGCGAGGCGCAACGGCACGCGATCCTGCGGGCGCTTCGGGCCGGCGAGCGAGGGCTCGACGGTCGACAACTGCAACTCGACGATGTCGGTGTAGTCGGCCGGCGCGGCGCCGTCGATGCGCCACAAGCCCTGCGCACGCGCGTATGCTTCGACCAGCGCGGTTTGTTCGGCGCTGCGGCCGGTCAGCGTCAGATAGCGCACGGTTTCCGCGTCGATCGGAAAGATCGCGCAGGTCGAGCCGAATTCCGGCGACATGTTGGCGATGGTCGCGCGGTCGGCGAGCGGCAGGCTCTGCAGGCCGTCGCCGAAGAATTCGACGAATTTGTCGACCACGCCCTTCTTGCGCAGTATCTCGGTGACGGTGAGCACGAGGTCCGTCGCTGTGGTGCCGGCCGGCAGTGAACCGGCGAGTTTGAAGCCGATCACCTGCGGGATCAGCATCGTGACCGGTTGACCGAGCATCGCCGCCTCCGCTTCGATGCCGCCGACGCCCCAGCCGAGTACGCCCAGTCCGTTGACCATCGTCGTATGCGAATCGGTGCCTACCAGCGTGTCCGGATAGGCGAGCCTCGAGCCCTTGCCGTCGCCGGCGAAGACCACGCGCGCCAGGCGTTCGATATTGACCTGGTGGACGATGCCGGTATTCGGCGGCACGACCTTGAAGTTGCTGAACGCGCTTTGTCCCCAGCGCAGGAACATGTAGCGCTCGGCGTTGCGGGTAAACTCGATTTCGTTGTTGCGGCGCAGAGAGTCGGCGGTACCGTATACGTCGACCTGCACGGAATGGTCGATGACCAATTCGGCCGGTGCGAGCGGGTTGACGCGTTGCGGGTCGCCGCCCAGGCGCAAAATGGCGTCGCGCATGGCCGCGAGGTCGACGATGCACGGCACGCCGGTGAAGTCCTGCATGATCACGCGCGCCGGGGAGAACGCAATCTCATGTTGCGGCTCGGCCTTGGGATTCCAGGCGAGCAGCGCCTCGATGTCGCGCTTCGTCACATTGACGCCGTCCTCGAAGCGCAGCAGGTTCTCGAGCAGGATTTTCAATGCGAACGGCAGCCGATCGACGTTGCGATCCGCGAGAGCCGCCAGACTGTATATTTCGTAGCGCTGCGAGCCGGCAACGAGCGTCGAACGCGCGCTGAAGCTGTCGGTCATGTTCCCTCCGCGGCAAACTCGTGATTATACGTGATCGGATCGTGCCTGCGGCCATCGCCGCGGTCGAATGCAGGCGCGATCACGCCGCCGCCCAAACACCGATCGCCGTCGTAGAAAACGGCGTATTGGCCGGGAGTCACCGCGCGCGCCGGCTCGCCGAGATGGACCTCGGCATTTGCGCCGGCGCCGGCAGCGACGCGCACGCGGCACGCGAGATCGCGCTGCCGATAACGCGTCTTCACCGCGCAGGCGAATTCCCCGTCCGCCGGCGCGCAGTTCAGCCAGTGCAGGTCGGCGACCTCGAAACGCCCACAGAGCAGCAAGGGATGATCCTGGGACTGCACGACGATCAACGCATTGCGCGCCGCGTCCTTCGCGGCGACGTACCAGGGCGCCTGCCGCGCACCGGCGCGACCGCCGATGCCGAGGCCCGCGCGTTGGCCGAGCGTGTAGAACGGCAAGCCGCGGTGGCGGCCGAGCACGCGCCCGGCGTCGGTTTCGATCGGGCCCGGGGATTGCGGCAGGTAGCGGCCCAGAAACTGCGCAAACGGCCGCTCGCCGATGAAGCAAATGCCGGTGCTGTCCGGCTTGTCGTGCACCGGCAGGCCGGCCTCGTGGGCGATGCGGCGAACCTCGCCCTTGGTCATCTCGCCGAGCGGAAATAGGCTGCGGGCGAGCGCCGCCGGCCGCAAGCCGTGCAGAAAGTAGCTTTGATCCTTGGCGCCGTCGACCGCCTTGAACAAGCGGCTGCCGTCCGGCTCGTGGCGCACGCGCGCGTAATGGCCGGTCGCGATCCAGGCGGCGCCGAGCCGCTGCATGTGCTCGAGGCAGACGCCGAACTTGATCTCGCGATTGCACAACACATCCGGATTGGGAGTTCCGCCGGCGGCATATTCACGCAAGAAATGCGCAAAAACCCGGCCGCGATATTCCGCCGCGAAGCTGGCGCGATGCAGGGGAATTCGCAGGATCTCGCAGACGCGGCGCGCGTCCTGAAAATCACCGGCCGCCGTGCAGTAGGCGTCGTCGTCGTCCCAATTGGACATGAACAGCCCCTGCACGCTGCAGCCCGCCTCGCAGAGGCGCAGGGCCGCCACGGCGGAGTCGACGCCGCCGGAGATGCCGACGATCACGGTGCCGGCGGTCGCGGAGTTCGAATTGGCTGCGGACATGCGCCGATTATACGGGCGCGGCGCCGCGGCCGGGCGCCTACATGTACATCTGCCGCATCTGCGATTCCTGCATGCTCGTGTTCCAAACCTCATCGAAGAAGTTCAGATAACGGCGCACGACCGCCGGATCGTTCATGTCCGCAATGCCGTCCCAGCGGTCGGTCCGCAGGCGATAGACCAGCGCCTTGTCGTCGGCGATGATGAAGGCGCCTGCGCTCGCCGCGTATTCGGCGCTCATGGAGCGCATGTCGATGCAGCTCGTCAGTCGCCGCGCCAATGCGAGGAAGCGGTTATTGTCGACCATCGCCCGCGACGGGTCGGCGAGCAAAACGCGCACTTTGGCATAGGAGCGGGCGAGTACCAGGCGCTTGATGGCCTCGAGAAACGGCTCCTCGCCGTAGATCATCGGCTCTAGATCCTGCGTGAAAATCGACAGCAGGCGCTGCGCCGATTTGGCCACTTTGAGGCTCGCCTCGCGCACCTCGGGCATCGCTGCGAGGATCGTGCGGCTGCCGGCGTTCGCGTCGACAGCGCTTGCCGCGGCGTCGATGTCGCCAGGTCCCGAGCGGTGGTCCGCGCTTTCCGACATATCGCTCAGCCTCGCTGAAAATGAACGGGCGACTGCCCCCATAACGGATACCAAGCGCCGTCATCCTACCGTTTGCGGCGCAGCGGCCGTGCCAACTGCGTCACGTTTCGCCGTTTCGGCGCAGCGGCCGGGCCGGGGGCCTGCGAGCCTCTACGGCCGCGGGCGCCGCGCGAGCAGCGGCGCAAGGCCGAGGTAGCTTGCCGGCTCGAGCTCGAGGAGGCGCGCCTTGTCCGCCGGCGGCAACGGCAGCGAGGCTATGAACTCCTGCATCGCCGCCCGGTCGACGGCGCGGCCGCGCGAGAAGGCTTTCAGCCGGTCGTAGGCACCGGCGATGCCGTGCGCGCGCATCACGGTTTGCACCGCCTCGCCGAGAACCTCCCACGCCGTGTCGAGATCCGCGCGGACCCGCGCCGCGTCGAGCTCGACCTTGCGCAGTCCGGCCGAGAGCGCATCGAAAGCGAGAACCGCGTGCCCCACGGCGACGCCGAAATTGCGCAACACCGTCGAGTCGCTGAGATCGCGCTGCCAGCGCGAGATCGGCAGTTTTTCCGCGAAATGGCCGAGCAACGCGTTGGCGATTCCCAGATTGCCTTCCGCATTCTCGAAATCGATCGGGTTCACCTTGTGCGGCATGGTCGATGAACCGACCTCGCCTGCGACGACGCTCTGCCTGAAATAGCCGAGCGAAATGTAGCCCCACATGTCGCGCGCGAGATCCAGCAGCACGCTATCGGCGCGCAGCAGCGCATGCGAGTATTCGGCAATCCAATCGTGCGGCTCGATTTGCGTCGTATAGGCGTTGGCGCGCAGCGCCAGCGAGGCGACGAATTCCGCGCTGAACGCCGGCCAATCGGCGTCCGGCAACGCCGCCATATGCGCATTGAAATTGCCCACCGCGCCGTTGATCTTGCCGAGGATCGCGACGCGCTCGAGGCCGTCGCGCTGCGTGCGCAAGCGGGCGGCGAAGTTCGCCATTTCCTTGCCCACCGTGGTCGGCGTCGCCGGCTGGCCGTGGGTCCGGGCGAGCATGCCGGTGTCGGCATGACGTTTCGCGAGCGCATCGAGAATCGCCTCGATTCGATCGAGCATCGGCAGGATGATCTCCGCGCGCGCCGCTTTCAGCATCAGCGCGTAGGCGAGGTTGTTGATGTCCTCCGAAGTGCAGCCGAAATGCACCCACTCCAAGTCGCGAATGCCTGCGCCGCGCGCCTGCAATTCGCCGCGCAGCCAATGCTCGACGGCCTTGACGTCGTGGTTGGTGCGCGCTTCGATTTGCTTGATCGCCGCGACATCGGTCGCCGCCGGATCCCGGCTGATCGCCTGCAGCCAGCTGCGGCAAGCGGCGGGCAGCGCGGCGAGCGGCCCGCGCGCGGGCCCCGCGGCGAGCGCCAAGAGCCACGCGCATTCGACCCGCACCCGCTCGCGCATCAAGCCCGCCTCGCTGAACAGCGCGCGAACCGCGGCGAGCTTGCCGGCGTAGCGTCCGTCCAGGGGCGAAAGTGCGTCGATCGGCCGGGTAGGCATCGGAGTGTGGCATCACACGGTGATAGAATGCCCGCATATTACCGCAACCGGCCAGAACCCGCGGAGATGCACGAGATGACGACCGCCGGCTATCGCGTCGAGACCGACAGCATGGGTGCCGTAGAGGTGCCGGAGGGCTGTCTGTGGGGAGCGGCGACGGCGCGCGCTTTGCGCAATAGTCCGCCGAGCGGCTTGCGGATGCCGCGCGGCGTGATCCGCGCCTTGGGGCTGATCAAATATTGCGCGGCCGGCGCGAATGCGGAACTCGGCGATCTTGCGCCGGAACTCGCAGCGGCGATTCAGGCGGCCGCCGACGAGGTCGCCGGCGGCATGCACGAAGATCAATTTCCGCTCGACCTGTTCCAGACGGGCTCCGCAACCAGCACCAACATGAACGCCAACGAGGTCATCGCCGCGTTGGCGTCGCGCCTCACGGCGGTGCGCGTTCACCCGAACGATCACGTCAACATGAGCCAGAGCAGCAACGACGTGATTCCCACCGCGATTCACCTCGCCGCCACGCTCGCGCTGTTGCAGCGATTGCTGCCGGCGATCGAGCGTATCGGCGCGGTTCTCGCGCGGCGCAGCGCGGAACTCGCCGCGGTGGTGAAGACCGGCCGCACGCATTTGATGGATGCGATGCCGCTGACGTTCGGCCAGGAACTGGGCGGCTGGAAGGCGCAGCTCGACGCCTGCCGCGCGCGACTGGAGGCGGTGTTGCCGCGCCTCTACCGGTTGGCGCAGGGCGGCACCGCGGTCGGCACCGGGGTCAACGCGCGGCCGCAATTCGGCCGCATGTTCTGCCGGCTGCTCGCCGCGCGCACCGGCGCGCCGTTCGCCCCCAGCGACAATTACTTCGCGGCCTTGTCCGCGCAGGACACCGCGGTTGAATTGTCGGGGCAATTGAAGGTGTTGGCGGTGGTCGTCATGAAGATCGCCAACGATTTGCGCTGGATGAACAGCGGCCCGTTGGCGGGTCTCGGCGAAATTTCATTGCCGGCTCTGCAGCCCGGCAGCAGCATCATGCCGGGTAAAGTCAATCCGGTCGTGGCCGAGGCCGCGGCGATGATCGCCGCGCAAGTCATCGGCAACGATGCGGCGATCACCATCGCCGGGCAATCCGGCAATTTTCAATTGAACGTCATGCTGCCCGTGATCGCGCACAATTTACTGCAGAGCATCGAATTGCTGGACATCGCCTGCAGCACTCTGGCCGAGCGGGCGCTCGCCGATTTTCGCGTCAACCGCGACGCCGTCGAAGCCGCGCTCGACCGCAACCCGATATTGGTGACCGCGCTGAACCCCTTGATCGGCTATGAGAAGGGTGCCGCGATTGCCAAGCAGGCCTATGCCGAGGGGCGTCCGATCGCGGAAGTCGCGGCGGAAATGACCGGCCTCGGCCTGGCGGAATTGCGGCGGCTGCTCGATCCAATGTTGCTGACCAAAGGCCGCGGCCCGGGCAGTGCGGGCTGACGAGCGGCCGATGGACGACGGCTATACGCGGGCGCGGATCCGCAGCGCATTGCAGCCGCGGGCATCGAGCGCCGACGAGGATATGCAATGGTTGGCCGGGTCGGCGCCGGAGATGCAGGCGCGCGTGCGCAGCGCGTTGCCCGAGCCGCGGGTGGCGGCGGCGGTCCTCGTGCCGCTGGTCGAGCGCGGCACCGGCTTCTCGGTGCTGCTCACGCAGCGTGCCGCGACGCTGCGCGATCACGCCGGCCAGATCAGCTTTCCGGGCGGCCGCGTCGAACCGCAAGACACGGATGCCTGGCATGCGGCTCTGCGCGAGGCGCGCGAGGAGATCGGCCTCGCGCCGGAACTCGTGGAGTTCGCGGGCTATCTCCCGGATCACCTGATCGTCACGGGCTACCGGGTCACGCCGGTCGTCGGCTTCGTCAGCGCGGAGTATGCCCTGCGGCTGGACGCGTCCGAAGTGCAGGATGCGTTCGAGGTGCCGTTGCAGTTCATCTTCGACGAGGCCAATCATCGCTCCCGCGTGCGTCAATTGGGCGACGTCGGCTTGACCGTTTATGACATCACCTATGGGGAACGGCGGATCTGGGGCGCTACCGCGGGCATGTTGATGACGCTGCGCCGACTGCTGCGGGAGCGCGGCGGCGCGCCGCGATGACGGCGCTGACGGAGCTGCTCGCGGTCGTGGCGCGTTTGCGCGCCGTGGACGGCTGCCCCTGGGACCGCGAGCAGACTTCGGCTTCGCTCGCGGTTTATGCGATCGAGGAGGCCTATGAGCTCGCCGACGCCGCCGAGCGCGGCGATCTGCGGCATTTGCAGGCGGAACTAGGCGACCTGTTGTTTCAGGTGGTCTTTCACGCGCAGATCGCCGACGAAGCGGGCCACTTCGATTTCGACGCCGTCGCCGCCGCGATCCGCGACAAACTGGTGCGCCGCCATCCGCACGTCTTTGCAGCCGCCGCCGCGCTCAATCTGACCGAACAATGTGCCGCATGGGAGGCCATCAAGGCCGCGGAGCGGAGCGGCGCGGCCGGCCCAGCCGATGCCCCCGGGCCGGGGGCCGGCGCCGGCTTGCTCGACGACGTACCGCGTTCACTGCCGGCGCTGATGCGCACGCACAAGCTCGGCAAGCGCGCGGCCGGCGCGGGCTTCGATTTTACCGAGGCCCGCGGCGCGGCGGACAAGGTCGCCGAGGAGCTCGCCGAGGTGCTGGCGGCGGCCGGCGAGGGGCCGGGCGCAGGACGCGCGACGCGCGTCTTCGAGGAGACCGGAGATCTATTGTTCGCCGCGGCCAATTTGGCGCGCAAGCTCGGTGTCGAGCCGGAAGCGGCGCTGCGCGCGGCGAACGCCAAATTCGAGCGCCGTGTCCGGCGCATGGAGGCGCTCGCCCACGAGCGCGGCGGCGACTTCGCGGCCTTGGACGGCGCGGCTCAGGAAATGCTCTGGCGCGAGACGAAGCGCGGCGAATGAACTCGCCGCGCGGCAAGGATCGGGGCGCGCCTCAGACGTTGAAGCGGATCCCCTGCGCGAGCGGCAACTCCTCGCTCCAATTGAGCGTCGCCGTTTGCCGCCGCATGTAGGCCTTCCAGGCGTCTGAGCCCGCTTCGCGGCCGCCGCCGGTGTCTTTTTCGCCGCCGAACGCACCGCCTATCTCGGCGCCGGAGGTGCCGAGGTTGACGTTGGCGATGCCGCAATCGCTGCCATCGGCCGCCAGAAACCGCTCCGCCACTTGCAGCCGATCGGTAAAGATCGCCGAGGACAGTCCGTACGGCACGCCGTTGTGCAGCGCCAGGGCCTCGTCGAGGGTGGAGTAGGGAACCAAATAGAGTATCGGCGCGAAGGTTTCGGCCTGCACGATCGGCATCCCCGCGACGGCGCGTACGATCGTCGGCTCGACGAAGTGACCGGGCCGGCGCAACGTCCGGCCGCCGTGCAGTATCCTGCCGCCCTGCGCGACCGCGTCCGCGACGGCCGCCGCAAACCTCTCGACCGCGGCCGCGTCGATCAACGGGCCCATCAGGGTCAGGGGGTCCAAGGGATCGCCGATGCGCACCTGGCCGTAGGCCGCGATCAGGCGCCGTTCGAGTTCCGCGAGGCGCGACTCATGCACCAACACGCGCCGCGTCGACGTGCAGCGTTGTCCGGCGGTGCCGACCGCGCCGAAAACGATCGCCGGAACCGCCAGATCGAGGTTCGCCGCCGCATCGACGATGACGGCATTGTTGCCGCCGAGTTCCAGCAGGCTCTTGCCGAGCCGCTCTGCGACGCGCACGCCGATACGGCGGCCGACCGGCGTCGACCCCGTGAACGACAGCAGCGCGACGCGCCGGTCATCGACGAACTTTTCCACGAGTTCGGTGCCGGCGTCGATGAATAATTGGAAAATGGGGGGCAGCGAGTGCCGTTCCAGGACCCGGTTGCAGATCTTCTGCACGGCGATCGCGCACAACGCGGTCTTCGGCGACGGCTTCCAGACGGTCGCATTGCCGCAGACCGCGGCGAGAAAGGCATTCCACGACCATACGGCGACCGGGAAATTGAACGCGGATATCACGCCGACGACGCCGAGCGGATGCCACTGTTCGTACATGCGGTGTTGGCGGCGCTCCGAATGCATCGTCAAGCCGTAGAGCATGCGCGATTGGCCGACGGCAAAATCGGCGATGTCGATCATTTCTTGGACTTCGCCGTCGCCTTCGGCCTTGATCTTGCCGTTCTCCATCGTCACCAGACTGCCCAAGGCGTGCTTCTGCAGGCGCAGTTCGGCGCCGACCAGCCGCACCGCCTCGCCGCGCTGCGGCGCCGGCACGCGGCGCCAGAGGTCGGCCGCCGCAACCGCCGATGAGAGGACGCGATCGTAGTCCGCCGCAGTCGCCGCGCGCACCAGTGCGAGCCGTCCGCCGGTCGACGGATTGCTCGACTCGAGCAGCGTGCCGCCGCCGGCGCCGTTCCAGCCGTGGCTCGCGGACCAGGCGCCGCCGTTGACGGCGTCGAGGCCGAGCGTCGCCAGCGGCTCGGCGCAGACGGCGGGATCTTGCGGGCGTTGAGATGCATCGAGATTTGACATGGCGGCTCTCGCTTGGCGCTGCGGCGCGATCTGTAGGCGGCGGCATTTTGGCTCGGGATCGCCGGCAATGCCACTGGGGTTTGCGCTCTTTGCAGGCGCACACGGGTCTGTGTAGCATCCTCGCTCATGTCGAGGAGCACCGTATTGACGAACTGGCATCCGGCGAGCTGGCAGAGCCGCCCGGCGGCCCAACAGCCGCGCTATTCCGATCCGCAGGCGCTGGAGCGCAGCATCGCCGCATTAAGCCGGCTGCCGCCGCTGGTCGTCTCTTGGGAGATCGAGGCGCTGCGCGCGCGGCTCGCGCAAGCCGAGCGCGGCGAACAATTTCTGCTGCAGGCCGGCGATTGCGCGGAGAGCTTCGAGGATTGCGAATCGGACAATATCGCGCGCCGCCTGAAGATACTGCTGCAGATGAGCCTGGTGCTGCTGCAGGGGCTGAAGAAGCCGGTGATCCGCGTCGGACGCTTCGCCGGGCAGTACGCGAAGCCGCGCTCGGCGGACACGGAGACGCGCGACGGCCTGACCTTGCCGTGCTATCGCGGCGACAACGTCAACCGGCCGGGCTTCAGCCGCGCGGAGCGCGAACCGGACCCGGAATTGCTGCTGCGCGGCTATGAGCGAGCCTCGTTGACGCTGAATTTCGTGCGCGCGCTGATCGACGGCGGCTTCGCCGATCTGCATCATCCGGAATATTGGGATCTGGGATTCATGCGCCATTCGCCGCTGCGCGAGGCCTATCAAGGCATCGTCGATTCGATCGCCGAATCGCTGGATTTCTTCGAGTCGATGAGCGGGCAGCGCGTGCATGCCGCGACGCGCTGCGAGTTCTATACCAGCCACGAGGGGCTGCATCTTTTGTCGGAACAGGCGCAGACCCGCTACATCGCGCGCCAGCAGCGCTGGTACAACCTGGCGACGCACATGCCGTGGATCGGCATGCGCACCGCGAACCTCGACGGCGCGCATGTCGAGTACTTTCGCGGCATCTCCAATCCGATCGGCGTCAAGGTCGGCGCCGGCATGAGCGCCGAGTGGCTGCAGGAATTGGTGCAAATCCTCAATCCGCAAAATCAACCGGGCCGCTTGACCTTGATCCACCGATTCGGGATCAAGGATATCGAACGGCGCTTGCCGGAGATCGTCCGCGCGGTGCGCGCCACCGGCAGCCAGGTCCTGTGGGTTTGCGATCCGATGCACGGCAATACCGAGACCACCTCGGGGGGAATCAAGACGCGGCGCTTCGACAACATATTGGCCGAAGTGGAGGCTGCATTCCGCATCCACGGGGAATGCGGTTCGACGCTCGGCGGCGTACACATCGAATTGACCGGCGAGGATGTCACCGAATGCATCGGCGGCGCGCGTGGACTCGCCGAGGCCGATCTGGCGAGGGCGTATAAATCGGCGGTCGATCCGCGCTTGAACGGCGAACAATCCTTGGAGCTGGCAATGCGGATTGCGCAGCGCGCCGGCGCCGACAGGCATCTGCTCAAGCGCCCAGGAGGCACCCCGCCGGGATAATTACAAAGTTAAATAATAAGATATAAAACAAATACATACAATATTATCCTAGAAATATTGTGAATTTAAGCGGGACTTTTTTCAAAACCTCGCTTGCCACGATGCGCCCAGGTGCTATTCTGCCCCGGGTACCGCTCCCGCCCGCTAAATGTTGCAGCGCCGACGTGCAGAAATTTTTGGGCCAAATGCCACGGAATTTTGCGCCGCACCTCTCTCTTTGAGAGTCCGGCAACGGCACGGATCGGATCGGATGGGCCCATCCGAAAGTTGAGCCAAGGTTGGATTGCGCTCGGGTTAGTCCAAGTCCGGCGCGATCGACGGCGGGCTACGCGGAATGCCGCGTAGCCCGTTTTCTAATGCCGTTTGAAATCTTGCCATGAACAGCGCTTACGACCCCGGCTGCCGCCGTTGCCCGCGCCTGGCGGGCTTCCTCGACGCGGTAAAGCGCCAGCAAAGCGACTATTTCTGCAAGCCGGTGCCGGCTTTCGGCGACCCCGGGGCGCGCCTGTTGATCGTCGGCCTTGCCCCCGGCATGCACGGCGCGAACCGCACCGGCCGGCCGTTCACCGGCGACTTTGCCGGGGTCCTGCTGTATTCGACCTTGCATCGCTTCGGACTCGCGAGTGCGCCAACGTCGCTCGGCGCCGACGATGGGTTGGTACTTTACGGCACGCGCATCACCAACGCGGTCAAATGCCTGCCGCCCGGCAATAAGCCGCTGCCCGCGGAGGTGTCGGCGTGCGGCGGCTTCCTGCGCGAGGAGTTGCGGGCGAGCCGCGGCGCGCGCGTGATCCTGGCGCTCGGCACCATCGCGCACGCGGCGGTTCTCGGCGCGAGCGGATTGAAGCCCGCACATTACCGCTTTGCGCATGGCGCCCTGCATGCTCTGCCGGAGCGGCGCGTCCTGCTGGACTCGTATCACTGCAGCCGCTACAACACGCAAACTCGCCGACTGACCGCGCAGATGTTCGCGAGCGTCATCGCCCGCGCGGTCGAGCTCGCCGCATGAGCGTCGCTGCGCCGCAGGCGCTTTCTCCGCGATTCGACGCCAAGTCCTTCGTCGACGGGCTGCCGGCGCGTCCCGGCGTCTACCGCATGCTGAATGAGGCCGGAGAGATCCTCTACGTTGGCAAGGCGCGCAGCTTGAGAAATCGCGTCGCCTCGTATTTCCAAAGAGGCAACGTCCATCCGAAGGTTCAGGCGCTGATCGCGAAGACCGCGGCAATGCAGGTGACGATCACGAACTCGGATACGGAGGCCTTGCTTCTCGAGTTGAATCTGATCAAGCAGCACCGGCCGCGGTTCAACATCATCCTGCGCGACGACAAGAGCTTCCCGTTCCTGCGCTTTTCCGCCGATCACGAATTTCCGCGCTTGAGCCTGTACCGCGGCGCGCGCAAGGAGTCGGGCCGTTATTTCGGGCCCTACCCGTCGGCGGGCGCGGTCCGCGACACGCTGCAGGAATTGCAGAAGCTGTTCCGCCTGCGCAATTGCGAAGACTCTTTTTTCTCCAATCGTTCGCGTCCTTGTCTGCAGTACCAGATAGAGCGCTGCAGCGCGCCGTGCGTCGGCCTGATCTCAAAGGAACGCTACGCCGAGGACGTCGGCACCGCGGTCAAGGTCCTGGAAGGGCGCAACGACGAAGTCAACCGCGATCTGGTGCGGCGCATGGAGACGGCCGCCGAACGACTGGAGTTCGAGGAGGCGGCGAAGCTTCGCGATCAATTGGCGAAGCTGAAAAGCGTGCAAGCGCAGCAGATCGTGACCGCGGATGCGCGCCACGACGCGGACATCATCGCGGTCGCGCCCGGCAACGGCGAGTACTGCGTCGCGCTGATGTTCGTGCGCGCCGGCCGCAGCTTGGGGTCGACCACGTTCTTTCCGCGCGCGCCGTTCGCCGAGCCGGCCGAAGTGTTGGCGGCGTTCGTCGCGCAGTATTACGCCGAGCGCGAAGCGCCGCCGGAAATAATCGTCGCGCAGAAGTTCGAGGAGATTCCCGTGCTGCAAGCGAGTCTCGGCGCGCGCGCGGGGCGCCGCGTGCGCATCGCCGCCTCGGTGCGCGGCATTCGCGCGCGCTGGCTCGAGATGATGCAGGAGAACGCCGCGCAGGCCCTGAAGATGCGCTTCCTCGCGCGCGCGAGCATCGCGACCAATCTCGAGGAGCTGCGCGAGATCTTTGCCCTGGCGCGCACGCCGCAGCGGCTCGAGTGCTTCGACGTCAGCCACACCGGCGGCAGCGACACGATCGCCTCTTGCGTCGTCTACGGCGTCGAAGGCGCCCTGAAGAGCGAGTACCGCCGCTTCAACATCGCCGGCATCCGCCCGGGCGACGACTACGCGGCGCTCTACCAAGCGCTGACGCGCCGCTACCAACGGGTGCAGAGCGGCGAGGTGGCGGCGCCCGACGTCTTGCTGATCGACGGCGGCAAAGGCCAGCTGGCGCAGGCGGCCCGCGTGCTCGAGGAAATGCGATTGCAGGGCATCGCGCTGATCGGCATCGCCAAGGGGGCGGACCGACGCGCAGGCCAGGAACAGCTGTTCTTGTTGGGTCGCGAGACGCCGATTATACTGCCAGCCGATTCGGGCGCGCTGCATTTGCTCCAGCGCGTGCGCGATGAGGCGCACCGGTTTGCCGTTGCGGGACACCGACGCAAGAGAGCCAAGCGTCATAGCCAGTCCATCCTCGAGACGATACCGGGTTTGGGGCCGGTGAAGCGGCGCGAACTGCTGAAGCAATTCGGTGGGCTGCAAGGGGTACTGCGTGCCGGTATCGACGATTTTGTGCGGATTCACGGCCTCGGCCAACGCCTCGCCGCGGTAATCTATGAGCACCTCCACCCGGGCCGCTGAACGAAAACACTGGATGAATCTGCCGAATGCGCTGACCTGGCTGCGCATCCTGATGATCCCGGCGATCGTGATGCTGTTCTACCTGCCGTTCTGGTGGGCGGACCCCGCCGCCTGCGCCGGCTTCGCGTTCGCCGGCATCACCGACACGCTCGACGGCTACTACGCCCGCAAGCTCGGCCAGACGTCCCGGCTGGGCGCGTTTCTCGATCCGGTGGCCGATAAGCTGATCGTCGCCTGCGCGCTGGTGCTGATCGTCAGCAAGGACCCGCGCTGGTATACGGTGATCGTCGCGATCGTGATCATCGGCCGCGAGATCGCGGTGTCGGCGCTGCGCGAGTGGATGGCGGAGATCGGCGCGCGCAGCCGCATCGCCGTCTCCGTGTGGGGCAAGGTAAAGACGATCATGCAGATCGTCGGTTTGTCGTTCCTGCTTTTTCGGCGCGACTTGTTCGGTGTGCCGATCTACGCGCTGGGCCTCGTCCTGACCGTGATCGCCGCCGCCTTGACGCTCTGGTCGATGATTCTCTACCTGCGTTTGGCGTGGCCGGAATTGCGGGGCAGTTCAATGCGTTAGCGGGATTGTCGGGGTCAATCACCTTGACTCCGGGCGGCGCAGCCCTACAATTGCTGGCTTTCGCATCGGGCGGGAATAGCTCAGTTGGTAGAGCGCAACCTTGCCAAGGTTGAGGTCGCGAGTTCGAGCCTCGTTTCCCGCTCCAGTTTGTGCACCATCCTGGGCGCCTCCGGGATGCGGATTTATGAATCTCGGGGCTAGGTGGCAGAATGGTCATGCAGCGGCCTGCAAAGCCGCGTACGCCGGTTCGATTCCGACCCTAGCCTCCACCATTTGAAATGCCGCCTGCGCCGGTGGTGCCCCGGGCCGGAGTCGAACCAGCACAGCCTTGCGGCCAACGGATTTTCTTACCCCGACGGCTTTGGCCGCCGCGCCTGTTGCGCGTTCGGGGTCTGGAGTGCGCCACGACCGTGACAGCCCTGCGCCGACTGCCTTAGGTCCCCGCCGTCCACTCTCTACACCTGCCGGCGCCGCGATGGCGCGCGCCGGATTGGCTCGGCGTTGCCGCGGGCCATGCGGCCCAGGGGGTTCGCCGACTTTGACGGGATCCAGCGGGCCGTTTCCATGCCCGCCGCTCAATTACCAAGTCCGTTGCGTCTACCAATTTCGCCACCGGGGCACGCCGCTAGTCTACCGGTGCCGGGCGCTGCGCCGATAGTCATCGATCCTTAGCGCGCGGCGTTGCACCGCGGTAGCCTCAACTGGTTGATTTCGCTAAGCTCGCCGCCACATGAACGGCGCGCCCCGAAGTCTGTCGATTGAAGATATCCACGTTTGGCGTGGCGATCGTCACGTGCTGCGGGGTGTGAGCTTCGGCGTCGAGTCCGGTCAATTGATGCATATTTGGGGCGCCAACGGCACCGGCAAGACCACCTTGCTGCGCGTCGTCTGCGGTCTGCTGCGCCCCGAGCAGGGCAGAGTCGCCTGGTCGGGTCAAGCGATCGACGGCGTGCGCGCCGAATACCAGGCGGCGCTCGCCTATGTCTCGCACGAGCCGGCCTTGAAGGCGGATCTGACTGCATTGGAGAATCTGCGCTACTCGGTCGGTCTGAAGCGGCGCGTGCCCGAGGCAGAACTGCGCGCCACGCTCGAGCACTGCGGGGTCGGGGCCTGCGCGGAACTGCCGGCGCGCGTGCTCTCCGCCGGCCAGCGCCGCCGCGTCGCGATGGCGCGCGTGCTCGCGATGCGCGCGCTCCTGTGGCTGCTCGACGAGCCGTTCACGAATCTCGATGCGGCGGGATCGGCGCTGCTGCTGCGCATGCTCGAGGAGCATACCGGGCAAGGCGGGCTGGCTCTGGTCGTCGCGCATCGAGAGCTCGACCTGCAGCGGCCGATCCTGCGCATGGAGCTGTGCGCATGAACGTCGGCGCATGGCGGGCGATGCGCCTGATATTGCAGCGTGAACTGTGTCTCAGTTTCCGCAGGCCCGATCAACTATTGCAGCCGCTGGTGTTCTTTTTGATCGTGACCACCTTGTTCCCGCTCGCCCTGAGCCCGCAGTTGTCGCTGCTTCGAGACATGGCGCCGGGTGTGCTTTGGGTCGCGGCGCTGTTATCGTCGCTGTTGTCGCTGGAGGCCTTGTTCAAAGTCGATGCGGACGACGGGACCTTGGAGCAATTGGCGTTGTCCGCTCAGCCGCTCTACGTCATCGTGATCGCCAAGACGATGGCCCATTGGCTGGTCAGCGGAGTCGCCCTGGTGGTGATGTCGCCGCTCGTGGCCACGGCCCTCGCGATTCCGGTGCATGCATTTGCGACGATGATGGCAAGCCTCGCGCTCGGTACCTTGACCTTGAGCTGGCTGGGGTCGATCGGCGCCGGCTTGACGGTGGGCTTGCGCCGCGGGGGTGTATTATTGTCGTTGATCGTGCTGCCGCTCGCGATGCCGATGCTGATTTTCGGCGCCAGCGCCACCGATCGCGCGATCGGCGGCGAAAGTCCGGCGGGCGCGTTGTACTTTCTCGCGGCGCTGTGTGTATTTACGAGCAGTCTGGCGCCGCTGGCCGCGTCTGCTGCGCTGCGGATCACGCTGGAATAACCGGAGGGCGGCCGTCACCCATGTGGACTTGGTTTTATCGACTCGCATCGCCGCCGCACGTTTACCGTACGGCCGCGGCGCTCGCGCCGTGGTTCTTGGCGCTGGCAGCGGCTATGATCGGCTATGGTCTCATCGACGGGTTGGTATTCGCGCCTCCCGATTATCAACAGGGCGATGCGTTTCGCATCATCTACGTGCACGCGCCGAGCGCGTGGCTGTCGCTGTTCGCCTATACGACGATGGCGGTAGCGGGCGCGATCGCCTTGATCTGGCGCATCAAGGTCGGCTTTGCGGTCGCCGCGGCGGCCGCGCCGATCGGCGCATCGTTCACGCTCGCCGCCTTGGTCACCGGATCTCTCTGGGGGCGCCCGATGTGGGGTACTTACTGGGCCTGGGATCCGAGACTGACTTCGGAGTTGATATTATTGTTCTTATATTTCGGCGTGATCTCGCTGCGCAAGGCGTTCGAGGATCCCGCGCGCGGCGACCGCGCGGCGGCTTTGCTCGGCGTCGTCGGCGTCATCAACGTGCCGATCGTGCATTTTTCGGTCACCTGGTGGAATTCGCTGCATCAGGGCGCAACCCTCGCCAAATTCGGCAAGCCGACGATGCCAGGGAGCATGTTGTGGCCGCTGCTGGCGATGTTATTGGGCTACATGTGCTTCTTCGGCGGCGTGCTCTGCATGCGCTTGCGTGGCGAGGTGCTGGACCGCGAACGCCAGGCAGTGTGGGTGCGCGAGGCTCTCGCACCATGATCCATCGCACGGGCTTTTGGGCGATGGGCGGCTATGCCCGCTTCGTGTGGCCGAGTATCGGATTCGCCGTCGCGGTGTTGGTTTGGAATCTCTGGTCCGCGCGGCGCCATCACGCGCGGGCGCTGCTGCGCGCGCGGCGAACCGCTGCGATGGCGAGGAGTGAAAAATCATGACCCCGCGTCGCAAGCGCTTGTTGGTCGTGCTCGGCATCTTGGGCGGCGTTTCCGCTTCGGTTGCGCTCGCGGTGGTCGCCGCACGCCAAAACATCAGCTTCTACTACGATCCGAGTCAAGTCGCACTCGGCAAGGCGCCGGCGACCAAGCGTTTCCGCCTCGGCGGCATGGTCGTCAAGGGCAGCGTCCAACGCAAGCCGGGGGACCTGACGGTGCACTTCGTACTGACCGATTTCGCGCATCAGGTGCCGGTGACCTACACCGGCGTGCTGCCCGATCTGTTTCGCGAGGGGCAGGGCATCATCGCGCAGGGCACCATGGACGCGAACGGCGAATTCGTGGCCGATCAAGTACTGGCGAAACACGACGCGAAATACATGCCGCCGGAAGTGGCTGCGTCCCTGAAGCACAAAGTCGCCGGCAAGCCGACGAGTTGAAAGCGGCCGCCGCGGAGCATCGCCGATGATACCCGAGTTGGGAATGTTCGCCTTGATCCTCGCGCTCATGCTCAGCATGGCGCAGGCCTTTTTCGGCCTCATCGGCGCCTGGCACGTGAGGCCCGCCTGGATGTCGGTCGCGAGACCCGCGGTGGCCGGCCAGTTCGTGTTCGTCGCGACGGCCTTCGGCTGCCTCGTGTACTCATTCATCGTCAACGACTTTTCGGTGTTGTACGTCGCCAGCAATTCGAACACGGCGCTGCCGCTCTTTTACCGCATCGCCGCCGTTTGGGGAGCGCACGAGGGCTCGCTGCTGTTGTGGATCATGATTCTGTCGACCTGGAGCCTCGCCGTCGCCGCGTTCAGCCGCGGCTTGCCGCAGAGCTTCGCGAGCCGCGTGATCGGCGTCATGGGGCTCGTCAGCACGGGCTTCCTGCTGTTCACGCTGTGGACGTCGAACCCGTTCAAGCGCCTGTTCCCCGCGGCCGTCAACGGCGCGAGCTTAAATCCGATCCTGCAGGACTTTGCGCTGTCGATTCACCCGCCGATGCTGTACACGGGATATGTCGGATTTTCGGTGGCGTTCGCATTCGCCTGCGCGGCGATGCTCGAAGGACGCCTGGATCAGGCCTGGGCCAAGTGGACGCGGCCATGGACGATTTGCGCGTGGATATTTCAGACGATCGGCATCACGCTCGGCAGCTGGTGGGCTTACTACGAATTGGGATGGGGCGGTTGGTGGTTCTGGGACCCGGTGGAAAACGCATCGTTCATGCCCTGGCTGGTCGGCACGGCCTTGATCCACTCGCTGAGCGTCACCGAAAAGCGCGGCATTTTCAAAAGCTGGACGCTGCTCTTGGCGATCTTCGCGTTCTCGCTGAGCCTGATCGGCACGTTCCTGGTGCGCTCCGGCGTGCTCGTCTCGGTGCACTCCTTCGCGACCGATCCGAAGCGCGGCGTGTTCATTTTGGCGGGTCTGGTCGTGACCATAGGCGGATCGCTCGGCTTGTACGCGTGGCGCGCGCCCAAGCTCTACGTACCCGGCGGGTTCGAGCTGTTTTCCCGGGAGTTCTTCATACTGGTCAACAACGTGCTGCTGGTCGGGGCCGCGATACTCGTGCTCTGGGGCACGCTCGCGCCGCTATTCTATGAACTGCTCCACCTAGGCAAGATCTCCCTCGGGCCGCCGGTGTTCAACTTGATGTTCCTGGTGCCGATACTGCCGTTGATGGCGTTTCTTGCGGTGGGCATGCATTCGGCATGGCGCCGCGGCAAATTGACCGCGGCGGCGCGACCGATTTGGTGGCTGCTCGGCGCGGCCGCGGTCGTCGCGGCCCTGGTCGAGCGCTTCGGCTACGGCTCACTGCATTGGGCCGGCTTGCTCGGCTTCGCGTTCGGCATGTGGATCATTTTCTCCTCGCTGCTGGAGCCGTTGCGGCGCTGGCGCCAAGGCCAGAAACTGACGGCGGCGGTCCTCGGCATGACGATTGCGCATTTCGGAGTCGGCATGTTCGCGATCGGCGTCAGCACCGTCAACACCTACAAGATCGAGAAAGACGTCGCGATGAAGCCCGGCGAGGTCTTTTCGATCGCCGGCTACGACTTCAAGTTCCTGACCACGAGCAAGGTACCGGGACCCGATTACGACGCCGTGCAGGCGCTGGTCACGGTGAGGCACGACGGCCGATTGGTCGCGACGTTGAGGCCGCAGAAGCGGCATTTCACGGTGCAGCAGACCGACAACAGCCACGCCGCGATCGCGGTGAGCTTGGCGCGCGACCTGTTCGTCGCCATGGGCGATCCTCTCGGCGGCGGGGCGTGGAGCATGCGCATCCAGTACAAGCCGCTGATCCGCTTCGTCTGGCTCGGCGCCCTGGTGATGGCGCTCGGCGGCGCCGTCGCCGTCAGCGACCGGCGCTACCGCGTCAAGGCAGTGGCGACCGCGGCCGATGCGATCGCGCCGGCGCCGCCGAATCCGCCGCCGAAACCGCTGCCGGGTGTCGCCTGATGTGGAAGTACCTACTGCCGGGGGCCGCTTTTCTGGGCTTGATCGTGCTGTTCGCCTTTGGACTGAATCCGAAGCGCGACATTCACGAACTGCCGTCGCCGCTGATCGGCAAACCGGCGCCGGAGTTTACGCTGACCGACGTGCTGGACAAGAGCCGCACCGTCAGCAACAAGGCCCTGACGGGCCATGTCTATGTCTTCAACGTCTGGGCGACCTGGTGCAGCGCCTGCCGCGAGGAGCACGAGACCCTGCTGAAAATTGCGAGCCAACACGTCGTGCCGATCCTGGGATTGGATTGGAACGACGAGCGCAGCCGGGCGCAACTGTGGCTGCGCGAGCTCGGCGATCCTTATGAGGCCGTGGGATTCGACGACAAGGGACGGGTGGCGATCAATTGGGGCGTCTACGGCGCGCCGGAGACCTACCTCGTCGACCGACGGGGACATATCCTGTTCAAGCACATAGCGCCGATGACGATGGGCGTCTGGGACAGGGAATTCCTGCCGCGGATCGCCGCGGCGCGCCGGGGCGGCGCGTGAGCCGCGGCTTTGCGGCAATGCCGGCGGCCCGAGCGGCGGCGCTCGCCGCAAGCCTGTTCCTCACCGTCGCGGCGCACGCCGCGGGCGACCATGGTCTACTGGCAAATCCCGCCTTGCAGACGCGCTACGAGCACATCACGCAGCAATTGCGCTGCTTGGTATGTCAAAACGAAACCATCGCCGATTCCAATGCCGAGCTCGCCGCGGAACTGCGCGGCGAGGTTCGGCAGATGCTGCTCGCCGGCAAGAGCGACGCGGCGATATACCGTTTCATGAAAGCCCGCTACGGAGAGTTCGTGCTCTACGACCCGCCGCTCGACGCCAAGACGGTCTTCATCTGGGGAGCGCCGTTCGCATTGCTGCTGGTCGGCGCAGTGGTGATTTATCGAATAGTGCGGTTCCGGTCGCGGATGCCTCTCGACGACGACCCGAGCAGCGGCCCGCCGGCATGATCGCGTTCATGATCGTCGCGGCCGTCATGGCCGCGATCGCCGCCGCCGCGGTGGCCGTTCCGCTGCTGCGCGATCGCCGCAATCGCCCGATAGCCGCGCTGGCCGCCGTGCTCCTCGTCGTCGGCGCGGGCGGGCTGTATGCGCTGTGGAGCACTTGGGACTGGGGCGCCGCGCCGCAGCCCGGCGCCGCCGCGGTGAGTCCGCAAGTCGCGGCGATGGTCGCGAACCTCGAACGGCACATGCGCGCAGATCCGCAGGACCTGGCAGGATGGCTGATGCTCGGCCGATCCTATGTGGCGGTCAACCGCTTGGACGATGCGATCGCCGCCTTCAACCGCGCTTTGACGTTGAGCAAGGGCACGAGCCTCGAGGCGACGATCGGCTACGGAGAGGCGCTCAGCATCCGCGCCGGCGGCGTAATAACGCCGCACGCCGCGCAACTATTCGAAGACGCGATGATGATGGCGCCGACCAATCCAAAGGCGCTGCTGTACGGCGGCTTCGCGGCGGCCGTCCGCGGCGATCGGGCGCTCGCGCGCAGCCGCTGGCAGGCGCTGATCGCCATGCATCCGCCGCAGCCGGTCGTGCAGATGCTGGATGCGCGAATTGCCGAACTCGGTCCGCCAGCCGCGGGGGCGGCGGCGCCGGATGCGGGGTCGGCGAGCGCTGCCTCGCCGACGACTGCCTCGCCGACGACCGCCTCGCCGACCAACGCCGCGCCGGCCGCGACGGTGACGGTCCGCGTGATGATCTCGCCGGCACTCGAGGGCCGCGTTCGCGCCGGCGTGCCGCTGTTCGTCTTTGCGCAACGGCCCGGCGGCAGCGGCCCGCCGCTCGCGGCCAAGCGCCTGACGACGGCGGCGATAGGCACGGTGATTCGCCTGTCGCGCGCCGATTCGATGATTCCGGGGCGGGTGTTGTCGGCCGGTGAGCAGGTCGTGATCACCGCGCGCATATCGCCGAGCGGCGAACCCCTGCCGGCCGCCGGCGATATGTACGGCGAATTGACTTACGATGTCGGCCATGACGGCACCGCCAATCTGCTCATCGATCATGTCACGCCTTAGGCCGCAGCGATGAGCACGGCGACGGATCTGTTTTCCGGACGGATATCGGCCGAGAATCTCCTGCCGTATCCCTGCATGCGCGACAGAGACCGCGAAGTTCTCGGCATGATCAGCGAGGCGATCGATCAATTCCTGGGACCGAAACACGCGGACTTCAAGCGCTGGGACCGCGACGCCGCGACGCCGGCGCAGTTCATTCAAGGTCTGCGCGATCTCGGTTTGTTCGGCTTGATCATCCCCGAGGAATTCGGCGGCCTCGGCCTGTCGAACGCGGGCTATGCGCGCGTGCTTGCGCAAAGCAGCCGCCACGACAGTTCCGTATCGCTGACCATAGGCGCGCACAGCTCGATCGGCATGAAGGGGATTCTGTTGTTCGGCACCGAGGCGCAAAAAGCGCGCTACCTGCCGAAGCTGGCGAGCGGCGAGCTGATCGCGGCGTTCTGCCTGACCGAATCGACGGCGGGCTCCGATGCGGCGTCGATTCGCACGCACGCCGCGAAGAACGCCGACGGCAGCTGGACGCTGAACGGCGAGAAGATATGGATCACCAACGGCGGCATCGCCGATCTATACACGGTCTTCGCCCGCACCCAATCGCCGGCCGGCAAGATCACCGCCTTCATCGTCGAGGCGACATGGCGGGGCGTCAGCCACGGCCGTCATGAGGACAAGATGGGCATTCGCGCCTCCTCGACGACGACCGTGAGCTTCGCCGATGTGCACGTTCCCGCCGACAACGTCATCGATGCCGAAGGTAAGGGTTTCAAGGTCGCGATGGCGATCCTCAACAACGGCCGCACCGGTCTCGGCGGCGGCGCGGTCGGCGGCATGAAGGCGGTGCTGGCGATGGCGACCGAACAGGCGCGCGCGCGCAAGCAGTTCGGCCACGCGATCGGCGAATACGACCTGGTTCGAGAGAAGATCGCGCAAATGACCGTCGATTGCTTCGCGGCGGAGAGCGTCGTCTGGATGGTCGCGCACTACATAGATTCGGGAGTGGCCGATTATTCGGTCGAGGCCGCGGTCAGCAAGGTATTCGCCAGCGAGGCGATGCAGCGCTCGGCGTACGAGGCGCTGCAAATCGCGGGCGGCAACGGCTTCATGTGCGATTATCCTTATGAACAGGCGGCGCGCGACAGCCGCATATTGACCATATTCGAGGGGACCAACGAAGTCCTGCGCCTGTACATCGCCTTGTCCGGCCTGAAGGATCTCGGCCGCACGTTCGGCGAGCTGAAATCGGCGATGGACGATATTTTCAATCATCCGATCAAGGGTTTCGGCGTCCTCGGCGACTACGCCGAGAAGCGCCTGACGCAGGCGACCGGCATCGGCCGCGATCGAATTGCGAGCCAAGTGCCGCAGCCGCTGCGCAACGCCTGCGAGATTTACGAGAGATACACCGTGGAACTCGCCAAGGCCAGCGACTTCGTATTGCGCAAGCACGGCAAAGCGATCGCCGACCGCCAATTCGAGTTGAAGCGCATCGCCGACATCGCGATCGACTTGTTCGTCGGCCTGTGCGTGCTGTCGCGGGCGGCGTCGCTCGCCGCCGCCGGCAGCACCGCGGCCGCCGGCGGCACCGCGGTCGCCGGCAGCAGCGCGGCCGCCGGCGCGCAGGCCGCGGCGATCGCGCGGATTTTCGCCGCGCAGGCCAAGCGGCGCATGGCGAACAACATCCGCCGCATTACGCGCAACGAGGACGACTCCGTGCGCGCGCTTGCCGCATATATTCTGGAGGAGGGCGGCGGCTACGTCTGGGACGTGGTGTAAGCGGCCAAGGCGGCTGCGCCGGCGCCGGCTGCGCAGGGCGGAGGATCAATCCATTGCCGCATGCGTCTCCACGACGCTGCCGCCGGCGCGCGGTACCTGCAGCAGCAGCAGCAGGGGCATCACCAGCACGGTCAACAGCAGCATCAGCAGAAAGTCGTCTATATAGGCGATCATCGCGGCTTGTTGATTGACGAGCGCGTTGAGCGCGGCGGCGCGCGCCGGCTCGGCGACGTTGAAGGCGTGGACGATCGCCGGGTCTTGCCAGGCGGGACTCGCGTAGGTGACGCGCTCGACGAGCGCCGCGTGCGCCGTCGCGGCGTTGCGCACCAACATCGTCTGCACGAACGAAATGCCGATGCTGCTGCCGATGTTGCGCACCAGACTGAAGATCGCGGTGCCCTGAGCGCGCATCGACGGCGCCAGGGTGGCGAAGGTCGCGGCCGCCAAGGGCACGAACACGAAGCCCGTGCCGAAACCCTGGATCAAGCCCGGCCAAATGATGTCGCTCTGGGATACGGACAGCGTGTAGCGGCTCATTTGCCACAATGCCAGGGCGGTGCCGGCGAAGCCGAACAGCAGCAAGAAGCGCAGATCCACTTTGCCGACCATGCGGCCGACGATCAACATCGCGATCATCGTGCCGATGCCGGCGGGCGCGGTCACGAGGCCGGTGGTGGCGACCGGGTATCCCATCAGGTCTTCGAGCATCGTCGGGATCAGCGCACGGGTCGCGTACAAGACCAGGCCGACGATGAAAATGAAGACGAGTCCGGAGGCGTAGTTGCGGTTCTTCAGCAAGCGGTAATCGAGAAACGCCTTGTTTGCCGCGATCATGCGCGTGTGCGCGATGAAATAGGTGAAGGCGACGACCAAGACGACGGCTTCGATCCGGGTTTCCATCGACGAGAACCAATCGTTCTGTTCACCGCGGTCGAGCAGCAGTTGCAGAGCGCCGATGCTGAGGCTGAGCGTCGTGAAGCCGAACACGTCGAAGAACATTTGGCGCGTGCCCGGCTGCGGCCGGATGTATCGCCAAATGCCGTAAAAAGCGAGTATGCCGACCGGGATGTTGATGAAAAACACCCAGCGCCAGCTGTAGCTGTCGGTCAGCCAGCCGCCGAGCGTCGGCCCGAGGATCGGCCCGACCATCACGCCGAGGCCCCAGATCGCCATCGCCGGGCCCTGCTTTTCGGGCGGGTTGATGTCGAGCAGGACCACCTGCGCGAGCGGCACCAGCGCGGCGCCGAATACCCCCTGCAGCAAACGCGCCGCGACGATCTCGGCGAGCGATTGGGAGAATCCGCAGAGCGTCGAGGCGACCGTGAACCCGGCGACGGACGCCAGAAACACCCACTTTTGACTGAAGCGGTCGCACATCCAGCCGGTCAACGGCGTCGCGATCGCCGCCGCAACGATATAGGCGGTCAGGACCCAGGTAATCTGGTTCTGGGAGGCCGACATGCTGCCTTGCATGTGCGGCAGCGCGACGTTTGCGATCGTCGTGTCGAGCGTCTGCATGACCGTCGCCGCCATGATCGACAGCGTGATCATTCGGCGGTTGAGCGGCCGATTCACGCCTGCGCTTCGACGATCTGCTGCAGGCGCTCGAGGATCTCGGCGGCGATGCCGAGCGCCTTTGGATCGACCTGCGCCAATATTTCACGGCGGAAGGCGTCCGCCTCGGCGCGCAGTTTGGCGTACAGCCGCGTGCCCTCATCGGTCAGTGCGATGCGTTTGACTCGGCGGTCGGTCGGCGACGGTGCGCGCACGACGAGCCCGGCTTTGGCGAGCCTGTCGATCATCGCCACGATGGTTGCGCCCTCGACGCCGAGTTGGGCGGCAAGCTCCGATTGCGACAGCGGCGCCTTCGCCTTCGCGGTCACCGCGATCGCCAACCAACTCGCCTGGCTCATGCCGAGATGTTTGAGCCGGTGGTCGAGCGCTTGGCGCCAGGCACGCGCGGTGCTGTGCAGCGCGGAGGTAAAGCGCTCTTCGACGGCAGGCATTTTCACAGCGTCCTAATAGTTAGCATACTAATAAAAATAGCATGATGGCAGGCAAAATGCAGCGTTTTATTTTGGAGCGCCCGTCGCGCATCGTTCGACGGCGAGGACGGACGGCAAGCCGTGCGGGAACCCGCCATGCGCGCCGCTGTCCACTGCTGATCGACTTGAGAAAACAATCGGAGGCAGCGCGATGGACCATGCATCTCTGACGCCGGTGCGAATCGCCGGCGACGGCTTCCTGCCCGAGCGCGCGGCCGGCGACGCCATGGCGCTTGATGTCGACGATCCGGCGACACTTGCGGTCACCGATTTCACGCGCGAACATCCGATCACGGTCGACGAAGAGCGGCAGATCGATGCCGCCTTGCAGGATATGATCCGCTTCGGCGTGCGCGCGCTGCTCGTGCTGCGCGAGCGGCGGATCGTCGGTTTGATCACCTCTTACGATATTCAGGGCGAGCGACCGCTGCAGTTTCTGCAAAACTCCAATTACGAGCATCATCGCGACGTGCGCGTCGGCCATATCATGACGCCGTGGCCGGATTTGCTGGCGGTCGATTGGCGCGCCGTGCAAAGTGCGCGCGCCGGCGAACTGTACGACGTCCTGCGGCACGCCGGCCTCAGCCACTTGCTGGTCGTCGAGAAACGCGGCGACGATGCGTTGGTGGTGCGCGCCTTGGTTTCGCACGCGCGCCTCGAACGGCAGTTGAATGTGTTTGCCGGCAACGCCGCGGCGCGCGACGCCCGCGCGGCGGCTGGCGCAGCGGCCCCGCGCAAGATCAGCGGCGCCTAGCCGCAGGCGCCGCAGCCGGCGCGCGGCAATCCGATCGCACTCGCACCGCCCCCGGCGATCGGCGATAATGAACCGCGGGATGCCCTCGAGCCGCTGGATTCGCCGCCCACCGAACTGGATTCGCCGTGAAAAATACGCACATCAAGACCGAGTTGCCCGGGCCGCGCGCCCGCGCGCTGATCGCACGGGACAACGCGGTCGTCTCGCCGTCCTATGCGCGCGATTATCCGTTCGTGATGTCGCACGGCCGCGGCGCCGAGGTCTGGGACGTGGACGGCAACCGCTTCCTGGATTTCGCCGCCGGCATAGCCGTATGCGGCACCGGCCACAGCCACCCGGCGGTCGTGCAGGCGGTCAAGGACGCCGCCGAGCACTTCCTGCACATCTCCTCGGACTTCTGGCACGAAGGGCAAATCAGACTCGCCGAGCGCATCAACGAGATCGCGCCGATGCAGGGGCCGGTCATGAGTTTCCTCGCGCAATCCGGCACCGAGAGCGTCGAGGCTGCGCTGAAACTCGCGCGCCACGTCACCGGACGTCCGCGGTTCATCGGCTTTTTAGGCGGCTTCCATGGCCGCACGATGGGCTCGCTCGCCTTCACGTCGAGCAAGTACACGCAGCAAAAGGGCTTTTTCCCGACGATGCCCGGCGTCACGCACGTGCCCTACCCGAACGAGTTCCGGCCGCTGTACGCGGGGTCCGACCAGGGGCGCGCCGCTCTCGACTACATCGAGGAGGTCGTGTTCGCGAGCAACGTGCCGCCGGCCGAAGTTGCAGCCGTGCTGGTCGAGCCGATCCAGGGCGAGGGCGGCTATCTCGTGCCGCCGGACGGCTTTCTTCAGGGATTGCGCGCGCTCTGCGACCGGCACGGAATTTTGTTGATATTCGACGAGGTGCAATCCGGCGTCGGCCGCACCGGCAAGATGTTCGCCTGCGAGCATTGGGGCGTCGTTCCGGACATCATGACGCTCGCCAAAGGCCTCGGCTCCGGACTGCCGATCGGCGCGGCGGTCGCCAAGAAAGCGATCATGGAGCGATGGCCGCGCGGCGCGCACGGCAACACCTTCGGCGGAAACCCGCTATGCTGCGCGGCGGCGCTCGCGACCATCGACCTCATCGAAGGCGGATACCGCGAGAACGCGGCGAGAATCGGCGATTACTTCATGCGGCGGCTGCGGCTGCTCGCCGATAAATACCCCGTGATCGGCGAGGTCCGCGGCAAGGGCTTGATGATCGGCATGGAGCTGGTGACCGACAAAGCGAGCAAGACGCCGGCGCGCGCTCTCTGCGAAACCCTGCTCAACCGGGCCTTTCAGAACGGCTTGCTGCTGCTCTCCTGCGGGGCGAGCACGCTGCGCTTCATGCCGCCGCTGATGATCGGCGAGAGCGACGTCGACGAGGCCGTGACGCTCGTCGAGCTGAGCCTTCGGCAGGCGCTCGCCGCGGGCGCGGCGCCGAAGAATTGAAGGGCTGATAGGCATACCCACCGGGAGCATGACGATGAATCTACTTGCAGTGACGGCGGGCGATTGGCACGAGCGCGCCTCCAAGCTGCGCTTCGAAACGCGCCACTTCATCGACGGCCGCCACGTGGAGTCCGTCGCCGGCGGACGCTTCGCGGTCGTCAATCCGGCCACCGGCAAGCCCTTGTGTGAAGTCAGCGCCGGCACCGCCGCGGACATCGACGTCGCGGTCGCGGCCGCCAAACGCAGCTTTGCCGAGCGCGTATGGAGCCGCAAGGCGCCGCGCGAGCGCATGGCCGTGCTGGCGGCGTTCAGCCGGCTGATCGAGGCGAACTCGGAACGCTTCGCGCTGCTCGACACGCTCTGCATGGGCAAGCCGGTTCGCGACATGATCGCGATCGACGTGCCGGCCGCGGCGACGACCTTCGCCTACTTCGGCGAGCTGGTCGATAAAATCGACGGCGCGGTGACGGCCACCGCCGCGGACGCGTTCCACTACATACTGCGCGAGCCCCTCGGCGTCGTCGGCTGCATCGTGCCGTGGAACTATCCGTTGTTGATGGCTTCGTGGAAAGTCGCGCCGGCGCTCGCCGCCGGCAATTCCGTCGTCTTGAAGCCCGCCGAACAATCGCCTCTGTCGGCGGCGCTGATGGCGGAACTGTTCATCGAGGCGGGCGGCCCGCCGGGCGTCTTCAATGTCGTCAACGGAATGGGCGAGACCGCCGGGGCGGCGCTCGCGCTGCACAACGACGTCGCCAAAATCGCCTTCACCGGGTCGACCGAAATCGGCAAACAAATTCTGGTGTACGCCGGTCAGTCGAACATGAAGCGCGTCAGCCTGGAATGCGGCGGCAAATCGCCGCAGATTTTCCTCGCGGACCTGCCGGATATCGACGTCGCGGTCGGCTACGCGATCAACGGCATCTACGGCAACATGGGCGAGGTCTGCAATGCCGGATCGCGCCTGCTGATCGACCGGCCGATAGCCAGGGAGTTTCTGGCGCGCTTCATCGCGCGCGCCGCAACCGCGTACCGACCGGGCGACCCGCTCGATCCGGCGACCAACATGGGTCCGCTGGTGACCGCATCCCATCGGACCCGGGTCATGAATTACATCGCCCGCGGCAAGCAGGAAGGCGCGCATCTGGAATTCGGCGGCGGCGCTCCGGAGCTGCCCGGCGCGTTCGTCAACCCGACGCTCTTTTCCGGGGTGAACAACCGGATGACGATCGCACGCGAGGAGATTTTCGGACCCGTCGCGGCGGCGATCGAAGTCGACGGCATAGAGCATGCCATGAGCGTCGCCAACGATTCGATCTACGGCCTGGCCGCCTCGGTATGGACGCGGGATCTGACGGCTGCCCACAAGGCGGTGCGCGACCTGGAGGCGGGCGTGATCTGGGTCAACTGCTTCGATCATGGCGACATGACGCAGCCGTTCGGCGGCTACAAGCAATCCGGCCAGGGGCGCGACAAATGCGTCGAGAGCCTGATTTCCTACACGCAGACGAAGTCCGCGTGGATCAACCTCGGCTGAAGCGGGCAGCGCAGCGGCGCTGGCTTGTAGGCGGTTTTTTATATTATACTCGTAACATTATAAAATCGGCGCGCGGCGGGGTTGCTGGATCGTGAGACGGGTGCAGACTCTCGGGCTACTGGGGACGGGCGTGATAGGCGGCGGCTGGGCGGCACGCGCGCTGCATTTCGGCATCGACGTCATTGCCGCCGACGTCAAGCCGGAAATGGAAGCCTGGATACGCGGCGCGGTCGCCAACGCCGAGCCGGCGCTGGCGCGCCTGACGTTCGCGCCGCTGCCGCCGAAGGGCAAGCTGTCGTTCACGACGGACCTGGGGGCGATGGCCGAACGCGCGGATTTCATTCAGGAAAACATACCGGAGCAGCTGCCGCTGAAGCAGCGCGTGCTCGCCGAGGTGAGCCGCCGCGCGCCGGCCGACGTCATCATCGCCTCCAGCACCTCGGGACTGATGCCGAGCGATCTGCAGCGCGACATGCTCGCGCCGCAGCGCTTTTGCGTCGCTCATCCGTTCAACCCCGTCTATCTTCTGCCGCTCGTCGAACTGGTCGGCGGCGAAAAGACGGCGGCGGCGACGATCGAGGCGGCGGCGGTGTTTCTGCGCTACATCGGCATGCATCCGCTGCACGTGCGCCGCGAGGTCCCCGGCCACCTGACGGATCGATTGCAGGAAGCGCTGTGGCGGGAAATCCTCCACATGGTCAACGACGGCGTGGCGACCACCGGCGAACTCGACGATGCCATCGTCTACGGCCCCGGCTTGCGCTGGGCTGCGATGGGTACCAATTTGATCTACCACCTCGCCGGCGGCGAATCGGGTATGCGCCATATGCTGGCGCAGTTCGGCCCCTGCCTGAAGTGGCCATGGACGAAGCTGCAAGCGCCGGAACTCACCGATGCGTTGATCGACCGCATGGTCGAGGGCACGCAGGCACAGGCGGGCGGGCGCTCGATCCGCGAGCTCGAGCGTCTGCGCGACGACTATTTGGTCGCCGTGCAACAAGTGCTGCGCCAGTACGACATCGGCGCCGGCGGCACGTTGCGCAAGCTCGAGGAGCGCTTGTACCGGGATGCCGCCGCATGCGGCGCAGCGGCGGGGGATCCCGCAGCGCCGTTGCGGCTGGTCGAACCCGTGGTGCGGCCGGAATGGGTCGACTACAACGCGCACATGACCGATTACCGCTACCTGCAGGTGTTCGGCGAGGCGATGGACGCCCTTTACCGGCGGGTCGGCGTCGACGAGGCGTACCGCAGGTCCGGCCGCATGTTCTACAACGTCGAGACGCACGTGAAGCATGCGCATGAAGCGAAAGTCGGCGAGCCGCTGTACGTCACGACGCAGCTTCTCGGCGTCGACGACAAGCGCCTGCACGTCTTTCACCGCCTGCATCGGCGGCGCGACGACGTGCCGATCGCCAGCGGCGAACAGCTGCACGTGCACGTCGACACCGGCGCCGTCCGCGCGGCGCCGATCGATGCGGCGGTACGCGCGAAGCTCGACGCGATCTGCGACGCGCAGGCCGCTTTGCCGGTGCCGCGCGAGGCGGGCCGGCACATCGGCCGGACGGGCGCCTAGAGAAGCGCCGTGCCGAAGATCGTCGACCATGCGAAGCGGCGCGACGAGATAGCGCAAGTGGCCTGTCAGGTCGTCGCGGCGCACGGCTTCGAACACGCAACCGTGGCGCGCATCGCGCGCGCCGCCGGCTATACGACCGGCATGGTTGCTCATTATTACGATTCCAAGCAGCAGATCATCCTGGCGGCCCTGCGCCTGATGCTGACGCGCATCGAGGCGCGTTTGACGCTGCGCCATGAGCGCAGCGACGCCGATCTGGTCAGCGTATTGTCCGAAGCCCTGCCGATCGATGCGCAGCGATTCACGGAGTGCGCGTTCTGGATGGCGTTCTGGGGCCAGGTGTCGGCGGACAGGAAGTTACGGCGCCTGAACGCCTGGGTGCATCGCGAATACCTGCGGCTGTTTGCGCGTTGTTTCGCAGAGCACTGGCGCGCCTCGTCGGCCTGGCCAAAACGGGCCCGCGAGCAGGCGTTGCGTTCGGTGGTGACGTTCATCAACGGCTTGACCGCCAGCGCGGTGACCAGTCCGGCCGACTGGCCGGCCGCCGTGCAGCTCGCGCAGCTGCGCCTGCAGCTCGATCTGCTGCGGGCCTGGGCCGAGGGCAAGCCTCCGCGCCCGGCCGCGGCCCGCTGAAGGAGATTGGCAATGGATTTTTCGCTCACCGAAGAACAGCAGCTGATCATCGAGACGACCAGGAATTTCGTCCGGAACGAGCTATACCCGCACGAGCAGGAGGTCGAGGAGACCGGCGTGCTGCGCGAGGATTTGCAGCGCGCATTGAAGGCCAAGGCGATAGAAGCCGGTTTGTACGCGGCCAACATGCCCGTTGAAGTGGGCGGCGCCGGCCTCGACGCGGTCACCTGGGTCCTCTACGAGAAGGAGCTCGGCGCGACCAACTATGCGCTGCACTTCTCCTGTGTCGGGCGCCCATCGAACATTCTGCTCGCCTGCAGCGGCGAACAGCGCGAGCGCTACCTGCTGCCGACGGTGCGCGGCGAGCGCACCGAGTGCCTGGCAATGACCGAACCCGGAGCAGGCTCGGATTTGCGCGGCATGAAGACTTCGGCGGTCGCCGCGGGCGGCGACTTCGTGATCAACGGCACCAAGCATTTCATCAGCCACGCCGATCACTCCGATTACGTGATTCTGTTCGCCGCCTCGGGCGAGGAACGAGTTGCGCGCGGCGTGCGCAAGAAAATCACCGCTTTTCTGATCGACCGCGACCACCCGGGCTTCGTCATTCGGCCGGGCTACAAAAACGTCTCGCATCGCGGCTATACGAACAGCATTCTGGAATTCAACGATTGCCGCGTGCCGCAATCGGCGATCCTGGGGGAGCTGCACCGCGGTTTCGAGGTCGCCAACAGCTGGCTGGGCGCGACGCGCCTGCAGGTCGCCGCGACCTGTCTCGGGCGCGCGGAGCGCGCGCTCACGCTGGCGACGCAATGGGCCGCGGACCGCATTCAGTTCGGCCAGACGATCGGCAAATTTCAAGGGGTCGGATTCAAGCTCGCGGACATGGCGGTCGAATTGCGCGCCGCCGAGCTATTGGTGCTGCAAGCGGCCTGGAAATACGATCAGAAGACCGGCACCGACATGGACATGGCGATGGCCAAGCTGAAGGCGACCGAGGTGCTGGCGATGGTCGCCGACGAAGCGCTGCAAATTCACGGCGGTATGGGATTGATGAGCGATTTGCCGCTGGAACGGATCTGGCGCGACGCGCGCATCGAACGCATTTGGGAGGGAACCAGCGAAATTCAGCGGCTGATCATTTCACGCGCCTTGCTGCGCCCCCTGGGCGGCTGATCGCGGCGGCGGTCCGCCGGCAGCGGCGCCGGCGCCGCAGCTAACGCCCGCTCCAGCGCGGCTTGCGCTTCTCGGTGAACGCACGCGTGCCTTCCTTGAGGTCCTCCGAGCGCACCACGCGCTGCACCAGGTCGAGCGCGTCGTGCAGCGCAAAGGCCTCGTGCTCCGGGAGCGCCTCGCTGTGGCGAATCAGCTGCTTGATCGCAGGGAACAAGAGCGGCGGCCCATCGGCCAACTGGTGTGCGATCTCGCGGGCCTTCGCCATGGCCTGACCCTTGGGCACGACGTGATTGGCGAGGCCCCAATGCTTCGCCTCCGCGGCATCCATCCACCGCCCGGTCAGCAGGAATTCCACGGCGACGTGATAGGGGATGCGCCGCGGCAATTTGATCGTGCCGGCATCGGCCAAGACGCCGACGTGGATTTCCGGCAGCGCGAACTTCGCGTGCTCCTCCATGACGATGATGTCCGTGCCAAGCACGACTTCGAAGCCGCCGCCGCAGGCGATGCCGTTGACCGCGGCAATGATGGGTTTGTTGAGGTTTCGCGGGTAATTCAAGCCGCCGAAACCGCCGACGCCCCAATCCTCGTCCGATTTCTCGCCGGCGGCCGCGGCTTTCAAGTCCCAACCGGGGCTGAAGAAACGCTCGCCGGCGCCGGTGATGATGGCGATGCGCATCTCGGGGTCGTCGCGGAACGCGCAAAACACGTCGTTGAGGCGCCGGCTGGCCGCCAGGTCGATCGCATTCGCCTTGGGGCGGTCGATCGTGACCTCGAGTATCGCGCCGTCCTTGAGTATCTTGATGCCGTCCGTCATGACTCACTCCTCGTGCAAGCGTATCACGGCGTCCACCGCCAGCGCGCCGCACCCGGCGGGGCGCACGATCAGCGGGTTGACGTCGATTTCCACGCAATCGTCGCGGTGCGCCGAGGCGAAGCGCGCGACCCCCTGTACCGCGGCGAGGAGCGCGCCGATATCGCCGGCCGGCTGGCCGCGGAAGCCGCCGAGCTGCCTCGCCGCGCGCAGCCTGCGGATCCCATTCTCGATGGATGCGGCGGTCCACGGCGGCAAGAGGTTCACCGTGTCGGCGAGCAGTTCGGTGAACACGCCGCCGCTGCCGAGCACGAGGACCTGGCCGAATTGCGCATCGACGATCATGCCGACGAGCAGTTCGGCGACGCCGTCGCTGATCATCTCCTCGACCAGCAGCGATTGCGACACGGCGGCGAGCCGCAGCGCGGCGGCGGCGACTTCGCCTTCGCTGCGCAGGTTCAGGGCGACGCCGCCGACTTCTGTTTTGTGCGTCAGATGGGCGCCGACCGCCTTGAGAACCACCGGAAAGCCGAGCGCCGCGGCCGCTGCGGCCGCGGCGGACGGCGTCGTCAGGGCGCCGCGCGGCGTCGGCACCCCGAAAGTTGCGAGCGCCGCCTTGCCTTCGTATTCGCTCAGGTTGCGGATGCGCGCCGCAGGCGCCCCTCGCGGCCGCGGCAGGTGCAGCCGCGGCCCCGTGCCGTTTCCCCAAGCCTCGCCGACCGCGGAGGCCGCCGCGCAGGCCTGCAGCGCCTCACGCTGGCCTTGCAGGGGCACGACATGGCCTTGCAGGCACAGCCGGCGGATTCTCGCGCCCATCGTTTCCGGCAGCGAGGCGATCAGCGCCGCGCGCGACGGCGCGGCGGCGGCGGCGGCGATGAATTCCTCGATGGCGGCGTCGAACGCGGCCGTGTCGGCGGCGTGATCCGGCGGGCAATCGAGCATGAAGCCGACCGCATCGTAGCCGCTGTGCAAAACCGCGTCGAACACCTTGCGCAGGGCCTTGGGATCGAACCACAGATAGGTGTGCATGTCGAACGGGTTCGCGACGGTCACCCGGTCGCCGAGCAAAGCGCGCAACTTCGCCGTCTGCGGGGCCGGGAACGGCGCAAAATCGAGATCGAGATCGCGGGCGACGTCGGCCGTCATCGCCATGTCGCCGCCGGACGCGCCCATGACCAGAAGCTTGCGGCCGCGCAGCGGTCCGCCGACGTGGAAAACCTTCAGTGTTTCGCAGAGCGCGCCCAAGGTGTCGCAGCGGGCGAGCCCCGCCTGCCGGCAGAAGGCGTCGAAAACCGCGTCGGCGCCGGTGAGCGCGCCGGTGTGGCTGTGGGCCGTACGCTCGGCCGCCGCAGTGCGCCCCGATTTGACGACGGCGATCGGTTTGCCGGCGGCGCGCGCACGCGCGGCGGCGCGCGCAAAGCCGTGCGGATTCTTGATTCCTTCCAGGTACAGGCCGAACGCCGTGACCCGCGGATCATCGGCCAATAGTTCGATCAGATCCTCGACCGCAAGCCGCGTCTGATTGCCGACCGTGAACAGGTAGCCGATCGGCAGCGACCGGTCGTTGAACATCAAGGTCAGCGCGATGGTGCCGCTTTGGCAGATCAGCGCCACGCCGCGCTCGGGAGGGGTGCCGACGACTTGGTCCGGCCAGAGGGCGACGCGATCGAAAAAATTCACGAAGCCATAGCAATTCGGCCCGAAGAAGGGCAGGGCGCCGGCGCTCTCGAGGAGGCTATGCGTCAGCGCCCGGCCGAGGTCGGTGCCGGTCTCGGAAAAACCGGAACTGAAGCAGACGAAACCGCCGCCGCCGCGGCGCGCGAGCGCCGCCGCAACCGCCGGCGCCTCGTGATTCGGCACCGCGAGAAATGCCGCATCCGGCGCGCCCGGCAGATCGTCGACCGAACGATAATAGACGGCCGATGGCGTCGAGCTCCTGCGGGGGTGCACGCGCCAGAGCGTGCCGCCGAAGCCGATCGCCTCGCTGCCGGCGGCGACCGCGTCGGTCCATGCGCCGGCGCCGATCAGCGCGATGCTGCGCGGCGCGATCAGGCGGCGAATGTCCGGGTCCGGCATCGGCTTCAGCGCTGCTGCAATTGAAGCTTGCGCGAGCGCGGAATCTGGTCGCTGCGGCCGGCCGCGGCGTGCCGCAGCGCCTGCAGGCGCCGTTCGATCTGCGCGGGAAACGGCGCGCTCGCCGGCCGGTCGCCCTGCTGCACGTGCAGCAGCACCGCCTCGGCGGCGGCCACCGGCGCGGCGATGCGCGCGCAGCTGAAGAGGCTGCCGGCGATGAAGCGCTTGCGGTCGCAGTCCAGCACCGCGGTGCGCACCAGCAGCTCATCGGCAGCCGTTACCTCGTGCAAATAATGAAAATGCAGCTCGAGCGTGTACAGGGTGCAATGCGTGCGCGCGCGGTACTCCTCGCCCATGCCGAGCTGCTCCATCACGTCGTCGATCGCACGGCTGAAGACGACGGCGTAATAGGCATCGCGCAAGTGGCCGTTGTAATCGATCCAGTGCGGTTCGATGACGGCCCGGTAGGGCGATAATTCGTTCAACGCGGCCGCACTCAATGCAGCTTCAATCGCTCGCGCGCCTCTGCGGGCGTCAGCACGCGCGCGCCCATGGCCTCGATGATGGTGCGCGCCTTCTGCACCAGCTGGGCGTTGCTCGCGTAGACCCCTTTGCTCAAATAAAGATTGTCCTCGAGGCCGACGCGCACATTGCCGCCCAGCAGGACCGATTGCGCGACCCATGGCATCTGCATGCGGCTGATCGCGAACGAGCCCCAGTTGCAGTCGGCCGGCAGCGCATTGACCATCGCCAGCAGATGACCGACGTCGGCCGGCACGCCGTAGGCAATGCCCATGCACAATTGGATCAGCGATGGCGCTTCCAGCAGCCCCTCCTTGACCAGCTGCTTCACGAACCAGAGATTGCCGGTATCGAAAATCTCCAATTCCGGCTTGACGTTCAGGTCCTTGAGAATCGCCGCGCCCTTGCGCAGGTAATTGGGCGTCGACAGATACGCACGGTTGCCGTCGCCGAAGTTCAGGCTGCCGCAATCCAAGGTCGCGATCTCCGGCTTGTACGATCCCTCGGCGCACAGGTCGATCACGTGGCGCATGCGATCCTCCTGGCTGACGAAATCGCTGCCGGGGCCGGGCGTATCCGCGAGCCCGCGGTCGCCGACGACGATGTAGCCGCCCATTCCGCAGGTGAGATTGACGATGACGTCGACCTTGCTGTCGCGCACGCGCTTGACGACCTCGCGGTAATGGCGCGTCTCCATGCTGAACGCGCCGCTGTCCGGGTCGCGTACGTGGATGTGCACGATCGCCGCGCCGGCTTGCGCGGCGGCGACGCAGCTGGCGGCGATTTGCGCCGGGGTGATCGCGCAGTGCGGGCTCTTGGTGACCTTGGTGTCGTCGCCGGTGACGGCGCAGGAAATGATGACTTCGTGATTCATTGCGTTGCAGTCTCCGTCGGCGCCGGCACAGGAGAATTATATTATCGTGATCATAATAATTACGCCAGCCCGGCCGCCGCGGGGGCTCGAGGCGGCGCCCCGCCGTGCCGTTTGCCGGCCAAGGCGCCGATGATCTCGGCCTCGCTGCAGACGCCGAGCAGCCGGCCCTCCGCGGCGAGCAGCACCGGGTGTCCGCTGCTTTGGCGCAAGTGGATGATTTCCTGCAGCGACAGGCTCGGCGGCGCGACGCACAGACCGTGCCCGCCCGCCGCCACGGCGCCGCCCTCGAGGATGTGCAGTAGCGGCCGCGATTGGCCGTCGACGCGCAATTCGCCGATCCGGTCGTTCGCGTCGAGGAACAGTTGATAGCGGCGGCCCGGGTCGAGCCATACCGCGCCGTCGGCACCGCCCAGGCGTGCGCGCGGCTGCATGATCATGCCGCCGGTGAGTACCTCGAGCGGATTCATGTGATGCACGAATTCGGCGACGTAATCGTCGGCCGGGGCCATGACGATGTCCTCCGCGGTGCCGGTTTGCACGATGCGGCCGTTCTGCAGGATCGTGATACGGTCGCCGAGACGCAAGGCCTCGTCCAGGTCGTGGCTGACGAAGAGGATGGTTTTCTTGACGCGCGCCTGCAATTCCAGCAGTTCATCCTGCAGTTTGGCGCGGATCAAGGGGTCGAGCGCCGAAAACGGCTCATCCATCAGCAGGATGTCCGCGTCGGTCGCAAAGGCGCGCGCCAGTCCGACCCGCTGCTGCATGCCGCCGGAGAGTTCGGCGACGTGGCGCTCCGCCCACTGCGACAAGCCCACCAATTCGAGTTTCTCGTCGACGATCTTGCGGCGCGCCGCGGCGCGATCGCCGCGCAGTTCCAAGCCGAGGCCGACGTTGTCGCGCACCGTGCGCCAGGGCAGCAAGGCGAATTGTTGGAACACCATCGCGATGCGTTCACGGCGCAGCCGCAGCAGCTGCTGCGAGTCGCAGTGGGCGACGTCGATCTTGGCATCGCCGGCGTCGATCAACACGCTGCCGCGGCTGACGCGGTTCAATCCGTTCGCCGCCCGCAGCAGCGTCGACTTGCCGGATCCGGACAGCCCCATCAGCACCGATATCTCGCCGCGCGCGACGCCGAGACTCGCATCCGCCACGCCGACGATGACGCCGAATTTCTCCGCCACCTGCGCGCGCGTGCCGCCGGCGTCGAGCAGGATCTCGGCGTCGCGGATGGCTTTGCGGCCGTCGCGGCCGCCGCGCCGCGCAAACAGAATGTCGACGGCCTTGAATTCGATCGCGGTGCTCATCGCGGCGCTCCCGTTTCCTTGGGGCGGCTGATGCGGTCCAAAATGATCGCCAGCAGCACGATCGTGAACCCGGCCTCGAAGCCCATGCCGACTTGCACCGAGTTCAGCGCGCGCACCACCGGCACGCCGAGGCCGCCCGCGCCGACCAGCGCGGCGATCACGACCATCGACAGGCTCAACATGATGCATTGAGTGACGCCGGCGAGGATCGTCGGCGCCGCGCTCGGCAACTCGATCTTGCGCAGCAATTGCATCGGCGTCGCGCCGAATGCTTCGCCGGCCTCGAGCAGCGGTCGGGGCACCGAGGAGATGCCGAGATGCGTCAGCCGGATGGGCGCCGGCAGCGCGAATATCACCGTGGATATGAGTCCCGGCACCACGCCGAGGCCGAACAGGACCAGGGTGGGGATCAAATAGACGAACGTCGGCAGCGTTTGCATCAGGTCGAGCACCGGGCGCATGGCGGCGTACAAGCGCGGCCGGTGCGCCGCGGCGATGCCGAGCGGCACGCCGATCGCCGTCGAGGCGACGGTCGCGACGATCACCAGCGACAAGGTTTCCAGCGTCGCCATCCAATAGCCTTGATTCAAGATGAACAGCAGCGCCAGCGCGACGAAGGCGGCGAGTCCCAGGGAACGGCGCAGCAGCCAGGCGAACAGCGCGACGCCGACGATGAACAGCGGCGCCGGCAGCGCCCGCAGCAAGTCGGTGAGCCCGTCGACGGTGCCGCCGATCACCGTGGAAACGGCCGCGAAGAATACCGTCCCGTGAGTTTTGATCACCTCGATCGCCACGGCCATCATGTCGCCGACCGGGATTTTATGGGCGACGATCCATTGTTCGAAACCGCGCGGGGCCCGCGGCGGCGGCGCGTGCGCGAGCGCGTACCCGGCCGGCCGGCCGTCCAGGGTGTAGACGCCCTTCAGCCAGGCCGCGACCGCCGCCGGATGCGCCCGCAGCCATTGCTCGGCGGCGGCGCGCGGCTGTTCATGACGGTCCAATATGGCATCCATCATTTCATTTTCGCCGCCGAGGCTGAACTGTAGATTCTCGAGAAATCGGCCGACGTTCGGGCACTGTGCGGTGTAGCCCGCGCGCGCCACCGTATAAATCGTCGCGCCGCCGTAATTCGCTCCAAACACGGCATCGCCGCCGCGCAGATAGCGCAGGTCGAAGCGCATGTTCATCGGATGCGGCTCCCAGGCGAGGAAAACGATCGGCTTCTTCGCCCGAAACGCGCGTTCCACCTGCGCGAGCATGCCCTGTTCGCTCGACTCGATCAGCTGGAATTTGCCGAGTCCGAACATGTTCTGCTGCAGCATCTTCAGGATCAGCCGGTTGCCGTCGTTGCCGGGTTCGATCCCGTAAATCACCTGGTGGAGCGCCGGCGCGAATTTCGCGATGTCCGCGAAGCTCTTCAGCCCGGCCGCATAGGTGTAGGCGGGAACGGCGAGCGTGTATTTGGCACCGGTGAGATTGGCACGAACGACGACGACCGAGCCGTCGGCGAGGTACTTGTGCCGGTCGCCTTCCTCGGCGGGCATCCAGTTGCCGAGAAACACGTCGATGTCCTTGTTCTGCAGGGACGCGAACGTCACCGGCACCGACAACACGGTGACCGCCGGCGCATAGCCGAGCTCGCGCAGCAATTCGCTCGCGAGCGCGGTCGTCGACGTCACGTCGGTCCAGCCGACGTCCGAGAAGCGCACCGTCCGGCAGTCGGGCGGATCGACGCTCGCCGCGGCCGGGCGCAGCGGGCACAGAGCCACGATGGCGGCGATGGCGATCGCCGGCCAGGCGCGCCGGCCGCAGCCTGCTGCGGGCTTGACCGGCCGCCGCCCGAGGCGGCATGATGGGACGTCCGGACGGGCCTTTGAATAGGCGTTTAACTTGCCGTCGTTTGCGCTCACCAAGGCTTCCCTAATTGGTTGATACATCCACAATTTTCCGCGACCGCCGAGTGTAGGCGGAAAGCGGGTCGGGCGTCCATAGGAGGCTGCCGGTGGACGCCGAGGGCTAGAAAATTGAACAATCACTCAATGATCCGTGTCGCGGGCTCGCGCGAGCCCATTGAGGAGATGCGCCGGCGCCAACTCGTCGAGGTCACGATCGATAGCCTAGCCGAACTCGGCTTCAGCGGCACGACGCTCGCGCAGATAGCCGGCCGTGCGAAGGTCTCGCCCGGTCTGGTCGCGCATTATTTCGGCGACAAGGACGGCTTGCTGGACGCGGCGTTTCGCTCGCTCGCAAGGCGCGTCGGCGATCAGGTGCGCGGCCGCTTGCGTCGTGCGCATACGCCGCGGGGCCGCATTCAGGCCGTCATCGACGCCAATTTGGCTCCCGAGGAATTCGACCGACGTACCGGCACCGCCTGGCTCGCGTTCTGGGGCCAGGTGCTGCAAGTCGAGAGCTTGCGGCGCGTGCAGGCGGTCTATCAACGGCGCACCCTGTCGACGCTGCGCGGTTCGCTGCTGAAGCTCTTGCCCGCCGACCAAGCGCAAAGTCTGGCGGCGATGATCGCGGCGATGATCGACGGCGTCTGGCTGCGCGCCGCGCTATCCGGTTGGCAGGAAGCAGACAGCGAGGGAGCGCGCGCCTTGTTGACGGCGTTCGTCGATGGACGCCTGCGCGCCGGCGCGGCCGCGCATGCGGCGGCGATGCCGGCGGCGGGCCTGCGGGCGCAGGCCGAGGTCGGTGCGCTCGCCGGCGGCGCGCCGCCCGCGGCCGGCGAGCGCTTCGCAACGATCAATCCGGCGACCGGCGCCGTGCTCGCCTACGTGACCGTCGACGGCGCGGCCGAAGTCGACGGCGCGGTCGCGGCGGCTCTGCGCGCACAGGCCGAATGGGGGAGGCGCAGCGGCGCGCAGCGCGCGCTCGTGTTGCGGCGCGCGGCGGCGCTGCTGCGCGCGCGCAACGATGCGCTCGCCGAACTGGAGACGCGCGACACCGGCAAACCGATACAAGAGACGCGGGTCGTCGACATCCTCTCCGGGGCGGAATGCCTGGAATATTTCGCGGCGCTGGCGCAAAGCCTGAGCGGCGAACAGATCGACTTGGGCGCGCAGGCGTTCGGCTATACGCGGCGCGAGCCGCTCGGCGTGGTCGCCGGAATCGGCGCCTGGAACTATCCGCTGCAAATCGCCTGTTGGAAAGCCGCGCCGGCGCTTGCATTCGGCAATGCGATGATTTTCAAGCCCGCGGAGCTTACGCCCCTGAGCGCGGTCAAATTGCAGGAGATTCTTCTCGAGGCCGGATTGCCGGCGGGTCTGTTCCAGGTGGTGCAGGGATTCGCCGATACCGGCCGCCTGCTGACGCGCCATCGGGATATCCGCAAAGTCTCGCTGACCGGCGAAGTCGGCACCGGCAAGCACGTCATGACCGATGCGGCGCAGACCCTGAAGACCGTCACGCTCGAACTCGGCGGCAAGTCTCCTCTGATCGTTTTCGCCGACGCCAAGCTGGACAACGCCGTTGGCGGCGCGCTGCTCGCGAATTTCTATTCGTCCGGCCAGGTGTGCTCGAACGGCACGCGCGTGTTCGTGCAGCGCTCGATAATGGCCGGTTTTCTAGAACGCCTGCTGGCGCGCGTGGCCGCAATGCGCATCGGCGATCCGCTGGACCCGCAAACCCAGGTGGGCCCGCTGATCAGCGAACAGCACATGCACAAGGTATTGGCGTACATCGCCAGCGGCCGCGCCGAGGGCGCCCGTGTCCTGAGCGGCGGCGGTCGCGTGACGGGCGGCGATCTTGCCAACGGCTATTTCGTGGCGCCGACGGTGTTCGATGCCTGCGACGACGACATGACGATCGTGCGCGAAGAGATCTTCGGACCCGTGATGTCGGTTCTGGCGTTCGACGACGAGGACGAGGTCGTGGAGCGCGCCAATGCGACGCCATTCGGACTGGCGGCCGGAGTATTCACCAACGATCTGACGCGCGCGCATCGCGTGATTGCGCGCTTGCAGGCCGGAACCTGCTGGATCAACCACTACAATGTGACGCCGATCGAACTGCCGTTCGGCGGCTACAAGATGTCGGGGTTGGGCCGCGAGAACGGCCGCGCGGCGATCGAGCATTACACGCAGTTGAAGAGCGTCTACGTCGCGATGGGCGACGTCGATGCGCCTTATTGACGGAGCGGCGGATCTTGGCCGAAATGCTTTACGACTACGTGATCGTCGGCGCGGGCTCGGCGGGCTGCGTGCTCGCCGACCGGCTGAGCGCCGACGGCGCGGCGAGCGTGCTGCTGCTCGAATACGGCGGCTCCGACCGCTCGGTATTCATCCAAATGCCGTCGGCATTGTCGATTCCGATGAACATGCCGAAGTACAACTGGTTGTATCACTCGCAGCCCGAAGCGCAGCTCGGCGGCCGACGAATGCATACGCCGCGCGGCAAGGTCCTCGGCGGATCCTCGTCGATCAACGGCCTGGTGTACGTGCGCGGCAATCCGCAAGACTTCGAGCGCTGGCGGCAGGAGGGCGCCACCGGCTGGGGCTACCGCGACGTGCTGCCGTATTTTCGCCGCGCGGAGACGCGCGCCGCGGGCGGCGACCGGTATCGCGGCGACGCGGGGCCGCTCGCAACGCGCTACGGTTCGCTGGAGAATCCGCTGCACGCCGCGTGGCTGGCGGCGGCCGCTCAAGCCGGCTACCCGCCGACCGCCGATATCAACGGCGCGCAGCAGGAGGGCTTCGGCCGCATGGATATGACGGTCGCGAATGGCCGGCGAAGCAGTGCGGCGAACGCCTACCTGCGGCCGGCGATACGCCGCGCCAATCTGCGCGTCTTGACGCACGCGCTGGCGACGCGAATTCTCCTCGACGGCAAGCGCGCCGTCGGCGTCGAGTTTCGCCGCGGCGGCGCGGCGCACACCGCGCGCATCGGCCGGGAGTTGATCGTCGCGGGCGGTCCGATCAATTCCCCGCAGCTCTTGAAGTTATCCGGCATCGGCCCGGCCGAGGAACTGCGCGCGCTCGGCATTCCGGTCGTGCAGAATTTGCCGGGAGTGGGCGAGAATCTGCAGGATCATCTGGAATTTTATTTTCAGGTCGCCTGCAAGGAGCCGGTCAGCCTGTATCCATCGATCAAGCCGCTCGCCAGGGCGCGGATCGGCCTGCGCTGGCTGCTGTTCAAGGACGGTCTCGGCGCGACCAACCATTTCGAAACCTGCGGGTTCGTACGCAGCAGACCGGGGATACCGTATCCGGACATTCAATTTCATTTTCTGCCCTTGGCGGTCGCCTACGACGGCTCCGCCTTGGCGCAAGAGCACGGCTTCCAGGCGCACGTCGGGCCGATGCGCTCCAAAAGCCGCGGCTGGGTCCGCCTCGCCTCGACCGATGCGTTCGAGAAGCCGCGGATTCTCTTCAATTACATGAGCCACCCGGACGATTGGACCGAGATGCGCGCCTGCGTGCGACTGACGCGGGAAATCTTCGCGCAGCCGGCCTTCGACCGCTACCGCGGCCGCGAGATCCAGCCCGGCGCCGATGTGCGCAGCGACGAACAAATCGACGCCTTCGTCCGCGCCAAGGTGGAAAGCGCGTATCACCCGTCCTGCACCTGCAAGATGGGCGCCGCCGGCGACCCGCTGGCGGTCGTCGATCCGCAAACGCGCGTCCACGGAATCGACCGGCTGCGCATCGTCGACTCATCCATCATGCCCTCGCTGACCACCGGCAACCTGAACGCGCCGACGATCATGCTCGCCGAAAAGGCCGCCGACCACATTCTCGGCCGCGGCATGCTCGCGGCGGCGGACGCGCCGTTTCACGCCGCCGCCGACTGGCGCACGGCGCAGCGCTGACCGCAGCGCGGCGCCGATTTCAGCCCTCAGAATTTATAGCCGAAGGAGACGCCGATCACCCTCGGCCGCAGGACGGTCTGCGCGACGATGAACTGATCGGTGTTGGTGAACACGCTGCTGTGCGAATTGCTGAGGTTTTCGCCGAAAATACGCACGTTCCAGGCATCCTTGGCGACGCCGATCGACGCATCGTAGGTCGTATAGGCCGGGTTCTCGAAGCGCAACCGGGAGGTGCTGACGGCTGTGCCTTGCGCGAAGGTCGGATTCGAACCCGACTGCGTGAAGGAATGCGCGGTGTGGACCGCGCCGGCTTGAACGAAGGCGTCGTAGCTCGCGATGCTCCACTGGTAGCGCGCGCGCAGGGAAAACTGAATCGGCGGCGCATTCGCGCTCGGCGCGCCGATGGGACCGAAGGGGTTGGTGACCGCCTGGCACGCGGTGCCGCCCGGGCAGTACTGGGTGATCGGTTTGCCGACGTTCACGCTCGCGGGATTGTTGTCGATCAGCGCCGGCGAATTCGTCTGCCGGCTCTGGTTCCAGGAGGCCGCGCCCTGCAGCGTCAGCCCGGTGGTGACCCGGGCCACGAGCGAGGTCTCGATGCCCTTGACGAGGAAGTCCTGGCCGTTGGTGTCGAAGAACAAGTTGCCGAGGCCGATGCCGGGGTCGAAGAAAGCGATCTGGACGTTGTTCCAGTTCTCCCGGTAGAGCGCGCCGTTCCACTGCAGGCGGTGCTGCAGGAATTCCGTCTTCCAGCCGATTTCGTTGTTCGTCAACTGGTCGGATAGATACGACTTCGGCAGGATGTACTGCGCGTTCCCGTCCGGCCCGGTGATGTGCTGCGTACCGCCGTTCTGATTGAAACCGCCCGGCCGGAACCCTTGAGAGAACGTGTAGTAGAGCATGACATCGGGCGTCACGTGCCAGGTGAGATTGCCGCGGCTCTTGTAGCCGGACTCCGTGTCGCTGAGATTCTGCGAGTCCAGGTTGTAGGAGTAGAACGGGCTGTGGCATCCGCCGACCGGCGTGCCGGCATCGAAACAGCCGAAACTGCTGATGACGCTGCCCTGCGAGGAGTTGTCGAAGCGGAAGTGGCGCGTGCCGACGGTGAGCGTCAGGACTTTCGGAATCAGGTCGAAGTCCACCGACGCGAAGATGGCGGTCTGCTTGGTTTCTCTGCGGGTATCTTGAAAGAACGAGGTGTTGTCGCTCTGCACGCCGGGATTTTCGACGCTGGTCCCGGGAAAGGTGCCGACGTCCGACAGGCAGCCGGAATTGCCCGGCGTGCCGGCCGCGCCGTTCGCGGTGCACGCCGGAATGCTCTTGTAATTCCAGGCGGTCTGGTCGAAGAGTTTGTTCTCCTCGAAGTAGGCGCCGACGATCGCGCGCAGGCGCCAATCGTCCGGAGTGCTCAGGCGAAATTCGTGCTGCATGTGCTCGTTGCGTTCGATCGAATGCCAGGTCGCGCGCGGCGAGAAGCAGGTCGGCGCGAGGCTCGCCTCGCCGCCGGAACCCGGACCGTAGCACTGGTAGTAATCGGCATAGACGCCGCGTGCGTAGTTCGTGTAGTCGCCGGTCTGTTCGACGTGGCGCACGAGGTAGCCGCCGGTGTACACCGCCTTCAAAACGCCGAACTTGCCGTTGACCGTCCACGCCGTGTTCTCGAATTTGTCCTTGTCGTAGGCATTGTTGAACAGCGTGACTTCGAGCGGCTGCAGCGCCGCGCCGTCCGAGGCGTTCGGCTGCTGGTAGAACACCCCCTGCGAATTCATGTCCTGGTAGGTCTGCGAAAGCAGTATGTTCCAGTCATCGTTGATCTTGTACAGCGCCTCCAGGCGCATCCCCTGGTACCTGACGGGGTTGATGGCCTTCGCCGCGATGTTGTAGTTGTTGATGACCGGCGCATTCGGCGGGACGCCGCCCGCATAGTTCGCATAGTGGATGCCGATGTCGGTGTTCTGGCGCGTAAAGGTCGCCGGCACATTGTCGATATAGCCGCCGCGGCTGTCGTCGTAGATCACGCCGCGCACGGCCAGCGTGTCGCCGATCAGCGGCAGGTTCAGCACGGCCGACAAGTTCGAGTTCGGATCGCCGTGGGCGGTCACTCCGTAACCGGCTTGCACGTTGCCCTCGGTCACGCCGAGCTTCGGTTCGTTGGTGATGTAGCGGATCACACCGGCCTCGGCGCCGGCGCCGAACAGCGTGCCCTGCGGACCTTCCAGAACCTCGATGCGGTTCAGGTCGGCGGCATAGACGTCGAGATTGCGATTCGGCAGCTGGCCGGACTGATTGTCCAAGTAAATCGCGACGTTCGGAAAAAGGCCCGTCGAACCGCTGCCCTGGCTCGCCTGCGCGCCGGCGCTTAAGCCCCGCATGAACACCTCGTTCTGGCCCGGGCCGTTGTTCTGGGTCGACACGTTCGGCAGATATTTGACGTAGTCGTCGAAGGTCGAGATGTTAAGTTGCTTCAGCGTTTGCGCGGTAAACGCCTGCATCGAGATCGGCACGTCTTGCATGCTCTGCGTGCGCCGCTGCGCGGTGACCGTGATCACCTGCAGCACGTCCGCGTTGGCATTGGCATTGGCATCGGCATCGGCGCCGGCTGCGTTCGCCGGCGTCGCGGCGGACGCTGCGAAGGACACGCCTCCCAGGATCGCGGCAATCGCATACGAGAGTTTCGAATTCATTGGCTAGATCCCCTTGGAAGGCCGGCCCGGTTGAAGGAACGCTCAATTATATTTGGCCACGGTTATCCCGAATATTCTGAATCAAGCATCTAGCAGAATCAAGATGGATTCTAGAAAATAATATTAGATAATTTTCAATATATTATAAAAGTTAATTAATGTAAATTCTAATTTTTAATTCATTGCACTTAAATTGAATATCCGTTTAGGGTGGTAATTTTGCGACGCCGCTCGCGATCCCTCGGTCGGCACTCTGTGCGCCCGCGCCAGCGCAGGGCAGGTAGTCGATGGCGATTTCAGCCAGCAGCGCCGCCACATAGGCGCTGAAGGAGCGCGCCACTTCGAGACGAAATGCGTCCGCGCGCGTGCGCCACAGGACGATATCCGCCTTCGCGAATGCGGTTCGCGTACACGCGCCGCAGGGAAACGCGGCGGCGTCGAAATCAAGCGGGCAGGCGCCGTTCAAGATCCGCGCCGCCTGCGGGCCGTGAATTTCAATGCCGACTTGCCGGTGGCCGACGTCGACCAGGGAATGCGCGATCGGCCTCAAGGCCGCGGCCAGCGCGCCGCCGACCGCCGCCGCATCGGCGGCCGGCGCGAGCAGCAGATATTCCTCCGGAGCGAGCCAGAGGCTGGCGCGCTCGCCGTGGACGCGAGCCCGGCACGGCTCCTCGGTGAGCGCGACCCCGAAGGCCCGCGCGGCCGCAGCGCGCGCCTCGCCTGCGCCCTGCAATATCCAGCGTGCCGCCGGCGGCACGACGTTCATCCACGTGTTGGCGGCGAAATCGGCAAGGCTGCGCGCGGCGATTTCAGGCATGCACTCGTGCTCCGCTGGGGTCGTAAAATACCGTGGATGTGACTTCGACCTCGACGTCGCCGTCCGGCATCGGCACGTACAGCGTCCGACCTTCGCGGGCGCGGCCGCCCGCGACCATGGCGAGGGCAATCGGGCGGCCGAGAGCCGCACTGAAATACGAAGACGTGACGTGGCCTATCAGCCGCATCGGCGGCACCTGGCCGGCGGTCTCGGCGAGCTGCGCGCCCTCCTCGAGCAGCGTCTTGCCGTCGCGGCTCTGCAGGCCGACCAGCTGCTTGCGCGTCGCGGCGCGCATCGAGGCGCGCTGCAGCGAACGCTTGCCGACAAAATCGGCCTTGGTCTTGCCGATCGCCCAGTTCAGGCCGGCATCATCGGGCGTCACGGTGCCGTCGGTGTCCTGACCGACGATGATGTAACCTTTCTCCGCGCGCAGTACGTGCATCGTCTCGGTGCCGTAAGCACAGATGCCGTGGGCGGCGCCGGCGGCATGAAGCGCGCGCCAAACCGCCAAGCCGTAATCGGCGGCGACGTTCACCTCGAAGCCGAGCTCGCCGGTGAAACTCACGCGCATCAAACGCATCGGCACGCCGCAAATGCGGCCCTCGGCGACGGCCATATGAGGCATCGCGGCGGGGCCGATGTCGATGCCGTCGACGAGCCCCTCGAGGACGCGGCGCGAGTTCGGCCCCTGCACCGCGATCACGGCCCATTGCTCGGTGGTCGACGTGAGCCACACCTCGAGCGCGGACCACTCGGTCTGACGATAATCCTCCATCATGGCGAGCACGCGCGCGGCGCCGCCGGTCGTGGTCGTCACGTGGAATCGATCTGCGGCGAGGCGCGCCACCACGCCGTCGTCGTAGACGAAGCCGTCGTCGCGGCACAGAATCCCGTAGCGCGAGCGGCCGACGCCGAGGCTCGACCAGTTGTTGATGTACAGCCGATTCATGAACTCGGCGGCGTCCGCGCCGACCACTTCGATCTTGCCGAGCGTCGAGCCGTCGAATATCCCGCACGCGGCGCGCACGCTGCGGCATTCGCGCGCCACGGCCTCGTGCATGCTCTCGCCGTGCCGCGGGAAATAGCGCGCCCGCTTCCAAAGGCCGACGTTTTCGAATACCGCGCCCTCGGCCGCCGCCCATTCGTGCAGCGGCGTGCGGCGCACCGGGTCGAACAGGTCGCCGCGCGATGCGCCGGCGAAACTGCCGAAACTCGTCGGCGTATACGGCATGCGGAAGGTGGTCAGCCCCACCTCGGGAATCGGCGCCTCGACGGCCGCTGCGACGATCGCAAGCGCGTTCAAATTCGAGGTCTTGCCCTGATCGGTGGCCATGCCGGTCGTCGTGAAGCGCTTGACGTGCTCGATCGAGCGGAATCCCTCGCGCGTCGCGAGCAGCAGATCCCGGGCCGTCACGTCGTGCTGCCAATCGACGAATGCCTTATCGGTGCTCACCAGATGCATCTGCGGCAGAGCGCCGAGGAAGGCGTCGTGGCTTGCGGCAGCTTCCTGCACGGCAATGCGGCGGCGCTTGCCGCTGTTCGCCGGCGCCGCCGCCGCTCCGGCCGCGAAGCCGTCCTCGATCGCTTCGCCGAGCGCGTAGATCCCGCGGCAGGCGCCCGCGGAGCGCTCGCATTCGGCGGAGCGCCCCGGCACGAAGCATTGCAAGGCTTCGTTCCAAACGAGTTTGCCGCGTGACTGCGAAAACAGGTGGACGCTCGGCGTATAGCCGCCGCACATCAGCACGACATCGCAGCGCAGTCTTCGGGTCGGCCGCACCTCGCCGGAGCCGTCGGTTCGGCCGAGAGCGATTTCATTGACGCGCAGCCCGCCGAGCGTGCCGAGCACCGTCGCCGCCGTCAGCACCTCGATGCCCGCTTGGCGCGCCGCCGTCGGCAATATCCCGTTCGCCTGCGGGCGTAAATCGGCGATCGCCGCGATCGATACGCCGGCCGCGTGCAAGTCGAGCGCGGCCGCGTAAGCGGCATCGCCCGCGGTCACGAGCACGGCGCGCGCGCCGACGCGTACGCCGTAGCGGTTCAAGAACTCGCGCGCCGCACCGGCCAGCATGATTGCGGGCCGGTCGTTGCCGGGGAACACCAGGGGCCGTTCGATCGCGCCGGTGGCGAGCACCACGGCGCGCGCGCGCACCTGCCACAGCCGTTCGCGCGCGCGCCGCGGTTCGGGTTGCGCCAGATGGTCGGTCAGGCGCTCGTTCAGGCCGACTAGATTGTGCGCAAAGTAACCGAACGCCGTGGTTCGCGGCAGCAACACGACCCGCGGATTCTTCGCCAAGGCGGCGACGCTGCGTTCGGCCCAGGCGCCCGGCTCCGTGCCTTCGATGCGGGCGCCGCGCAGCGCGAGCAGACCGCCGCCGAATTCGCTTTGTTGATCGCACAGGATCACGCGCGCGCCGTCGTCCGCGGCGGCGAGAGCGGCGGCCAAACCGGCCGCACCGCCGCCGACGACCAGCACGTCGCAGTGCGCGTAGCACTGCGCATAGCGATCGGGGTCCGCTTGCGAGGGCGCAATGCCGAGTCCGGCCGCCCGGCGGATCAAGGGTTCGTACAGGGACTTCCACGCGCTCTTCGGCCACATGAAAGTCTTGTAGTAAAAGCCGGCCGGAAAGAACGGCGACAGCCAATCGTTGACGCGGCCGAAATCGAGCCCGAGGCTCGGCCAGCGGTTCTGGCTGACCGCTTCCAGGCCATCGTACAAGTCGACCTGCGTGGCGCGCAGGTTCGGCGTGACGCGGGCCGCATCCCGGCGCACGGTCACGAGGCCGTTCGGCTCCTCCGCGCCCGAGGCCAGGATTCCGCGCGGGCGGTGATATTTGAACGAACGGCCGACGAGGTGCACGCCATTGGCGAGCAGGGCCGAGGCGAGCGTGTCGCCGGCAAACCCCTCGTAGCCGCGGCCGTCGAAGCGGAATCGGCGGCGTTGCGAGCGGTCGATTCGGCCGCCGTCGGGCGTGCGCCAGGCGTTCATGCCGCAGGTCCCGCCGGCGGCGAGAGTTGCGGCCGCGGCTCGCCGACCTTGTAGCTCGCCAGGAACCGATCGGTGGTCGTGTCGCGCAGCGCGTTGAAAAAGCGCCCGCAGCCGCGCGCATGCCGCCAGCGCTCGGCATAGACGCCCTTGGTGTTGCTGCGCATGTACAGGTATTCGGCCCAGCGCTGATCGTCCAATTCCGCGGGATTCGGCGGCCTCTCGAGGTGGGCCTCGCCGCCGTAGGCGAATTCGATTTCCGGGCGTTCGCCGCAATACGGGCAGTCGATGAGCAGCATCGTGCGTGCCGTTCAGTGGGCGACCGCCGCGGCCGCGGCCTCGTCGATCAAGCGGCCGTCGCGGAATCTCTCGATCGTGAACGGCGCGTTAAGCGGGTGCGGTTCGTCCCGGGCGATGGTCCACGCGAACAGGTGCGCGGCGCCGGGCGTCGCCTTGAAGCCGCCGGTGCCCCAGCCGCAGTTGACGTACAGTCCGGGCACCGGCGTCTTGGCGATGATCGGCGAGCGGTCCGGCGTGACGTCGACGATGCCGCCCCAATTGCGCATCATGCGCAGGCGGCGGAAGGTCGGAAACAATTCGCAGATCGCATCGAGGGTATGCGCATTGACGTGCAGCGCGCCGCGCTGCGTGTACGAGGTGTAGGCATCGGTGCCCGCGCCGATCACCAGCTCGCCTTTGTCCGACTGGCTGATGTAGGCGTGAATGGTATTGGACATGACGACGCAGGGAAAAATCGGCTTGACCGGCTCCGAAACCAGCGCCTGCAAGGGGTAGCTCTCGAGCGGCAAGCGCACACCGGCCATGCCGAGCACGACGCTCGTATGGCCGGCCGCCGCAACGCCGACCTTGCGCGCGGCGATCGGACCGCGCGTCGTTTCCAGCGCCTGCACGCGGCCCTCAGAATCGCGGCGGATCGCCGTGACCTCGCAGTTTTCGATGATGTCCACGCCCAGGGCGTCGGCCGCCCGCGCATAGGCCCAGGCGACGGCATCGTGCCGGGCGGTTCCGCCGCGCCGCTGCAGCGCCGCGCCCAGCACGGGATAGCGGATGTTCTCTTCGATATTGAGGGGCGGACAGAATGCCTTCGCCTGCGGCGGTTCCAGCCATTCGTTATCGACGCCATTGCAGCGGTTGGCGTGCACGTGGCGCTTGAATACCTGGATGTCGTGCACCGTGTGCGCGAGCATCATGACGCCGCGCGGCGAGAACATGACGTTGTAGTTGAGCCGTTGCGACAGGTTCTCCCACAACTTCAGCGAATGATCGTAAAGCGCCGCGCTCTCGTCGAACAGATAATTCGAGCGGATGATGGTCGTGTTGCGGCCGGTGTTGCCGCCGCCGATCCAGCCCTTTTCGAGTACTGCGACGTTCGTCAGTCCGTGTTCCTGCGCCAGATAATAGGCGGCGCCGAGGCCGTGGCCGCCGCCGCCGATGATCAGCGCATCGTAGCTCGGCTTCGGCTGCGGTTTGCGCCACTGCGCCTGCCAGCTGCGGTGCCGCGACAGGCCGCGCCACAACAGCGAGAACGCCGAGAATTTCTGTTTGTTCATGGATCGGACCGGGGCGTTCTCAAGCCTTCAAATCCTCGTTCTGCGGATCGTAAGGCGAGTCGACGAGCACGCTCGCCTGCTTGCGTTCGCCGAGGATCTCGATCCGCAACTGCGTGCCGGGCGCGGCAAAGGCGGGCTCGGCGTAACCGATCGCGAGGCTCTTGCCGAGCGTGTGGCCGTAGTAGCCGGAGGTTGCGCGGCCGACGAGCCGGCCGCCGGCATCGTAGAGAGGCTCGTTGCCGAGCGGATCGGCGTCGCCGACCCCGTGAACCTCGAGGGTGATGAATCGATGCGGAACGCCCGCGGCGAGCTGCGCCTGCAAAGCCTCTCGGCCGATGAACGCGCCTTTGTTGAGGCGCACGAAACGCTCCATCCCGGCCTCGAAGGGCGTGTAATCGCGCGTCAAGTCCGTGCCCCACATGCGGTAGGATTTTTCCAGGCGCAAGGATTCCATCGCGCGCATGCCGACCAGGCCGATGCCGTACGGCGCCCCGGCCGCCAGCAGCGCATCGAACAGGTGATGCGCATACTCGATCGGGAAGTGCAATTCCCACCCCAGGGAGCCGACGAAGTTCACGCGCAACATATACACATCGGTTGCCAGGCCCACTTCGGCGATTTTCCCGGTGAGCCACGGGAACGCTTCGTTTTCCAGCGGCGTATCCGCAATCGCTGCCAAGACCTCGCGCGAGCGCGGCCCCGCCACGACGAAACAGCCGCGGCTCGTCGTGATGTTGCGCAGGCTGACGGTCGCGCCCGCGTCCGGCGGCAGCATTTTCACCAGGTAGTCGGCATCGTAGCGCTCCGCGGCGCCGGCGCTGACGACGTAGAAACGGTTCTCGCCGATCTTCGTGATCGTGAACTCGGAGCGGATGCCGCCGCGCGTGGTCAAGGCGTGACAAAGGGCGATGCGGCCGATCTTGGTCGGCACCTTGTTGGCGACCAGCCCGTCGAGCCACGCCTCCGCGCCGGCTCCGCAAATCTCGTGCTTCGTGAACGGCGTAAGATCGATGATGCCGACGTCGCGGCGCATGCGGCGCGCCTCGTTGCCGACGTGTTCGAAGTAGTTGGAGCGCCGGAAACTCCATTGGTCCTCGCGCGGCACGCCGGGCGGCGCAAACCAGTTGGCGCGTTCCCAGCCGTAGCGTTGGCCGAATACCGCTCCGTGGCGGGCGAGCTTGTCGTAGACCGGACTGGTCTTCGCGGGACGCGCGTCGGCGCGCTCCTCATCCGGATAGTGAATCACGAAGACGTTGCGGTAGGTCTCCTCGTTCTTTTGCACGACGTAGCGTTTGCCGGTATACGGACCGTAGCGCCGCGGATCGACGGCCGCCATGTCGATGCCGGGTTCTCCCTCGACCAGCCACTCGGCGAGCTGCCAGCCGGATCCGCCGGCCGCGGTGATGCCGAAGCTATGGCCTTCGTTGAGCCACAGGTTGCGCGACCCCCAGGCGGGGCCGACCAGCGGGCTGCCGTCCGGCGTATAGGCGATCGGGCCATTGACGATGTCCTTGATGCCGCAGGCGGCGAGCGCCGGCACGCGCCGCGTCGCCGCTTCGACATGCGGCAGCAGGCGCTCCAAATCGCCTTCGAACAGGCTCTTGCCGAACCACTCCGGTACGCCGTCGGCGAAGCGGGCGGGAGCGCCGGCCTCGTAAGGGCCGAGGATCCAGCCCATGCGCTCTTCGCGCAGATAGTAGGATTTGTCGGATTCCCGCAATACCGCGAGTTCGCGGCCGCCGCCGCCGCGGTAGGCTTTGAGTTCCGCCGATTCGTCGTAGACGATGTATTGGTGCTCCACTGGAACCGACGGGACGTTGATGCCGAACAGGGTGCCGGTCTGCCGCGCGTAATTGCCGGTCGCGCAGACGACGTGCTCCGCGACGATCTCACCCTTGTTGGTCGACAGGCGCCACTCGCCCGATGCGCTGCGCTGCGCGCCGACGACCGTGGTTTGTTCGTAAATTTCCGCGCCGCGGCTCCTCGCGCCCTTGCGCAGGGCCATCGTCAAATCCGCCGGCGCGATGTGTCCGTCGTCCGGGTGATACAGAGCGCCGACGATCTTCGGCGTGCCCGCGCCGTCGCCGAGTTCGAGGAGCGGCCACAGCTCGCGTACCTGCCGCGGGCCGATGATTTGGAACGGCACGCCGATCGTATTGGCGGTACCGCAGTACTTCTGGTACTCGTCCATACGATCGCGGCAGGTCGCGAGGCGCAGATTGCCGGTGACATGGAAGCTCGTGTCCTGGCCGGTCTCGGCGGGCAGGCGCTTATACAGGTCGACGGAGTACTTGTGCAGTTGACCGACCGTGTAGCTCATGTTGAATAGCGGCAACAGACCCGCCGCATGCCACGTGGAACCGGCGGTCAGCTCGGCGCGCTCCAACAGCACCACGTCCGACCAACCCTTCAAAGCCAGGTGATAGAGCGTGCTGACGCCCACCACGCCGCCGCCGATGACGACGACGCGCGCATGAGTTTTCATCGGTCCGGATCTCCGTCGTGAATTTCAGCGGCAGTGTAACCAGCGCGCCGCCAAAGGTGAGGCCAATTGCGACAATCGCTGTTGGAAATGCGTCAGAACTTGACCACCGACGCCCCGTGCGCTCCACTGAGGCTGTCTGGAAAGCGACAGAATCGTACCGAAAAAGGACAATCGCGCCGCCAAAATGGCATAATCGCACGGCCGCGTTATCGGCTGGGCAACCATGGAGGCTGCATATGGAAACCGCCGCCGTGCTGCGCAAATGCAGGTATGCGTTCTTGACCCTGGCGAATTACTCCCTGATCGCCGTCGCCAATGCCTTGGAACCGCTGCGCATGGCGAATCGCCTGGTCGGCAGCGACATCTATCAATGGTCGATCGCGAGCCTCGACGGCCAGACGGTGCCGTCGAGCGGCGGTCTGTCGTTGACGCCGACCGTCGCGCTCGAGAAATTGGGTCCCGTGGACATACTGTTCGTCTGCGGGGGCATCAACGTGCGCGAAGCCGTCACCGCGCCGCTGCTCGCGCAGCTGCGGCGCCTCGCAGAACGCAGGGTGCCCCTCGGCGGGCTCTGCACCGGCGGCTACGCTCTCGCCCGCGCGGGGCTCCTCGATCAATTCAAGGCGACGATTCATTGGGAAAATCTCTCCTCGTTGCGCGAGGAATTCCCGCGGGTGCGCATCAGCGATCAATTGTTCACGATCGACCGCGATCGCTACACCTGTTCCGGCGGTACGGCGCCCCTCGATCTGATGCTGCACCTGATTCAATTGAAGCTTGGGCCGCGGATTTCGCAGCTGGTTTCCGAGCAATTCATCGTCGAGCGGGTGCGCAACGACACCGACCGTCAATACGTGCCGCTGCGCGCGCAGATCGGACCTGCGAGCCGCGGCCTGATTCGCGTCGCGCAGTTGATGGAAGAGAACATCGAAAGGCCCTTGTCGCTCGACAAGATCGCCAAATCCACCGGCTTGTCGCGACGCCAGATCGAACGCCTGTTCCGCCGCGACTTGAACTGCGTGCCGAAGCGCTACTACCTGGAAATGCGCCTGCGGCGCGCGCGTGAACTGTTGCTGCAGACGGCGATGCCGATCATGGACATCACTGCCGCCTGCGGCTTTCAATCGCCGCCGCACTTCTCGAAATGCTATCGCAGCCAATTCGGCCATCCGCCGAGCGCGGAGCGCAAATTAAGCCGCGCGCCGGCGAGCGGGGCGAGCGGGGAGAGCGGCGGCGGCGCGGCGGCGACCTGAATCCGCGGCTACTTGAAGATGACGGTCTTATTGTCGTCGAGAAAGACCCGGTTCTCGAGCAGCAGGCGCACCGCGGTCGACAGCGCGCGCCGTTCCGAGTCCCGGCCGACCGCGGCCAGCATGTCGGGTGTGAAGCTGTGGTCGACCCGTTCGACGATTTGTTCGATGATCGGGCCTTCGTCCAGGTCGCCGGTGACGAAGTGCGCCGTGGCGCCGATCAGTTTGACGCCGCGCGCGTGCGCTTGATGGTACGGTTTGGCGCCCTTGAACCCCGGCAGGAACGAGTGGTGGATGTTGACCGCGCGGCCGCCGAGGCGCGTGCAAACCTCATCGGATAGGATCTGCATATAGCGCGCCAGGACGACGAGGTCCGTCGCGCTGCGCTCGATCAGTTCGAGCAGTGCGGCTTCCTGCGAGCTCTTGCTTGCCGGCGTCACCGGCATGTAGTGATAGGGGATCCGGTGCCGTTCGGCGATCGGCCGCATCTCCTCGTGGTTCGAGACGATCGCGGCGACGTCCATCGGCAATTCGCCGATGCGGTGCCGATACAGCAGGTCCTCGAGGCAATGATCGAGCTTCGATACCAGGATCATCACGCGGCTGCGCTGCGCGCCGTCATGTATCGCCCACTGCATCTGCTCCGCATTGGCGGGCGTCGCAAAGTCCGCGCGCAGCCGGTCGATGTCGAAGCGCTCGCCGGCGACCGCGCAAAACGTCACGCGCACGAAGAAGCGCTTGGTCAGCACGTCGTCGAACTGCTGCATCTCCATGATGTACAGCCGGTGGGCGGCGATGAACCCGGTGATCGCAGCCGTCGTGCCCATGCGGCTCGCACAGGTCGCGGTCAGGATATAAGGATGGGCGGTCTCGAATTCCATGCCGCGATCCTACAGAGGCGCCCCGCATGCGCGCTGCTCCGGATGCGACCGGCGCTTGTGCGGGCGCGACGCATGCGCGCGCCGCAGCGGTGGTATCGTAAGGCGCGTGCCAGCCCCCCCCTTTATTCAGCCGGGAATGCCAAATGAACGCGCGTGACGCCATCTTGAACCGATTGCGGCGGCGCAAGCCCGAGACCGCCCTGCAGCGGGATTTTTATTGCAGTCCGGAGGATTTCCAAATCGATCTGCGGGCGATCTGGTACCACGACTGGCTGTTCGTGGGGCATGACTGCGAAGTGCCGAACCCGGGCAATTATATGACCGTACAGGTCGGCGATTATCCGCTCCTGGTGGTGCGCGATCGACAGGGCGCGCTGCGTGCCTTTCACAATAGCTGCCGGCACCGCGGCTCGCGAATCTGTTCGTTGGCGCGCGGCAGCGCCGCCCGCCTGGTCTGTCCCTATCATGCATGGACGTACCATCTGGACGGCCGCCTGTTTTCGGCGCGCGACATGGGCGGCGATTTCGACCGCTCGCAACACGGCCTGAAGGCCGTGCATTGCCGCAGCATCGCCGGCTACATCTGGATTTCCCTCGCCGCGGAGCCCGACGATTTCGAGCCGGTGCGCCGGCACCTCGAGCCGTATCTGCTGCCGCATCGGCTGCACGAGGCCAAGGTCGCGTTCGAATCGACGATCGTCGAGCGCGCCAATTGGAAGCTGGTCTGGGAGAACAACCGCGAATGCTACCACTGCGGCGCAAACCATCCGGAATTGATCCGCACCTTTCCGGAGGAGCCGAGCGCGACCCATCCAGAAGGAGCGGCGGACGATCCGCGGGTCGCCGCCAGGTGGGCGCAATGGGAGGCGGCGGGACTGCCGAGCCGATTTCTGATGGCCGCGGACAGTCAATACCGGACCACGCGCATGCCGCTTCTCGAGGGCAACGTCAGCTTCACGATGAACGGTCAGCCGGCCGTGCGGCGGCCGCTCTGCGAGCAGGTCGCCCTGCGCGACGTCGGCACGCTGCTGCTCTACCATTATCCGTCGATTTGGAACCACGTTCTCGGCGATCATGCGATTTCCTTCCGCATGCTGCCGATCGGACCGACCGAGACGCAGTTGACCACCAAATGGCTGGTCCACCGCGACGCCGTGGAAGGCGTCGATTATGATCTGAAAGAATTGACGCAGGTGTGGCTCGCGACCAACGACGCGGATCGGCGCATCTGTCAGGAAAATCAGCTCGGCGTCCTGTCGCCGGCGTATGATCCGGCGCCTTATTCGCCGGTGCACGAGGCGGGCGTTACGCAATTCGTCCACTGGTATTGCGCGCACCTTGAGGGCAGACTGGCGGTCGATGCAAAGTAATTATTCAGCGTGGTCGCTGCTGCGCGGCGCATGGGCGCGCCATCGGAACTGGTCGCCGGCCTGGCGGGACGCCGCGCCGAAACCCGCTTACGACGTGCTGGTCGTCGGCGGCGGCGGGCACGGGCTGGCGACGGCCTATTATTTGGCGAAGAACCACCATATCGGCAACGTCGCGGTGCTCGAGCGAGGCTGGATCGGCGGCGGCAATACCGGGCGCAACACGACGATCGTGCGCTCGAATTATCTGTATCCGGAAAGCGCGCGGCTCTACGATTTCTCCCTGAAGCTCTACGAGCAGCTCTCGAAAGAGCTGAATTTCAACATCATGCTGAGTCAGCGCGGCCTGGTGCTGCTCGCCCACAGCCGCCATGATCTCGACGCGATGTCGCGCTGGGCAAACGCCATGCACATGAACGGCATCGATGCGCAAATGTTGACTCGCGAGCAGGTCGGCGCGCTCCTGCCGGGATTGGATTTGTCGCCGCGGGCGCGCATGCCGGTGCAGGGCGGCTTTATGCAACGGCGCGCCGGCACGGCCCGGCACGATGCGGTGGCCTGGGGTTATGCCCGTGCCGCCTCGCGGCTGAACGTGGACATCGTTCAGAACTGCGAAGTACAGGGGTTCTTGCACGCCGGCGGCCGCGTCGTCGGCGTAGAGACCAGCCGCGGCAAGATTCGCGCCGAACGCATCGGCATAGCGGCCGCGGGCCACAGTTCGCTGCTCGCAAAACTTGCCGGATTTCGCCTGCCTGTCACGAGCTACGCGCTGCAGGCGCTGGTGAGCGAGCCCTTGAAACCGGTGCTCGACACGGTCGTGCTATCGCCCGGCACGGGAGCTTATCTCAGCCAGTCGGACAAGGGCGAACTCGTGATAGGGGCGATGCTCGATTTATTTCCGTCGTATGCGCAGCGCGGCAGCTTCGCCGTCACGCAATCGATCCTCGCGGGCGTACTGGCGATGTTCCCGGCGTACAGCCGCCTGCGCATGCTGCGTCAGTGGGCCGGAATCGTCGATGTGGTGCACGATTCCAGCCCGATCATAGGACGCACGCCGATCCCCGAGCTGTACATCAACTGCGGCTGGGGCACCGGCGGCTTCAAGGGGATCCCGGCCGGCGGGTGGACGTTCGCGCACGCGCTCGCCACCGGCGAGAATCATCCGCTCGCCGAGCCCTTTCAACTCGAACGATTCCACAGCGGCCGCCTGATCGATGAAGCGGCCGCCTCGGGCATCGCGCACTGAGCCAAGGATCGAGGAACCGACGCGATGATGCAGATTCCGTGCCCGTGGTGCGGCAAGCGCGACGAAAGCGAATTCGTTTGCGGCGGCACCAGCCACATCGCGCGGCCGCCGCTCGACGCCGCCGATCAAGCGTGGGGCGAGTACCTCTTCTTTCGCGACAACCCCAAGGGCCTGCACCTGGAGCGCTGGCGGCACGCCAACGGCTGCGGGCAATGGTTCAATCTGGCGCGGCACACCGTCACGCACGAGATATCCTTGGTCTACGCGATCGCCGAGCCCGCGCCGCCATGAGCGGCTACCGTCTGCCCGCGCCGCTCGGGCGCCGGATCGACCGCTCGCGGCTGGTCACGTTCCTGTTCAACGGCCGTGCGTACAGCGGCTTTTACGGCGACACGCTCGCCGCCGCGTTGCTCGCCAACGGCGTACGGCTGGTCGGCCGCAGTTTCAAGTTGCATCGGCCGCGCGGGATCTTCTCCTGCGGCATCGAAGAGCCCACGGCCATCGTCGATGTCGGCGAGGGCGCGCGGCGCACGCCGAACCAGCGCGCGACCCTGGTCGAACTCAGCGAGGGCTTGATTGCCGAGAGCGTCAATTGCTGGCCGAGCGTGGAGCTGGACCTCGGCGCCGTCAACCGCTGGCTCGCGCCGCTGCTGCCGGCCGGATTTTATTACAAGACGTTCAAATGGCCGAGCTGGGGCTGGTTCGAACCGGTGATTCGGCGCATGGCGGGTCTCGGCCGCGCGCCGACCAAGCCCGATCCGGACCGCTACGAGGAAGTCTCGGTCGCGACCGATATTCTGGTGGTCGGCGCCGGCATCGCCGGCTTGAGCGCGGCGGTCGCAGCCGCGCACTCCGGCGCGCGCACGATGCTGCTGACATCGAGCGCCGAGCTGGGCGGCGCCCTCGGCTGGCGCGCCGACCCCGAGATCGACGAATTGCGCTCGAGCGCGCGGCGGCTCGGTGTGCAAATCCAGACGCGCACGCTGGCGTTCGGCGTATACGATCACAATCTCGTGTGCGCGACCGAGTTGCTCGCCGCGGACGCGCCGTCGCCGGGCGCGCGCGGCGTCCTGCGCGAGCGGCTATGGCGGATTCGCGCGCGCTCGGTATGCTCGGCGCAAGGCTCGTTCGAGCGTCCGCTGCTGTTCCCGGACAACGATCGGCCGGGCGTCATGCTCGCCGGTGCGGCCGATAAATTTGCCCACGCCTACGGCGTCGCCGGCGGCCGGCGGGTCGTCATAATGGCGAACAGCGATTCGGCATACGCCGTCGCCGCGTCCTTGCGCTCGGCCGGCATCGAGGTCGTCGCCTTGCTCGACCGGCGGCCAAGCGCCGACATCGCCGCCGATGCGGGCAATCTACGGGTCATGACCAACACCGCGATCGAAAAAGTGATCGGCACGGCCGCGGTGCGCGCCTGCGTCGCGGGCACGGCCGACGGCCGCGGCGCACGCCCCGAGCGCATCGATTGCGATCTGATCTTGAGCGCCGGCGGCCATGCGCCGGCCGTGCATCTGCATTCGCAAGCCGGCGGCAAGCTGCGCTGGGTCGACGAATCCGCGATGTTCGTGCCGGACGGCGCGGCGCCGGGACTCTTCAGCGTCGGCGCCTGCGCCGGCGTGTTTTCGAGGGACGCGGCGGCCCTGCATGCCTCCGAAGTGGGCCGGGCTCTCGCGCACGGCTTCACCGTGCCGGCGGCGCCGGTAGGCGGCGCCGGCCGCACGCTCGCCTCGAGCCGCGTCGCCGCGGCCCGCGGCAAACAGTTCGTCGACCTGCAAAACGACGTCACCGTCGACGATGTCGGACTCGCCGCGCTGGAGAATTACCGCGCGGTCGAGCACCTCAAGCGTTATACGACGACCGGCATGGCGACCGACCAAGGCAAGACCAGCAACGTCAACGCGCTCGTGCTGATGGCGGAAATGACCCAGCGGGATCCGCCGCAGGTGGGAACGACGAAATTTCGCCCGCCGTTCGCGCCGGTGACGTTCGGCGCGCTCGTCGGTCGGCGCGTCGGCGCGCTGTATCGGCCGTTGAAGCAACTGCCCGCCGCCCGCTGGCACGCGGCGCACGGCGCACTGTTCGAGCAGTTCGGCCGTTGGAGCCGGCCGGCGGCGTATCCTCTGGGCCCGGAAACCCTGCACGCGGCCGCGCAGCGTGAAGCGGCGGCGGTGCGCAGGAGCGTCGGCTTGTTCGACGGCTCGCCGCTCGGCAAGCTGGAAATATGGGGTGCCGACGCGGCGCAATTTCTCGATCTGATGTACGTGGGCAACATGTCGACGTTGGCGGTCGGCCAGGCGCGCTACGGCCTGCTGCTCGACGAGAACGGCGTCGTCGTCGACGATGGCATCGTCGCGCGCCTCGGCGAACGGCATTTTTGGGTCAACACGACCAGCGCCGGCATCGAGCGGACGGCGGCGGCGTTCGAAGAATGGCTGCAATGCGAGTTCACTAATCTCAAGGTATTGGTGACGCCGGTGACTTCGCGCTGGGGCAACGTGACGGTCGCCGGTCCGAAGGCCTGGAGCTTGATGGCCGCGGCCGGTTTCGATGCCGCCTTTTCGCCCGCAACGATGCGCCACATGACGATCCGCGACGGCACGCTGGACGAGGCGCCGCTGCGGATCCTGCGTGCCAGTTTCAGCGGCGAATTGGCTTATGAAATCAATCTGCCGGCCGACGCCACGGTGGCGCTGTTCGAGAGGCTACTGACGGCCGGGGCGGCGCTCGATGCGCTGCTCTACGGGGTCGAAGCGCTCGAAATCATGCGTACCGAGAAGGGCTACATTCACATCGGCACCGATACCGACGGCACCACCTTGCCCGGCGACATCGGCTTTGCGCGCGCGCTCGAGCGCAAAGCCGCGAATTTCGTCGGCCGCCGCTCGCTGACGCGGCCGGCCGCGCTCGATGCGCGGCGTTTGCAGTTGGTGGCATTGTCGCCGCTCGACCGGCGTACGCTGCTGCCGACCGGCGCGCAGATCGCCGCCGACGCACCGCCCGCAACGACCGAGGGGCATGTGACCTCGAGCTATTGGAGCCCTGAATTGAATGCGCCGGTCGCCCTCGGCATGCTCTCGCGCGGCAGCGGACGTCTCGGCGAGCGGGTGAGCGTGCATCATCTCGGCGCGCGCATCGAAGCCGAAGTCGTCAAGGCGCCGTTCATCGATCCGGCGGGCGAGCGTCTGCGTGGGTAAACCGAGCGCCGAGGGCGTGGCGCTCGCCGCCCGCGGCATTGCCGTCGAACGCGAGGCTTGCGTGCATGTCGCCGCGTTGCGCCATTTCGATGCCGAGACTTGCTCGGCGCGGCTACGCCGCTTGCTGGGCGAGGCTCTGCCGGCGCCGTTGCACGCGCTGCGCGCGCAGTTTGCGAACGGCGGCGCGGATTGCATTCTGCTGTGGCGCAGCCCCTCGGAGACCTGGCTGTTGTGCGCGGCGGCGGCGCCGATCGACGCCCTGCGCAAGGACTGGGCCGATGCCGCGGACGCCTGCGTGGTCCTGCAGACCGGCGGCATCGTCGCACTGCACGTGAGCGGTGCACGTACCGCGGATCTGCTGGCCCGCCTGGGCGAAAGCACTTCGATGCCGCGGCCGATGCAAGCGCTGACCGCGCGGCTCGCCGATATCACGGTCACGCTGCTCGGACTGCAGGCCGATGAGGTATTGCTGCTGGTGGAGCGCGTTTATGCCGATCACTTGTTCGGCTGGATACGCGAAACGCTGCTCGATTTTCCGCAGTGAGGATGCCGATGCGAATTCGACGCTTGAGCGCCATTGCCGTTCTGTTTTGCACCGCCGGCGCCGCGGCCGCCGCAGGTTCTGCGGCGATTATGCCCTTGCCGCGCGCCGCCCCGGAATCGGTGGGACTGTCGGCGGCGCGTCTGCGCACCATGAGCGAGTTTTTCCGTATCGAGGCTTCGCGACACACGGCGCCCGGCTACGTGCTGATGGTCGCTCGCGGCGGCAAGCTGGTCGCCGCGAGTGCGGTCGGCTACCGGAACATCGCGCAGCGCCTGCCGATGACGCTGGATACGCGGTTCCGCATCGCGAGTATGAGCAAGCCGATCACCGCCGTCGCGGTACTGATGCTCTACGAGGAGGGCCGATTCCAACTCGACGACCCGTTGGCGCGCTTTCTGCCGGAATTCGCACACCCGCAGGTGTTCACCGGCGTCGGTGCCAAAGGCGAAATCACCACCGAACCGGCGACCCGCGACATCACGATCCGCGATTTGCTGACCCAGACGAGCGGCCTCGGCTATTTGCCGGGCTTCGACACGAAGACGCCGCTCGCCAAGGTCTACGGCGCGCTGAAACTGGATCCGCATGCATCGCTCGCCGATACCGTGCGCCGCATCGCCGCGATGCCCTTGTACTTTCAGCCCGGCCAAGGCTGGCGCTACAGCTATGCGGACGACGTTCTCGGCCGGCTCGTCGAGGTGGTGTCGGGCATGCCGTTGCCGCAATTCCTCAGCGAGCGCATTTTCTCGCCGCTGAAGATGAACGCCACCGGCTTTTATCTCCCGCCAAGCACAGCACCGATGCTGGCGACGATGTACAAGCCCGACGGCGAGGGCGGTCTTACCGTCAGTCACGCCAACTGGATCACGGATCCGACCGACGCCAAGCTCTGGCCGTCCGGCGTCGGCGTGGAAATCGACGCGTTGCACGCGCCGCAGGCGGATTTCAACGGCGATTACTCCTGGGGCGGGATCTTCGGCACCGAGTGGCTCGCAAGCCCGCGGACCGGAATCGTCGCGGTCCTGATGACGCAAATCGATCCGACCGGCAATTCCATTCGGCTTCGCACCGACGTCGATTTCCAGAATCTGCTGTTCGCGGCAGTCCGCGATCTCGGGCCGCCCACGCCGGGCGGCGAGGCTCGCTGAGTCATGCAGACTCCGCGGCGCCGCCAGGGGGGTCACAGCCGTCGCACCGCGGACGGGGGGATCCGGCAGCTGCCGTGGCGCCAGGTCGTCAATCCCTATGCGCCGATGCAAGTGTTGTCCGCGGACCAGATCGAAGCGATCCACGCGACCTCGATGCGCATACTCGAGGAGCTGGGAATCGAGGTGATGTCGCCGCGGGCGCTCGAGGTCTTCAAGGCCGCGGGCGCCGAGGTGGACCGCAACAGCGGCTTGGTGCGCATCGATCGCGATCTTCTGCAGTCGGCGCTGGCGAGCGCGCCACCGACGTTCACGTTGACGCCGCGCAATGCGGAAAAGCGCGTGCATCTGGGAGGCAATCACCTCAATTTCGGCCTGGTCGCAGGTCCGCCCAACGTGCATGACAACGAACGCGGGCGCAGGCCCGGCAATTTTCGGGATTATTGCGATTTCATCCGGCTCGCGCAGTACTTCAACGCGATCCATCTGATCGGCAATCAGGTCTGCGCGCCGGTCGAGCTGCCGGCGAACAGCCGCCACCTCGATACCTACCGCGCGAATCTCCTCTATTCCGATCAAGTGTTTCATTGCACGGCGATCGGCGCGGGCCGTGCGCTCGACGGCATTCGGATGATGGCGATCGCGCGCGGCTTGACGCCACAGCAAATGGCCGAAAGCCCGGGGGTGATCACGATAATCTCGGTGAACAGCCCGCGGCGCTTCGATGCATCGATGAGCGAGGGACTGATGGCGATGGCCGAGCTCGGGCAAGCCGTGGTCGTCACGCCGTTCACCCTGATGGGCGCGATGGCGCCGGTGTCGCTCGCCGCGGCGCTCGCACAGCAGAACGCCGAAGCGCTGTTCGGAATTGCGCTCGCGCAAATGGTGCGCCCGGGCACGCCGGTCATGTACGGCGCGTTCACCTCGAACGTCGATATGCGCTCGGGCGCGCCGGCGTTCGGCACGCCGGAAAATGCGCTCGCCAACGTCGCCAGCGGCCAATTGGCGCGCCGCTACCGGCTGCCGTACCGCACCTCCAACGCAAGCGCCTCGAACGCCGCGGACGCGCAAGGAGCCTACGAAACCGAGATGTCGCTGTGGGGCGCGATCCTCGGCCACGGCAATCTCGTTTATCACGCCGCGGGCTGGCAGGAGGGCGGGCTGACCGCTTCCTACGAGAAACTCGTGTTGGATGTCGAGATGCTGCAGATGATGATCGAGTTCCTCGAACCGATCGCCGTCGATGAGCCGGAACTCGGGTTCGATGCGATCAAGGGGGTGCCGAGCGGCGGGCACTTCTTCGGCGAACCGCATACGATCGAGCGCTACCAGGACGCGTTCTATCAGCCGCTGCTCTCAAACTGGCAGAACTACGAGAATTGGCAATTGGGCGGCGCCAAGGACGCGACGCAACGGGCCACCGACCTTTGGAAACGGGCGCTCAGGGAATACCAGGAACCCCCGATGGACGGCGCGGTGCGCGAAGCGCTCGACGCCTACGTGGAGCGGCGGCGCGCCGAAATCGGCGGCGGCGAACCCTGAGGCCGCTCGGCGTCGATGCCGAGCCAGGCGGCGGCGGCGAGCAGCGCGCAGCCCGCGCCGATCAAGAACGCGGCGTGCCATTGATGGTGCCCGGAGAGGTAGGCGACGATCGGGATGCCGATGATGCCGCCGAGGTTGCCGCCGGTGTTCATGAAGCCGCAGATCGCCATCGTATCGCCGCCGCCGACCATCATCGCGGCGCCCCAGTACGCGCCCTCGTTCAATTCCACGCAGCCGTAGCAAACGGCGAGCGTGACGACCGCGAGGAACGGGTTGGAACAATTCACCGCGAAGAGCAGCAATAGCCCCGCGGCCGGCAAAGCGGCGAGCGGCACGAGCCGAAAACCGCTGCGAACGCCGAATCGCCGACAGGCGAGGCCGGTGAGAGCCCCGCCGATGCCGGCGCCGGCCGCCGCGGCGAGCGGCGGCGCGCTCGCCAACCAGCCGCTCTCGAGGACGGAGAAGTGCCGCTCTTGGATCAGGTACAGGAATACCCAGTTGGCGAGCAGATAGAATGCGTAATTCATGCACAAATAGGAGAGCGCCAACAGCAGCACATTGCGATCGCGAAGCAGGCGCAGCAGCTGTTTGGCGTCGATCGACGCATCGACACTCGCCGCCGCCCGATCGCCGATCTCCGCGAGCTCAACCGGCGTCATCGCCGGATGCTCGCGCGGCGAATCGCGCGCATACCAAGCCCACAGGGCGATCAGCGCCAGCGCCGGCAGGGTCGTCCAGAACAACGCCTGCTGCCAGCCGACGATGTGCATCAGGGTGGCGATCAGCGGCGGGGTCATCGCCGCGCCGAGCTGCAGCCCCATCGTCTGCATGCCTTGCACGTAAGCCCAGCGCCGCGGCGGAAACCAGGTTTCGAAGACGCCGGCGGAGACCGGGAATATCGCCGCCTGCGCGATCCCGAGGAGCAACTGCACGCTCAGCAGCTCCACGAACAGAGCGCGCCCACCGAGGATCGCGGGTCCCGCGGACGTCGCGATCATCGCCAGACAGGCGATCAGGCCGATGATCACAAAGGTGCGCCTGGCGCCGATGCGCTGGCCGAAGATGCCGCCCGGCATTTGGAACACGGCGTAGCCGATGACGAACGCCTGTTCGAGCCAGCCGATTTCAAGCTGGCTCAAGGACAGATCCGGCATGATGCGCGCCGCCGCGACCGTGATGCTCTTTTGCTGCATGTAGGCGAGCAGGCCGAAGCCGAATAAAAAGGCGAACATTCGCCAGCGAATGCGCACCGCCGGAACGCCCGGCGCGACCTTCAATGCCGGCTCCCGCCGGGCTGCGCGCTCGCCGTCATCCGGTACGCGGCGGCTGCGCTCGCGATCATTCGGTGATGTGGCGCCGATCCGGCGGTCCGGCCGCTTGCGAATCGCCGCCGTAGAACGTATCGGCGCTGTGCGTGCGGATGAAATCGGCGGCGATCCGCTGCGGCGGGCGCGTCAACGGCGGCCCGGTGTCCGCCGCGAACGGCACGGCGCGCCGGAACGCGATCCAGACCGCGGTCGGTGCGGGTCCGAAGGCACGGCTGGAGTCCTGCAGCTTGCGCATGTCGAGCCAATAGGTGCCGGTCAGCAAATCCTCGGCGAGCAGATCAACCGTATCGGCGACCGTCCGGCGCGCGCGCGCGATCGTCAGGCGAGTCTGCGCCTGCAGATCCTCGACCGATGCAAACAGGGCATTGCCCTCAGGCGGTACCGGGTTGATCAAGCCGTCGATATCCTGCATCAAAGCCGCCGAATCGATATCGCCGCCATACGGCGCGCCGAAATGCCGGGGCTCGCCCTGCATCACCGGCAGCGGCGCTATGACCGTGAAGAAGGGTTCGGTGAATCGCAAGATGCGCTGCGCCACGGCGACGTCCATGTTGGCGAGCGCGATCGTGAACGCTTCGACCTCGTTGGCGATCGGATAGGGATCCCAATTGGCGTTCGATAAGATGTAGCCGTGTTCGCCGTGGCTCAAGGGGCCGCCTTTGACGTAAAACTGGAGCAGTTGCGGCGTGCTCAATTCCCAGGAATCGCCCGGCGACGATCCGACCCGTATCGCCGGATTGTGATCCGAGGAATTCAGTTGAATCAGCAAGTCGTCGCGCAATTGCGCCCACGCCTCCCAGGCGGACCCCTGGCGTATCGCCGAGGCGCGCAGGCTCTCCGGATCCTGAATGATGCGTCGCTCGTCGAGATTGAACAAATAGCTGCCGCGCATCATGTCGAGCACGCGCGCGGCATCCCAGTTGACCCATTTGAACGGCCGATTTTCCTGCACCGGCAGCGCGAGCGGCGAGACGCTGCTGTTCATGCCGTTGAGGTCGATCGCATAGGTCAGATCCGCCCAGGAGAGCGCCTTGCGCGCATCGACCAGCATCAGCGCGGCTTGGCCGGTGAAGTAGGCGTTCGAGCTCTCGAGGGCGCTGTCGTCGGCGCCGAACGGCGCCAGCGGCGCAAGTCCGGCGCGCTTCAGCGCTTGCGCCGCCGGCATGCGCGCGCCGTGATAATAGGCGTCGCCGGCGCCCACCATGGTCGCCGCGACGTTGGCGAGCGGGCCGAGATCGCCCTCGCCGACGGTGCCGCGAGATAGCACGACCGGCGTGATCCGATCGTTCAGCAGGTCGAGCAGTCTTTGGGTCAGCCCCGGACTTGCCGCCTCGTAGGTCATCGTGTTGGCGCGCACGACCATCATCGCGCGCACCAACGCTTCGTCGTTTATTGCCGGGCCGAGGCCGGTGAGCGCGCCGCGCCGGAAATTCGCCAGTTGACGCGCGAGCAGGAGCCGTTTATTACCCTGCGAACTCGGATCTCCCGAGAAGATTTCCCGCTGCCGCGCCGCGCCCGATCCGCGATTGAACCAATAAACCGGCACGCCCTCGGCCGCCGCCTCGAGCAGCAGGCCGTAGGCGTCGGCGGAGCGCTGCCGCGCCTCCGGCGAGAGCGCGACCTTCGCGCCATAGCGCGCGACGTCCACGACCTCGCCGATCGTCAAATGGCGCCCGTCCAATACGACGGTGCGATCCGCGAGCGTCGGCGTGATCGGCCGATACGGCGGCGACGGCGCCGCGACGGCGCCCGCCGCGGCAAGGACTGCGCAGGCGGCGAGGGCGCCGAACCCCGGTCGCGAGAGATTTAGCGGATGGATCGGCATTGAATTCACCCCGGCGGTGCCAATAGGCGCGATGACATCTTATACGTAACGGTTTGTCTCGTTGCATCGATCCTGCGCCTCGAGCAAGGATCCCAACGCGGCTTGCAGCGGACCCAGCCAGGGCTCGAAGTGGCGCCATTGATCCAAGCCCTCCTTGAAGATCGGCTGGCGCACCTGTTCGGAGCTCGCGGTGCGCACGCTGCGCTCGGTCTTGTAGAATTGCAGGCACGCCGGCTCGAAGTTCAGGCCGACAAAGTCGAGCATGCGCCGCACGTTCGCTTCGAAATCGCCGACCAGATCCTCGTGCTGGACCCGCAATATTTTTCCGGGCAGCGCCTCATTCCAGTGATCCATGAGCTGCACATAGCTGCGATAATATCGGCCGATGTCCTCGAGGCCGTAGGTGAATTCCTGGCCGGACGCGAACAACTGCTTGAAATTGCCGAAGCAGCAGGCCACGGCTGCGCGCCGGGCATCGATGATCTTCGCGTTCGGCAGGATCAAGTGGATCAAGCCGATGTGGCGGAAGTTGTTCGGCATCTTGTCGATGAAAACGGCCTTGCCGGTGCGGTAAATTTTCGTGTCCGCGAGATACCTCTCGCCGAACCGCCGGCAGTCCGCCGCGCCAAGTTGGGCAAGAACGCCCGGATAGCGGGGATTCGACTCGTCGGCATCGCGGCCTTGCAATTCATGCACGAGGCGCGGGATGTCGGCGAGTTCCATCGTGCCCTCGACTTCGGAGTGCGAAGCCAGAATCTGTTCGAGCAGCGTCGAGCCTGAGCGGGGCAGGCCGACGATGAAGATCGGCGCGGCGCTCGTGAAGCCGACCCCCTGGCGCGCCGCAAAGAACTCGCGTGTGCAAACCGCGGCCTGCAAGGCCGCGTTGAGTTCGACGGCCTGCGGCTGGTAGTGGCTCTCGGATTTCTTCAGCCGGTTGCCGCGTTCGTAGTAGACGAACGATTCGGCGTATTCGGCCCGGTCTTCGAGCGCTTTGCCGAGCGCAAAGCACAAATGGTAGCGGTCGGCGAGTTGCGTACGGGGCGCGGCTTCCTCGACGCGCATGCGGATGATTTCGTCATCGGTGAACCGGTAGGTCTTGAGATTCGCGAGACTCCAGTAGGCGTCGCCGTAATTCGGCTTCAGCGCCGCCGCCGCCCGGTAGGCATCGATCGCTTCCTGCTGCCGGCCGAGCGTCTTCAGCGTATGCGCTACCGACAGGCAGACCGCGGCCGCCCGCGGCGCTTCGCTCAGCAATTGCCGATACAAGGTCAGAGCCTGTTCGTGATCGCCGAGCCCGACGCATACCGTCGCATAGGTCGTGCGGTATGCGCGGTTGCCGGGGTCGGCTTGCAGCAACTTGTCGAGTTCGCAGCGGGCGCGCGCGTGTTTGTGCCGTTTCAACAGCGCGAGCACGAGGTCATAGCGGGCCGGATGGTAGTCGGGGGCGAGCTCCAGCACCGCGTCGAGCAACAGTTCGGCGTCGTCCGCCACGTCGAGTTCGATGCCGATTCTCGCGAGCAGGCGCATCGCCTCGACGTGATTGCCATGTTTTAGCAGGTAGTCGCGCACCATGCGTTCCGCGAGGATCAGTTCGCCCTCCGCGAACATGGCGCTCGCCGTGACGATTTCGACCGGCAGCTGCGCGAGCGTCGCCACGTGGCGCCCCGCCATCTCGGCGTTCGCGGTCTGTGCGGTCATCCGGTAGAGCGTCTGCAGCGCTCGCCAACTCGCCGGCAGCGCGGGATTGCGATTCACCCCGGCCAAGAAGGCCTCGATCGCGCGGGGCGCGTCGCGCGCCGCGACATGGCAATGTCCGCGCTCCTGGTACAGGCGGCTGAACCTGGGGTGATGGCTTTCCAGCCTCGCCAGGGTCGCGAGCGCCTCGGGGATTCTCTGCAGATGACGCTGGCTGACCGCGATCATATACAGAACGTCGCGATTTTCCGGAACCGCCTCGAGCAGAGCTTCGGCCGCGGCGAGCGCCGCGGCGATTTGGTTGCGCTCGAGAAGCGTGCGAATCCGGCTTACCTGCGCTTCGATCGGAGAGGCGGCGGGCGTGAGGGTCGTCGATTGCATCGTTGTTCCAAAACGGCATAGGGGGCGCAGTTACCTGCGCGCCGCTGCCCACGATTAACTTTACTCAGTTTGGGATTGATTTAGCAAAAGTTATTTTTCAGGTCCATGGGATTGACGCACGGGGCAAAGGGTTGCTGTACAAGCAATTGAAGCGAACCCAAGTGATCCCGTTCTTCGCCAAACTGCCGCCGCGCCTCATTGGGATGGAATCTTGCGGGGGCGCGAATTTCTGGGCGCGCCAGCTAATGGAATTCTGGCATACGGTAAAACTTATGGCGCCGCAGCTCGTCAAGCCCTACGTCAAGACGAACAAGAACGATGCGGCCAATGCCGAGGCCATCTGCGAAGCGGTGGGTCGACCCAACATGCGGCTCGTGCCGATCAAGAACACCGAGCAGCAAGCGTTGCTGGGATTACATCGAGCGCAAATTGCCCGAGATCCATCGAAGATGGCGAGAACGACTTATCGGGGCGGGCCGTGCACTGTTGCTCGATTATTTGAGCGTTTCCGAACACTCGCTGTCCTAATGCGCGAATTGGAGCGAGAAATCAATGCTTGGCACCGCGAGGATGCGGCAAGCCTGCGACTGCAGGCGATCCCGGGGATCGGCCCGCTCACGGCGAGCGGGCTGGTGGCGAGTGTCGCCGATGCGAGAGCGTTCCACAATGGCCGCCAATTTGCTGCGTGGCTGGGTCTCGTGGCGCGCCAAAGCTCTTCGGGTGGCAAGCATAGTTTGCTTGGCATCAGCAAACGCGGTGACACCTACTTGCGAACGCTGCTGATTCACGCCCGTGATCGTGGGTTTCAGCGTGATTGCAGAGGTCCCCTGATCGACGCAGTGCAGCTGATAGCGGCGCAGTTCTTCGGCCGTGGCCGTATCAGGTGGACGACTTAGGAATCCGGTGAAGTGAAGTTCGGCTCGAATGTAGGCGTCGCGGGTCTTAGGCGCGAGCTGACGCATATGTATCTCCTCGATCATGCGTTGGCGCAGCGGTGAAACCTTGCGGGGTGAATCGTTCATGTCTCTGCTCCGGTTGCAAAACGAGGCGGATTGCCTCACTTCACAACCTATAAAACAGAGCCAAAAACATCAGCAATCCTCCAACCCCCGATCGACGGCCCTTAGCGTAATGGCGCTTTTCTCGAGGTCACTCCAAGAACGGCTCGATCTCGAAGGCGCTCAGATCGCGCGGCAAAGTGCGCCGCCCCAGACACGTCGAATGCCAGTCCTGTGTGTGCCGACCCTCCGTGAATCGGCCCACAATACCCCAGCAAAAGCGCCGAACAGCGAGTCCTCGAGGCGCCTAAAAAAAAACGGAGCGACTGCTGGAATTACCGAGAAATCCAGCCGGCACTTTTGGCGCGCAAATCAAGGGCAGGCCTGACTGCGCTCCTGATGCAACTGGGCATAGTCGCAATGGCGCGACTCGAGCGTCGCGAGGGAAACGGAAATTCCGCCGAGATGACGCTGCGCGACCGCGATCATGTAGAGAACGTCCCGGTTCTCCGGCACGCGTCGCTCGAGCCTGCGCCCCGCGGCCAGGGCCTGCGCGTGCGCGCTGGCCTCGAGCGGCGCCCTAAATTGCGCGACTTCCGCTTCCACTGGCACAAGGATCCCAATGGCTTATCGGTCGCAGATCCGCCCGCGCATCACGGCGACGGGCCCGCGAGCGGGCCGAGCGCGGCGCGCAGCGGCTCGAGCCACGGTTCGAAACGCTTCCATTGCTCGACGCCGTCCTTGAAGATCGGCCGGCGAACCTGTTCCGAACTCGCAGTGCGTACGCTGCGTTCGTTCTTGTAGAACTCGAGACAGACGGGCTCGAACTCGAGTCCGCAGAACTCCAGCATTCGCCGCACGTTTCCCTCGAGATCCTCGACGATCTCCTCGTGCTGAATTCGCAATATCTTGCCGGGAAGCGCCGCGTCCCAGTGCTCCATTAGCTCGACGTAACTGCGGTAATAGCGGGCGATGTCGTCGATTCCGTACGTGAACTCCTGGCCGTTCGCGAACAGCTGCTTGAAGTTGCTGAAGCAGCAGGCCATCGCTTCCCGTCGGGCGTCGATGATTCTGGCGTTTGGGAGTATCAGGTGAATCAGGCCGAGGTGTCGGAAGTTGTTCGGCATCTTGTCGATGAAGCGCGGCTTGCCGGTTCGATAGATCATCGTGTCGGCGACGTAGCGCGCGCCGAGCCGACGGAATTCCTCCGCATCGAGATCGGCGAGCAATGCCGGATAGCGGGGTGCGCCGGCCGCGGTCATCGTCTCCCGACCTTGAAGCTCACCGACCAGGCGCAGGATGTTCGGCAGCTCCATCGTCCCTTCGACCCGGGAGTGGGACGCCAGTATCTGTTCGAGCAGGGTCGAGCCGGATCGCGGCAGTCCGACGACGAAGATCGGATCGTCGCGCTCGCATCCCCAGCCGCGCCGCGCCTCGAGGAACTCGCGGGTGCACACCTGACCCTGGAGTCGGGCGTTGCGCTCGATCGGCTCAATGCGGAAGCGCAGTTCCGCCTTCTTGAGGCTGTTGCCGGTCTCGTAGTAGCGAAACGAGTCGCCGTAATTCCCACGGTCCTCGAGCGCCTTGCCGAGCGCGAAGCAGACGTGATAGCGATCCTCGCGCGACAGCGAGGGATCGTCTTCGAGCGCGCGCATTTGCCGAATTTCCTCGTCCGTGAAGCGATACGTCTTCAGATTGGCGAGGCTCCAATAGGCTTCGCCGAAGCCCGGGCGTGCCTCGATCGCCTTGTGGTATGAGTCGACCGCCTCCGCCTGCCGCCCGATCGTCTTCAGGGCGTGCGCGACCGACAGTTGCAGGTCCGGCGCCCGCGGCTCCTGTTCGAGCACTTCGCGATACCGACGCAGCCCTTCCTCGTGACGCCCGAGACCGACGCAGGCCGTGGCGTAGGTGATGCGGTAGGCGCGGTTGGTCGGTTCGCCGGCGAGCAGGCGCTCGAGCTGCTCGATCGCCTCGGCGTGCTTTTGCCGCTCGATCAGCGCGAGCGCGTAGTCGTAGCGCGCCGCCCGATAGTCGGGCGCCGTTGCGACGACCGTTCCGAGCAGCAGTTCTGCGTCGTCGTAGACTTTGCGCTTCATGCCGATCCGCGCGAGCAGCCGCATGCCCTCGACGTCGTCGCCATGCTGCAGGAGAAATTGCCGGATGATCGCTTCGGCCGGATCGAGGTCGCCATCGGAGAACAGCGCGGTCGCGGTCACGACTGCCTGCGGCAGCCGGGAGAGCGTCGCGACGTGTGCGGCGGCGTTGTCGGAATTCGCGGTCTGACCGAGCATTCGATAGAGGAGCTTGAGCGAGCTCCAGCTCGCCGGCAACGCCGGATTGACGTGCACGGCCGTCAGGAAAGCCTTGATCGCCGATTCGGCGTCGCGCAGCGCGACATGACAGTGTCCGCGCTCCTGGTAGAGGCGGCTGAAGCCCGGATGCCGGCGCTCGAGGTCGCCTAGGACCGCGAGCGCGTCGGCGACTCGCCCCAGGTAACGCAGCGCGACGGCGGCGACGTATTGTAGGTCGCGGTGCCCGGGCTCTCTCGTCAGCAGCGCTTCGGCGCGCGCGAGCGCTTCGGCGTGCCGACCTCGCTCGAGTAGACCGCGCAGCGCCGCGAGCTCGGCGTCGAGCGGCGGCGTCTCGCCGTCCGCCGAGATCGTCGCGCCGTCTTCGGCGCCGTCCCTCAACCCGAGCGCGCGGTCCGTCATTCCACCGCCGGCTCGCCGAGCTCGAGCTTCAACGGAGCGAGCCAGGGCTCGTAATGGCGCCACTGGTCGAGACCGTCGCGGTGCAACGCATGACGGACCTGCTCGGCGCTCGCGCTGTGAACCGGTCGCGGGTTGGCGTGGAATTCGAGGCAGGCGTCCTGGTACTCGAGACCGCAGAAGTCGAGAATCGTCCTTACGGTGCCCGGCAGATCATCGACGAGACGCTCATAGTCGACCCGCATCACCTTGCCGGGAAGCACGACGTTCCAGTGAGCCATCAAAGCTTCGTACATGCGGTAGTACCGTGCGATGTCCTCGAAACCGTACGCAAACGGCTGTCCCGCGGCGAACAGTTGCTTGTAGATCGCAAAGCAGGCGGCCAGCGGACGACGTCTCACGTCGATGACGCGTGCGTTCGGCACCAACAATTGTATCAGGCCGACGTGCAGGAAGTTGTTCGGCATCTTGTCGACGTAGCGCGCGCGGCCGCTGCGGTAGGGTCTCGTTTCGACCAGGAGCCGCTCGCCGAGGCTGTGGCACAAGGGACCTTCGAGCCGCTCGAGCACGGCCGGATAGGCGCCAACGCCGCCGGCGACCGGGAACGCGGCGAGGTCCTGCACGAGCCGCAGCACATGCGGAAGCTCCATCGTGCCGTCGACCTCCGAGTGCGACGCGAGGATCTGCTCGACCAGCGTCGATCCCGAGCGCGGCAGGCCGACGACGAATATCGGCGCCGCGCTGTCGCTGCCGTAGCCGGCGCGCGCGCCGAAGAATTCCCGCGTGCAGAGTGCGGCCAGCTCGGCCGCCGTTTTCTCGATCCGCTCCGGCCGATAGGCGAGTTCCGAGCGCTTCAACCGATTGCCCAGCTGGTAATAGGCGAAGGATTCCGCCCATTGGCCGCGGTCCTCGAGCGCCTTGCCGAGCGCGAAGCAAAGGTGATAGCGATCGGCGAACGGACCGTCGGCGCGCTCCGCGGCGCGCCGTATCGGCTCGATCTCGGCGTCGCTGAAGCGGTAGCTCTTCAGATTTGCGAGACCCCAGTAAGCTTCGCCGCCAAGCGGTTGCGCGCGAGCGGCGGCGCGATAGCTCTCGATCGCCTCGGCCGTGCGACCGAGCGTCTTCAGCGCATCGCCGACCGCGACGTGCAGGGCCGACAGCTGCGCTGCCGCCGGCGGCGGCACCGCCGCGATCAGCTCGCGGTACAGAGGCAGAGCGCGCAGGTGGTCGCCGAGACCGGCATAGGCAGCCGCCTGCAGAGAGAGCCACGCGGGGTGCCTCGGCTCGCGTCGCAGCGCCGGCTCGAGCAAGGTCAGCAGCAGCGGATGTTTCTGCCGCTCGAGCAGGATCGACAGGTACTCGAAGTACGTCGGGGCATGCGAGGGAGCGAGCGCGACCGCGCGCGCCAGCATCAATTCGGCGTCCCGGGGCAATTGCGCATGCCGCGCCAGCTGGCCGAGCAGCCGCAGCGCATCCGGGTGTTCACCGTGGGCGCGCACGAACTCGCGGACGATCTCCTCGGCGACGACGAATTCGCCGTCGCCGTACAGCGCGAACGCCGTGCGGATCGCCTCGGGCATCCGTGCGAGATCGGCGGCGCGCGCGCCCGCTTCGGCGGCCTGCGCTGCGACGCGGTTGGCCGCGAGCAGCGTTGCCAGCGCGGACCAGCTATCGGCCAGGAACGGATTCAGCTCGAGCGCACGGCGGTAGGCGTCGATCGCGGCGGAAGCGGCGCGCGCATCGAGCAGGCAATGGCCGCGCAGCTCGTGCAGGCGAGCGTACCCGGGATCCAAGTGCTCGAGGCGGGCGAGCGTCGCCAGTGCCTCGCCGCTTCGGCCGGCGCGCCGCTCGCACACCGCGAGCAGGTGCACGGCCTCGCGGCGATCCGTGTTTTCGGCGCACAGCGCCCGCGCCGCGGCCAGCGCGGACGCGTGCTCGGCGCGGTTCGAAAGTCCGGCGATCCGGTGCAGTTCGGCCGTGAACGGGGCCGATTCCGACGAGGAGGTCGTGCGGTCGTCGCTAGAACTTGTAGCCAAACTTGACGCCGGCGATACGCGGGCGGATCGGGGTCTGCGTGACCACGAACTGCGCCGAGTTCGTATACAGGCTCGCGTTGCGGTTGGCGATGTTCTGCGAGAACAGCTCGACGTTCCAGCTGTCCTTGGCGATGCCCACGGAGGCGTCGAACGTCGCCCAGCCGCCCATGTAGTAGTTGTCGACCGTGCCCACCGTCGAATAGGACGGACCGTAGTACTGGCCGCCGACCTGCCAGAACGCGTGGTAATCGCCGAGCGGGAACTCGTCGCGCAAGCGCAGGTTGCCCTGCAGCCGCGGCGACTCGCCGAGCGCACTGCCGGCGGAGTTGAACACGTTCGCGATCGGCAGCGGCTTGCCGAAGTTGGGGTTGGCCGGGTTGTTGTCGATCAGCGACGGCGAGTTGGTCTGGTAGCTGTGGTTGTACGACCCGGAGGTCGTGACGGTGAGTCCGTCGGTCACGCGCGCGATGACCTGCAGCTCGAGGCCGCGCACCCGGTAATTCGGTCCGTTCGTGACGAAGGTGAGATTGCCGAATCCCAATTGCGGCGCGAAGAACTCGACGATCGTGTTCTTCCAATCCTCCTGATACACCGCGCCGTTGAACAGGACGTGATGATCGAGGAACTCGGTCTTCCAACCGAGCTCGTTGTTGATCAGCGTGTCCGGCGAGTAGTGCGCGGGCGTGTACCACTGGCCGCCCTGCACAAGCTTGATGCCGCGGTTGAAGCCGCCCGGCCGGAAACCCTGCGACCAGGTGTAGTACAGCAGCACGTCGTCGGTCACGTGCCAGCTCAGGTTGGCGCGACTACGAAAGCCGCTGAAGGTCTCGTGATTGATGAGCTGACCGGTGGCCGCTTGCGGGAGACCGAAATTGGTGCCGTACGGCGCGGAGCCGGCGATGCCGATGCCGCCCGGCTGGCCGTTGCCGTTGGTCGTCGAAGTGCAGGGACCGAAGTAAGACGTCGCCGAGAAATTCTTGCAGTAGAAGCTGCCGACGTCGCCGCCGGTGATTCCTTCGTCGAAATGATAGTAGCGCGTGCCGACCGTCACGGTCAGCTTCTTCGGGATGATGTCGTAGTCCAACGAGGCGAACGCCGCCCGCTGGATGATCGTGCGGTTGGTGTCGTCGAAGAAGCCGACGTCGTTGGCGCGAACCTGTGGGCCGAACGAAGGCTGGCCGGGCCACGGCTGCACGTTGTTGAAGCAGTTGACGTCGGTCGTCGCCGAACAGGTCGGCACGCTCTTGTAGGTCCACTGCGTGTCGTCGTAGATGTTGAACTCTTCCCAGTAGATGCCGCCGATTGCACGCAAGCGCCAGTCGTCCGGCGTGCTCAGGCGGATCTCGTGGCTCTGGTGCGTGTTCTTCTCGTCTTCCTTCCAGGCCGCGGCCGGCGAATAGCAGGTCGCATTCGGATTGCCGTTGCCCGGCGTACGGCTGTACGTGACGCCCGTGCACTGATAGTAGTAGCCGTAGACGCCGCGCGAATAGTTGGTGTAGTCCTGCTGCTGATGGATCACGCGGTCGAGATAGGCGCCCTCGTAGACGAGCTTCAAGGGCCCGACCTTGCCGGTCAGAGTCAGCGCCGTGTCGCTGAACTTGTCCTTGTTGTACGAGGGCGTGAAGACCGTCACCGACAGCGGCGGCAGCGGCTCGCCGCCCAGCGGCTGGCCGAACTGGTCGAAGTGCACGCCTTCGGAGCCGCGCGGCATCTGATAGAAGACGCCCTCGGCGTCCATGTTCTGATAGCTCTCCATCAGCAGCACGTTCCAGTCGTCGTTGAACTTGTACAGTCCCGACAGCCGAGCGCCCTGATAAGTCACCGGGTTGATCGCGCTCCCGGTGACGTTGCTGTTGTCGATGACGAGGCTGTTCGTCGGCACGACGCCGCCGTTGCGGCGCGAGATGCCCTCGTCGGTGCCTTGACGCGCGAACGTCGCCGGCACGTTGTCGATGTAGCCGCCGCGCCGTTCTTCGTAAATCACGCCGCGCAGCGCGAACTTGCCGGGAATGATCGGCAGGTTAAGCATCGCGTCCACGTTCGTGTTCGGATCCCCGTGCGCCGTGTAGCTGTAGCCCGCGTTCACGTCGCCCTCGGTCACGTCGAGTTTCGGCTTGTTGGTGATGTATCGGATCACGCCCGCCTCGGCGCCGGATCCGAACAGCGTGCCCTGCGGACCCTCGAGCACCTCGATGCGCTCCATGTCGGCCGCGTAGATGTCGAGATTGCGGCCGGGCAGGGCGGTCGACTGGCCATCGAGGTACACCGCGACGTTCGGGATCGGGCCGGTCGTGCCGGTGCCCTGCTGGCCCGTCACGCCGACCGAGAGGCCGCGCATGAAGATGCTGTTCTGACCGGGACCGAGATTCGCGCTGGACACGTTCGGCGTGTACTTGATCAAGTCGTCGAAGGTCGTGACGTTGAGCTCCGTCAGCGTCTTGCTGGTAAGAGCCTGGATCGTGATCGGCACGTCCTGCACGTTCTGCACGCGGCGCTGCGCGGTCACGGTGATCGTCTGCAGCTGATCACTCGTGTTGTTCGCATTGCCGGTGCCGGCCGATTGCGCCGAGGCCGGGTGGACAGCGCCGATCGCGCCTCCGCCGAGGATCGCCGCGATCGCATAGGTGAGTTTCGTGCTCGGATTCATGCGTCATCCCTTCTTGTCGGTGAATGTCACGAAGATACGGCGGCGGGGCGCCGCATTAGACACGTCGAGAGCTACCGTCCGGAATCCCCTGCTGCACGGAGAATATCATTCGCGTATCAGAACGCCAGCGTTTTTGTTGCGATCAAGCCTCGGCCGAGATAAAGAATTTCGATCCCGCCATGCAAATATTCGATGGGTTCAGTCCGCCGGACCGAGTTTTGCCGGGAAACCGGGCGCCCGCAGCGGCGTGCCGACCGCGTCTTCCAGCAGTTTGACGATCATCGACGACCAGGCATCGCCACCATAGCGGGCCCGGCCTTCGATGAACGTCTGTTCCATGACCCCCGCAAGACGCAGCGGAACGCCGAATCGGCGCCCGAACTCGACCGCGAATCCGGCGTCCTTGCAGGCCAAATCCATAGTAAATCCAATGTCGTAGCTGCCGTTCAGGATCACTTTGCCCTCGGTCTCGTGGACGAAGCTGTTGCCGGAGCTCGCCGCGATCGCCGCAAACGCCGCCCGTAGGTCGACGCCCGCCCTTGAACAGAGCATCAACGCCTCGCCGTCGGCGATCAGGTGGATGAATGCGAGCATGTTCGTGACGACCTTGGTGACTGCCGCCTGCTCGATTCCCCCGAGGTGGATCACTTTGCCGCCCATCGCTGCGAGCGCTGGGCGATGGCGCTCGAAGACCTGTTGCGTTCCACCAACGAGCACGGTGATGTCGCCCGCTTCGGCGCGATGGACTCCGCCGGTGACCGGGCAGGCGAGCGTGTCGATGCCGCGGTCCTGGGCGCGCGCCGCGATCGCCTCGACCTCGGCGAAGTCGTTGGTACTCATCTCGATCCAGGTCGCCCCCGCGCGCATCGCCGGCAGCGCCTCGCCCATGACCGCGCGGGTCGCCTTGGGCGAGGGCAGGCAGGTGATCAGCGCATCGCAAGCGCGCGCCAATTCCGGCACCGCCGGCGCCCAATGGGCCCCGGCGGCGAGCACCGTCTCGGCGGCGGCGCGCTGCAAATCGAAGACCGCGAGGTCGAATCCGCCGCGCGCCAGGTTGGCAGCGAGGTGCTTTCCTAGATGCCCTAGACCTATGAATCCGTAACGCAAGGCGCCTCCCCGAGTTCGCGAACCTGCCGCCACGCAGGCGCCTAGCCCAGCGGGCGATGCGCCATTTCCAGATGCAAATTGCCCGCCGGCAGATAAGGATGCGCCAATGCCACCGCCTCGTTCAATTCGACGCCGAGGCCCGGCGCCTGCGGCACGACGACATAGCCGTCTTCCCAAACGATCGGCTTTTCCAGCAGTTGCGCGTGGAACCCTCCGAAACGCTGGATGCTCTCCAGGATCAGGAAATTCGGCGAACAGGCGGAGATCTGGATGTTGGCGGCGGCGACAATCGGCCCGCAATACAGATGCGGCGCGATCTGCGCGTAATGCACCTCGGCGAGCGCAGCTATTTTTTTCGCTTCGAGGATTCCGCCGACACGCCCCAAATTCATCTGCAGGATGTTCGCCGCGCCGCTCGCCAGTACGCGCGCGAACTCATACTTCGTCGTCAGGCGCTCGCCGGTGGCGATCGGGATGCTGGTGGCGCGCGCAACCAGCGCCATTTGTTCCGGCATTTCGGGCGGTACCGGCTCTTCGAACCACAAGGGGTCGAACGGCTCGAGCTTCTTGGCGAGGCGAATCGCGCCGGAGGTCGTGAATTGGCCGTGCGTGCCCATCAGCAAATCGGCGCTGCCGCCGACCGCTTCGCGCACCAGGCGCACCAGGCGCAGCGTGCGCTCCAAGGCCTCCTGCGTCGGCTGGCGCGGATCGTACGCCGAGTAGCCTCCCAAGGGATCGAATTTCAGCGCCGTGAACCCTTGAGCGACGTATTCGGCGGCACGCTCGGCCGAACGCTCGGCGTCGTGGTAGAAGTCGTCGCCTTCGCCGTCGGCCGGGTACAAATAGGTATAGCTGCGCAGCCGTTCGTTGACCTTGCCGCCGAGCAAATTGTATATCGGCTGGCCGACGGCCTTGCCGACGATATCCCAGCAGGCCATTTCCAAGCCGCTCAGCACGCCGACCAGCGACAGGTCCGGCCGCAAGGAAAATCCCGAGCCGTAGGCTTCGCGCCAGATCGCCTCGATTTGGAACGGATCGCGCCCGGCGAAACGCCGCTCGAACAGATCTTCGATCATCGCGCCGATGACCTGCGGACCGAAGGTCGCGGCGTAGACTTCGCCGACGCCCTCGATGCCGCAGGCGGTCTTCAACTTCAGGAAAACGAAATAGCGTCCGCCGAATGCGGGCGGCGGGTTGCCGACGATGAACACTTTGACAGTCGCGAGCTTCATGATGCCTCTCTCAATCGTAGGATCATCCGTTCAGGATGAAATCCGCCGCCTTCTGCGCGACCATCAGCGTCGGCGCGTTGGTGTTCGCGGAGGTGACCGTCGGGAACACCGAGGCATCGGCGACGCGCAAACGCTCCATTCCATGGACGCGCAAGCGGGGATCGACGACCGCAGCCGCGATGCCGGGCCCCATGCGGCACGTGCCGACCGGGTGATAGACGGTAGCGGCGCGCGCGCGGAAGTCCGCCAATATCGCCGCCGGGTCCATCGTCCCGAGGACCGGCGGGATGGCTTCGCGGATCAAGGAGCCGATCGCCTTGGTGCGCGCGATTCTCTGCATCAACCGACCGCCGTTGACGACGTCCCGCTGGTCTTTGGCGGTCCCGAGATAATTCGGCGCGATTTGCGGCGCTTGCCGAAAATCGGCGCTGGCGATATCGATGCGGCCGCGGCTCGTCGGCCGAGCCGGCTGAAAGCACAGAATGAAGCCGGAAAAGGCGTCGACGTCGATGCGCTTGCGATTCGCATCTGCCGCGCCGTAGGTCACCGGATTGAAATACAGCTGCACGTCGGGGCGCGCGGCCTCGGGGTCGGCGCGCAGAAAACCGCCGAACTGGTTGACGCTGAGCGACAGCGGACCGCTGTGCCGCAACAAATAGCGCATGCCCGCGAGCAGCTTGCAGAGCGGCGAATGCAGTTCGTCATTCAAGGTCGCTTCGGTCGCCTTGAACGAATAGCTGACCGCCAGGTGGTCTTGCAGATTGCCGCCGACAGCCGGGTTGTCGAGCAGCACGGGGATACCGAGCGCGGTCAGCGTTGCGGCGGGACCGATGCCCGAGAGTTGCAGCAGCTGCGGTGAATTGACGGCGCCTGCGCAGACGATGACCTCGCGCGCGGCCGCTGCGAACTGCGTTTTGTCCTCCTGCAGGTACTCGACGCCCTGCGCGCGGCGGCCGTCGCAGCGGATCTTGCTCGCCCAGGCGCGCGTTTGCAGAATCAGGTTGTGGCGGCGCAAAGCCGGCCGCAGAAATGCATCGGCCGACGACCAGCGCCTGCCGTTGCGTATCGAGACCTGATAATGGCCCATGCCTTCCGGATGATCGCCGTTGAAGTCCGCGGTCACCGGCAAGCCAAGCTCCGCGGCGGCGGCGAACCAATGCCGGCCGGTCGCGTGCAGATAGGGGCCGACGTCCTTGACGTCGAGAAGGCCCTCGGTGTGCGCATGCCCGCCCGAGTCGACGCGCCGTTCGGATTTCTCGAAGTAGGGGCGCACGTCGTCCCAGCCCCAGCCGCTATTGCCCATCCGCAGCCAATCGTCGAAGTCCGGCGGCATGCCGCGGCAATAGACCAAGGCGTTGATGGAGCTCGATCCGCCGACCACGCGACCGCGCGGCCAGTACATCGTACGGCCGCCGAGTCCCGGGTTCGGCTGCGTTTCATATTTCCAATTGACGGCCGGGTCCGAAAACGTGCGGCCGTAGCCGATCGGCGCTTTGATCCAGAAGCCTTTGTCGGCGCCGCCGGCCTCCAGCAGCAGAACGCGGTCGCGGCCGCTCGCGGAAAGTCGGTCCGCCAGTACACAGCCTGCGGAACCCGCGCCGACGATGATGTAGTCGAAGCTCGCCACGGTCGGCAGCTTAGCCCGATCGCGGCGCGGCGCCATGCCATTTCGCGATTCACCCATATCATTTTCAAATGGGGCTGCGGCGAGACGCGCAAATGCCGCCGGGCGGCCTGCGCCATCGCCTAACCCCGGCGAACCATGTATGGTGCGAACAAACCTGGGGGGGAGGAGGCGCCGGCGAGTGAGCAGTACCGCAATTGACGTCACGCGTGTCGATGCCCCGTCATATATCGATCGCTGGTACGTGCTGATCGTGATGTGCCTGATCTATACGATCAACATCGCCGATCGGTACGTCATGTCGACGATCCTGGAGCCGATCCGGCTGGAATTGCACTTGACCGATTCCGGCATCGCCGTGCTCACCGGCGTCTCGCTCGGCCTGTTCTACGTCACCTTCGGGATTCCGATTTCCTGGCTCGCGGACCGCTCGAACCGCCGCAACATCCTGGCGCTATCCCTCGTGACCTGGTCGGCCATGACCGCGCTCTGCGGATTGTCGCGCACCTACTGGCAGCTGTTGGCGGCGCGCGTCGGCGTCGGCGTCGGCGAGGCGGGCGGCACGCCGCCGTCGGCGGCGATCGTCGCGGATTATTTTCCGCCGGATCGACGGCCGATGGCCTTGACGGTTCTCGCGCTCGGCGCGCCGTTCGGCGCCTGGGTCGGCTACGACATGGCCGGCGCCATCGCCCATGCGTTCGGCTGGCGCGTTGCGCTGTTCGCGCTCGGCATACCGGGAGCGATCGTCGGCGCGCTCGTCTACTTGACGATACGCGAACCGAAGCGCGGACGACTCGATGCGCTCGTGGATCATCACAAGCCGTCGCTGCTCGACAGCATGCGCTTCTTGTGGCGCCAGAAGGCCGCCTTTCACGTCGTCATGGGCGGCGGGGTCTGCGCGCTGTGGGGGTGGGGCCTCATCTGGTGGACGCCGACGTTCCTGACGCGCAGCTACGGGCTGAACGTCGCGCAGGCCGGCAGCGCGCTCGGGTGGATTCATTTGATCGGCGGTTCCGTCGCCACCGTCGGCACGGCGTGGCTGTTGTCGCGGCCGTTCATGGCGGATCCACGCAAGGTCGTCTGGGTCTTGGGAATCGGTGTCGGCGTGACGACGATTCCATCGTTTCTCGCCTATTTCACCCATACGCTGTGGATCGCCAAACTGATGTTTTGGCTGTTCATCCCGGCCATCTACTTTTACATCGGTCCGTGCTTCGGCCTGCTGCAGAATCTCGCGCCGTGCCATATGCGCTCGATGTTCATCGCCATATCCCTGCTGGTCGCCAACATCTTCAATCTGATCGTCGCGCCGCAGGCCGTCGGCTTCATGAGCGACCGGTTCGCGGGCGCCCATGGCGCGGACGCCGCGTCACTGCGCCTGGCCTTGCTCATCCTGGCGCCGAGCGGCTTCTGGGCGACGTATCATTTTTATTTGGCCGCCAAGACCATCGTCAAGGACCAGGAGCGGGCGATAGGCTATACGAAAGCCCGGTCCCCGTAGACGCCCGCGCGCGACGCCATGCCGAAGGCGACGATCGATCGACGTTGGCTGCCGTTGAACGCGCTGCGCGCGTTCGAAGGCGTCGCCAAGCACAGCAGTTTCACGGCGGCGGCGAATGCGCTGCTGATTTCGCAGAGCGCCTTGTCGCGCCACGTGATCGCGCTCGAGAAATTGATCGGTGCGCAACTGTTCGAGCGCCGCCCGCACGCACTGGCGCTGACCAAAGCCGGACAGCACCTGCTGCCGGCCGTGATCAAATCCTTCGACCGGTTGGAGTACGCGCTCGACGAGGTCCGCAATCAGGGGACACCGATTCTGCGCACGCTGCGCGTGCAGATGCCGCCGAGCTTCGCGGTGCACCTGGCGGTGCCGATCCTGCGCGACTTTCGCCGCGTCGTCGCCGAGGTGGAAATCGATCTCATCAGCCCCTACGGCGTCGGGCCGCCGCAGGGCGACGTCGACGTCGCGGTCGTTTATTCGAAGCCGGCCGTGACGGATATGGTCCGCGATCTGCTTTGGCCGGTGCGCATGAGCGTCCTCTGCCATCCGGACATCGCCGCGCGCTGCGCCGGCCACAGCCTGCACGACTTCATCGCGGCGAACGAAATAGTGCACGTGCGCTTGAGCGACATGCCGCGCCACCATTTGTGGCTGCAATTCGCGCGCCATGCGAACCTTGCCACACTGAACGTCGAGCGCGGCCTGGTGTTCGACACCGCGGTGCTCGCCGTGCAATACGCACTGAGCGGCGAGGGCCTGGCGTTGGTCGATACGAATTTGTTCGCCGAGGAAATGCGCGCCGGGCGCCTCGTCAAACCGTTCGACGTCAACTTCGACGACGGCTACGGATATTATCTGATCACGCACCCGGAAGCCTTGAGCGATACGGCGATCGCGTTGTTTCGCTCGTGGCTGATCGAGCGTTTCGGCAGCGGCGCGGCCGGCATCCCGGCGGCCTCGTCGACCGCGCATTTGGCGGTTCCCAATCCCTGATACCGGAGATGACTGCATTGGAGACGACATGAAAACCCACGCAAAGGTGGTCGTGATCGGCGGCGGCGTCGTCGGCACCAGCGTTCTTTACCATTTGACCAAGGCCGGCTGGAAGGACGTGCTGTTGGTCGAGCGCGCCGAGCTGACTTCGGGTTCCACTTGGCATGCGGCCGGCGGCATGCACACCGTCAACGGCGATCCGAACGTCGCCAAGCTGCAGCAATACACGATCAAGCTTTACGACGAGATCGAGAGGATTTCCGGGCAATCCTGCGGCATGCACATCACCGGCGGCGTGATGCTCGCCGGCACCCGCGAACGGCTCGATTGGCTGAAGATGGCGAAGGCACGCGGCCGCTATCTGGGCATGGATCTGGAAATCATATCGGTCGACGAGGCGGCGAAGCTCTTTCCGCTGATGGAAAAGAGGCATTTCACGGGCGCGTTGTACGATCCGATCGAGGGTCACGTCGATCCGTACGGGGTTACTCATGCGTATGCGAAATCGGCGCAAATCGGCGGCGCCGAGCTCGTGCGCCGAACGCGAGTCACGGACCTGCGGCCGCGCCGGGACGGCACTTGGGACGTGATCACCGACCACGGCAACGTCCACGCCGAACACGTCGTCAACGCGGCAGGTTTGTGGGCGCGCGAAGTGGGGCGGATGGCCGGTCTCGAGCTGCCGGTGCTGGCGATGGAACATCAATATCTGATCACCGGCGACATGCCGCAACTCGTCGGCAAGAAGGAAAGCCTGCATTGCATCGATTTCGAGGGCGAGATCTACATCCGCCAGGAGCGCGGCGGCATGCTGATGGGCACCTACGAGCGCGCCGGCGTCCCGTGGTCGCCGCTGCAAACGCCTTGGGACTTCGGCCAGGACCTGTTGGCAAACGACCTGGAGCGCATCGCGCCGAGCCTCGAGGTGGGCTTCGAGCATTTTCCCGCGCTCGGCGCCGCCGGGATCCGTAAGGTCGTCAACGGCCCGTTCACGTTCGCGCCGGACGGCAATCCGCTGGTGGGGCCGATCCGGGGCTTGCGCAATTTCTGGGTCGCTTGCGGCGTCATGGCGGGGTTCAGCCAAGGCGGCGGCGTCGGTCTCGCGCTGTCGCAATGGATGGTCGAGGGCGATCCCGGCGCGGACATCTGGGGAATGGACGTCGCACGCTACGGCGACTGGACGACGCTCGCCTATACCAATGCGAAGGTGCGCGAAAATTATTCGCGGCGCTTCCGGATACGCTTCCCGAACGAAGAGCTCACTGCGGCGCGCCCGCTGCGAACCACGCCGATCTACGAGAGGCTGCAGGCGCAGCATGCGGTGTTCGGCGACTATTGCGGACTCGAACACGCTTTGTGGTTCGCACCTTCGGCTGCCGAGGCCGAGGACCAGATCAGCTTCCGCCGCTCGAACGCGCATCCGCACGTCGCCGCCGAATGCAAGGCGGTGCGGGACGGCGTCGGTCTCCTGGAGATCTCCAACTACGGCAAATTCGAAATCACGGGAGCGGGCGCAGCCGACTGGCTGTCGCGCATCGTCGCCAATCGGCTTCCGCGGGTCGGACGCATCGCCTTGACGCCGATGCTCAACGAGCGAGGCAAGCTGATCGGCGACTTCACGATCTGCCGCCTCGCCGACGAGCATCTGTTGCTGATCGGCACCTATGCGGCGGAAGTCCACTATATGCGCTGGTTCGAGCGGCATGCGCCGCCGGCCGGCGTGACGGTACGCCCCTGCGCAATGCAATACGTGGGGTTGTCGGTCGCGGGACCGGAATCGCGAGCGCTGTTGCAGAGCTTGGTGCGGGACGACCTGGCGAACGCGGCGTTTCCGTTTCTGTCGTTCCGTCGCATGGCAGTGGGCATGGTTCCCGCCTACGTCGGCAGAATCTCGTTCACCGGCGATCTGGGCTACGAGATCTGGGTGACGAGCGAGTACCAGCGCGCGCTTTTCGACTTGTTGATGCAGGCGGGACGGGCTCACGGCATCAAGTGCATCGGCGGGCGGGCATTGAATTCGATGCGCATCGAGAAGAGCTTCGGCAGCTGGGCGCGCGAATATCGCCCCATCTACGGGCCGATCGAGGCGGGTCTCGGGCGCTTCGTCGATTTCGCCAAAGGCGATTTCATCGGCGCCGCCGCCGCCGCCGCGCAGCGCGCGGACGGCGGCAAGCTGCGGCTGGTGACCTTCAAAGTGGATGCGGTCGACGCCGATGCGCTCGGCGACGAACCCGTCTGGCATGACGGCAAAGTCGTCGGTTGGGTAACCTCCGGTGCTTACGGCTTTCGCGTCGGCGCATCGATCGCGCTCGCCTACATCCCCGCGCAATTGGCCGACGCCGAATCCGGCTTCGAGATTGAACTCATCGGCGAGCGCCGCAGGGCGACGCTGCAGGCGGCGGCGCCGTTCGATCCGAGCGGTTCGCGCATGCGCGGCTGAATGTTCGCTAGCAGACGGACGCCGCGCGCGGCGCGCATCATCATCTCGGCTGCCTACCAACGGAAGGACTATTTATGATGAAAAACATTACCACGGCCGTCGCGGTCGTCGCCGCCGCAGCGCTTTTCGGCCCCATCGTAGTTCACGCAGGCGACAGCGCGGGCAGCGTGGATCGTTCGCATCCGAAAGCGTTCGTGAAGGATTCGGCGATCACCACCGCGATCAAGACGAAGCTCGCCGCCGAGCACATCACCAGCTTGGGCCGCATTCACGTCGACACCGACGCGAACGGCGTCGTTTGGCTGCGCGGCACGGCGCGCACGCAGCAAGCGGCGAACACGGCGGTATCGATCGCCCGCGACACCCCGGGAGTCAAGGACGTGCGCAGTCATATCAGCGTCCGCAAGGACGACTGAAGCCGGACTCGAGACGACCGGCTGTGAATCGGCTGCGCGTCGCGAGCGGCGCGCAGCCCGCATGCATTCAGAAACTCCCGCGGATCGGCACGGGTATCGGGCAAGCGGCCGGCCCAAGTAGCTACATGAGGGCGCTCGCCTGAGGTCGAAATCAACCCGTTTGTCGCGCGTGTCCCCGTGGGACAATGACGATCTTCTGCGTGAAGAGCGCTTCAGCATTGAGCGGCTCGAGGAGCATGCGCGCAGCCTCGCGGTTGCGCAGCAGGTCACGCCACAACCAAAACCGCGGCCTTCGCTCGCCGCGCGACTCGCCGACAACGACGGCGCGTTGCTCGCTTGCTATCGGGCTATCGCCGCCGCTGCTCGAGACGGGCAGGCGGCAACACCGGCCGCTGAATGGCTGCTCGACAACTTTCACGTCGTCGAGATACAAATCCGCGAAATCCGCGAAGATCTACCGCCGGGATTCTACCGGGAGCTGCCGAAGCTCAAGGAAGGTCCGCTCGAGGGCTATCCGCGCGTGCTCGGCATCGCTTGGGCGTTCGTCGCGCATACCGACAGCCACTTCGAGTACGAGGCATTGCGTAGATTCGTGCAGGCATACCAGCGCGTTCAACCGCTGACCATCGGCGAATTGTGGGCGGTCGCGATCACGGTTCGAATCGTACTCATCGAAAATCTGCGCCGCGCCGCGCAGCGCATCGTCACCAGCCGCGCCGCCCGCCACCGAGCCGACACGCTCGCGGATCGGCTGCTGGGCGTCAACGGAGCTGCGCCGGATCCCGAGGCGCTGGGCCGCGGCGATGGGTTCTCGACGCTTGCCGCGCCATTCGTCGTGCAACTCGTCCAGCGCCTGCGCGATCAGGATCCGCAGGTCACGCCGGCGCTGTTGTGGCTGGAGAAGCGTCTGTCGGCGCAAGGCACGACATCGGAGGCGGTGGTCCGCGAGGAGCATGCGCGTCAGGGCGGGTCGAATGTGACGGTACGCAACGTCATCACCAGCATGCGCCTGATCGCCGACACGGATTGGGCGAAATTCGTCGAAAGCGTGAGTCTGGTCGATGAAGCGTTGCGCGCCGGCAGCAATTTCGCCGCGATGGATTTCGCGAGTCGAAACCTGTATCGCACCGCGGTCGAAGACCTCTCCCGGGGATCCAAACGCACCGAGCGGCAGATCGCCGATATGGCGGTCGCCGCGGCAGGCGATGCGTCGGGCGCGCGGCGGCGCGATCCGGGCTACCACCTGATCGCGGCGGGGCGCCCCGCATTCGAGGCGCAAATCGGCTATCGCGCCAGAATATCCCGCTGGCCACGGCGTCTCGTCTTGCGCCTTGGGCCCGCCGCCTACATCGGCGCCGTCGGTTTGACCACGGTAGCAGCGCTCTGTCTCGGTCTGCAGGCAGTCGATACGCGGCAGATCGGCGGCTGGACGCTGCTGTCGCTCGCGATCCTGGGGTGCATACCGGCGATCGATGTCGCGGTCGCGCTCGTCAATAGGGCCGTGGCGCGCGGCTTCGGCGCGACCTTGTTGCCCGGACTTGCGCTGCGCGATGGAATACCCCGGGAATTGCGCACCCTGGTGGTCGTGCCGACCCTGTTGACCTCCCTGCAGGCGATCGCGGCTCAGATCGAGCGCCTGGAAGTGCATTACCTCGCATCCGGCGGCGGCGAATTGTACTTCGCGATGCTTTCCGACTGGGAAGATGCCCCGGCGGAACACCTCGCCGGCGACGAATCATTGCGCCGGGCCGCCGACCTCGGCATTGCGCGCCTGAACGCCCGTTACGCGCAGGGCGGCACAAACGCTCGATTTTTCCTGCTGCATAGACGGCGTGTGTGGAGCGGCGTGCAGCGGTGCTGGATGGGTTGGGAGCGCAAACGCGGCAAACTGCATGAGTTGAACCGCCTGCTGCGCGGCGCCACGGACACCAGCTTTGCAAGCGAAGACTGGCAGGCGCCGATCGTGCCCGCTGACGTCAAGTTCGTGATAACGCTTGATACCGACACGCGCTTGCCGCGCGGCGCGGCGCGCCGCCTCGTCGGCAAACTTGCCCATCCGCTCAACAGCCCGCGTTTCGACGCCGCGGTCGGCCGCGTCGTCGAGGGCTACGCAGTTCTGCAGCCGCGCGTCACCCCTTCGCTGCCGCAGAGCAGGGAAGGGTCGCTGCTGCAACGCATCGTCTCGGCTGCACCGGGACTCGATCCCTATGCCTCCGCGGTCTCCGACGTATACCAGGATCTGTTCGGCGAGGGCTCCTACGCCGGCAAGGGCATCTACGATGTCGATGCATTCGAGGCCGCCCTCGGCAACCGCGTGCCCGACGGTAGTTTGCTGAGCCACGATCTGTTCGAGGGCATCTTCGCACGCGCGGGCCTCGCATCCGACATCGAAGTCGTCGAAGAATTTCCGGCCCGCTACGACGTCGCCGCCGCGCGCCAGCATCGCTGGGCGAGGGGCGATTGGCAGCTGTTGCCCTGGCTCCTCGGCAGGCGAGACGCCGCCCCGGCGCAGCGCGGCCACCGGCGGCTGCCGTTGATCGGCATTTGGAAGATGATCGACAACTTGCGGCGCACGGTTTCCGCCCCGGTGATTTTCGCCGCGCTGCTCGTGGGCTGGACCTTGCCGCTGCGGGCGGCGATGCTGTGGAGCGGTTTCCTGCTGGCGACGATCGTCGTGCCGACGCTGCTGCCGATCGCCGCCGAGATCCTACCGCGACGCCGCGACGTCAGTACGCGCAGTCACGCTCGCGCGCTGCTCGCGGATCTCTGGCTCGCCGTGCGGCAAGCGGCATTCCAGATCGTCTTTTTACCGCACCAAGCGTGGTTGATGATCGATGCGATCGGCCGAACCTTGTTCCGCCTGCTCGTCAGTCATCGCGATCTTCTCGAATGGACGACCGCGGCGCAAAGCGCGCAGCGCAAGCGCTTGGATGTCGTCGGCGCCTATTGCAGCATGCGGGGCGCCCTATTCGCGGTCGCAGTGGCGGCGGCCGTCGCATTGACTCACGCCGGCCGCTCGTCCTCGCTCGCCGCGCCGTTCATCCTCCTGTGGTGCGCGTGCCCGGCCGCCGCGTATTGGATCAGCCGGCCGTCGCGCCTTGCGAGCCGCGAGGCAATCGATCCCGCCGATGCGCAAGCCTACCGCCTGATTGCGCGGCGCACATGGCGCTATTTCGAGACGTTCGTCACGGCCGACGAACACATGCTGCCGCCGGATAATTTCCAAGAAGATCCGCTGCCGAGAATTGCCCACCGAACCTCGCCGACGAATCTCGGCCTGTGTCTGCTTTCGACCGTGAGCGCGCGGGATTTCGGCTGGATCGGCACCGCCGAAGCCCTCGTGCGCCTGGAGGCGACGCTCGCGACGATGGAACGGCTGCAGCGCTGCCATGGGCATTTCTACAACTGGTACGACACGCAGGATCTGCGGCCGCTGGAGCCGCGCTACGTGTCGGCGGTCGACAGCGGCAATCTCGCCGCCCACCTCATGACCTTGGCGAGCGCGGCGAAGGAATGGGGACTGGCGCCGTCGATGCCGGCGCCGGCGGCGGCGGCCGGGATCGGCGATGCGCTGTGCCTTGCGCGCGACGCGCGGCGCGCTTTGGGCGCGGGCTTGAACGCGACGCAAGGGGCATCGCCGCAGATGGATGCCGCCTTCGATGCACTCGCCGCGGATTTGCTCGCCGCGAGCAACGATACCGCGCACTTCGTCGGGCATCTGCAGGCGGCGGCCGCGCGCGCCGCGACCCTCGCGGCGCTGGCCGCGGTCGTATCCGTCGACGTCCCGGGCGACGTTCCAGAGGATTTGTGCTTCTGGATCGAGGCCGTGCGCCGATCGATCGACAGCGCGCTGAGCGACCTGCTGCCGGCTCGACAGGGGGAACACGAAATTCTCGAGCGTTTGGCCGCAATGCAGACGAAAGTTCGGGCGATGGCCGCGGCGATGGATTTCGATTTCCTCTTCGACAGGGAGCGCAGATTATTGTCGATCGGCTATCTTGTCGAGGACGGGACGCTGGACCCGAGTTGTTACGATCTGCTGGCTTCGGAGGCGCGCCTCGCGAGCTTCATTGCGATCGCCAAGGGCGATGTTCCGGCCCGTCACTGGTATCGTCTCGGCCGCCAGGTGACCACCGTGAGCGGCGGTTCGGCGCTGCTGTCGTGGTCCGGATCGATGTTCGAATACCTGATGCCGGAGCTCGTCATGCGTGCGCCCTGGGGCAGTCTGCTGGAGCGCACCCATCGTCTGATTGTCGGCCGGCAGATCAGCTATGGCGCCGCGCTGGGCGTGCCATGGGGCATCTCCGAGTCGGCCTACAATGCGCGCGATCTCGAACTGACCTATCAATATTCGAACTTCGGCGTCCCCGGTCTCGGGTTGAAGCGCGGCCTCGGCGAAAATCTGGTCGTTGCGCCTTACGCGACCGCGCTCGCGGCGATGGTCGATCCGCGCGGCGCCATACGCAACTACGAGCGCCTCGCCGCGACCGGCGCTCTCGGCCGGTACGGTTTTGACGAAGCCCTCGACTACACGCCGTCGCGGCTGCCGGAGAACACGCGCTTCGCGCTGGTGCGCGCGTTCATGGCACATCATCAAGGCATGACGATCGTCGCCATTCTGAATGTTCTGACGGATGGCCTGATGCGCAAGCGCTTCCACGCGGAGCCGATCGTGAAGGCCACCGACCTGCTGCTGCAGGAACGCACGCCGCGGGAGGTGGCGGTCTTTCGGCCATCGGCCGATGAAGCTCGTACCGCGGCCGACAGCGAGGACCCCTGGTACCCGGCAGGCCGCCGCCTGCGTTCCGCGAATGAGCCGGTGCCGCAGGTGAACCTACTGTCGAACGGCCGCTATTCGATCATGGTCACATCGGCGGGTTCAGGGTATAGCCGCTGGCGGACCCTGGCGGTGACGCGCTGGCGCGAGGACCTGACCTGCGACGATACCGGCAGTTACCTGTACCTGCGCGACCCCGAGAGCGGAGCAGTCTGGAGCGCGGCCTATCAACCGTGCGCCGCGGAGAGTGAGGATTACACGGTGCATTTCACGGAGGACCGCGCCGAATACGTTCAAAACGCGTCCGAATTCAACACCACGATGACGATCGTCGTCTCCCCCGAGGATGACGCCGAAGTTCGCCGCCTGACGATCACCAACACCGGTAACCGCACTCGCGACATCGAGATCACCTCCTATGCGGAACTGGTGCTCGCGCCGCCGGCGGCCGACACGGCACATCCGGCGTTCTCCAAGCTGTTCATACAGACCGAATACGTTGCCGCGCTCGGCGTACTGATCGCCACCCGCCGCCGCCGCTCGCCCGACGAGGCGCAAGTTTGGGCCGCACATCAAGCCGTCGTCGAGGGCGAGATCGTCGGCGAGCCGGAAATCGAAACCGACCGCGCGCGCTTTGTCGGTCGGGGGCGGGAGCTGCGGATGCCATTGGCGATGGCGGGCGGCCGGCGTCTGTCGAACACCGCCGGCACCGTGCTGGACGGGATATTCGCACTGCGCTACCGATTGCGGATCGCGGCCGGCGCGACGGCGCGAATCGCCTATTGGACGATGCTGGCAGCGTCGCGCGAGGCGATTTTTGGAATGATCGACAAGCATCACGATGCGAACGCGTTCGTGCGCGCGAGCACGCTCGCATGGACTCAGAGTCAAGTGCAGCTGCGGCATCTCGCGGTGACGGCGGCGGAGGCCAATCTGTTCCAGCGTCTCGCCGGCCATCTGCTGTTCGCGGACGCGACGCTGCGCTCGCCGGCGCAGGTCATCAGACGCGGCAGCGGCGCGCGCAGCGGCTTGTGGAGCCAGGGAATATCCGGAGATCTGCCGATCGTGCTGCTGAAAATCGACGACCTCGACGACGTCGCGATCGTCCGTCAGTTGCTGCGCGCGCACGAGTACTGGCGGATGAAGCAACTCGCCGTGGATCTCGTGATCCTGAACGACCGCGCGGCATCCTATGTGCACGACCTGCAGGCAGCGATCGAGGCCGCGGTGCGCACCGGTCAATCCCGCCTGCCGGTCGCGGCAGACGCCGCGGCGGGTCGGGTATTCGTGCTGCGTGCGGACGTGATCGGCCAGCAGGCGCGCGCACTGCTCAACTCGGTCGCACGCGTGGTGCTCGTCAAGCGGCGCAGGAGCGTGGCTGAACAACTCGACAGTCCCGTCGAACCCGTCCCGCAGCCGGCGCGCCGGGCGACACGCGGCGATTCGCCGCCGCGCGTGCACGCCGACGAGGAGCCGCCGGCGCTCGAATTCTTCAATGGCCTGGGCGGATTCGCCGCGAACGGCAGCGAATACGTGACGCTGCTCGGACCGGGAAAATCGACGCCGACGCCCTGGATCAACGTCATCGCCAATCCGAACTTCGGCTTCCAGGTCGCAGCCGAGGGCAGCGGCTTTACCTGGGCGGTGAACAGCCGCGAGAACACCTTGACGCCCTGGTCGAACGATCCGATCGCCGACCGCTGCGGAGAGGCGATCTATCTGAGGGACGAGCAGAGCGGGGAATTCTGGAGCGCCACGGCGGCGCCGACGCACGATCCGCAGGCGTTCCACGAGGCTAGGCACGGCCAGGGGTACAGCCGATTTCGGCATGCGTCGCACCAGATCGATCATGATCTGCTAATGTTCGTGCCACTCGAGGATCCCGTGAAGATCTCGCGCCTGCGGATCCGCAACACCGCCGCAGTCGCGCGGCGAATCTCCGTCACGGTCTACGTCGAATGGGTGCTCGGAACGTCGAGAGCCGCCGAAGCGCCGTTCATCCTGACCGATGTCGATGGGCAAAGCGGTGCGTTGCTCGCCCGCAATCCCTGGAGCGTCGACTTCGGATCGCGGGTGGCCTTTGTCGACCTTTGCGGCAGACAGAGTGAATGGACGGCGGACCGGCGCGAGTTTCTCGGACGCAATGGGGCGCTCGCGCAGCCCGCGGCATTGACGGCAAGCGCCCGATTATCGGGCCGCGTCGGCGCCGGTCTCGATCCCTGCGCAGCGCTGCGCGCCTTCGTCGACCTCGGACCCGCAGAGACGGCCGATATCGTGATTCTGCTCGGTCAGGCCGCCGATGGCGCGCAGGCGAGGGCGCTCTTGCAATTCTACCGTGCGGTCGACGTCGAAGCGGCATTGCGCGACGTCGTCGCCTATTGGGCCGAGGCGCTGGGAGCGGTGCAAGTGCGTACCCCGGACCGCGCGCTCGACATCATGCTGAACCGATGGCTGCTGTACCAGACCCAGGCATGCCGGCTGTGGGCAAGAACCGCATTCTACCAGGCGAGCGGCGCATACGGCTTTCGCGACCAGCTGCAGGACGTGATGGCATTGACGGTTTCGCGACCCGCTTTGAGCCGCGCGCATCTGCTGCGGGCGGCTGGCAGGCAGTTCAGCGAGGGCGACGTGCAGCACTGGTGGCTGCCGCCATCGGGACGGGGCGTCCGTACGCGCATCGCCGACGATCGCGTATGGCTCGCGTTCGCCACGGCCCACTATGCCGATGTCACCGCGGATACTTCGGTACTCGACGAGATCGTGCCGTTCATCGACGGGCCGGCATTGCTGCCCGGCGAACAGGATGCGTTCTTTCAACCCGGGATCAGCGACCTCTCGGCGAACCTGTTCGAACATTGCGCGCTGGCGCTCGATGACAGCCTCGCCGTCGGCGTGCACGGGCTGCCCCTCTTCGGCACCGGCGACTGGAACGACGGCATGAATCGAGTCGGCGAGCTCGGCCGCGGCGAAAGCATATGGCTCGGCTGGTTCCTGCAGGCGACTCTCGCCGCGTTCGCGCCGTTGGCCGCCGCGCGGGGCGACACGGCCCGCGCAGCACTCTGGCTCGCGCACGCCGCGGCGCTGCGCGGCGCCCTCGACCGAGACGGCTGGGACGGCGGCTGGTATCGACGCGGCTACTTCGACGACGGCACGCCGCTCGGCTCGAGCGGCAGCGAGGAATGCCGCATCGACTCGATAGCGCAGTCCTGGAGCGTGATCTGCGGGGGCGGCGATCCGGAGCGCGCGCGGCGGGCGATGAAGGCCGTACGCGATCGCCTGATTCTGCGCGACGAAGGGCTTGCGCTGCTGTTCACGCCGCCGTTTGATCGAACGCCTCTCGACCCTGGGTATATCAAAGGCTATCCGCCCGGCATCCGCGAGAACGGCGGACAATACACGCACGCCGCCGCCTGGTCGGTGATCGCGCTGGCCGAACTCGGTCGGGCAGAAGAGGCGCATGCGCTGTACGCGATGCTCAATCCGATCAATCACTCGACCACGCGCACCGCGGTGCAACGCTACAAGGTGGAACCTTACGTCGCCGCCGCAGACGTCTATTCCGTCGCACCGCACTCGGGGCGCGGCGGCTGGACGTGGTACACGGGTTCTGCGGGCTGGATGTACCGGGCCGGCCTCGAATTCCTGCTGGGATTTCGCCTGCACGGCAACCGCTTGACTCTGAAACCTTGCATACCGGAGAGCTGGCCGGGATTCTCCATCACCTTCCAGTTCCGATCTTCGCGCTACCGGATTCGCGTCGACAATCCGCGGAACTGCGCGGACCGCGCCGCCGCGGCGCATCTCGACGGCGCGCCCCTTGTCATCGGGGCGAACACCGGGGCCGGCGTCACCAGCATCGATCTGCTCGATGACGGCAGGACGCACGAGCTTGCGCTCGTCCTCGGCGCTCGTTAGCAGAGCGAGAATTACTCGCCGGGATGCGGCTCGCTATCGGCATCGGCGGCAGGTCCGACGATCGCGCCGACGCAGTGCTGCGGCAAATAGGCGATCCAGCGGGCAATATTCGCCGCCGACCGATCGGCCGCTGTGTTTGCGCCAAGCACGGCGGCGCCGGGCGCCGCGCCGGCCGGGTGCTGCCTGGCAGGTATTGCGGGATCGACGAGTTCTCGTGGTTTTGTCGTCATGTCGCGGCCTCCTTCGCCCATCGGTGGAAGAGGTGTAGCAGATTGCGCGCGCGATTTCAGTATGCCGGCGCACGTAAGGCTCGTTCATCTTTCGCCGGCGTTGCGCGGCAGCGCGCGGCGCCGCAGTTTCGCGCTATCCTTGGCGGACGATGGTTTATTTGGCGCTCGTCGTTTGGGTGTATCTGATTTTTGCGCACGGCAGATTCTGGCGTTCCGGCCCGCAATTGCCGCCGGCCGTGCCGGCGAACCTGCCGAGCGTCGACATCATCGTGCCGGCGCGCGACGAGCAGGAAACCATCGGCGCGGCGCTGGCCTCGCTGCGCGCACAGGACTACGCCGGCACTTTCCGCATCATCCTGGTGGATGACGAATCCGCCGACGATACGGTCGCCGCCGCCGGTGCCGCGCCGTGTATGAGCGTCATTCGCGGCGCGGCGAAGCCCGCGGGCTGGTCCGGCAAATTGTGGGCCCTCGATCAGGGGGTGGCCGCGAGCCACGCACCGGTGCTGCTGTTCGCCGACGCGGATATCGTGCATGATCCGCGGCATTTATCGTCGCTGGTCGCGCGGCTCCTCACGCCGCGCGCGCAAATGGTCAGCGAGATCGTGCGCTTGAATTGCCAGAGCCCGGCGGAGCGCCTGCTGGTGCCGGCATTCGTCTATTTCTTTCAGTTGCTCTACCCGTTTGCCCGGGTGAACGAGCCGACCTCGCGGGTGGCCGCGGCTTGCGGAGGCACGGTGCTGATTCGCCGCGAGGCGTTGCAGCGGATCGGCGGCATCGCGTCGATCAAGGACGCCTTGATCGACGACGTCGCACTCGCCGCGGCGGTCAAGAAGTCGGGGCCCATTTATCTCGGTCATTCGGGCCTCGCGGCCTCGATACGCCGCTATCCGCGTTGCCGCGATATCTGGCGATTGATATCGCGGACGGCGTTCACGCAACTGCGCCATTCAGCCGGCATGCTCGCGCTGACGCTGGCGGGACTCATGCTCGTATGGCTGCTGCCGCTCGGCGCCGCGCTGTGCGGCCACGGCGCGCCCGCCGCTGCCGGACTCGCCGCATACGCGCTGGCCGCCGTGAGCTATCTACCGACGCTCGAACGCTACCGGCAGAACCGCTTCCTGGCGCTCGCGCTGCCGCTGATCGCCTTGTTCTATATGGCGGCTACCGTGGATTCCGCGTGCAACCATTGGTTCGGCAAGGGAGTCCGCTGGAAGAATCGCGACTACGCCGGCGGACGCTGACGGCGCGCGCCTAGGCATCCATCGGCAAGTCGAATACCAGGACCTCGGCGTCGCGCCCGGCATCGATCGTCAGGCGCGAGGTGTCGGTGCTGCGCAGCGCATCCCCCGCGCCGAGCGCGACGCCGTTCGCCTCCAGAGCGCCGCGGGCGACGTGCACGTACAGGCGCCGCCGCGGCGCGATTTCCAGGGCTGCGCTTTGCGTCGCGTCGAACAGGCCGGCATACAGCCTGGCATCCTGGTGGATCAGCACGGAGCCCTCGGAGCGATCCGGCGATGCGATCAGGCGCAGTCGGCCGCGCTTCTCGTCGGCCGTAAAGCGCTTCTCCTCGTAGCCCGGGGGCAGGTTCAGGGCGTTCGGCATCAGCCAGATCTGCAGGAAATGCACTATATCGGCCGCCGAGGCATTGAACTCGCTGTGCCGTACGCCGGTGCCGGCGCTCATCCGCTGCACGTCGTCGGGGCGGATCGTCGAGCCGTTGCCCATCGAATCCTGGTGCGCAAGTGCCCCCGCCAGGACGTAGCTGATGATTTCCATGTCGCGATGCGCGTGCATGCCGAAGCCGGCGCCCGCCTGCACCCGATCCTCGTTGATGACGCGCAACGGGCCGAAGTCGACGAATTGCGGGTCGAAATAGTCGGCGAACGAGAAGCTATGATAGGACTTCAGCCAGCCATGATCGGCAAACCCGCGTTCCCGACTGCGTCGAACTGCATGCATCTTGCGCTCCTCGGCCGACTTGTAGCCCGTTGCCGCCCGCACCGTCAAGGCGGCGGACTTGCCGGACTCATCGCGAGCAGGGCGAGGCGGCGCTCGTCCCAGATCACGAAGATGCCGCTCGCGATCACCACCGCGGCGCCCACCAGCAGGCCGGGCGAGGGGATCGCCGACCAGAAGATCCAGTCGATCGCGAAAGCCCAGAGGATCGACGTGTATTCGAACGGCCCGACGACCGACGGCGGCGCCCGGCGGAATGCGTCGGTGAGCCAGTACTGGCCGAGCGCGCCGCACAAGCCGATGAGCGCAAGCCACCCGAGGTCGTGCGCCGGCACCGGCCGCCAATCGCCGCGCGCCAACAGACCGCAGCCGATGGCGCCGACCAACAGGCTCCAAAACACCATCGACGTACTGGAATTGGTTCGGCCGAGAGTGCGCACGGTCAAGGCGCTGATCGCGTAACAGGCCGCCGATAACGCCGCCGCGGCGACCGCGGCGAGCGGCGCGGCCGGGCGGCCGGTCGGCTGCAGCACCAGCAGCACCCCGCACAGTCCGGCGGCGATCGCGAGCCAACGCCGCGGCGGCACGTGCTCGCCATGAATCGGCACCGACAGCGCAGTCATCAACAGCGGTGCGCACAGGAACAGCGCGTAGGTCTCGGCGAGGCTCAGGCTATGAACGGCGAACACGAAGCTCGCGAGCGTCGCGATGCCGAGCAAACCGCGAAACAGGTGCAAGGCAGGCGATCTAGGGGCTAAGCCGCTCCACCCGCGCCGCCAGCTGATCGTCGCGCACAGGAATGCGAGCGATGCGACGCAGCGCAGGAACGCCACTTGAAACATCCCGTACTGCGCCGAAAGGTGTTTCAACGACGCGTCCATGATCGCGAAGACGAACACGGCCGCGACCATCGCGCTGATCCCGCGCAAGCGTTCGGTGGCTTGGGCCGTGGTTGCCGTCGACATGAGTGCGTTGTTCCATCGAACGGCGCCCCTTATCGACGAGCCGGGTCGGGGAGATCGTTCCGCCGGCGATTGTAATCGACTGCCGGCGCATTTGCGCGCTGCGCATTTCGCCACCATGCCGCCGTCAGCAGCTCGGCGTGGCTGCGCCGAAATACCTCCCGCAGCGGCGGCGGTATCGACAGGAACGCCAGCCATTGCTCGGGGAACACGTCGTTCGGACCGACGTAGAACCACGGTTCGGCGCTCGTTTCCTCGGCCTCGTCGCGCGCCTGCGGCAAATCGCGAAAAACGCATTCCGAAAGCGGGCAAAGCTCGTCGTAGTCGTAGAAAAACACGCCGCCGTGACCGGTCACGCCGAAGTTCTTCGGCAGCAGATCGCCGGCAAAAACGTTGCTCGCGGCCATGTCGCGCAGCGCATTGCCGTAGTCGACGACGGCCGCTTCGGCGGCCGCGGGGTCCGCCTCGCGCAAAAACAGGTTGAGCGGCCGCAGGCGGCGTTCGACGTAGCAATGTTCGATGATCAGGTCCTCGCCGTCGATGCGGCAACACTCGGCCGCCTGCGCGAGCAGTTCCTCGGCCAATTGCGGCATGAAGCGGGCATGCGGCAGACGCAGGCGCTTGAATTCTTGCGCATCGACCAACCTGCCGGCCCGGTCATGCCGGAAGACGAAGCCGTAGCGTTCGATGACGTCCGCCCGCGTGCTGCTCTTCGGCGCGCCGAAGCGGTCGCGGATCACCTTGAACACCAGATCGTGCGAGGGCAGGGTGAAGACGATCATGACCAATCCGCGTTCGCCCGGCGCGTGCACGAAACTGTCGATCGAAGTCTGCAGATGGCGTTGCAGGGAGAAGTAGCGCTGCGTCTTTCCTTGCTTCGCGCGGCCGAGCACCGTGTACAGCTCATCGATCGGTTTGCGCGGCATCATCGAACGCAGCAACGTGACCGCCGCGCCGACGGCCGGCAGATCGACGTGAAAATACGAGCGCGCAAAACCGAACAAGGAGCCGATTTCGGCGCGCGAAAGCAGCACGCCGTCGACGCCGACGCCGCCGTCGGCCGAATTCGAGAATGCGATGACCACCGGATCGATCGCGCCGTCGTCGACGAACCGGCCGACCAGGAATGCGCAATGTCCGCGGTAAAAGAGCGGCTCTATCCACTCCATCGACTCCGGCGCCGCGCATTGCCTGTATTTCTCGTAATGACGGCCGATTTCGGCGCTGATGCGGTGCACGGCGCCGTCGAGATCGGCGATCGCCGCGGCGAACGGCAGATCCGTGAGCACCTCGCGGACCGCCGCCGGCAAGGCGACGCCGACCCGATAAATGCGCAGCGGCACGCTCCCCGAGGTCCGTCCGATGCTGGTCGAACAAAATTCGACCCGCGGATCGACGCCCACCGTGCCGAACAGGTCGCGCGTCACCGAATTGAAGAAGGTCCGGTAGAAATCGCTGTCGTCGCGCCGAGCGACGATCTGTTCATAGGCGCTTTTGATTTCCGGCCACGGCTCCGCGTCGCCGCGGCGGCCCGTCTCTTGGCCCTGCAGGGCGCGCAGGCAGCGCGCCACGCGCCGTTCGTACAATTCGATGCGGGCGACCGAATCGGCCGCGGCGCCGCGCCAATCGCCCGCGGCGAAATGCGCGGCCGCGCGCCGCGTGATGCGGCCGAACTCCTCGTTATAGGCGCGGAAGTGCTCGGCGATATGCGCCGCAACGGCCGCCGCGGGCATCGTCGCGGCGATGCGCTCCGCGGCCGCCGGTGCGGCGCTCATGCGCGGCCCACCTATGCCACCTCGCGCTTCGCGGCGTTGGCGCCCTGGGGGGCGCTGAACTGTTCTTCCTCGGTGCTGCCGGAAAGCGCGGCGGTGGAACATTGACCCGATGTAATTGCCGCTTGCACGGCATCGAAGTAGCCCGTGCCGACGAAGGCCTGGTGCTTGACCGCCCTATAGCCGGCGGCTTCGGAGGCGAACTCGCGCTGCTGCAGCCGCGAATAGCCGAGCATGCCGTCTTCGCGGTACGCCGTCGCGAGTTCGAACATCGACATGTTGAGCGCGTGCCAACCGGCGAGCGTGATGAATTGGAAGCGGTAGCCCATTGCCGCCAGCTCTTCGCGCCAGCTCTTCATCGCCGGCGCCGCCATGTTCGCCTGCCAATTGAAGGAGGGCGAGCAATTGTAGGCGAGCGGTTTGTCCGGGAATTCGTGGTGCATCGACTCGGCGAAGCGGCGCGCCTGCGCAAGATCCGGCCGCGAAGTCTCGCACCAGATCAAATCGGCGTAGGGGGCGTATGCGAGACCGCGCGCAATCGCCTGATCCAGGCCCGCCTTGACGTGGAAGAACCCCTCGTTCGATCGTTCCCCGGTCAGAAACGCGGCGTCCCGCGGATCATGATCGGAGAGCAGCAGATTCGCGGCGTCCGCATCGGTGCGCGCGATCAGCACCGTCGGCACGCCGAGCACGTCGGCCGCGAGACGCGCTGCGATGAGCTTGTTGATCGCCTCGTCGGTCGAGACCAGCACTTTTCCGCCCATGTGGCCGCATTTCTTCGCGGAGGACAGTTGGTCCTCGAAATGAATCGCCGCCGCGCCGGCGCGAATCATCGCTTTGGTCAATTCGAAGGCGTTCAAATTGCCGCCGAAACCCGCCTCCGCATCGGCGACGATCGGCACCAGCCAATCGACCGCGCCGCCGCCGTCCAGATGCTGAATCTGGTCGCTGCGCAGCAGGGCGTTGTTGATGCGCTCGATCATGCGCGGCACCGAGTCGACCGGATACAGGCTCTGGTCCGGGTACATTTCACCGGCGGTGTTGGCATCGCCGGCGACCTGCCAGCCGGAACAGTAGATCGCCCGCAAGCCGGCCTGCACGGCCTGCACGGCCTGATTGCCGCTCATGCAGCCGAGCGCGCCGGTGACGGCGTGCTGATGCAGCAGGCGCCAGAACTTCTCGGCGCCGAGGCGCGCCAGCGAATGTTCAATGTGCACGCTGCCGCGCAGGCGCCCGACCTCGGCCGCGGAATAGGCGCGCTTGATGCCGCGCCAGCGCGGACTCTCCGCCCAATCCGCCGCCAGACGCGCCGCGCTCGTCGATATCTCGGTCATCCATGCTCTCCTCGTGAATTGCCGACTGCGGCGCAGCGGTCGCCGGCGCCGCTTGCGGCCGCCGCTTGAACAGCCGCAGCACTGAGATTAGAGTAACGATTGCAGGAATTTCACAATTGAAATTTGACATTGTGAACTTCACAATTGGAGGACCGGTGAGCGGCTTGATCCGGCAAGGTCACTTTCTCGGCGCGAAGCTGCGCACGCTGCGCAAACGCAACGGCCTGACGCTCGATGAGCTGTCGGCGCGATGCGTGCAAGTCGATGCCGCCGCCGCGCCGTCGGTCTCCTATCTCAGCATGGTGGAGACCGGCAAGCGCATGCCGTCGGCGACCATGCTGGAAATGCTCGCGGTAATTTTCAGCAAGGAGCCGCGCTGGTTTCTCGACGAGAATACCGAGATCGAAGCCGCGCCGGCACGCCGGCTACGCGGCGGCCTCGCGGCGATGCCGCTGGAGCCCGCCTTTCTGTTTTCCCACGAATTATTGCAGAACGCCTTGCCGGAATTGTTGTCGCAGACCGCGACCACCGGGCGTCAATTCGCGCAATTATTGATTCGCGTTTGGCAGGAGACGCACCACAACGATTTTCCGGACATCGAAAGGGCGGCCGAACAGGCCGGACAGCGCCGCATGCCGCTCAGCGTCGAGGATCTGCTGGCGATCTGCAAGGTGCACGGCCTGCAAGTCCGCTGGTTCGACCCACAGGGCGGGAAAGCGGGCGATGAATTGGTGCGAGCGCGCTTTGCGGCGCCGCACACGGTCTTCGTCAACAAGCGCCTGCGCAATCAGCCGGCGCGGCTGAAATACGATCTCGCGTTCTTCGTCGGCCACAAGATCCTGCACAACGGCGACGGCTTGATATCGGCGCACAGCGCGACCCAGGCGAACGAGCGCGATGCCGCGGGAAATGCCGCCGGCATGGGGGCGCAGGACGTGCTGTTTGCCTGGCGGGACTTCGAATGCAGCTTCTTCGCCGGCGCGCTGCTCTGCCCGCGCGTGCCGTTCCGCCGCTTCCTGATCCGCGAGGCACATAGCGTCGCGGCCGGCCGGAAACTGGGCGTCACCGCCGCGCTGGTCATGCGCAGGATGACCGCGGTGTCGCCGTATCGCCACTGGCACTTCTTCGATGCCTATCCGCCCGGAAACCTGCGCGCGGTGTACCGCGCCAACGGCATTCCATTGCCCTGGGGCAATATGAGCCAGGTCTCCGACCCTTGTCCGCGGTGGGCGGTATTTCGGCTGCTGCGACAGCCGCCGACCGCCGAGTCCGCGGCGCAGACGCCGAAGTCGCAAATCTCCGTGATGCACGACGGCGCGCGGGCGCGCCTGTATTGCTGCCACTCGCTGCTGGTGCGGGACGCCCTCGACGTGCTGCATGTGCTCTCGGTCGGCGTCGATTTGCAGCCGGCGTTGGAGGCACAGGGCTTCGCCGGCGAGTCGGTCGTCGACGCCGTCGCCGAGGCCTGCGGACGCGGCGGCGGCGATGCCGCGGTCCCGGCCGGCGCGGCCGCGCAGATCCGCGCGGTCTCGCAAGTGCTGAACATCTCCTGGATCGCGGCGGCGCTGGACGGCCCGGCGAGCGTGATTTGTCCGCGCAGCGGGGCCTGCCCCCGGCAGCCGCGGCGCTGCGCATAAAGCCGCGGCGCTGCGCGTAGAGCCAGGGCGCCGTCCGCGCTCAGGCCTTGACGCGCGGCGTCACGGCGCCGAACGCCCGGCGCCGAGCGTCCATCAGTTTCAGGATCATCGGCGTCAATATCAATTGCATCGCCAACTCCATCTTGCCGCCGGGCGCGACGATGATATTGGGCCTCGACATGAAGGAGTCGTGAATCATCGACAGCAGATAGGGAAAGTCGATGCCCTTCGGATTCGCAAAGCGAATCACCAGGAAGCTCTCGTCCGGCGCGGGGATGTAGCGCGCGATGAAGGGATTCGAGGTGTCGACGGTCGGCACGCGCTGAAAATTGATGTGCGTCTGCGAGAATTGCGGGCAGATGTAGTTCACGTAGTCCGGCATGCGCCGCAGGATCGTGTCGACGACCGCCTCGGTGGAATAGCCGCGGGTTTGCTTGTCGCGGTGCAGCTTCTGGATCCATTCCAGATTGATGATCGGCACGACGCCGATGGTCAGATCCGCATGCTGCGCGACGTTGACCTCGGCGGTCACCACGGCGCCGTGCAAGCCCTCGTAGAACAGCAGATCGGAATCTTCCGGGATCTCCTGCCAATCCGTGAACGTGCCCGCCTTCTGTTTGTAGGCTTGCGCTTCCTGTTCGTCGTGCAAGTAATGCCGGATGCGGCCGCGGCCGGTTTCTCCGTAGCCGCGGAACAGCGCCTCGAGTTCCTTGAACAGGTTGTTCTCGGGGCCGAAATGGCTGAAATGATGGTCGCCGCGCGCCGCCGCTTCGGCCAGTTTGGCTTTCATCTCGAGGCGGTCGTAGCGGTGAAACGAGTCGCCCTCGACGAGAATCGCGTTGATTTTCTCGCGCCGAAAGATCCAGTTGAAGGTGCGCGTCACGGAGGTCGTGCCGGCGCCGGAGGAGCCGGTCACGGCGATGATGGGATGTTTTACGGACATGGATTCCTCTGTCGGCAGTTCGCTTTAATTTTGAATGAACAGCGAGCGTTCGTTGAACAGCGGCGAGCTGTAGGCGTGGTCCAGGCCCTGATCGTGCTCCAGGTGGTACTGTTCGATGCGTTCGACCTCCGTCTTGCAGCCGAGGATCACCGGTACGCGCTGGTGCAGCTCGGTCGGCACGACATCGAGCATGCGGATCCGTCCCGACGAGGCGCTGCCGCCCGCCTGTTCGACGATCATCGCCATCGGGTTGGCCTCGTAGAGCAAGCGCAGCCGTCCCGCTTTGTCCGGCTCCTTGGTGTCCTTAGGGTACATGAACAAGCCGCCGCGAATCAGTATGCGGTGCACTTCGGCCACCAGCGAGGCGATCCAGCGCATATTGAAATCCTTGCCGCGGACGCCGCCCTTGCCGGCGAGACATTCGACGACATAGCGCTTGACCGGCGGTTCCCAAAATCGCTCGTTCGACGCGTTGATCGCGAATTCGCTGGTTTCCTCGGGGATGCGCATATGCGGGTGCGTCAAGATGAACTCGCCGAAGCCGCGGTCCAGCGTGAAACCGTGCACCCCGCGGCCGACCGTCAAGACCAGCATGGTGGTCGCCCCATAGATCGCGTAGCCGGCGCACAGCTGGCTCGCGCCCGGCTGCAGGAAATCCTCGACGCTCGGCGGCTGCGCGCCGCGCGGCGCGCGCAGCACCGAAAAAATGCTGCCGACGGGCGCATTGACGTCGATGTTGCTCGAGCCGTCGAGCGGATCGAACGACAGAAGATACCGGCCGCGCGGATATTCGGCCGGAATCTGGTAGGGAGTCTCGAGTTCCTCCGAGATCATGCCGGCCAAATGGCCGCCGTACTCGCTGGTTCTGAGAAATATGTCGTTGGCGACTACGTCGAGCTTCGTCTGCGCCTCGCCCTGGACGTTGGTCGCCTCGGCAGAGCCATGGGCGCCGGAAAGCGCGCCGCGGCCGATGATGAAACTGATGCGCTTGCAGGCGAGGCGCACGTAGTTCAGCAGGGCGGTAAAATCGCCGGTCGCGGCCGGGAAGCGCCGCTGTTCCTCGATCATGAATTCGGTGATCGTCTTCTTGTCTCGAGTGCTCATCGCTTCCCCCCCCCCAATCCGTCGTTGTAGTTATGCGGCGCTACGCGCACAGCCGCGCGTTCAGCATCTGCCGATCGATCTCCCGAATGCCCAGTACCTCGCTGCCGACCAGGGCTGCCGCCCGGTGGCGCAAAGGTCGCTCTACCGAGCCGAGCGTCGGCAGC
>Ga0307374_10000081_pt1 | contig 158116 bp, 165 predicted proteins | sample OX3MG_FD_202532 | JGI IMG/M metagenome (GOLD analysis project Ga0307374, IMG submission 202532) | Soil microbial communities from Risofladan, Vaasa, Finland - OX-3 | ecosystem: Environmental > Terrestrial > Soil > Coastal area > Acid sulfate soil | place: Finland: Risofladan, Vaasa...
CAAGGGTTAGCCATTTGTTTGTATCAGCAGTGGATAGGGCCACCTCAGCGCCCACCGGCCGGGGTGGTGCGCGAACCGCATCGCCCGCCATGGTGTCGCCAGCCAAAGGCACGCGAAAGATGGGCTGAATGACGTTACGGCTGTCCACTCGAACTTCGTGGATGAGGGCCTGCAAGAGTGATTTAACCACGGCTGGTGAGTCTTCGGAGATGGCCTCGTTCACTCGGTCGCGTATTGTCGCGAGTTCCTCGGGCGACGCACACTTGATGTCGGCCTGTTCCATCTCTTCGTTCAGTTCTTCGTGGCGTGCTCGAAGAATGGTGGCGCGAGTGGCGAGTTCCTTGACTCGTTCACCACAGAGCGCCTCAGGCATGGAACCCGACTCGAAGGCTCGAAGATGGCGATCAACACTGGCGTCGACCTTGGCGAGTTCGTTGGTGACGGCCAGGAGTTCGTCGTCGTGGCGCGAATAACCGTCGCGGGCTTGTAGCTGCGCTTGGCCAACGGCAGCGCGAAAGAGGTCCGAGTCCTCGTAGGCGGCGAGCAGCGACTCGATGATGGCATGATCGAGCACGTCGGCGGGCAGCCGGTCGGCGCTACAAGTCTTGGTGCCGTATCGCTGGCGCGAGACGCAGGTGTAGCAGCGGTAGGTCTCGTTGCAACCGGTCGCGCGAGTGCCTTTGTATTGGAAGCTGCTCCACTGAAGTGCGTGTAAATCAGAGATAGTAACCGTGACCTGGTAATTCGTAACAACATCTCAATTTGATGATGAAGTAGCGACCCCGCCGAAAACCTCCGGCTCCCGTCGGGGTCGCTACCATCGCACGATCCATGTGTGAGAACTTTCTTTACGTATTCCAGCGGGCCCGTCACCTTCACCATTGATAGATCTCGACTCATTATTTCTCCTCACTCAAACTGCACTTGAGAAGGAATCTTTAACTGACTCGGGCTCGCGGGATTATGCGGAAAACTACTGTTCGATCTCCGTCAAACAAAGGGCTCCCGTGACCGTTTCCACATAATCAGGGTTTCTCCATAATTTTAAGAACGCCCGGTCGAGCATCAGCTCGGCGTTGTCTTTTCTGAGGCGCACTAACTCCGCGCGCTTGGTCTCGGTGAGTGCTCGCTCGCCCGCGTCGTGACTGGCTTTGAACAACTTCACCCATCGACCCAGCGTCTGTTCTTGCAGCCCGAACTCGCGCGCCACCACGGCGACGGGCCGAGCGGTATTGATCACCAGCTTCACGGCCCCGTCTTTAAAATCCGACGTGAACCTCCGGTACGTACTTCCCATTATGGACATTCTCTCTTACAAGGTGTCTACCAAATGGGGTCAGGGAACTGAGGCTGAAGAAGCCATTGGGAGGTGGACCGATACTTGGCGAAACGAGACGGGCGCATGTTGGGCTATTGCGAAGCAATCCGATAATTCCGCCTTCGGGCGCTTCGCGTTTCAAACCATCGATCTGATTGGTGGCTCGGCCGAAATTGCATATTGGTTGGTACCGCAGTCGACAGGCAACGGCTACGCGCCACTCGCCGCCTAAGACCTGCGGTATGACAGCGCCAGGAGAGCCACCACGCGCCGGGACAACCAGGACGCTCACAGCCTGGGCGTCAGTCTCCGCCGCTATCACCTCGTCGGTACGATCATCACTCGTCAGACCGAGAGCCTCCGTCAGACCGTGCGAAACGCGCCACCACCTCAACCCCCTCACCACCGCTGAAGAACCGTCCCAGTAGGGACAGTTGTCGTTTGTCGAGTAGGCGACGCGAAGCGTGAGAAAACTCTCATCGTCGGCTCACGGAACCTTCACGCTTGCTTCGTAGGTTGGTGTTCGTAGTGAACTAACCAGGAGGAAATGATGCGAAAGAACCTTACATGGCTTACGGCTGTGGGCACTGCGCTCGGAGTGGTCACGCTCATGACAGTGGGCGCAAGTGCCTCGTCCCCGCGACAGTCCGCAGCGGTGGTGCACCTAAGCGCTCATAGCGCCCGTTTAGTGCGCGTCGCGCACACGAGCGGCGACACTGCGGCCGCCGACCAAGCAGCGATCGCCTACGTCAACGTTAATGATTCTGGTTCCGCGACCGCTAACGTGCTCAGCACTGTTGCGGACGTTGAAGCCGGCGTCCCTGTGTACGACATTCGAATCGTGGCCCCGAATGGCTCGACGTATGTGGTGCACGTACAGCAAAGCAACGACGTTGTTCTTTCGGTGAACTTTGCCGAGAGCCAGAGCACTCCGCCTCCCGTGACACCACCGGTGAGCGCACCAGTCGTCGTGCCGCCGGGGATTGTGCCTACCGTCATCACCCCGACCTCGACGTCTGAGATCGAGTCAGAGATCGGGGACGCGACGGAAGTTGCCGGAGCCAATAGCGTTTCGAGCGATAGCCAGTCCAACAATGGAAGCAGCAGCGACGGGTCTACCAACACCAGCGCGTCGACTACCAGCACGTCGGGCGACGGCTCATCTACGACACCGGCTTCGAGTACGTCGACGGATAACCAGTCGAGCACCTCGACCACGAGCGGGTCTTCGGACTCGAGCGGCGCATCGTCAAGCAGTTCGTCTGACAACTAGTCGCAAGCAAAGAGGGCCGTGCGCGCTCGGCCCTCTTTGCTTGTCGCACCCATAGTCTGGCGTGGTAGCGCTATTCACATGCGGACGAACATCGCCGTAATACACTCTCCGTGTTTCTACTTTGGCGTGAGCCGGTACCCTGCCCCTCGAATCGTTTGAATCAAGCTCGGCAGTCCTGGGAGATTAATTTTTCTGCGCAGGTACCCTACGTAGACGTCCACCACGTTGGATCCAGGATCGAACGAGTAGTTCCACACGTTGCTCAGTATCTGGGATCGCGATAGCACCTGGTTGGGGTGGCGCATGAAGAGTTCGAGCATCACCCACTCTCGCGGAGCCAGTTCGATTTGGCGACCCTCGCGTCCCGCCATCTTCGTCAGAAGATCCAGCGTGAGATCCCCCACCGTCAGCACGTTGGAACTTGGCTGCTCGACACCGCGGCGCACCGCGCGAATCCGCGCAAGTAGTTCGTCGAAAGCGAAGGGCTTGGTGATGTAATCGTTGGCGCCGGCGTCGAGGCCAGCCACCTTCTCGCTCAACTCGCTCTGGGCGGTAAGTACGATGACCGGCACCTCAAATCCGGTCGCGCGCAGCGAGCGCAGCAAATCGCGACCGTTCTCATCGGGTAAGCCGATGTCGAGAAGCACCAAGTCGAGATCAGCGTCCAGACTGGCAATCCACCCTCGAGCTTCGCTGGCGTTTGTTGCCGCCGAAATCGAGTGACCCTCGGCACTCAGTCCGCGGCTGAGGAACGAGACGATGTTTTGGTCGTCTTCGACAATGAGAATGTTCACGTGTCTAACCCTTCTGGAAAGGCGAAGACGGGGGACTCGACGGGCAGTGGAAGGACAATCGCCACGCGACATCCCCCAAGAGGCGAGTCATCGATGCGAACAGTTCCCCCGTGGCTGTGAGCTACTGCGCCGACAATGGCCAGTCCGAGACCGGTACCTCCCGCCGCGGAAGAGGCCGAGGTCTTGAATCGCTCGAGCGCCATCTCACGTAACGGCGGAGCGATACCTGGACCGCCATCATCTACGAAGATTTCCAGCGACGCACGTGGGAGTCCAGTCGCGAGATGAGCCGACAGCTGGATCGCGTCGCCTGCGGTCGTGGCTCTTACCGAATTTTCGACCAAGTTCAGAACTGCGCTGCGTAACTTGTCGAGGTCGCCGTAGATGATGACGTCGGGAATTGAACCGATGAGCCATTCGCGCGGCGCCAGCATTTCGCACGCCGCCAATAGGTCCACTAGGAGCGCGCGCACGTCGATCGGGTGCATCTCCGTGAAGTCCGCCTCCAGCGAACGGCCCAGAAGGAGCAGACGCTCCACGAGGCGGCTCATACCGTCGAGTTCCGCAATCGCCGTCGCGATGGTCTCACGGATATAGGAGGGGTCGTCGAGCGACTCGCGTTGCATAACGTCAAGGTGCCCGCGCACCACCGTGATAGGCGAGCGAAGTTGGTGCGATATGTCGGACATCATGCGCCGCTGCAACGAGACCGCGGAGTCGATGCGCTCGATCATGGAATTAAACGTGGCCGCCATAGCCGAGACCTCGTCGCTTCCGCGTTCGCCGTCTACGCGCACTCCAAGCTCGCCGCTCTCACTGATGCCGGCTGCGGTCTGTGTGAGGCGCCGAATTGACCCGAGGAGTCTCGACAGCAAAAGATAGACGCTCGCGAATGCAGCGAGCAGCAATATGGCGCCTTCGGAGAGGACCAGCGTGAACATACTCGCGCGTGTCGATTGCAAGTCTGCGAGTGAGCTGACGGTGAGAAAGGTGCCCACGGTGCGGCGGTTTTCCATGATCGGCACGGCGAGGACAATTTGGGGCACGCCTTTCACGCTGGCGGAGGAAAACGTACTTACCGCTGGGGGCTGTTTGAGCAGCGCAGCTATCGAGTGAATTCGAGAGAGTTGACCCGAACCCTGGGTGCCCAGCACCACGTGTACACCGGGCAGCGCTACGAACGTAGCGCTCACAGAACTGTGGCCCTGATTGGCGAGAAAAGTGCGCGCGAAAACGGCGAGTGACTCTCGGGCGGGGCGGCGCGCCGCGGCGCGCGTGAAGGAATTCACGTTTTGCGAGAGGTTGCTCATTATGGTCGCACTGTAACGATCGGAGAATGCTTGGGTGAATTGGAAGACGATGATGCCGAGCACCGACGCGATAACTAGCGCGTGAAACGCGGCCAAACGTCCTACGGTGCCCAGATGCGGCAGCCGATTCACTGAACTCTTGGTGCTCGCACGAGCGCCGTCGCCGGCGTTGCTCACGGCGATACTCCCCAGGTCCGGCGCGAGCACTCGAGCGAAAACCGTCCGGATTGGCGCGACGGAAACGGGGGCAACTCACTCACGGCGGCGAGAGCGATCTGTTAGCCGTCGGTCGGGACAGTGGTGGTAGTAGTGGAAGTCGACGACGGGGTAACTTGATCACTCGAATTCGAATCCGACGTTGAGCCGTCGTTCGAAGGGAGTTGCACGACGTCAACGTTCTGCGTGACCGGCACGAAGTGCGTAGCGACTGAACGCGGGCTGACCGACGCACTCGTATGCGGCGAGGCAGCGTCAGGACTGTTGGTGCCAGGTGACCGAGAGACGCTCAGGGCAGTGGCGCTTGAGGGTGCTGAGTAGTGGTGCGCGACAACACGGAGCGTGGCTCGCGTGGCTTGGAGAGAAGGCGCGAAAGTTATTCGCGCGGCGCTCTGTGCCGGGGGGATGCGCACTGAGGCAAATCCCGCTGAGCTTCCCCACGCCGCAGCGAGAGCGAAGGCGATGACCCCTACGTACAGTGCGATAAGTCGCAGTCCCGAGCGTGCGCTTGGAGATGTGTTCTTCACTGCTTAACCTCTCCCGGCAGCCAAGCGTTTCTCGCACGGCCGCACGTCAACTCGAACTGCGGGGCATCTCTCTATCTTGCCACGAGTCGCCTCCAATTACCGAATTAATTCGCCGGTAAACAGCCTCGAGGAGTTCGGACTACACGCTGGTAGCAGAACTTTGGTGTCGGAGAGCCGACTTCCACAATCTAATGGGATGGGACTTCCTCGTTTAAGCGATGATGTCACCAAGCCGCTGGTCGGTGAGCACTGCAACAATCTGAGCGAAGAGCTCTAGTCGGAGAACGTGCCCCGGTCAGCTGGTGAGGTCGGCGGAGAAGGCTGGAGGGGTGTCGTGCCATGAGCACTGGTCCATTAGGTCGCCACCGCCGCCTCGAGGCTTAGACAAAATCAACGAGCTGGAGGTGACCAAATGATTTTTGTTGGAGTGGATTGGGTCGAGGCCCACCACGACGTGTGTTCTCAACATCGAAGGCAAGGTGCTCGGACGAAAACGAATCGCCGACACGCTGGCGGGCATCGGTGAACTGCACGCACTCGTGGCGGCGAACTATCAAGTCATCGCGATCAACCCCATGGCCGCCGCACGATACCGCGAACGTCACCACGTCTCGGGGGCCAAGTCCGACCCCGGCGACGCCAAGGTGCTGGCCGATCTCGTTCGAACTAACGCGCACAACCACCGCGTCGTGGCGGGCGACAGCTCGCTCGTCGAATCGGTGAAGTTGCTAGCTAGAGCTCACCAGAACGCCATCTGGAGCCGTCAGCGGCAAGTGAACTCGCTGCGCTCGTCCTTGAAGGACTACTTTCCCGGCGCGCTCGAGGCCTTCGGCACGGACCTCGCCAGTGTCGACGCGGTCGCGGTGCTCGCCGTCGCACCCACCCCGTCGATCGCGCGAACGCTCTCGCGCGCGCAGATCGTGAGTGCCCTGAAACGCGCCGGACGACAGCGCAACCTCGAAGGTCGAGCCGAGGCAATCCATGAGGCGTTGGCCAAGGAACAGTTGTCCCAGCCACCGGTCTTGGAGAACGCCTACGGCATCACGACTAAGTCCACCGTCGCGGTCATTGTTCAACTGAACGCCAGCGTGGCCGAACTCGAAGCGGCGCTGTCGGAGCATTTTGAACAGTCGCGGGGAGATCGCGAGTGGTGCTCGCACGCCACAGTCGGAACAAACGACTGGCGGACGCGCTCGATCAGTGGGCATTTTGCTCGACGAACTGGTCACCTGGCGCGAGGACCTATTACAACGAATTGCGCGCTCGCGACAAACACCACCGCAAAGCCATCCGACAGCTCGCGAATCGGTGGGTCGGGATCTCGCACACGTGTCTCGAACGCGCCTGCCTCTACGACGAAGAGATCGCTTGGCCGACGAAGAGAGAAATTGCCGCTTGACAAGTTAGGCGCAAGGTGTGGGCGGAGTCAGGGAGGATTCAATTATGGACTCGCAGCTGAGACCTTGACGTTCTGTTCATGACGGTAATCCAGGGTTCGAGTCCTCCAACACCCACTCTTTGTCAGAATTACAACGTTTCCCGAGATCAAACGATGTTTTCAATGTCCGATCGCTCAGGTACTTTCTGTTGCTCTTTCAAACCCGGAATGCAGTGAGGTTAGGAATTCGGATTCAGATCAATCGGCGGTCTTGTCGTGAGTGGATTCGTTCAAATCGGGTAAGAACTGGCACTCGGGTTAATCTTCTCGCATACCCTGTACGGTATGTTGCACATGGAGGTGAGCGATGCAGTTGCCTGATGATGTCATTGAAGATCTTCGGAAACGTCTACGCCGCGTCGAGGGCCAGGTACGCGGAGTCGAGAAGATGCTGGCCGAGGGTCGCGAGTGTCGCGATATCGTGACGCAGCTCAGTGCTGCGACGAAAGCGTTGGAGAAGGCCGGGTTCAAGTTGGTTGCATCGGGCATGGCCTTTTGCGTGGAGCACCCAGAAGAGGCTGCCGCCGACGGCTACGCGATCGATCAAGTCCAGAACATGTTTATGAAATTGACGTGAGGAGGGAAACATGAAGGCTATTCAAACCACGATTGGTGCATCGATGGCCGATGCTGAACTAATTGTCCGTTCGGCACTTAGGGATCAAGGGTTCGGGATCCTGACCGAGATGGATGTTGCCGCCATACTGAAGGAAAAGATTGGTATTGATCGAAGTCCACTCAAGATCTTGGGTGCGTGCAACCCTCACTTTGCCAATCGTTCCCTGACGATCGATCCCACCGTGAGTCTCTTGTTACCGTGCAACGTGGTGCTCGAGACGGTCGCGAATGGCACCCACGTGGCGATCGCCGACCCCCGCGAGCTCATGCCCGGCGTGGAACTGGCCGACCTCGCTGACGAGGCCGCTCGACAACTCATCGCGGTGATTGCCGCAATCGAGATGGCCTGACGGTCCGGCCACGCTGGTCGAACGGGACCATTCGAATTTCAGTCTCTGCAAGAACCACGCTTCGGATCGAGCGCACCCGTCTACGCAGGTTTACGCGCGATCACCTGGACGACGGCGCCGTGTCCGGTGTGACCTGCCCCTTCGAGCACGTCTCGATCGAGTTCCTCGGCGTGTATGAATTCAAGCTGTGCGAACTCCAGTCGAAGGCTGTCGAGCGTCATCGTCAACTGGGAATCTTGAGGGCCACCGGTTCCGCGTCCCACTTGGTCCGGGGTGTAGGCCTCGAGGAGCAGGGCACCTCCCGACTTCAGTGAATCCACCACTCGACGATGGAGCGATCGCCGTACGTCCGGAGGCACGTGCGCGAAGATTGAGACCACGAGGTCCCATCGCTCACGGCCGAGATCGAAGCTGGCGAGGTCGCCGACAACGGCGTTGACCTTTACACCCCGCTCCTCGGCGAGCCGCATCGTCTTGTCGACCCCCGTCTGGGTCAGGTCGACGCTGGAGACCTGGTAACCGGATTCGGCGAGGAACACGGCATTTCGACCCTCGCCTTCGGCCAAGCACATCGCCGCACCCTTCGGAAGCTTCGACAGACTGGTCCGCAGAAACTCGTTCGGTTCGGTTCCGTAGAAGTAGGTCTCTCCAGCGAATCGCTGCTCCCACATGGTTGACGGCGAGTCCGTCATCGCGAGTGCCTCCGAGATTGCTTGAAGCGCCAGGTGCTGGAGTGACCTCCGGAGCCTTCGCTCGGTGCTCGCAGGAGAGGCGTCTTGTCCGTGTGCGACCGACGTCCGTCAACGATGGTCATGCATTCCGGCCCTCTCATTTTGAAGTTCATGTTTCGCACGGTACCAGTTCGACCGAGCCGGTACGCGGTGGCTGCACGTCGGTCCCACGTTGGCACGGCTTGCGGGCTCAGATCGTCGGCGCGGGAAGTATCCGATCGAGGAACTTCGACATGGGGCACCAGCCGACCGCCGACATGGGCAACTGGTTTGCGCCGACCACAGCGGGGATGAGCGCGAACCAGAGGTTCACGCTGGCGGCGAGCACTGTGCCGGTCACGGTGAAGGTGCCCCGCCAGAAAGAAGAGAATGCGCTGCTCCTTTCTGGAGGTTGTGCTCACGCACGAAGCGGTGTGGGGTGTGGCAACCAGGGTACGGTGTGAGTTCACCGGACTAGGATACCCCAGCGGGTATGTAAAAGAATCGCATACGTGTGTGCGTATACCCCTTGGGGTATGTAGACTACTCGAATGTCCATTACCAGACCTCCCAAGACAGTGTCCCACGATCACTTGATCGACGACACCGAACCCACGCCGGGACTACTCGGCCGGCTCGGTGCCTGGTCGGTCGCGCATAAGCGTCACGTCTTTCTCACCTGGCTGCTTGTTGTCATCATCTTGGGCATTTTCGCCCCCAACGTAGAAAAGGCGTTGAGCGGTGCCGGTTGGCAAGCGGACGGTTCGCAGTCGGTGGCGGTGCGGACATTGGCCCAGAAGGACTTCGGTGGTCAGGCCAGCTCCGCGATCGAAGTGGTCATCAACTCGAATTCCTCGCTATCTAGCCCACGCGCAGTCGCCACCATCCTCTCGGTGGAGAAGATGTTAAAGGCGAACCCCGACATCAGTGAGGTCGTGTCGCCGGTGCCGGGGATCTCGATCAGTGCCAACGACAAGACTGCGATCGTGCTCGGTGGGGCGGCGTCCGATCCCAACACAATGGTTCGCGCGGCCGACGCGCTGAAGGAACCCCTCGCGGCCCTGGGCTCCCCAGGGATCACGGTGACGGCGACTGGTGCGTCGGTACTCTGGTCGGACTTCAACACCGCGAACCGCACGGCCATGATGAGGTCCGAGTTGTTCTCTTGGCCGGTGACACTGGCCATTTTGGTGCTCGCCTTCGGTTCACTGGTCGCGGCGGGTCTTCCCCTGCTGCTCACCATGGCCGGTCTCTTAAGCGCGGCGGGCATGTTGGACCTCTTGACCAAGATCACGCCCATCTCGATTTGGGCCATGAACTTCGCCCTGATGTTCGCCCTGGCCCTGGGTATCGACTACGCACTCTTTATCGTGGTGCGTTTTCGTGGTGCGCACTTCGGTCGACACCGCGACGTCAGGCATTCGGTCGCCGAGACCATGGACTCTGCCGGCAAGGCCGTGCTTTTCTCGGGCGTCACTGTATTGATTTCACTTTCCAGCGTCATGGTGGTGCCGTCGCCCGCGTTCCGATCGATGGCGGGCGGCATCATGCTGGCGGTGGCTTTCGTGCTGGCGGCGTCGCTCACTCTACTGCCCGCGGTGCTGGGTCACCTGGGCGACCGAGTCGACTCATTGGCGCTGCCCTGGGTACACGTCGGCGAGCACCGTTCAAAGCGCTTCGCCAAGTGGGGCGAGCTCTTGTGGCGTCGTCCGCTGATCTTCGGCGCGGCGGCGTTGATCGCCCTCATTGCGTTGGCCATTCCGGTCCTAGGACTCAAGACGGCGATGCCGTCGATCAAGGTCGTTCCGCCGTCGGCGTCGTCACGAATTGGATACGCAGAAGTGCAAAAGGCCTTCGGCGTTGGTGCACCGGGTCAACTTCAGGTGATCGTGCCGGCGAAGGAAGTGACCGCCGCACAGAGTGTCTTGAGTCACGACAAGGGTCTCGCCGGCGTCACGCCGGTGCAGTACTCGAAGAATGATCCACGTCTCGCCATGATGGGGGCCATCCCCAACGTTGACCCGTCGAGCCCGGCGCTCGGCGCGACCATACAACGTCTGCGTACCGAGCTGCCCAAGGGGAGCTCGGTGGGCGGTGCGCCAGCGGAGAACTACGACCTCCAGGCCGCGCTGTCGTCCAAGACCCCCGTCGTTATTGGTCTCGTGCTTCTACTCGGCTTCCTGCTGCTCGTCATTGCGCTCCGGGCCATACTCATCGCCGCCATAGGCATCCTCACCAGCTTGCTGGCGACCGGGGGCGCCTTCGGCGTCGCCCGCCTCGTCTTCCAGAACGGAGACGGTCACAGCCTGCTCGGTTTTGTGCCTCAGGGATTCCTCGACGCGTGGGGTCCGGTGTTCTTCTTTGCCATGATCTTCGCCATCTCCATGGACTACACCGTCTTTCTTCTCTCGAGTGCGAAAGAGCACTACGAACTCAGTGGTGATCCGAAAGACGCCATGGTCAATGGGATTGCCCACTCTGGTCGGGTCATCTTCTCGGCGGCGGTCGTGATGATTGCCGTGTTCTTCACCTTTGCACTCTCGGGTCCGCTTCCTCCAAAGGAGATGGGGATCATCCTTGGCGTCGCAGTCTTCCTCGACGCTTTCCTGGTTCGACTAGTGCTCGTCCCTGTGCTCTTGCGCCTGACGGGTCGTGCCGCGTGGTGGTTACCCACCTGGCTCGACAAACTATTGCCCAAAGTAAACTTCGCGCATGGTTGAGTCGGGGCTGCGCGATGCTCGATTCAAGTTGGCAGGTGCGCGAATGGCGTGAAGATCTTGCGGTTCGCCATCGTAGCGCTCGCCGCATTGTTCATCCACGTCATCACGTAGGTCACTCAAAGCCACCCTGGTGGCCCTGACTGTAGTCATTGGTTTTTGGTGTCACCTGTCTGCCCAGAGGAATGGAATCTGCCAGGCAAGGGAACTCGACCGGTAGGACATAGTTGAGCAGCGATTCCGCCCCGGGGGATGCATCTTCAGTCGGGGATTGTGTGCTTTGGATATATCCAGCCTCTTCGAGGTCTGATTGGAAAGTTAGCGGCAGAGAACTCGCGAGTTAGGGCCGCGTCGTTCACGTTGAACGTCTTGGCCACTGCCGCGAGTGATAAGCCACTCTCGTAGCGATTGGCTGCCTCAGCGACGTCAGCGGCAGAGAGTTTTCGAATGCTCCTGCGGCGCTGGACCCTATTGGCTTCAAGATGAGTCATGACCGCGGTGCGATGGATCCCGTATCGGCAAGCCAGGGCGTCAATCTTCAGTCCACCGACATACTCTTCAACGAGGTGATCAATGGTGGAGTTCGGGAGTCGTCTTTGGACAGAGTTTGAAAGCGGTCCCTTTTCTTCAGTTGACGCTATCGGTTCAACGCAAGGAGCCTGTTTGGCGACCTTGCGCGAGGTAATTCGACGCTTGCCCGATGTGATCAACCCCTGTGTAATAGGGGTTTTGGTGGCTTCGGAAGGGTTTGAAAGCCGTCCCATAAGGTCCACCAATCGTCAAGCGGTAAATGCGACCCACGGATGAGTCACAAGAGTTATTTTTTTGGAGGTTTGCTGCTCGGTGTGTCTAGAACCTGCAAAATATTGCCGATAAAGTCATTTAACGGTAATATGTTGCTGTATACTGAGATGCATGAAGGGAAGAGTGCGCTCAGTGGGCCGGACGGCGTCGACCGCGGCCAAGGTCTTCGGCAACCTAATTGCGCAGGGTCGACGCGACCGCGGCATGACGCTCGACCAGTTGGCAGAGGCCATTGGTGCGTCGCCGCGCACCGTGTACAGCATCGAACACGGGGAACCCACAGTCAGCCTCGGCACCTATTTCGAAGCTGCGTCAGTACTTGGAATCCCACTGTTCAGCGCCGATAAGTCCGAATTGACTCGGCTCCTTCGTGACGGTCGAGACCGGCTTGCGCTGCTTCCTGACCGGGTGCGGGCCAAGGAAATCCAGTTCGATGCCAACTTCTAACTCCCCGCTCTACGTCTGGGTGTGGCTTTCCCGCGCCACCGAACCGGTGGTGGCTGGTCGACTTGACCGCGTCGAGGGTACCGAAACTGTCGCGTTCACTTATGCCGAGAGCTACCTCAGGAACGGGTCGGCGATTTCCCTGTACGAACCGGAACTGCCCTTACGCACGGGTACCTTCCTTCCCACTGGCGGGAAAGCGATCGCGTCGTGCATCCGGGACGCCGGTCCCGATGCGTGGGGGCAGCGCGTCATCTTCGCACGTCAGCGAGGACACATTGGCCGCGATGGCGATACCGGCATCATCGACGTATTGACGTATCTCGCTGAGTCGGGTTCGAACAGAATAGGCGCTCTGGATTTCCAGGCGTCGCCAACGGAATATGTCGCTCGAACTGACACAGCAACACTCGAAGAGTTGCACCGCGCCGCCGACCTACTCGATCAGGGAGGAGAACTCTCCCGCGAGTTGTCGGAGGCCCTATTGCGTGGTTCATCGATAGGTGGTGCCCGTCCCAAGGTGCTCATCCAAAGTGAAGGTCGTCAGTATGTAGCGAAATTCTCATCTAGTAGCGATGCGTATCCGGTGATGAGGGCCGAAGCCGTTGGTATGGAACTCGCTCGCCGAGCCGAGCTTGACGTGCCGCAGAGCCATCTCGTGACGTCCCTTGGCAAGGACGTGCTGCTTGTTGAGCGGTTCGATCGGGTCGATGAGGCTCGTCGACTAATGGTCTCGGGCCTCACGATGCTGGACCTCGATGAAATGGTCGCCCGGTACGCGACGTACCCGGACCTGGCCGAGGTCCTGCGCCGGTGGAGTGCGCATCCGGCGGATTCACAGTGCGAACTGTTTACTCGAATCGTCTTCAATGTTGCCATTGGGAATAATGATGACCACCCTCGAAATCATGCGGCCTTCTGGGACGGCCGACACCTTGAGCTCACCCCGGCCTACGATCTTTGCCCGCAGCTTCGTTCCGGCGGGGAGACGGCCCAGGTAATGGCCATAGGTTCTGACGGAGCTCGCCTGAGCCAATTCGCTGTTTGCGTCGATGCAGCGGCGGACTACGGACTCGATCGTAGCCAGGCAACTGAGATTGTTGATCACATTGTTGAGACCGTTCACTCGAACTGGGACGAAGCGGCTGATCTCGCCCGACTTAGTCGCGCAGAAAGAGATGTCCTCTTTGGGTCGGCGATTCTGAACCCGTACGCGAGTTATGGCTATAGCTCGGGCCCCTCGCCGCGAACCAGTACAACAAGACGGACCAAGTCGCCGCAGTCGCGCCGCACCTCAGGGCCGCGGCACAGTTCCGGTGAGTTCACGCGGCGAGAGAACGCCGAATCGGACGTCCGTCTCGAACCGCCAGATCTGTAGATCTACCGACGCTACGTCGTCGGGTCAGGGTGTGCAAGAAATTCTGTGAATTGTGCCGCACGGTAGATGATGTCGACTGTGACGAGCGTGCGATTTTCAGGTAACGGAACTGTCTCAGGAGAGTCAGTCATCGATGGATGCGGCACCCGTGGTGTACTGGTGCTGCACGACTTCTTGGATAGGGTGAATTCGGCCTTCGAGTTCGCCTCTTCGTTCTATGAGCGTTCGTCGCTGTAGCCCCATTTCGATCAAGAGATCGTGCACCACACTCAGATCGCTCAGCGCCATATCGCCGTGCACGCCGAGCAGACCCCAGGTCCGATCCATTGGCGAGAATCATGGAAACTCCCCAGAGTCGATCATGGAAATTCCCCACCTTCTGAGAGGTGAAGAGCGCCGCGATGCATCCCTCAAAGCATCCCTCACACTTATCCGACGGTGCACGACAGAACCGACAAGGGGCGACGCAAAAGTCAGTAAATATCGACAAAAGCGACCATCGACGACCTACGGCGACGGACCGGCTCCCATTTACACTCAGCAGGTCGGGGGTTCGAGTCCCTCAGCGCCCACCAAAAGTCTGTTACTAAAACTATTGACCTGATGCATGCAATTATTTGAGTCAACAGTGGATTGGCCCACTTGTAGTCGATATCACAACGGCATTCCTGATTCTGCTCTTCGGCCCCCGACGTTCAGCGCGTGCGTGACACCGGCATCACTAAGCGGACCTCTCGAACCACACCGCGGGTAATTACAAGGCGAGCTCGAAGATGTACTGTTCGCCATCAATTTCATTGCTCTCAACACCTGTGTGACGAAAACCTAGCTTCTTGACGACTCCAATCGATGCCAAGTTAAGCGGCACTACGGCGGCGTAGACAGCGGTGCTGCCTTGCTGTCGAGCCCAATCAACCAAACCTTTGACGGCCTCAGTCGCGTAGCCATTCCTTCGGTAGGACGGAAGAACGTTATAGCCAATTTCGGCACGACCAACGTCCTCAGGCGGTCCGTGGAATCCCCTGTGTCCATGACCGCGTTATCTTCATCTCGAACGATCGCCCGTATGCACCAACTTCTGCCCGAAGGTCGGGACCTAATCCTTGCCAACTGAATTGCTAGAAAATCCTCATGTAGCGATTGGAGAAATGTCATGGAAAAGGTAATCCCATGAACACTTTCCGCGCCGCGCGTGTCACCGCAGAGCAGCCGTTCGAGCGTTTCGACGACGAATGATTCCAGACGAAGCCGCGAGGTGACAATGGGAAATAATTCTGACATCGAGAGGATCCTACAATTGTCCCTCGTCGTGTTGGGCTGAGATGGAATGACTTCTCTTTGATCTCGACGTCAGTGAATGTTGTCTCCGCCGAAACCTTGACGACTGCAGCAACATGAGCCATTTTGATGTGTCGCCAAGTGAGATGACCAAATGAGTCGGATGCGACTCGGATTGCTCACCCGTTCCATTCGCAACAGTTAGCCTCGAACTCATGGGAAGCTGGACGCCGAATGCCGATGAGGCGGCCACGGGAATGCTTGCGGCATGCGAAGGCGTTTTACGAGGTCGAACTGGCTCCTGGCGTGACTCACGGCCCGGTTTGCTCGCACTTATGTCCACACTGCCGGGGCGCCCTTATAACGGGATATATGGCCTTGACGCGACCGCTTCTCCCGAGGATGCAACTGCGCTTGTAGTAAGGCTCACCGGCAGCGGAGTGTCGTGGTGCGCACGGCTCCGGCCAAGCGTGCCCGACGAAGTCGATGTATCGCTTCGAGAGGTGGGGCTCTTCGAGGAGGACGAGACGCTCTTGATGGCGACGTCACTTGTTGCCTACAACGTAACGGGCTCGGAACCGCCCGAGCTCACTTTAAGCACGCACCGCACGGAGGACGATCTCGCGATCGCCGAGGTACTCGGTGCTGCTTTCGACACGCCGCCCTCGAGCGCCGCGAAGCTGTTGGATCCCGCGCACCTTAAGTGCGAGGGAATCCAGTGGCACCTCGGCAAGGTGGATGGGGTGCCCGTTACGTGCGCGATGTCGGTGATGGCCGGCGACGCCGTGGGTGTCTTCGCGGTAGGAACGGTTCCTGAGGCACGTGGGAAGGGCTACGGCTCGGCGGTGACGTCGCGAGCCCTAACCCACGGTTTCGCCGCCGGGGCGCGATTCGGGGTGCTCACCGCGAGCCCCGAGGTCCAAGGTGTGTATGAACGCCTTGGCTTTAGCGTGGTGGAGCGCTGGCGTCGCCTCGTGCCATCACTTTGAGCAACGAATGGTGCAAGGGCACATGCCAAATCTTGCATCTCAGCGGCAGGTTCGTTCACTGACAGCACTCGTCGATGGCCTCCGCAATGAGCGGGCTTCGCGAGGTTCGAGTGGCCCCGAATGGGACGCGATTTAAGTGCGGTAGGCCTCATCTTGTTCGATTAGTCGCTGCGTTCTACCTGATAAACAGGGGTGCAAGGGGGTTCGAACATAGTCTCGTTACCCCCACCTAGTTTGAGTAGCGTCCCCCAAGGTTCTCCACACGACGACGACGAGAACAGTTGCAGGCAGCCACTTGATGTCACCTTGGACTATCGGACGTGCTCTCGTACTGTAAATACATGATTGCGGAGAAAATGACTCAATATCCCGAATTGGATGGCGTGCTACATGGCCATGCTGAACGGCTCCAGGACGCTCTCGGGGATTCCTTCATTGGTATGTATCTGCTCGGTTCACTCGCGATCGGTGACTTCGACGGAACGAGTGACATTGACTTTGTCGTTGTGACGGCCGATGAAATGTCGGAATCGCAAGTTGAGCAGGTTCAATCTGTTCACGATCAAACCTATGGTCAAGATACCCGATGGGTTAAGCATCTTGAGTACTCGTTCTTTCCATTGAACACTCTCAGGCACCCGTCGTCGCCGTTTTCAAATGATGGGCGTGTCCAAGACAAGAATCGAGAACTCTGGTACTTCGAACACGGCAACCCAAGAATTGAAAGATCGGATCACGACAACTCTCTCGTCACTCGTTGGACGCTCAGAGAAAAGGGTGTAACGGTTGTCGGTCCCGAACCCTTCTCGCTCCTTGACCCAGTGTCGCCAAACGCACTAAGGGCAGAGATTCAAGATTCACTTGTCGGATGGGGAGACGAGTTACTTGAAGATGCCGAGCCTTATCGGAATCGCTTCTTTCAAGCCTTCATAGTGCTGCACTATTGCCGAATGCTGCAAGGCCTAAATGAAGGAAGAATCACTTCGAAACGCGAGGGGGCGGAGTGGGCGAAATCGAATCTAGATCCTAAGTGGACTTCTCTGATCGAATACTGCTGGAATGACCGGCAGGATTCCGAGATTCACATAAGTCAACCTGCGGTACCTGAGATATTTAGCGAAGTATTGTCATTCGTCGAATACGTTGTAGCGCTTGGCCAAGACGTTGTCATTGCGTAGTCGCTGCTTGACCCTCCCGCAGATACTTCCGCACGGTGTTGGCGGAGTAGCCAAGTTGCCTACCGATCTCGAAGTAGGAAAGTCCTTACTGGTCGAGGGGGACGGGAGAGGAGTACGCGACCGCCGTCTGGCCAGTCCAATTGACAGTGGTGGATTGATTCCTTCCGCTCTCCAAGGATCATCAGATCCTCGGTAAATCCAAGGGCCAGCAACCAGTCACGCAACACCGACGCGCCGTTGCTGACGACGCTGGCCCAGAAGCTTGGCTCACGAACTCCGCTGTTACTTACGGCCATGGTAATAATAAATCCTAATTTGCTCGGGCATTGAGTTTCTGGTTCAAATCGTGTGACCCAAGGTCCACGTCAGCGCCCTCGTTGTTATGGTGATCGCGCAAGTCGAGCGCGCAGGTCATGGCGTCTTGCGCGGATCTCGCGACATCGAGCGTTGAAAGGTGTCATGCGTAACCTGGACTTGACTTGCGGGTTTCCGCTAGTCCCCGCCGCTCTTCGAGGCTGTAGGCCGAGAATCTTGCCAACAGAACGTTAGCAATGCTCGCTGATGGCAACTCGACCGGGTAGCGCGCCATCGATTCAAGGGCGCAAGAGTCGTTGCTCTTGGAGACGGTCGTAGTTTGCTGTTGAGACGGAGGGTCAATTGAGCGAATACTTGATTCTTCGAATCCGATAGGGTCGGGTATCTTGAACTCGCAAATGATTGGGGTTAGTCGGCCGTGGTGAGTATTTCTCCGGACTCTCGCTGGCCTTCAGGCGGTTCACTGCTGCACGCGGCGTCAACTGCGGGGCGGCGCAACATCGGACTTCTCGGAGTCTCGACTTACGTCACGTCGGTCACCCCTCGTTCGACGACCAGTACGCCAAACGCGATTCGCGTGGCGCTCGAACGATTCTCGACGTGGTCGTTCAGCGACCATTTCGATCTGGCCGACGTGGTGTGCGTGGTGGACTACGGTGACGTGGTTGAGCCCGATGGCGAGGGCGGCCACGAGCGGGTCGGTGCCGCCGTGGCGACGTTTGATGATCAACTGGAGCTGCGCATCCTTCTCGGCGGTGACAACGCCGCCACCTGGCACGCACTTTCCACGTTGGCCGGTGCGGAACTGTCGAACTACGGACTCGTCACCCTCGATGCCCACTTGGACCTTCGTGACGGCGAGTCCAACGGCTCACCGGTCCGACAACTGCTCGAAGCAGGACTTCGGGGTGAACACGTGGTCCAGATCGGCGTGGCCGACTTTTCCAATTCGTCCTTCTACGCCAAGCGCGCCCACGATGCTGGCATCACCGTGATCACGCGTGACGAGTTGCGCACTGAGCGTATCGAAGACGCCGCGCGCCGCGCGCTCGATATCGCGGGCGCTGGCGGACGACCGGTCTACGTGGATATCGATATGGACGCCGCCGACCGCTCGGTGGTGCCGGCATGTCCGGCCGCCGCACCCGGAGGCTTCAGCGCAGATGAGATGCGCCGGTTCGTGCGCGCGGTGACGTCCGACCCGAGGGTGAGCGCCATCGATTTCACCGAGATCGACGTTGATCGTGACAGCGACGATCAGCGAACGGTCCGTCTGGCAGCGTTACTAGTGCTCGAGGCGCTCGCGGGCGTTCGAAGGAGACAGCCGTGACGGTCGCAACTGGAATCGAGCCGCTGATTCGCGATCGGTTTCTTCGCGTCGCGAGGAAGTTCGAGACGTTGAGCATCAGCGAAGAGGCCCCGGCACGCCTCGAGCATCAGCGTGACGCGATCAACGCAATGGTGCAAAGCGGCGTACCGGTCTGCGGCCTCTGGACGGGGTTCGGAGCACTGTCGTGGGCCATTTCGTCACGTTGAACTAGCTCGAAGGAGGAGTGACCATGGAAGGTGCCCGTCCGGTGCGCGCGACGCGCGGAACTGAACTCACGACGCTGGGGTGGCCCCAGGAGGGAGCCCTGCGCATGCTGCAGAACAACCTTGATCCCGAGGTCGCCGAGCGCCCGGACGACCTGGTGGTCTACGGCGGTACCGGCCGCGCGGCGCGCGACTGGCGCAGTTTCGACGCGCTGGTGCGCACGCTCAAGACCCTGAAGTCAGACGAGACGATGCTGGTCCAGTCGGGACGGCCCGTGGGAGTGTTCCAGACTCACGAGTGGGCACCGAGGGTCCTCATTGCGAACTCGAATCTGGTGCCCGACTGGGCGAACTGGCCCGAGTTCCGCCGTCTCGAGGCGCTGGGCCTGACGATGTACGGCCAGATGACCGCGGGGTCGTGGATCTACATCGGCACCCAGGGCATCCTCCAAGGGACGTATGAGACATTCGCCGCCGTGGCGAAGAAGCGCTTCGGCGGAACGCTGGCCGGGACACTTACCTTGACCGGGGGAGCGGGCGGCATGGGCGGTGCCCAGCCACTCGCGGTGACGATGAACGACGGAGTCTGCCTGTGCGTCGACGTCGATCCCGAGCGCCTTCAGCGCCGGGTCGATCATCGCTACCTCGACGAGTGGACGCGCGACCTCGACGACGCCGTCGCGCGGGTGCTCGGCGCGAAGCGCGAGCGCCGGGCACTTAGTGTTGGACTGCTCGGAAACGCGGCGACCGTCTTCGCCGAGTTGTTGGCCCGCGGGGTAGAGGTCGACATCGTGACCGACCAGACCTCGGCCCACGATCCGCTCAGTTACCTGCCCGAAGGCATTGAGCTGAAGGATTGGCACGACTACGCCGACAAGAAGCCCGAGGAGTTCACCGACCGCGCTCGTCAGTCAATGGCCAAGCAGGTCGAGGCGATGGTGGGATTCATGGACGAGGGTGCCGAGGTCTTCGACTACGGCAATTCGATCCGAGGCGAGGCCAAATTGGGTGGCTACGGTCGCGCTTTCGATTTTCCAGGATTCGTGCCGGCCTACATCCGCCCGCTCTTCTGTGAGGGGAAGGGTCCGTTTCGCTGGGCCGCGCTCTCGGGAGATCCCCAGGACATCGCGCGAACCGACCAGGCCGTGCTCGATCTCTTCCCCGACAACGAGGGACTGCAGCGCTGGATAACCAAGGCTCGCGACAAGGTGGCGTTCGAGGGACTGCCAGCGCGAATCTGCTGGTTGGGCTACGGGGAACGCGATAGGGCCGGTCTGGCCTTCAACGAGCTCGTGGCTTCAGGCGAGGTGTCGGCTCCGCTGGTGATTGGACGAGACCATCTCGACAGCGGCTCAGTGGCGTCGCCCTACCGCGAGACCGAGTCGATGCTCGACGGCTCGGACGCCATCGCCGATTGGCCCCTCTTGAACGCCCTCGTGAACACCGCCTCGGGCGCGACGTGGGTCTCCATCCACCACGGCGGCGGGGTGGGCATTGGGCGCTCGATCCACGCGGGCCAAGTTTGCGTCGCCGACGGAACGGCTCTGGCGGGCCAGAAGATCGCCCGGGTGTTGAGCAACGACCCCGGCATGGGCATCATCCGCCACGTGGACGCCGGCTACGACCTGGCCGACGCCGCCGCGCGCGATCGTGGCGTGCGAGTGCCGATGCGCGAGAGCTAGATGAGTTCGCTCGTTGTGCGCAATATTGGTGAACTGCTCACTAACGATCCGACCATTGGCGAAAGTCCGATGGGACGAAGGTTCAATGCGGCTGTCGTCATTGACGGGGGAGTCGTCGCGTGGATAGGCGAAAGCGCAAAGGCCCCCGCGGCGGACAGCGTCATTGACGCCGGTGGCGGGGCAGTACTGCCGGGCTTTGTCGACAGTCACACGCACCTCATCTTCGCGGGCGAGCGTTCTGCGGAGTTTGAGGCCCGGATGGCGAGCGTTGCCTACGACGGTGGTGGAATTTGGTCAACCGTCAAAGCGACGCGGGCCGCGTCAAGTGAGTTTCTCAGGCGACGCTCGCAGAGACTCCGAGGCGAGATGTTGTGTCAAGGAACAACGACGATTGAAGTGAAGTCCGGCTACGAATTGACGGTCGCGGGCGAGCAACGGCTCGTTGAGATTGCGAGCGAATTGAGCGATGAAGTGACGTTTCTGGGGGCGCACACTGTTCCCGAAGAGTACGCGAGCGACCGCGACGGCTATATCGAACTCGTTGCCGGCGCCATGTTGGATGCCTGCTCTTCGCACGCGCGTTGGGCTGACGTGTTCTGTGAAGGCGTGGCCTTCAGCGTTGACGAGAGTCGCTACGTGCTGGGCGCCGCGGCCCAAAAAGGGCTCGGACTGCGAGTGCACGGTAATCAATTGGCGCACAGCGGAGGCATAGCCCTCGCCGTCGAGATGGAAGCGGCGAGCGTCGACCACTGCACGCACTACACGAAGGATGACGTGACCCTCTTGACTGATAGCGACGTAGTGGCGTCACTGTTGCCCGCGGCGGAGTTCTCGACTCGTTCGCCGTACCCTAACGCCAGAGAGTTGCTCGACGCGGGCGTCACGGTGGCCCTGGCCACGGACTGTAATCCGGGCACGGCGTTCGTTACTTCGATGCCCTTCGTGGTCGCGCTCGCCGTTCGCGAGATGAGCATGACAGTTGATGAGGCACTGTGGGCGGCCACGCTGGGCGGCGCACGGGCCCTTCGACGAAGCGACGTGGGTTATTTAGGACTCGGCGCCTGCGGTGATCTGATGGTCTTGGACGCACCGCGAGCGGCTCACGTGGCGTACCGTCCGGGGAGTTCGCTCGTCCAGCACGTGGTGCGAGACGGTGTTGCAACGTCGTTTGAAGAGTCAGTTTCATGGTGATTTATTTCTGAGGACGTGCTAGTCGCGTCAGAAGAAGAGCTCACCGAGAGACAATCGTCTTAGGGCCGACGGTCGCGAAAGGAACATTGACGCTCAGGAGAGCGCTTCCACCAACCAGTTGACGACGGTCTCTTCCATGTAGGCGCGATCCTTTGTTCTTCGCGGCAGGTGCCGTTCCTTCGGGAAGAGGAGGAGCGCGTAGGGGACGCGGTGCTCGATGAGCCGGTTGATCAGGCGGGCCGTGTGGCGGAAGTGGACGTTCTCGTCGATGCCACCGTGCACCAACATGAGCTTCCCTCGGATGTTGTGGGTGTGGGCGAGTACGCTCGAGCGTTCGTAGCCGTCGGGGTTGTCGGCGGGCGTGCCCATGTAGTGCTCCGTGTAGTGCGTGTCGTAACCGTCGTGGTGCGTGACCGGCGCGCCCGCCACTGCCGCCTTGAACACGTCCGGCGCTCTCGCCAGGGCGATCAGCGACATGTAGCCGCCGTAACTCCAGCCATAGATCCCCACGCGCTCAGGGTCCCCAAGCCCCTGTTCAACGGCCCAGCGGACACCGGCGATTTGATCGTCGAGTTCAACGTGACCAGAGAGGAGATGAAGCGGCGCCTCGAACATGAGACCGCGCCGCGGCGTGCCGCGATTGTCGACCACGAGGACGGTGCACCCGAGGCGAGCGAATGCCTGGGCCCGGAGCATCACCGTACTCTGCCAATTGTTCTGGACCAATTGCCCCGCCGGACCGCCGTAGACATGCACCACCAGAGGCGGCGCCCCGTTGTTCACTTCGGCGCCCTGCGCACGGAACGTCATCGCGTTGAGCTCGGTCCCGTCTGCTCCCGGGATCCTCGCGATGACCGGGAGGTCTAGATCCAGTTCAGCGACCCGGGGGTCCGCAAAGGTGTAAATCGGTCGGACAAGGTCCGCCTCTGGCAAGGACTTGAGTACGACGGCGGGAGGTCGGTCGAGGGAAGAAAAACTGTCAATGAAGAGGCTCATTCGACGGCTGACAACTACGTCGTGGAAGCCGGGCTCCGCCGTCAAACGCCGGCTGATGCCACCGTCGAGCGGGACGCAGTAGAGGTGTTTTTCCGTCGAGTCGTCCATTGCCCCGGTGAAGTAGACGAGCCCACGCTCTTCGTCCACTGCCTCCAGCTCGTCGACGGCCCACTCACCCGAGGTGAGCTGCGTGACGAGTGACCCATCGGGACCACGCACCTCGAGGTGCCGATAACCCGAGCGCTCGGAGCTCCAGAGATAGCAACCGAGAGGATCAACCGTCTTGAGCGGCTTGAAGTCGTTGTGGAGATTGATCCACGGCTCGACCTTTTCGACGTGAAGTGTCGTTGACTCGCCCGTGGCGACGTTGAGGCGCCGGAAGTCCAGGGTCTTTTGGTCCCGCGACTCGACCTGGACAGCGAGCGAGCCGTCCGGGAACCACGCAACTCGGGCAAGGTACGCGTCGCCAAGATCGGCGCCGGACTCGCCAAGGGACATCCAGACAGTCGCCCCTCCCGCGGCTGCAACGACGCCAAGGCGCAACCGAGCGTTGTCCGCACCTGCGAACGGGTAGCGATGGTCCTCGAACGTGCCGCCGTTCGGCCCGTCACTTCCCTGGTGGGCGATCCTGTAGATCGGGATATGTCGCTCATCGACCTCTGCATAGGCAATGAGACTCGAGTCGAGAGACCACCACAAACCGTGGTCGCGTCTCATCTCCTCCTGGGCGATGAACTCGGCGAGCCCGTTGAAGACACCTTCAGTGGCCGTATTCGTCAGGCGGACGAGCGGCGCCTCGCGAGCGGTCGCGTCCGCGACATAGATGTCACCGTCTCGGACGAATGCGAGTTTCGAGCCGTCCGGTGAGAGCTGGGGGTCTTCAACTGGACCGCCGTCTCCGGCGCGCACGACGAGGAGCCTCTCAAGGGCGCCGACGTCCTGCGCTTCCGTCTCCGCTGCGCCGGCGAGGCCGCGCAGGACGAAGACCCCTGTAGGCAGCGGAACCATCAGGACGTCGCCCTCTTCGGCCCAAGTGGCCGACGTGACGCCGAGGCTGACGTCGCGCGCTCGCTCACGGCGTAGTTTCTCTTCGAGAGACAGATCTTCTTCGCTGGAGGCGACGCCATCGAGACGCACCTCGACCGGCTCCGAACCGTCGCGCGCGAGATTGAGGGTATAGAGGCGTTGGTTGAGTCCGAGCTCTGGGCTGTGCAGATAGGTGAGCACACCGTCTTCTGGCCCGAACCCGAGTTGCCTCGGAACCGCAGTCCCGGGCCGTGGCAATCGTGCGATCTCTTCATAAGGAATCGGACGCTTCACAAGCGCAGACTACCGAATCCGCTCTACGTTGTGCTCGTTCGCGAGTTGACTCGCCTAAAACCTCCGCGTAGACCCCCATTCATTGACTCACCTAAAACCTCCGCATCGCGGAGGGCTCTGACGCTGCGGCGTTCTCGTGTTGATCAGACTTTCTCGGGTGGCCCGTTGACCGCGAACGTCAGGACTTCTGATGGCTAGAGTTCCAACCCGGGACTATCGCGCTCTTTCTTGCGTGAGCGTTCGAGGACTTGGCGCAGAATCGGAAGTACGGCGCGGTCCTTTTCGCGCCCAGCCGCCTCTTTGGATCGGATGACGTCGGCGAGAGAGGCAACGAAAATCGTCACCGTATCTGTTAGTTGCTCTCGAGTGGCCGAACGCCGCAGATCGTCGTAGCCACGCGTGCCATCGGGAAGAAGTGCAATGTCCAGATATCCGTGTTTTGTCACGTAGGTCCAGGTCGTGCCCTGCTCAAATGATCGCTCGTCGAGAGGCACTTCTAATGGTTCTTCCATTTCCGGAATCCGAAGTTTTGCGTCGAGTTCTCTGAGCGCGGCCGCGAGCCTTCTGAAGTTCTCACGGCTGCGAGCAGGCGTGACGTCCACGTCGCGTGTGACGTAGGGCGATCCGCGCAGCTCGGCCGCGAAGCCGCCTATCACGACGTAGAGCACCCGGTGACGTTCAAGGACTTCGAGTATCTCGTCAGGGCGATAGGGAACCATTTCAGTCATGAAGACTCGTTCCTCGGTGCTCACGCCTATCGTGGAATCTGACACGTGCCATGAGATCGGCGAATCGTTCGGCCGGTGTCATTCGAAGATGTTGATCAATGATTGTCACGTTCGAGTCATCAAATTTAGACATGTAGAACGTGAGTTCCAATCCGCACGCGCGAACAATGTCGCGCAGTGTCTCAAGACTCGGTGACACATCGTCACGTTCCCAGCGGGCTATCACGGACTGTGCTTTGCCAAGGCGTTCACCTAATTCGGCCTGTGTTAGACCGGCCCGAAGTCGAGCTTCCTTAATCAAATCTCCAGTCACCACGTCTTCATTATAGTACATATATGCTATATATGCGACTTTAGAGAACTCTTGTCGGTGCCTGAATCCCAATGGTCGTTCGACCGTCTCGTTGGGCCACATGTTTTCTTCTTTGTGCTGTTGGCAATCTAGGCATCGCGTCTCTTCGAATGGAAAACGAAGAGCGCACGGTTCTGGTTCTTTTCGTGTGCCTCAAGGTCCACTCCGGAACAGAGTACGAACCGTGACTGATGACGCAGGTCGCCGGGACTGGACGCAGAGAACTATTCCAGTTCCTTCCAGTGCTCTCGACCGAAAAGGCGTCCGAATCGTGCAGTGAGGGAGGGTCCTTCGTCGCGCGCAGTGTCAGGATGGAGAACAAGAGTGCCCTCGGGCGCCGGCAGAGCCGCGGCTTCTTCGTCGGTCAACGCACAACGTACCAATGTGGTTGTGATATTCGTAATCTGATCTCGGTCTACAAATCGCAGTCCGTGCTTTGTCGAAACGGCAATACCATCGAAAATGTCCAGTTTCGGAATCTGCAAGACATGCTCGACTGTCCCGAACTGGGTATCCGAGGAACTGAGTACGGCCGCACCAACGGGTAGCCCCTTATACGAGACTGGCTGACCGTCGTCCATGAACTTCTCTTTCTACTTTGTTTGACTTTACCCTTGGTGTTGGACCCGGTGCTTATTTCGTCTCCCAGAGTCCACTCGCGGACTAGGGGACGGGCGACGTGGACTTTCACAACGTACGCTTTCCTGATCGTAGTAGAGAGGAGATATTCAATGGCCGGCGAACCACGCGATCTTCCCGCCACGTCACTTCTGCATGGTGACGCCCAAGCTCGCAAGGGTGCCGTGGTTCCCCCAATCGTTCAAGCGGCAACGTTCGCGGCTGGTTCGAGCGAGGAGTTCCTTGACCTCGCGACGAGAAGTTTCGCTGACGAGTTCTACCTCCGCTACGGCAATCCGAATCACACCCAAGTCGCCGCAGTCGTGGCCACGCTGGAGGGTGCCGAGCGGGCCATGGTCACCGCGAGCGGCATGGGTGCGGTATCGACGATCGCCCTAGCCCTCTTGAAAGCCGGCGATCACGTGGTGGTGCAGCGTTCCGTTTATCCCGGGACGACCACCCTCACCACCGACCTACTCGCGCGTTTCGAGGTAAGCGCGGACCTAGTTGCCCAGAACGCACCCGAAGAACTTGAGTCTCTGATGCGTCCCTCGACGCGGCTCGTGTTCGTCGAAAGCCCTAGTAATCCACTCCTTGGCATCACGGACCTTCGTCGATTCGCCGATATCGCGCATCGCGCTGGGGCACTGTTGATCGCGGACAACACCGTGGCGACGCCGTTGAATCAACGCCCCGTCGAATTCGGTGCCGACCTGGTGTGGCATAGCGCGACGAAGTACCTAGCCGGTCACTCGGACGTCGCTGCCGGCATCGTGGTCGGCCCCGAAGAACTCGTCGAGCGCGTGTGGCGTACGCACCTCACCCTCGGTGCGGTGCTCGGGCCCTTCGACGCCTGGTTACTGTTGCGCGGGCTACGAACCCTGGACGTACGAATGGCCCGGCACAACGAGAACGGCGACGCCATCGCCCGCTTCCTTGTAGAACACCCCGACGTCGTCACGGTCTACTACCCCGGTCTTTCTTCGCATCCACAACACGATCTTGCCGCGAGCCAAATGACGGGATTCGGTGGTCTCGTTTCCTTCGTGGTGCGCGGTGGCGCGGAGCGCGCTGATCGATTGCTCGACGCCCTGCGCCTAACGACGCGCGCGGCCAGTCTCGGTTCGGTGCACTCATTAGCCTCGCGCCCGGCAGCTATGTGGAGTGGACGACGTCGGGGTCCGGACGAGGACATGGTGGACGACGCCCTGATACGCCTCTCGGTAGGCATCGAGGCGAAGGAGGACGTGATCGCGGACCTCGCGCGGGCCCTCGCGTTGACGTCAAAGGACTTTAACGGACGATGAAAGGTCAAGCGGAATGAACGAGTGTATTTTCTGCCAGATCGTTCGCGGCGACGCCAAGTCCTGGAAGGTGTACGAGGACAGTGCCACGTACGCCTTTCTCGACGTGAATCCTTACAGTGAGTTTCACGCGTTGGTTATCCCCAAGACTCACTACACCGACGTATTTGATCTGCCAGGCAAGAACCTGATGGACGTGATGCGTAGCGTCAAAGCGGTCGTGAGTCTCTACGAATCAAAGTTGGGTTTGTGCAACGTCCAGATATTTAATAGTTCCGGTGCTGAAGCCCAACAAGACGTCCTTCATGTCCACTTTCACGTCGTGCCGCGGTCGGCCGGCGATGGTCTCGACCTCCATCGAACGACGCACCCCGAGTATCGGGAGCGATTCGACGCCATGTTGAAACAACTTGCTACGAATAACTAGCTACGAGACCTGAGCCCGTGTCCGTGATGAGAAATGAGAGGATCCCGTTATCGTGTGATTTGCAGCGCTGACGTGCTTGCGTCGTTACTCAAAAAGGTGGATTCCCCGAACTGAGTGGACGCCAGCGGACGTGTCACATTTTTGAGAGGGACTTTCATGACATCGACGACACTTCCTGGCGGAACGTTCACCTTGGCGGAAGGATTGACGGTGACGCGCATGGGGTTCGGCGCCATGCAGTTGGCAGGCCCGCACGTCTTTGGGCCGCCCGCAGACTACGAAGGCGCGCTCGCCGTACTGAGCGAAGCGGTGGAGATAGGTATTACGCACATCGACACCAGCGACTATTACGGCCCGTACGTCACTAACGCGATTATCAAAGAAGCCTTGTCTCCTTACCCTGACTCGTTGCACATCGTCACCAAGGTCGGAGCTTTTCGAGACGCCCAGGGCGGCTGGCCGCCGGCGCTCGCACCCGAGCAACTGCGAAAGGGTGTGCTCGATAATCTCGAGCACCTCGGTCTCGACGCACTCGACGTGGTGAACCTTCGCGTCGGAGGTTTCGACAGCCCCGCTGATGCCTCGATTGGCGAGCCATTCACTGCGCTCGCGCAACTTCAGCAAGAAGGATTGATCAAGCATCTCGGCGTCAGCACGGTGACCGCCAATCAGATCGCCGAAGTGCAAGCGATCGCGCCGATTGTGTGCGTGCAGAACTTTTACAACGTCGCCCACCGAATCGACGACGAACTGATTGACTCGCTCGCCGCGCAGGGCATCGCCTACGTCCCCTACTTCCCGCTCGGTGGCTTCTCTCCTCTGCAGTCTGAAGAGTTGCGATCAGTCGCCACCCGACTCGGGTCCACGCCAATGGCCGTCGCGCTGGCGTGGCTTCTGCAGCGCTCCGCGAACATTCTGCTCATCCCCGGTACCTCATCGGTCGCGCATCTGCTCGACAACGTGGCCGGTGCGTCGTTGACCCTTAGCGAGGAAGATCTGAGCGAGCTCAATAGCATTGGCGCGTGAGCACGATTCGAAGGACGCCTACCACGACGTAGTACCTCGGTTTCAACCAACGAACTGCGAGAGTCGTTTGACTGCTCGCGCCGCGAAGATTCTTGAACCGCGATGTTTACTAGTTCAGCTTCGAGCGAACGGGGCGACCAAGGGCCAAGGACGCTCCCGCTCGGCGACGCGCGCCAGGTCCAGCAACAACGGCTCTTCATGGTGGCGACCAATGACTTGCAGTCCTACGGGCAGACCGTCAACGAGGCCCGCGGGAATAGAGATCGCGGGATTACCCGTGAGGTTGGCGGGAATGGTGAGGGCACCATTGTTACCAATAGCTCTGCCGAAGCCGTACTCGGCGACCATGTCGACCTTGCCGACGGTGGTAGCCATCGGTCCGGCCGCCGCGAAAGCCACGTCAGGATTTGTCGCGGCGAAGATGAAGTCCGTGTCTTCGAAAATATCGGCCATATGTTCATTCATGTTGATTCGAAACATCTCGGCGGCGCCAGCGCTTTGAAGATTCAGTCGTGACGTGGCCATTCTCATACTGACTTGAATCTCCGGCGTCAGGTCGTCGTGACAGGCCGGATACTTATCTCCGAGCGCTCCGGCCACGCCAATTAAGTTCGAGAGCGACCATTCGAGACCGCCGCGAGGAATATGAATCGCAAGGTCGACTCGTTGGAGTTTGGCTACGGCGATGAGTAGCTCGGCGAGCTCGATGAGCAGAGCCGTTTGCACTGGTTCGACGACCGCTGAACCCAGGTCAATGGAAATCACCGCCCGCTTGCCGGTGAGATCAAAAGTGTCGAGACCATCTTCCCAACCACTTACTCGAGGCAGGCTCAACGTATCTCGAGGGTCAAAGCCATTACAGGCGTCGAACCATCGAGCCGTATCACGCACGGAACGAGAAACGCAGCCCACGGTCACGGTCAGTGGAGGTTGCTGGGCGTGGGGGCCTCGTGGAATACGTCCGAACGTCGACTTCAAACCGAAGAGACCGGTAAAGCCCGCGGGGATTCGAATTGAGCCGCCGCCGTCACCACCCGAAGCCAATGGGAAGAGTCCCCCAGCGACCGCCGCCGCGGAGCCGCCCGACGAGCCGCCCGGTGTTCGCTCGAGGTTCCACGGGTTACGCGTGGTTCCGTGGAGTTTGGTACTCGTGCAGTTGATGCCGCCAAACTCCGACGCGGTCGTCTGTGCGGCGATGATTGCACCCGCCGCTCTAAGACGAGTGACTTGGGTACTGTCGAACTTGGCCACACGGTCTCGAAAGACCAGCGAGGCCTCGGTGTAGGGCCACCCGGCCACCGATTCCAACTCCTTGATCGCAATCGGCACGCCACCGAAGGGAAGCGAGACGTCTGCGGCGCCGGCGGCCGTGCGTGCGGCGTCGACCTCGACGTGGGAGAAGGCGTTGAGGTTCGATGATTCAATTGCCGTGAGCGAGGCATCGAGCGCCTCGAGTGGAGTGAGAGTGCCGGATCGAAATGCTTCAACGAGTGAACACGCGTCGCCGAGCCATGGTTCGTTCTGCACAGAACTAGACACTATCGAGACCCTGATTCGTAGGAGATCGGTCACGAAGTCACGAGATTCGTGAAAGGGTCAGTTCGCGTTGTGACCTAGAGTCCACTAGAGAACTCATGTCCCTAGAACTCGCTTCGTTGCCCAACTCACGCTTAAGAGAGCCCCGTTCGTTACAGGGAGCAGTCACTTGATTGGAACTCAGGTACAGGCTGAAAACTCCGTGCAACTCATCGTCATTGTTTTATTTGCCATTGTGGCGTCGACCCTCGTGCGAAAAGGACGAGCCGATCCTGCCGCCAAAGACCTTCAACCGCGCCAACGTATTCGACCCCTTGCGTTGGAGTACCTCGATCCGCTCCTGGCGATCATCGTGGTCGGTCCAGTATTGGCCCACGAGTTGACTTTAGATTCGTGGCACGTTCTCGCCGCACTTATTGGCGCATCTGCGGGCATTCCAATTGGCGTACTGCGGTCGCGAGTTCAATTTGTTCGCGCGATAAAGCGGACGAAAAGCGTTGTCCTCACGCGCTCGAGGGCGGAATACGTGCTCGTGATCCTCCTCGTCATACTGCGCTCGGCAGAGAGTTCTATCCGTCAAAGTAGTTCGACGTTGGTCACTCTCTTGGTTGCGATGCTCCTCGCTCTGCCGATTGGCGAGTCGTGCGCCCGGACGGTCTCGATTGTTCAAAGGTACCGACAGTCAGTCACCGAATCACCCTCGTTGGGTCTACCGGATTAGTTCTCGACGAGTGTCGAAGACGCTACGTCTTGAGCGTCAGACTGATCGGACAGTGATCGCTGCCCATGATGTTCGCGTGAATGTCGGCCGCTACGACACGCGGTACGAGACTTTCAGACACTAAGAAGTAGTCAATACGCCATCCGACGTTTCGGGCTCGAGCGTTGGCGAAATGCGACCACCACGAGTAGTGACCGTTGCCTTCGTGAAAGATCCGGAAGGTGTCAACGAAGCCCGCGTCCAAGAAGTTCTGAAAGCCCTGACGTTCTTCGCTCGTGTAACCCCTCTTGCCCACGTTGGATTTGGGATTCGCCAGGTCGTCTGGCGTGTGCGCGACGTTCAAGTCGCCGCAGAAAATGACGGGCTTGGTTTCTTCGAGCTGTTTGACGTAATGCAAGAAGGCCGGATCCCACTGCGTGTGTCGAAGAGAGATCCGTTCGAGTTTGTCCTTCGCGTTAGGTGTGTAGACCGTCACGAGAAAGAAGTCGTCAAACTCAGCGGTGAGTACGCGACCTTCCGCGTTGGGATCGCCGTAGGCGTCGGGAACGACTCCGAACTGGTCAATTGATCCTTCGTGGAGGCCGGGCGTCACGCTGAGTGGCGCGATCTTCGAAAATATCGCGGTACCGGAGTAGCCCTTTTTTACGGCCGAGTTCCAGTGCTCTTCGAATCCCGGTAGTTCAACGTTCGACTGTGACTGCTGCGCTTTGGTCTCTTGGAGACAGATGACATCGGGACTTAGTTCCTCGACGAAGGGCATGAAGAGGCCCTTGTTAGAGACCGCTCGAATGCCGTTGACGTTCCAGGAAACTAGTCGCATCACTGAAATGTAGCAACTCAACTTTGACCAGGACATTGGTGTGGCGTCAGTTCTCTTAAGGAGAATTAAGAGAACGCCACTATGGTTCGACTACGCGTCGAAATGAGGAGAACACCGTGATTGGTGACAAAGAAGAACACTTTGAAGGTAAAGGCACGGAACTCAGTGCGCTACAGTCTCACGTCGAGGAGTACCTGAAAACCGATGGTTTCACCGTTCAAACATCGGCACCGAGCGACGAAGGCACCGTTATTCAAGCGAAGAAGGGTGGCTTTCTTCGTGAAATCGTGGCCGCGGACCGCGCTCTCACGGTGACGATCAAGGGCAGCCCGAACGACTTCACGGTGCGATTTGGCATCGGCAAGTGGATGGAGCACCTTGGTGTCGCCGCGATTGAGACGCTCCTGATCTCGGAACTCTTCTTTTTCGTCGACATCGCTGACTCTCTGTGGAACCTGGAGATCGAAAACAAGTTGATCGCCGACGTCAAGACGTTCGTTGGCTAGAACCCAGGCTTAGGAAAAGCCCGCGACGCCGTGGGGTAGATAACTCGACTCCAGCGCTTTCGTCTCCTCGTCGTCGAGGACGACCTCGAGCGCGGCGACGGCGTCGCTTAGATGATGGGTTTTCGTGGCGCCGACGATCGGACTCGTGACGGCGGGCTTGGAGAGCACCCACGCGAGCGCAATCTGAGCGGGCGCGACGCCACGCTTGGTGGCGATGTCGATCACGGTGTCGACGATCGGACGGTCCGCCTCGGTGTAGAGCGATCGTCCGAACTCGTCACTCTCGGAGCGGTTCGTCTGCTCGTTCCAGGGTCGGGTCAGTCGACCGCGCGCCAAAGGGCTCCAAGGAATAGAACCGATACCTTGATCGAGACAGAGTGGCAACATCTCGCGCTCTTCTTCGCGGTAGAGAAGGTTGTAGTAGTTCTGCATGCTCACGAAGCGAGTCCACCCGTGTTGGTCCGCGGTGTAGAGCGCTTGCGCAAACTGCCATGAGTACATCGACGACGCACCGATGTAACGAGCCTTGCCGGCCTTGACGACGTCGTGGAGGGCCTCGAGCGTCTCTTCGATGGGCGTGTGGTAGTCCCAGCGGTGTATTTGATAGAGGTCGACGTAGTCGGTGCCTAGTCGGGTGAGGCTGTTGTCAATCTCGTTCATGATGGCTTTTCGCGAGAGACCCTGACCGTTGGGACCCGGGCGCATGCGACCGTGCATTTTGGTGGCGATGACCAACTCCTCGCGCGGCACCATTGATAAGAGCGTCGCTCCGGTGATCTCTTCGCTGCTGCCGGCTGAGTACACGTTGGCCGTGTCGAAGAAATTGATACCCGCGTCGAGGGCTTGACGGAAGAACGGCTCGGCGGCGCTCTTGTCGAGCGACCAGGGCTGATTCCCTCGAGTGGGTTCGCCGTAACTCATGCAACCAAGACATATTCGTGACACTTGAAGGCCGGTAGTACCGAGAGAGGTGTAGTTCATGTAGAAATTTTAGTTGCTTCGCGACAGAACTCTCGATTGAGCACCTTCGCGGCGCCCCAGCTAGGCGATTCGCGTGGCCGCTACCACGCTGAGACTTTCGGTGAGCTGACGCGACGGGCCTCTTCTGTCCGCGAGATTTTCCCAGTGGTTGCTAGCTGTTTGACCAGGTAACGTGGCTGAAACATCCAGATGATATGAACGTAAAATCAATTCATCTTTCGTGGACGTTGATCCATCACTCGCATGGGACGAAGTGTTCTCCGCCCCGGGCGTGCCACGGCCCGTCTACCGAGAGATTGTCGATGTTCTCTCTGACCTAAAGACCGCGGATCTTCGATCACGTTTTGATCAGCTCGGTCGTACCTTTACAGAACGTGGGGTGACGTACGCCACGGGTGGTGAGGAACGCCCTTTTCCCCTGGACCTGATTCCTCGCATCATCGCGGCCGTGGAGTGGGGCGTGCTCTCGAGTGGCATTCGCCAGCGCGTGCGAGCGCTCGAAGCATTTCTCAGTGACGTCTACGGATCTGGGCAGTGCATTGACGATGGCGTCGTACCACGCCGACTCATTACCTCGAGTCCTCACTTTCGCCGCGAAGCGATGGGTATCGTCCCGCCCAACGTCCCGCGCATAGTGGTGTCGGGTATTGACATCATCCGTGACGAGACCGGTCGTTTGTGCGTGCTCGAGGACAACGTGCGAATACCTTCGGGCGTCTCTTACGTCATTGAGAATCGGCGAGCGATGACGCAAAGTTTTGGCACACTCTTCTCGCACTATCGCGTGCACCCGGTCGATGAGTACCCAGCCCGTTTACTACGCGCCCTTCGACTCTCGGCCCCCGAGGGAGTGCGTAATCCAACGGTGGTCGTACTCACGCCCGGTGTCCATAACGCGGCGTACTTCGAGCACGTTCTTCTGGCCCGTCTCATGGGCATTGAACTCGTCGAAGGTAGTGACCTCGTCGTGGTGGGTAATGACGTCCACATGCGCACAACTCAGGGCGAGCGACCCGTGCACGTTATCTATCGTCGCGTGGACGACGAGTGGCTCGATCCCTTGCACTTTCGACCCGACTCGGTCGTGGGCGTTGCGGGACTGGTCAATGCCGCTCGCGCGAAGACGGTCACCATTGCCAACGCCATTGGTAATGGCGTGGCGGACGACAAATTGGTGTACACCTACGTGCCCGACATCATCCGTTACTACCTCAACGAAGAACCGCTACTTCAAAATGTTGAGTCCTATCGCTTGGAGGAACCCGAAACGCTCCTTGAAGTGCTCGAACATCTCGAGCGTTACGTCGTCAAGCCCGTCGACGGTTCGGGAGGTAGGGGTATCGTCATCGGACCCCAGAGCGACGAACAGACGCTCGACGCCCTGCGGCTCACGCTGTTGGAGAACCCGCGCGGATGGGTGGCCCAGCGAACGGTCGCGCTTTCGACCGTGCCGACGTTCGTTGAAAACGAACTCTCGCCTCGTCACGTAGATCTGCGACCTTTCGCCGTCAATGACGGAAGGGAAGTGTGGGTGCTGCCGGGTGGCCTTACCCGCGTGGCGCTACCCGAAGGCGGACTCGTCGTTAACTCGAGTCAAGGTGGAGGGTCGAAGGACACGTGGGTGCTCGCCGAAGATGGCCCTCGCCCGACCCCGCCGGTCGCAGTAGTCACTACGCCGCGACCGACGCGCGTACTCAATCCACCGTCCGAAGGATCGATTCGTCAGTACGGTCCCGAGCCTCAATCGAATTCAGAACAATGACGAAGGGCATGCTTTCGAGGCTCGCGGAGTTGATCTACTGGACCGGGCGCTACGTCGAGCGAGCCGACGACACGTCGCGCATCGTCGATGCCTACATCCACCGAATCTCAGAAGACCCCTTCGGTGATCGGGCCGTTGCCTGTCAGTCACTCTTCGCAATTCTCGGAATGGAGGTCGACGAAGGCGCGGCGATGAGCGAGGAGACCGTGCTTAGCCACATCGTGTTTGATCGCGATAGCCCCAGCGCAATTACCGGCGCCGTTTTGGCGGCGCACGAGAACGCACGGCGCGCTCGAGAGGTCATCTCCTCTGAGATGTGGGTCTGTTTGAACGCGACGCGCAACGATCTCGCCGTCGAAGAGGACAAGGCCGAGCGCGTCGGTCCCGCGAGCTACTTACAGTTCATTCGAGAACGATCGGCTCTCTTCGCCGGTCTTACCGACGCGACAATTAGTCACGACGAGACGTGGTGGTACCTGGTGCTCGGTCGCAGTCTTGAACGCATAGACATGACCGCGCGACTTCTTGAAGGGCGACTGCTCGCAGCCGATTACTCACCCGACTGGCTCACGTTGCTGCGCGCCGCGGGAGCCATGGAGTCCTACCTCCGCACCTCGATTCGAGGTGCGGACCCCGAGGCGATCGCCAACTTCCTCTTACTCGATCGTTCGTTCCCTCGATCGGCGTATCACTCGCTGGCCGTCGCCGATAACTGTTTGGAGGAGCTCACCAAAGCTTCCACTCACCTCGACGTCGTCAGCCAAGCGCGCCGCACGATTCGCATGACCCAGACGCGCCTTGAGTACATGGACTCACGCACGCTTCTCGGCGATCTCGCCGAAGTGTTGCAGCTACTCGAAGACACGAGCGCCGCGGCGAACGACCAGATCACGTCGAACTACTTTCGCCAAGCCGTCGCCATCTCGTGGGAAACCGAGGAGGGCACGTGAGCACGTCGAGCGAGTCGATGAGGCTGCAAATACGCCACGTCACGGGTTTCAGTTACGACGGTATGGCGAACTCTTCGTATAACGAGGCGCGCATGACGCCGCTCGCACTGGGCCGACAAAACGTGATCGAGTCGTCGATGAGCACTCGTCCAAACGCCGTGCAGTCAACGTACCGCGACTACTTCGGCACCATCGTGACCACGTTCGATCTGCACGAGCGTCATAGTCGCCTCGAGGTCGTTGCCGAGGCGATTGTCGAAACGATGGCCGAGGCCAACAGCGCTGCTGCGCTCACTCTGCAGTCTCTGCAGACGCCCGAGACCAGTGATCTCTTTGTTGAGTATCTGGTGCCCACTGCTCGTACGTCGATGTGGCCTTCAGTACTAGAGGAACTGCGCGAACTGGTCACGAGCCAAGAACACGTACCGTCAGTCGTTGAGACCGTCATGTCGTGGGTTCGTGATCGCGTGGCCTACGTGAAAGGCTCCACGCTCGTCTCTTCGACGGCGCAAGAAGTCTGGGAGCAGCGCCAGGGGGTCTGCCAAGACCTCACGCACGTGACGATCGCCCTCCTTCGAAGCGTGGGTATTCCCGCGCGCTACGTCTCGGGTTACCTTCACTCCAACGAAGCGGCCGGTGTCGGTAAAAAGGTCGTTGGGGAGAGCCACGCGTGGGTCGAATACTTCTGCGGCGACTGGGTGGGTGTCGACCCCACCAACGGCGGAGCCATTGGATTACATCACGTCGTCGTCGCGAAGGGACGAGAGTACGGTGACGTGCCGCCTTTAAAGGGCATCTACCATGGCGATCCTTCGAGCGCGTTGGGCGTGGTCGTGGAGATCACGCGCGTTGGCTAGGTGCTTGGTGGGCCGATGACGAGCGAGTCTCTATAAAATGGCCGCAACGTCATAACGAAGTTTTAGGAGTTCCCACCGTGCCAACTCGCCCCACCATTGTTGTTTGCGAAGGCGACCAGACGGGCCAAGAGCTTCTCGACGAGTCCCTTCGCGCGCTGGATGCGTCGGTTCTGGGCTTCGAACTAGACCTCGTTCGCTACGACCTCTCGCTCGGTAATCGTCAGAAGACGAACAACGGCGTCGTCTCCGACGCCGCGAAGGCGATGAAGGAGACGGGACTGGGACTAAAGGCCGCCACCATCACGCCTACTGAGATCGGCAGTGTCGGTTCGCCCAACCGAATTCTGCGCGAAGGTATCAACGGCAAGGTGATCGTACGAACCGGTAGACGCATACCCGGGGTGACACCTCTCGTTGCGCTGAGTCACCCCATCGTCGTTGTCCGCATGGCGGTGGGCGATGCGTACGGTGCGCTCGAGGGGCGCGACGGTGAGCCGGGGTCAAACGAAGAGTGGGCGTGGCGCACCGAACGTATCGATCGCTCAGTCTGTCGATCAGTGGCGGAGTATTCGTTTCGCGCGGCGGCGTCGCTTGGCGGGCTCGTCTACGGCGGACCTAAGTGGACCGTGTCGGCAATCTATGAAGGCATGCTCAAAGAGGAGATGGACGCCGCGGCAGCACGCCACTCGAGTGTGATGTACCGACCAATGTTGATCGACGCCCTTTACGCCGGTCTCATGACCGAGGGCTGGGACTCGCCAGTGGTGATCCCGACGTTGAATCGCGATGGCGACTGTTTGAGTGACTTGGTGCTCGCGATGTTCGGTTCGATTGCCGGTGCTGAGTCGGTATTGTTGGCGCTCGACGAAAACCTCGATCCAACGGTGGCGATGGCCGAAGCGCCCCACGGAACGGCACCCTCGCTCGAAGGAAAGAATGTCGCTAATCCAATGGCGATGCTGCTGGCCTGCGCGGCCGTGCTCGAGCACGCGGGCTTCGACGATGCGAAGTGCGCCGAAGCGTCCTCGGCGCTTCGCGAAGCGACGTTGTCGGCCGCGTTGGAGGGTGTGCGCACCTTTGACCTTGGGGGAGAGTCCTCAACAAGTGGGGTCGTCGACGAAGTGATTCGCCGAATGCGCCTGCGCAAGGTGTAGTTGGCTCCTACTTACTGAGGCTGATCGACTTCAGTATTGAGTGGGTGAACGAGTTGGTGCGCGCGTAGACCTTTCGACGCGCGTATCGCTGGGCGTAGGCCCGTGGCCCTCTCGACGCGGCTTGCACGTTACCGAGGAGTCGGGCGTCTCGATAGAGCTCTGAACGAAGACTGCGATGTCGGGCCATGTCCGCTCCCTTGGTTGTAGACATTTCTAACAAATTCGTGTGTCGTTGGCGGTGGTGAGAGTATCTTGAGAACCTTCGCCACCAAGGAGATGACATGGACAACCGACAGATCGTGCTCGCAAAGCGCCCCGTGGGACAGGTTGACGAGACGACGACGACGTTGACTTCGTCACCGCAACCCCAGTGCGGGGACGGCGAAGCCCTCATAAAGGTAGCGATGTTGTCGATTGACCCCACCATCCGTACGTGGATGGACGACGTGCCCGGGTACCTTCCGCCCATCGACGTTGGCGCCGTCATTCGCGGCGGTGGTACGGGCCTCGTTATTGAGTCGCGCAGCGACCGCTACCGCGTTGGCGACGTTGTCTTTGGCATGACGAACTGGCAAGAGTGGGTATTAGCGACGGAAGAGAATCGATTTTCCGTTGTTCCCAAGGGTCTTGGCCTCGATCTCGCGACGATGATGAACGTCTTGGGCGCCACCGGAATCACGGCCTTCTTTGGGTTGAGGGACATCGGTGCGTTGAAAGAGGGCGACGTGGTCGTCGTATCGGGTGCCGCCGGTGCGACCGGATCGGTTGCCGGTCAGATCGCGAAGGGTCGTGGCGCGAGCAAGGTCATCGGCATTGCCGGTGGAGCTGAGAAGTGTGCCGAAGTCGTCGAGAGGTACGGCTTCGACGAGTGCCTGGACTACAAGGAGGAGAAGTTACGTCAACGTCTTCGCACCGCGGCCCCCAAGGGCGTGGATCTCTACTTCGACAACGTGGGCGGAGAGATCCTCGACGCGGTTCTCGCGAACATCGCGATGAACGCACGCGTCGTGCTCTGTGGCGCAATTTCGCAGTACAACGCCACGGGCCCTCGTCGCGGTATTGAAAACACGTCCATGTTGATTACGCGTCGAGGGCGCATGGAGGGCTTCATCGTGCTCGACTTCGCCAGTCGCTACGTCGAAGCCCAGACAGAACTCGCCGCCATGGTGCTCTCTGGTTCGCTCCAACACCAAGAGCATCTGGTGGCGGGACTGGAGAACGCGCCAGAAGCTCTCAATCTTCTCTTTAGTGGCGGCAACCATGGCAAAACCCTCGTTGTCGTCGACGAGAGCGTGCAGCTTGGCTGAGGTGTGGGCGGACATTGTGCCGCGCAAATTTTGGCAAAGTGCCACGGGTGCGCTCTTCGTCATCGCCCTCGTCGCGGGCTTCGCACAGTTTGGCGCCGTCGCGTCACTCGACGACGTTGCTCGACACTTTGGACATCACGCCAATAAGGAGTCGCTCCAGAGCGTCGTGGGCCTGTCGGGATCGGTTCTCGGCATCGGTCTCGCGGTGCTGCGCTTGGCGTCACTGGGCGCGTTGCCTCTCGCCTCACTCGCCGATCGATGGGGACGTACGACGATGCTTCGTCGAACGTTGCTGGTCGGGCTCGTGATCACCGCCAGTGCGTCGCTCAGCCCCTCGTACTGGATCTTCGTGCTGTGTTTCGCCCTGGCTCGGCCGCTGCTCTCAACGACGTCAACCCTCATCCAGGTCATCACCGTCGAACTTTCGAGTACGAATCGCCGCATCAACCGACTCGTTGTCATGTCGGCCGGCGCCGGAATCGGCGCGGGTTTCGCCGCGATCTTGCACGGCACCATTCGTGGTCCCGACTCCTTTCGTTGGCTCTTCGCCCTCGCTCTCTTACCCGTCTTTTTCCTCAGGCCGCTGCTGCGCCGAGTACCCGAACCGACCTTTCACAGTGACGACGTCACGATGGCCCGTCTTGGATCGGTGCCGCGAGGCACGCGCGAGCGCGTCTTTATCGTCGGCGTCATCGTCTTCGTGATTGGCGTCATCTCTGGCCCGGCCAGTGGTTTTACTTTTGTCTACGGCGAAGGAGTCTTAAAGATAAGACCCGACCTCGTCGCGAGCGTCGTCGCCCTCAGTGCTCTCACCGGTCTCGCGGGACTGCTGCTCAGCCGTTATCTCTCACAGCGGGTCGGACGTCGCTGGACGGTGGCGTTGGGCGCACTCGCGACGGCCGCCACCGCGTCGCTCGCTTACGGTGGTGGGAAAACGGACTTCGTGATTGGATACATGTTTGGTGTCGCGGCGGGAGGTCTGTTAGCGCCCGCGATCGCCGCCCTCAGCACCGAACTCTTCTCGCACTCTTTTCGCGCCACCGCGGCGGGTTGGATCGTCGTGGCGGGAGTGCTCGGCGCCATATCCGGACTGTTGTTCTTTGGTCTCATTGGTGACAGCGTGCACATAACGGGCGCGGGTTCGTTTCGTCTGCCGGCGCTGCTTACGTTCTTACCGCTCTTGCCTCTGATGTTGCTGCTCTGGCGACTGCCGGAGAGTTCGAAGATGGAGCTGACTTAGATAAGCTCGATGTCCGCGACGAGAGCCAAGTGATCGCTGCCTCCGTCACGGGTGAAGCTCTGGATGGACTGCCACGGACCGCGCCCGAGAATATGGTCAATCTGAGAGTGCGGGCGCGGTGCGGGCCACGTGCGCCCGTGGGCGAGTGAGTGCCAACCGGGCAGCAGTAGCCGCAACAGTGGTCGCCAGGAGTTGAAGTCCCCCCCAATGAGGATCGGCAGGGTGGGATCCAAAGTGCCGACGAACTCGCTCACCCTTCGGTACTGGCGATAGGAACCGTGACTGAGGTGCGCGCCGTGAATGGCGAGTACGTAAAAGGAGCGGTCGCCTTGGCGCAGTCGAGCTACGACGAGGGCTCGTTGGACTTTTTCTCGCGGCAGGCGACCGAGGGAGATAACGCGCACGTCCTCGACGTCGAGTCTCGTCAAAAGCCCGAGTCCCCACGTGCCGGTTTCGACGTGTTCGAGGCGGGCACGACTCTCGTGTTGGGATTTGGTGAGGGAGCGGTGTTCATGAAAGTAGAGGCCACGCTCGCCGATGAAGTGCGCGAAACGGGGTTGCCAGCCCGTGTCGCCAACGCCGGAGATGACGCGCTCGCCCTTCGCGAGCGCGGCGAAGGCGCCTCTTAGACCGAGCGACGTCGTGAGGTCGTCGTAGAAGTCGACACCCTCGTCACCACGCCAGAGTTCGGGAAGAATTAGCACGTCGGCGTCGAGCTCTTTGATCACGTCAAGGGCTCGCGTGGGTCGTCCCCAACCGTCGACCCCGGCGTGCAGATTAAAAGCAACAACACGCACCGTTCAACCTTACTGAGGAGTTCTGCGCGGTGTGGCAGTCTCTACAGGTGGATTCCGTCGACGTGACCTTCGGTCACCGCCTGTGGTGGGTGGACGCCTTCATTGGCGAGACCGAACGCGGGAATCCCGCGGTAGTGGTGTTACTGGAGCATCCCTTGCCCGACGAGGAACTCCAGCGAATCGCCTTTGAGGTCGGCGTGTCCGAGACCGCTTTCGTTCGAAGGGTCGGGGATCAGTGGTCGCTACGCTGGTTTACGCCAACTGTAGAGGTGGATCTCTGTGGTCACGCGACGCTCGCCACCTTGCACGTGTTGCTCAATGAACTTGGCGCTCCCGGGGGCGAGTTCTACTTTGCGACGCGCTCGGGCGTGCTCTCGGGGCGTCGACTGCGCGACGGGCTGCTCGGCGTTGACCTGCCGCGTTCGTACCTCGAACCCCTTGATCCCGCGGTCTTAAATGGCACGCTCGGCGTAGTCACCGAGATCTTTCAAGCCGGACCCTCGAGCGTGCTGGCCGTCGTCGAGGACTACGACGCGCTCTGCGGGCTCAGTGTTGATCCTATGGATCTCTTGCTCGTGCCGAGTTCCGTCGTTATTGCGGTCTGTCATGGTGGACCCGAGGTCGACGTTTCCATTCGCGTGTTCGCCCCGCGGCTCGGCCTTGCGGAGGATCCGGTCACCGGCAGCGCGCTGTGCGCGGTGTCGCCGTGGTGGGTTGAAAAAGTGGGATCGCCAACGGTCGCCGTTCGCCAAGCCAGCGCCCGGGGCGGACTGATGTACGCGCGGCTCTTTGAGCGCAACGTCGAAGTGGCGGGCTTGGCGCGGACCTTCTTCAGCGGTGAGATTCGTTTATGAGCGACGACGTGCTCGGCCCGGGACCGCGCACCCGCGTTCGACGCCTGGCCGTGAAGGCGAGCTACGACGAAAGGGTGATCTTCGCGATCTTGGACGAAGCGAAGATCTGTCACGTGGCGGCGGTCGTGCACGGTAAGCCGGTCGCGTTACCGACCCTGCACGCGCGAGAGGGAAGAACCCTCTATCTTCACGGCAGCCCCTCCAACGCGGTTTTGAAGGCGGTCGCGCGAGCGGGAGAGGCCTATGTCACGGTGACGCTCTTTGACGGACTTCGTCTCGCTCGTAGTGGCTTCGAGTCATCGATTGCGTACCGCTCGGTAGTGGTGGTCGGGAGTGCGCGGGAAGTTGACGAAGCGAGTGAAAAGGCCAAAGTGCTCGATCTGGTCGTCGATCGAGTGTTGCCAGGGCGAGCGAGCGAAGTTCGCCCCATCACGGACTCGGAGCTTCGACGCACGATGGTCGTTGCCGTAAGCATTGACGAAGCGTCGGCCAAACTTTCGAGCGGTCCAACCGAAGACGATGAAGAAGACACGAATCTTCCAATTTGGGCCGGCTCCGTGCCCGCGCGAATCGTCTACGGCGCGCCAATACCGGACTCCAACGGGGCCATGGCCTCGGGTGACGTGGCGACACCATTGTCGGTGCAGACCCTCTTGGGCCGTCAATGAACCTCGAAGATCTGCGACGCCAAATCCAGCTCATCACGCCCGTTGATGAACGTGAAACCACTTCGATTGCAATGACGTTCGATCGCCTCAACTGGCCCAGCAGCGTCTTTTCCGAAAGTGAGAACGATCACCACGTGACCTCGTCGGCCTTCATCGTCTCTTCGCGCGGTGTGATCTTGCATCGACATCGCCGTCTCGGGATTTGGGTTCAACCAGGGGGCCACGTCGACGAAGGAGAGACCCCTGAAGAGGCGTGTGTCCGAGAGTCGAAGGAGGAAACGGGACTCGACGCTCATCATCTGAGTCCCGTCAATCTCTTTCACGTCGACGTGCATCCCGGTCCGAAGGGCCACACCCACTATGACCTTCGCTACGTGCTGGTGTCGTTACCCGTAGATCCTGAGCCCCCCGAAGGCGAGAGTCCCGACGTGTTCTGGTTTGACTTCGACCTCGCGGCCGAGCGAGCTGAGCCCGGCCTAGCGGGGGCGATGCGCAAACTCGCCGAGTCGGTTCGTAGTTTCGGCGTGACAGACTAATTAGGTGAGTGACACCGACGATCTTCGCGCGTTAACCGAGGCCGATCGTTGGATCGATCGAGTCGGCGCTCAACGCACCCATTTGCCAGAGATCGCTGAGCTGGCCGCTCTCGAAGCAGAACTTCGCGGCCTTCTCAAGAGTCTCCACGACGCTGAGGGGGCGGCCGCGCCCGTGAAGGTCGCCTTCGAGAAAGTGGCCCAAGAGTCAGCGCGATTAAAGGCTCGCGCGAGCGACCTCGACGCGAAACTTGCTACTTCGACGGCGAACGCTCGAGAGCTCGCCGCGATTCAGACCGAACTCACGCACGTACGCGAACTTCTCGGCGCGAGTGAAGAACGAGAGCTCGAACAGTTGCTCGACCTTGAACCTCGAGAAGACGCGATTGCTTCGATCAAACAGCGGGCACAGCCCGGCGTGGCTCGCCGCGGTGAACTTTTGAGCGTCATTGACGAACTGCAGGCGTCACTCGACGAAGAGTTGGTCGCCCTACGTGCCTCGCGCGAACAACGTGCGAGTGAACTCTCGCCAGCGCTGTTAAAGCGCTACGACGCGGCGTTGGCGCGAGTGGGAACCTCGGGCGCCTCGAACGTCATTGAAGGACGATGTGACGGCTGTCGACTCGCCCTCTCGCCTCTCGACTTCGATCGTTGGAAGTCGCACGCACCCGACACTTTTATGGACTGTCCCGAGTGCGGTCGCCTCTTGTTGCCGTGATCATCTTCATCCGCCACGGTCAAACGACCACCAACGCACAGAGTCTTCTCGTTGGGCGAAGCGATCCGTCATTAACCGAACTGGGTGAACGCCAAGCGCGAGCGCTAGCGCCCTACCTCAAGGGCGTCCACGAGGTGTGGGTCTCGCCGTTGGCGCGCGCACTCTCCACGGCGGCGTTAGCGCTGCCCCACCTCACGCCCGTGATTCGTGAGCCGTTCATCGAAGTGGACTACGGCGAGCTCGACGGTCAGCCGCTTAGTGCTCTCACGGCCGAGCAGTGGCGAGCGCATGAACACGACCACGACGTCGCCTTTGGTGGGGGAGAGTCGCTCGCCTCTGTTGATCGACGCGTGCACGCAGAGCTCGACGCGCTTCTTGCCGACCAATCGAGTCTCTTGCACTCGACACACGAACACTTGGCGATCGTCTCTCACGTCTCGCCAATTAAGTCGGCGACTATCTGGGCGCTCGGCGTTTCCGGTTCGGTCACGTGGCGCATGCGGTTGAACAACGGATCGTTGACGACCGTCGCCACCCGCTCGGGCGTGCCATCACTGGTGAACTTTAATGTCGTACCCGTGCTGAACTAATTAGCGCAAAGCCACACCGATCGCCCAGAAGTTGAGCCCTGCGCCGATCAACGTGCCGGCGTGAAATAGTTCGTGGTAGCCAAAGACGCGTGGCGATAGTTTTGGCCGCTTCAGGGCGTAGGCCAGCGCGCCCAAGGTGTAGGCGAGACCACCGGCGACGACCAAAGAAAAACACCACGGTCCGCCGCCTCGATAGATCTGGGGCATCACCGCGACGGCCGCCCAACCCACGACGAGGTAGGGCAATGTGTTGATCCACTTGGGCGTGTCGAGGGCGAGTTGGCGAATGGCGACGCCAATCACGGCGCCCCCGACCACGATGAGCAGCAAGACCAGTCGGATCGTGCCGTGCATGGTGAGGCCCGCGATGGCCAGGTAGCTACCGGTAATGGCGAGGAAGATCGCGGAGTGATCGGCGCGTTTGAGTGCTCGGCGGTGGCGCGGCGTCCAGCGAATCCGGTGAAAGAGGGCGCTCGTGACGAGCATCGACTCAACGCCGACGAGAAAGCACAGCACCCAGCCAACTTGGGCCCAGGTCTGTGCACGAATGAGAAGGATCGGCGAGCAGGCTAGGAGGAGGAGCGCGCCGACGACGTGGAGCCAACCGCGCAGTAGTGGTCGCTCGGGCGAACCCGGCGCCTCACTTGTCGAAGGAAGCGACACGTCCCAACCCTACGGTCAGTGCAACTGGTCTCAGAGACAACGGAGCCCGTCTGCTCTGAAACAGAACAGACGGGCGCTCGATGTTTGGCCCCCCCAGCCAATAGCCAAGAAATTAGTTCCTCCGATGCCGGTACTGTATTCGCGAAGCCCCGTAATCAAGGTGTTGTGAGCAAGTTCACATGGAGGAGTTGGCATGAAGCGTCGCGCGTTAGGTCAAGGTCTCGAAGTTTCCGCCGAAGGACTCGGTTGTATGGGAATGAGTGAGTTCTACGGCGCGGGTGAGGACAGCGAATCCATCGCCACCATTCACGAAGCCCTCGACAGCGGAGTCGATTTCCTTGACACGGCCGACATGTACGGTCCCTTTACCAACGAGCGCCTCGTCGCTCAGGCCATCAAGGGCCGTCGCGACGAGGTCGTCCTCGCCACGAAATTTGGAAACCAGCGCGGCGAGGACGGGTCGTTCCTGCGTATCAACGGCACGCCCGAGTACGTGCTCGCGGCCTGTGACGCGTCTCTCGAGCGACTCGGCGTTGAGGTCATCGACCTCTACTACCAGCACCGCGTCGATCGAACGGTTCCCGTCGAAGAGACCTGGGGCGCCATGAAGTCACTCGTTGAGGCTGGCAAAGTTCGCTACCTCGGAATCTCTGAAGCGTCCTCCGAGACCATCGAAAGGGCCCACGCGGTGCACCCCGTCGCGGCACTGCAGAGCGAGTATTCGCTGTGGTCGCGTGACCCCGAGGACGGCGTGCTCGCGACCTGTCGACGCCTCGGCATTGGCTTCGTGGCCTACAGTCCGCTCGGCCGTGGTTTTCTCACGAGCGACGCCGCGGCCACTCACGACCAGAAGGGGGACTTTCGAGGGCATCACCCACGGTTCTCCGGTGATGCCCTCGAGAACAACCTGGCGCTCGTGAGGAACTTAGATCTCATCGCCACCGCTAAGAAGGTCACCGTGGCGCAGTTGGCGCTCGCGTGGGTCCTTTCACGTGGCGACGACGTCGTGCCGATTCCTGGCACCAAGCGGCGTAAGTGGCTTCGCGACAATATCGCCGCGAGCGAGATCGTTTTGAGTGACGTCGACGTCGCGGCGCTGGAAGCGGCCGTTCCTCGCGAAGCGGTAGCGGGCGAGCGGTATCAACCAGCTGGGATGCTGAATATCAACGGCTAAGGGCGAAGAGTGCTCCGTCTCGCAGTTCGAGTACGACGTCGCTCCAGGCGATGACGTCCGCGTCGTGGGTCGCGATGACGACGGTGGCGCCGGTGGAAGCGAGCAGCGCCAGCACGCTGGTCGTTTCGTCGCGCCCGAGGCCCGCCGTTGGTTCGTCGAGCAGGTAGATCTCAGGACTCGTGACGAGTCCCCGCACTATTGCCACGCGCACCCGCTCTCCTCGAGAGAGTTCTTCAAAACGTGTGGTCGAGTCGCTCGCGAGACCGAGCGACGCCAAGTCGCGGTGAGGGTCTCTCGTGCCCGTGCGGCCGAGCGTTAAGACGTCTCGAGCGAAGCCGCGCGTGAGACCCGGTTCGCTGGTGAGGTAGCTCACTCGTTGGCGCAAAACAGTGTCGTCGATGTCAGAGAGATCGTTTCCGCCAACGGTGACGGTTCCGCTCTCGATCGGGTCCAGAGCGGCCAAGACGCGCAACAGCGTGGACTTTCCGACGCCGGACTCGCCCGTAATCGCGACGTGCGCTCCCGGGGTAATCGTCACCGACGCGTTGTCCACCAGCGCTCGCCCGTCTTCGTAGAGCGTGACGCCATGAAGACACATCGTTGCGTCGAGGGGCCACGCCAACGTACCCTTTGGCCCGTCGTGTTCGAGCGCCTCGAGACGCTCTCCGCCTCCGCTCACCTCCACCGCGGCGACGAACGAGGAACGGATAGAACTCAGTCCCTCGTAGGTGGAGAGTCCGATGACGGCCGCGACGACGAGCCACACCGGGGAGGTGGTGGGACGCAACGCGAGGGCCGCGACGGCCGCCAGGCTAGGAAGAACGACAAAGGCGTCGGCGAGGCGCCGCTGCGAACGCAGCGCTCGTTCGGCTTGCTCTAGGGCGTTGGCCGCGCTGGTCGATCGCTCGGCGGCGAAGGCTTCGCGATGTAGTAGTAGGAGCTCGGGCGTCACCGCACTGAGTTCGACGAGTTGCGCGCGGTAGTAGCCGCGCGCAACTCGAAGTGCGCGGTCGCGCGCGAACGCTCTCTTGGAACTGAAAATGAGGCCGGCCACGCCAACCAGTTGGAGGGCGAGAAGGGTCAGAGCGTATCCCCACCAGTGGCCGTGAGGAGGGAGAAGGGCGATGACGACATCGCCGAGCACCATGACCGCCAGCGTGTCGACGAAGGGAATGATGAAGCGAAGCCAGAGATCTTGAAGATCGTCTGTGTCGTTGAGCGCGCGTTCGAGGAGATCCCCGGCACCGTAGAGGCGCCACACAGAGAAATCGAGTTGACCGACGGTGCGAACGAGCCATTGGCGCCAGTGCGTGACCGCCGCGTAGCCGAGACGGTGCGCGGAGAGACGCTCCATGAAACGAAGGGGCGAGCGCAGAAAGGCAAAGAGCTCGATGACGACGAGAACGACGGCGACCGCTCGAAGCCCCGGTCGCGTCGCGCTCTCGACCAAGAGTGCGACGGCGCCCACGAGGAGCGCCACGTTCGTGGTCGAGGCGACAAAGCCTGCGACGAGGGCTCGCCAGAGGGCTCCGCGCGGTGGTTGCGCCCGGCGGATCCAACGAACGAGTCGAGGCGTATCGTCGTTCTTCATCGAAGTTCGATTCGACGCGTGGCGTCGGTTATGAGCGCCGTGTCGACCGTCGCTTCGATGATGGCCAGTTGGGGCAGCGCCGCGAGGGTTCGTCGCACGTGCTCTCGTGCCTCGTGGTCGAGCACGCCCGCAATGTCGTCCAGGAGTAGCAGTGCCGGCGAACAGAGCAGAACTCGTGCGAGCACGACGCGCACTCTTTCGCCGGAACTCATGCCTCGGCCATCACTGAGGAGTTCCAGGTCAAGATCGCTGAATCGCTCACCGTCGAGACCGAGCGAGGCGAGGGCGTCGGAAAGCACAGCGTCGTCGCCGTTCGATCCGAGCGTCAAGTTCTCGCGCAACGATCCCGAGAGCAGTGAACTTTCGGCGCTCACGTAACCCACGACGGCGCCCGTTCGCTCAACTGACCCCTCTCGCGATGGCCGCCAGCCAAGCAGGGTGTGGAGCAAGGTGGACTTACCCACGCCGGAGGGTCCCGTGACGACGATCCGGTCACCGGGACCTAGGTCGAGCACGATGGCGGCCGGGTTGGCTTCGGTGACGAGCTCGCGGAGCGTGAGAAGTACGCCACTCGCTGGCGCCGAACTGCGCGAGGTCAAGGTGTCTAAGAGGACGAGAGCGATCTGGGCGTCGTCACGGCGATGGAACTCAACGCCGAAGCGGCGCACTTGGATGAACAATTCGCTCGTTACGAGCACCGCGATGAGCGCGCGAAGAAGACTGAGGTGCCCGGCGAGGAGCGAAAAGCCCACCACCATGGCAACGAGGCCGATGCTGACACCGCTGAGAAACTCCGTCACCAATGAGGACTCCAGAGCAACGCGCACGGCTCGCAACGCGATGGTGTGTTCGCTCTCAGAGATGGCCCCAATTTCGCTGGCGCCGTAGGAGACGGCGCCTAGCGCGCGCAGTTCGGGCGCGTGTTGGAGTACCTCGAGTTGGCGCGTCTCTAAGAACGCGCGACGCTCTTGGTACGCGTTAGCCATCTGCGAGCTGCGTTTCCCGGCGCGTCGATAGAGCGGCGCGGCGAGGCCTACGAGCGCCACCGTGATGACGAAGGGCAGCCAGCCGGCGGCCCAGAAAATAATCACTAGACCGATCAGTGAACTCAGCGCACTCGCGCGCAGGCGTTCGAGAGACGGCGCGCTGGACGCGTGGTCGATGGCGAGAGAGAGATCGCTGCGCCCACGTTCGCCCTCGCGTCGGGGCAAAGCCATGTACCGGACCGCGGAACGACGCCACGCCGTTCGAAGACGCGACGTCACGCTCTCGTCCCACTCGTGAAGCGCTGCGCCAACTCCCCAGCGCACGCTCAAGAGAATGACAAGCAACCAAATGCCGCGAAGAATCTCGTGGTGGGCCAGGTCGGTAATCGCTAGAGCGCTGAGGGCGGCGAGGGCGAGGGCGGCGAGGCTCGAGCCAACGCCCAGAACGCGCGCGCCTAGGCGGTACGCAGCACTCGAAGGCGGTAACAACGATGGGGAAGCCACCGTTCAATGCTAATGAACTGCTCGGTCTCTACAAAAGGTCGTCACGGTGGGGGAGCGAACGCGCGGGGCCATTCAACCAATCGCGAAGTGCCTTGGTCGCTCGACAGTCGTCCTCGTTGTACTCGAGGATGCGTTGACGAGAGACGAGCGCGTCGGGTCCCTCGTCGCGAGTCGCCTCTTCGTACCAAAGAATGGAGGCTTCGCCGCTCGGGTTCGGGTCGCGCCAGTGGAAACCGGCCGCCACGGCGAGCTGCTTGAGACCGAGGGGACCCTCGGTCTGGATCTGACGTTTGGCCTGTTCGTGCAGGTCGTGCCACCGAGGAGGATCGGTGTTTCTAAAGTCGTTCAAGTCGCTCAGCGTTGGTCCATCCTCGACGGGCTGGTTGACCGCTCGGTTCATGGCGCCGTCTTCGGCCTGGGCCCAGAAGCAGTACGCAGCAAAAGTGCGTTGCTGTTCGTCACAGTTCGCCTCGAGCTCGCGCAACCACGACCAAAAGCGAGCGAAGTTCAAGGCCTCGGCCTCGCGAGAGAGGTCGCCCCACTCAACGAAAGAGTGATAGCCCGCCGGCACGTTCTCGGTCGCTCGATTGATCGTGACGTAGGCACCCCAGAGATACGTCACGTCTTCGTAACTCTCCATGTCGACGTCAACCTCGACGTCGGCCGTGGGACAACCCATACGATCGGAATCGATTGTTCGAAGCGACGATCCACGTTCGTGAGCTCGCGCGCGGTAGATGAGGTCATCCAGTTTGTCGATCGTGCGCCCGAGATGCTCCTCACGGCTGTGGTGCTCGAGAGGATTTAGGAGAGACCGACGCGCTCGGCGTGCGCGTGCGGGATCCATCCGGGCCATGTCGGCGCGGGTCTGCACGCCGTGTTCGCGAAGCAAGAGTTGTTGATCGAAGGACGTAAATCGAACTAGGGAGACGTCGTCACGTTGCTCGAGTTCTGCTTCGCAGTGCTCGTGGTAGGGACACTCGGGGCAGTCGCGATGCCAGTAGGGGGCGGTTGGAAAGGGGCCACCGGACGCCTGCCACGCGTCGTGGGCGATGAGCACCTCGAGACGCGGGCCGTAGAGATTGTCGTACGTGGCGAGGTTGAAGCGAGGGTAGTTGCCCCCGGCGAGTTCGACCCACCACAGTTTGCTTTGTCGATCGATGACGCCAGCGCGCGCGTTCGGATCCGCGTGACCCGTCGACTGGAGAATTCGTGTTGCTTGGGCGAGAGAGAGACCGCTGCGTGTCATGGGCAACGCGGCGCGGGTACCGACGCCGTCGTGAAAGGCCGCTTCGCTGGGGCGAATACTCTCCAGCGATCCCTCGAGGGTGCGCCGAGTGCTGGCGGCTTCCACCACTTCGTGGTTCTTTATGAGGAGTGGCGCGTAGGTGTAGTGATCCTCCACTCGACCCACGCGCACGAGCGCGTGCATCGACGTGGATCGTCGCCCCACGAGGTCACTCGCGAGACGCGGAAGCAGTATCAACTCACACCCGCTCGACATCAAAGCGGCCGTTTCATCTTGACTCATTGGCGTGACCGCCTCCGGGTGAAGGTGACGTAGCCGTTCGAGAACTTCTTGACGATGGTCGCGCGCACTTCGACGTCGCCGATCCATCTCTGCGCTTATGGGTGGCGCGACGAAGGTAAAAGGTTCGCCCCGACTGAGAGCGACGCGATGAACGCAGGCGAGTACCTCATCACCTCGAAGATGCTCCGCCACAGGTGAAGCCTACGAGGCCGTTGGCTTCTCATTACGCCAGCTACTCCATAGTGCGGCGTACTCCCCATTGAGCGCGACGAGCTCATCGTGCGTACCGAGTTCGGCGACAAGGCCGTCGACGACCACGCACACGCGGTCAGCGTCATGAGCGGTATGGAGTCGGTGCGCGATGGCGATGACGGTGCGACCATCCAAGACCGTGCTCAGTGATCGTTCGAGGTGACGTGCGGCCCGGGGATCGAGCATCGCGGTGGCTTCGTCGAGGACCAGTGTGTGAGGGTTGCTTAAGACCAATCGCGCGAGGGCCAACTGCTGGGCCTGGGCGGGCGTGATGGGATAACCCGTGGTGCCAAGTTCGGTATTGAGTCCCTCGGGGAGGTGACGTACCCAATCCAGGGCGTCGATTGCCCCGAGCGCGTCTTCGATCTGCGCGTCGGTAGCGTCGGGTTGGGCCAGTGCCAGGTTGTCGCGCACCGACCCGATAAATATGTGGTGCTCTTGGGTGACGAGCGCGACGTGACCGCGCAGGCTGGCGAGCGGCATCTGGGAAAGTTCGATTTCGCCCACACGAACCGAACCGCTTCGTGGTGCGTCAATGCCCGCGAGTAGTCGCCCAATCGTTGACTTACCCGCTCCCGAGGGTCCGACGATGGCAAGTCGCTCGCCGGGCTTGACCGTCAAGGTCACGCCATTGAGGACGTCGTGACCTTCGCGGTAGGCGTAGTGGACGTTCTCCATCGTGATGGTCTCGTTAGAGGGTTCAGGTCCCTTGGTCGGTCGATCGTCCTTGACGACCGACACACCCACCAATCGCGCGAGCGACGTCTGGCCGATCTGGAGTTCGTCGAGCCAAGAGACGATGCGGTCGAGGGGATCGTTGATCTGGACGACGTACAGCGTCACCGTGGTGGCGGCGCCTATGGTCACGTGTCCGTTGATCGCGAGCCACCCACTCCACGCCAGCGTCGCCGCCACTGCGAGCGCGAAGGCGCCTTCTACGGTCGGGAACCAAATCATTCGCAGTAACAGGGTGTACATCTCTGAGTAGAAGGACTCGCGAACGTTGTCCTCGATGCGCGACGCTTGGCGAGCACCCAGTTGGTGGGCGTCAATCGTCCGCGCCCCTTCAGCGGTTTCGGCTACTGATCCCGACATCGTGGCGTAACTAATGCGTTCACGGCGATAGCCGGGCGTCGCGTAGCGCAAGTAGGAGCGGGTGGAGAAGAAGAGAAACGGGAGCGAAATCAAACTCGCCACCGATGCCAAGGGACTCACGAGCAGCATCGCCCCCATTGTCAGTATCGATTGCAAAATGGCGACGAGCCATTCGGGTAGCGCGAAACGCACCGTTCGAGAGAGCGACTCCATATCGTTCGTCGTACGACTAAGTAGGTCACCCGTACCAGCTCGCTCAACTTCTACTAAGGGCAGCGCCAGCACACTCTGGAGAAACTCTTCACGGAGTTGAGCGAAGACCAGTTCGCCTAGGACGTAGCTGCGTCGGCGAGCGAAGAACGTCAGGACGGCGTAGGCCAGTGAGGAGACGACCAGTATCGCGACGTAGACCGTGATCTTGGACGACGTGAGTTGCTTGTCGGACGCGAAGTTGGTGATCTCTCCAATGACCCACGCCGGGATGAGTGCCATGACGGACGCCAAGGCGTAAATCGAGAGCATGCGCGCGAGCGGACGGCGGTGTTGGCGGATGAGTACGCGCGCGTAGGCCCGAACGACCCGAGAGTTTGCAACAGGTAACTGCATTAGGCGTCCTCTCGCAGGACTGTCTGGCGATAGCGAGACGACCGCTCGACGAGTTGCGCGTGGGTGCCGCTTTCCACGGCCTGGCCGTTTTGGACGAGGAAGACGACGTCCATTTTTTCGAGCAACAGCGGGCTGGTCGTGGCGACGAGCGTCGTCCGGTCGCCTCGTACTTCTCGAAGTCGAGCCGCGATGCGACCCTCGGTATGGGTGTCGACGGCCGAGGTAGGTTCCACCATGATTAAGACGTCGGCGTTGGAGAGGATGGCCCGCGCGAGACTAAGTCGCTGGCGCTGTCCTCCCGAGAACCCCCGACCGCGCTCTTCAACGGTCGTCGAGAGTCCGTCTTCGAGGGCGTCGAGCACGTCGAGTGAACTCGTGGCTTGGAGAACCCGAAGGATGGCTTCGTCGTCAGCAATGCCGTGGGGCATCAGTTCGTAGCGCAGTTCGCCCGAGAAGAGACGTGGTTCTATCTCGCTAACGATGACGTGGGCGCGAAGGTCGTCGAGGGAGAATGAACCAATGGCGACGCCGTTTATGAGCACGTCGTCGGTGTCGGCGACGAAGCGGCCCAGACGATCAGCGATCAACGTCGCTTCGTCGGGCGTGTCGGTGACGAACGCGGCCAGCTGACCACGTTCAACGAAGACGCCGCTTCGTCGGTCTTCGAGGCGAACGAGACGTAGGGGCCACGCCACGGGATTCTCTGGTTCGCTGACGATGGGCTGCACTCTCAAGATGCGAAGGACCTTCCCGGCACCGACGTAGGCCCGGGTCGATTGAATGATGTACTCAATGGCCGTACGCAACGGCGTGGTGAGAAAGGAGGAGTAACCAAAGAAGGCCACGAGTTGTCCCGGTTGCAGTGTTCCGTTCATCACGTCGCGCGCGCCGAGGAAGGTCACGAGTCCGGTGAGTACGGCCGGTAAGAGCACCTGTCCCGACTCGAGGCCCGCCTGGGGCGTGGCGATCTTCGTTCCGGCGATGCGCACTAGTTGGCTCTGCGCGCGATAGTTATTAAGAAAGACCTCTTCGCCGCCCACCCCTCGGAGAATGCGTAGTCCCGCGACGGTGTCAGAACCCAACGCGGCGAGACGCCCCGCGGCCTCGCGCTGGGCGGCCTGGGTACGGTGCAGGGGCTTCATGAGCGGCACGGTGAGCGAGCCGAGAATGGGAACCCCGAGGAGCACTATGAGACCCAGTTGTATCGAGGTCGCGAGCAGTATGAAGGACACCACGATCCACGCGACGATCGCGCCCATGAAACGGGCGAAACTGTCGTAGGAACCGCCTATTCGCATCGCGTCGGCCGCAACGGTATTGACGACGTCGCCCGCCGGTATCTCGTCGGTCAGCGCGGGGCCGGTTTTGGCGACGTGACGGCCGATGATTTGAATGGTTCGATACGTTGCGTTCATCCAGTTCGTCACCGCGAGTTGGTGGCGCAGTGCGCCACAGACCGCCTGGATGATCCCGAGGACGATAACCACCGCGACCCACTTAAAGAGTGATCCCGAGTCGTGGTTCTCGACGCCGTGGTCAATGGCGGCGCCCACGGCCGCCCACACGAGCGCCTGTGAGACCATCCAGCCAATGCCAAAGAGGGCGTTGAGCGTGAGGAGCCAACGCTGGTGACGCGCTAACCACACCAGATAGCGAAGAGGTGAACGCGTCTCGGGGGTGCCCGGATCCCCGACGGGGAGTTCGTGGTAAGGCAGATGCAGCACGGTTCAATCTTTCGAGTAGTTGGTTGAATGAGTCGATGAAGGATGGTGAGTCGACCTGTAAGCGGGGTTCTGTCCACCTTCCCAAAGGAAGGATGGGCGGCCATCCATCTCAGCGATCTACCTCGGGAGTGCCTCTGTTACAAGGCGCGCGGGCTGCCTCCCATGTTTGATCTTGCTCCGGGTGGGGTTTACCTAGCCACCTCGATTACCCAAGATGCTGGTGCGCTCTTACCGCACCGTTTCACCCTTACCTGTTCTTAGTTACCCAAGCCATCGGCGGTCTTTTCTCTGTGGCACTGTCCTGCACGTCACCGCGACTCACGTTTCGTGAGCACCCTGCCCTTTGGAGCCCCGACTTTCCTCACTACTTGTTACCAAGTAGCGCGGCCACCCAGTCGACTCACCATCCACCTGTAGTCTTTCACAACTTTTCGAATCTGACAAGCCACGAAGTGACGTCACGTTCGGACGGTAGCCTCGGCACGTGGTCAGCGACACTTTGGAGGAGCCGGTCTTAGAGGTCGGTGAGTTTTATCAACTTCTCACGGCACACCTCGAGTCCGAATTTGGCCGGCGTCGTCCCCACTGGGTCCGTGGTGAGATCGCCAAGGTTTACGAAAAGGGCCACGTTTACGTTGACCTGGTCGACGCTGGATCGGCCTCATCGGATACCAAACGCCCCGTCTTGAACGCGCACTGCTGGGCGACGCCGTGGGCGCCGCTCAAACGAAAACTGGCCGCCGAGGGCGTGACCCTCAAACCCGGCATGGTGGTGAGTTTCTTCGGCTACGTCGACGTCTACGCGCCTCAAGGCAAGATTGGCTTCTCGATCACCGAGATCGACGTTGAGGGTCTCTTGGGCGACGTCGCGCGTCGCCGTCAAGAACTCATTCTCCGACTCACCAGTGAGGGTCTCCTCGACCGCAATAAGGCCAAGACCGTGGTACCGGTGCCGCTGCGCGTAGGACTCGTCGCGAGTCCCGGGACCGAGGGGTACTCGGACTTCACGGGACAGTTGTTGAACTCGAGATTTAGCTTCGACGTAGTGCTCATCAAGACACTCGTTCAAGGGGAGCAGGCGCCCGCGCAGATCGTCGGCGCGCTCGAAACCCTCGACGAGCACGGCGTCGACGTCATCTGTGTGGTGCGCGGCGGGGGATCGAAGGGCGACCTGGCCTGTTTTGATGACGAGCGCGTCGCGCGGGCCATCGCGAACTCTTCAACGCCGGTCTTTACCGGCATTGGCCATACGGGCGACGAGTCGGTGGCCGATCTCGTCGCGCACACCAGGGCCATCACGCCCACGAAGTTGGGTGAGGAGTTAGTGGCCTTAGTCGAGAACTGGTGCGAGGCGAACGTGCGCTACCCCTCGCAGCGACTCCTTGAGCTATCGACGGACGTGCTCGACGAGGCCGCGAACTATCTGGACGAACGTCGTCGCACGATGATCTTCGCGGTGCGTGACCGCTTGCGCGCTGAAGAGCGACACCTCGCCAGCACGCGCGAACGTCTCGTCATTCAAGGTCGTCACCTCGTGGCGTCGGCCGCGCAAATGCTCGCGAGCAACCGTCAACTCTTGAGTGCCTACGATCCGGTCCGTCGACTCGCCCAGGGTTGGTCGGTCGTGACCGACGCGAAGGGCGCCGTCGTGAAGGCGCTACGCGACGTCACGAATGGTGAGGAGATTCACGTCCTCGTGAGCGACGGTACGTTTGGAGCGCAAGTAATGGAGAAGAAGGAGACAAGGTCATGAGTGACGTCAATGAATGGAACGACGCGGCCAGTGAACTGAACGCCATCGTGGCCTCATTCGACGAGGGCGAAGTCTCCGTTGACGACCTCTTCGCAAAGTTGGAGAGGGCGACGACCATCATTGAGGCTCTCGAGGCGCGACTGGCCACAACCAAGGCCAAGGTCGAGGAGTTGACCCCTCGCATCACCAAGGTCGCCGAGAGCGAATGAGCGAACGCTTCTACTTTCGTCAGCTTCTCGCGGGGCACGACTTTGCCCAAGACGACGACGTCGCGCGCTCGATGCGCAACTTTGTCTACGCCGTCGGGGACAGAGAGACGGGCGACGCCGTGCTGGTCGATCCGGCCTATCGTCCGGAAGAGTTGGTGGCAATAGTCAAGGCCGACGGTATGCGCGTCACTGGAGCCGTCGCGACGCACTTTCATCCCGACCACGTCGGCGGAACGCTCATGGCCAACCAACACATCGCGGGTATTGCCGAGTTGCAAACGGACGCAAGAGTTCCCGTGCACGTCCAAGCCGAGGAAGTCGAGTGGGTCAAAGCGCGCACCGGCGTTGGCGACGACGTGTTGCTTGTTCATCGAAACGGTGACGTTCTAAAGGTTGGTGCCACCGAGATCACGATGTTGCACACGCCGGGTCACACACCCGGTAGTCAGTGTCTCCTCGTCGAGGGACGCCTACTTAGTGGGGACACGCTCTTCATCGACGGCTGTGGCCGCACCGATCTGCCCGGGGGTGATCCCGTTGAGATGTACAAGAGCTTGAGCGAGCGATTGGCCCTCGTGAGCGATGAGACGGTCCTCTTCCCGGGACACCTGTACTCGCCCGAGACGTCGCTAACCATGGGAGAGGTGCGCCGACGCAACTACGTGCTCGAGCCAAGAAGCTCCGAACAGTGGCTCGCGATGTTTGGATCGTGAGCCAGCTTCTCCCCACCGATCGCGTCACCGTAGTGGGCGCCGGCCTCGCCGGCTGGCGTTTCGTTGAGTCCCTGCGCGGCGAAGGCTTCGAGGGCGACATCACGCTTGTTGGTGAAGAGCCGCACGCGCCCTACGACCGACCACCCTTGTCCAAGCAGGTCCTCTCTGGCAAATGGGACGTCACCAAAGCGACGCTCGCCTCGCCCGAACAGCTGGATGAATCGGGCGTCACGCTACGCCTAGGGGTGCGGGCGACGAATCTTGATGTTGCCGAGACCACGGTTCAGTTGTCGGATGGCTCGAGCGTTGCTGGTACGCACGTCGTGCTCGCTACCGGCACCAGGGCACGAGCGTTGAGCGTTCCATCCGGGGAGTCCCTGCCCACACTGCGAAACCACGATGACGTGACGCGATTGACCTCGACGCTCGACTCACTGGCACCCGAGAGCGTGGTGGTGGTGATCGGCGGCGGCTTCGTGGGCGCCGAGGCCGCGACCTCCCTAAAGTCCCGGGGCTTCACGCCCGTCGTGCTCGAAGCGGCCGATCGTCCCCTTCTTTCGGTGCTGGGAGAACAAGTGTCGTCGTGGCTCGCGTCTCTGGGCCCCGACGCCGGCGTCGAGGTGCGCACCAACCAGGAGATCAGCGACGTCAGAGCGATCGGCGAAGGCTTCGTCGTTGAGTTGAAAGATGGATCGCGCGTTGAGGCGAGCGCGGTGTTGGCGGCCGTGGGTTCGTCGTTAGACCTGGCGTGGCTGGAAGGCTCTGGTCTCACGCTCGACGACGGTGTGGTGGTGGACGTCAATCTCCAAGCGGCGCCTCGCGTTGCGGCGATTGGTGACGTGGCGCGTTTTCGTTGGACGAGCTCGGCGGGCGAGGAACTCGTGCGCATCGAGCACTGGCAGGTGGCGACGGACCACGCAGCGCACTTGGCGCACTATTGGATGACCGGTGAGACGCCCGCGCCCATGGTGCCCTACTTCTGGTCCGATCAGTACGGCAAGAAGATTCAGATGCTTGGTCACCCGCGCCCCGACGACGAGGTCCTGCGAGTGAGCGGGAGTCCTGAAGAAGGCAAGTGGCTCGCGCTGTATACCCGTGACGGCGTCGTGACGGGTTTGGTGGCGCTCAGTCATCCTCGCGCGCTCATGCTCGCGAAACCACTGCTCGAAAGGACGACGTTGTTGGTCGAGGCACTCGCGAGCGCTCTCTGGCTGGCTTAGAAAGCGACGTCGGAGAGTTCCGGGATGGTTCGTTCGGCTCGTTGAACGTTCGAGCGCCAGGTCGCGCGCGCCGCCAGTCGATCTTCGTCACTCAGTGAAGGCGTCGCCACGAAGGCCGGTGACCACAGTGCCTCGACGTCACTGAGTGAAAGGTGACCGGCACTGACGAGCGCCATGAGGCCCACACCGCGGGTCGTGGCTTCGCGCTCGGAGGAGACCGTGACCGTGTGGCCGGAGAAGTCGGCGAGGCGCTGAATGAAGAATTGGTTCGCGCTCATGCCGCCGTCGACGCGTAGTTCGCTCAGTGTCGCTCCGACCTGTTCCTCGGCGGCGTCGAGGAGATCGGCGCCACGCTGGGCGATGCCTTCGAGAACGGCGCGAACCAAGTGCGCGCGCGTGGATCCACGAGTGAGACCGAAGAAGGCACCGCGCGCGCCAAAGTCCCACTGCGGGGTACCGAGACCGGAGAACGCGGGTACGAAGGAGACGCCTTCAGAGGAGTCCACCGATTGGGCAAGCTCGCCGCTCTCGTTGGGTTCGCTAATGAGACCGAGGTCTTGTAACCACTCGACGCACGCGCCAGCGCTGAGAATAATTCCTTCGATACCCCACGTCGTGACGCCATGAGCGCTGCGCGCGACGATCGGGTAGCAACCTGACGCGAAGCGGACCATCGCCGTCGGCGCGTTCGTACCCTGGACCATATCGAGCATCGCGCCCGTGCCAAAGGTGAGCTTGGCGCCGCTCGTCACGCACGACTGACCAAAGAGTGAGGCCGACTGGTCACCGACTAAAGCCGTGATGGGCGGTGCGCCCGCTAGCGCGCTGGCTTCGCCGAAGGAGCCCATGGTGTCAACAATCGTGGGCAGCATCACCGCGTCGAGGTCGAGCAGTTTCAGCACGCCAGCATCCCACCCGCTCAGTGTGGGGTCGACGAGACCGGTGATGGCGGCGTTGGAGGTGTCGGTAACGTACGTCGAGCCCTGACTCAGGTGCCACGCGACCCACGTCTCAATGGTGGCGAATCGAAGATCCTTGGCGTCCCTACCCGAGTGATTCACCAGCCACGCCACCTTCGTGGCCGACTGATTCGGTGCGAGGCGCAGCCCCTGGCCCTGTAAGACGAGGCAGTCAATGACGGTGCGCAGGTCTTGCCAACTAAGCGCCGGGCCGACCGCGACACCGGTCGCTGGATCAAAGACGATCGTGGTGGCGCGTTGATTGGTGATGCCCACGACGTCACAACCCCCGCCATCTTCGAGCGTGCGCGTGGCGAGCGCTACGGCGAGCCGGGCGATCTCTTCGGGGTCGAGTTCGACTTCACCGGGCTGGGGGCTGCGCACCGTGAGGTGCTCTTGATGGACGTACGTGACGTCACCGCGTTCGTTAACGAGCGCGGTTCGAATGGACGTCGAACCCACGTCGATGGCGAGGGCCTTCACCACGTCGCTCCACCGAGTCCAAGTACACCGGGATTCAAGATATTGAACGGATCGAGCTGGGCCTTGAGGCCCTGTAGAACAGGAAACGCGTTGCCCAGGGCCTCGGCGACGAAGCGCGCGCGATTGCGGCCAATGCCGTGGTGGTGACTGATGGCGCCGCCCGCCGTCATTACTTCGTTGACGGCTCTATCCCACGCGAGGCGGTAGAAAGCGGTCGCGTCGCCGCTCGGTTGGCCCGCAAACGTGAAGTAGAGACAGGCGCCATCGAGGTAGGCGTGGGACTGGTGAACCGACACGACGACGACGCTTTCGATGGCGCGCAGGCTTTCGCAGACGCGTTGACGCAGGGTGTCGAGAACCGCCCACGGGCCCGCGACTTCGATGGTGTCGACGACGAGGCCGCGTTCCCACAGCGGCGCCAACGCGCTGACGTCGTTGCGGTGAGTGAGCCATCGCTCGACGTAGGACTCATCGAGTGACGTCGCCCCCGAGCACTCGTGTTCGACGATAGCCATCGTGGCGTTGACGAAGAGAGCGTCGCCCTCGTCGAGCACGATCAAGGCGCAGCCCTCCACGTCGAAGTTGCGCTTGGACTCCGCTTCGTCGTAGAGGCGAAGAACAGCCGGGTGGGCGTCGCGCTGCAGTACTCGTCGACAGGCGTCCATTCCCGCGGCGAAGGAGGTAAAGAGATAAGCCGCTCGGCTCTCACGCGGCGCCACTGCGCGCACCACGAGTGTCGCTTCGGTAATGACGCCGAGCGTGCCTTCAGAGCCAATGAAGAGTCCCAGGAGATCCGGACCAACGGCCTGGCGAGGTCCGTGGCCGCCGAGCGTCAACACTTCTCCGCTCGCGAGTACGACGGTGAGCGCCCGCACCATGTCTTCGATCTTGCCGTAGCGATTTGAGTACTGACCCGCCCCACGACAAGCAATCCACCCGCCGACCGTAGCGAGGTCGAAGGACTGGGGAAAGTGACCCACCGTGTAGCCTCGAGCCCGCACGAAACGTTCGAGGTCGGGTCCAAAGACGCCGGCCTGTACGCGTACGGTGCACGAGAGTTCGTCAAGAGCGACAATCTTATTAAGCCCCGTCAGGTCGAGCGCGATCGCCCCTGGCGCCGGCACCGCACCCCCGACGACACCAGAACGCCCACCTTGGGCCGTCACCGCGACGCGGTGACCTTCTGCCACGCGCAGCGTGGCCGCGACGTCATTCGTCGAGTGCGCTCGCACGATCACACCCGGCCAGTTCTCCACGTGGCCGAGCGCGACGCCGGGGATGAGCCTGGGCCACCAGTCACGCGCGTGCTCGGCTCGCTCGCGCGTGTCAACGCCAAAGGAGAGGCCCGCCTTCGTCAGTTCGTCGAGGAGAGCGTCTGGTGACGGTGGTGGCGCGTCGAGAATCTCCGGTGGGTAACTATTGGGCATCGTTGGTTCGGTCACGTTGGGGTCTTAGACGACGAGACCGGCCGCGGCGAACTCGCGGTGAACGAGGGATTCGTACGCGCTGATTTGCGCCGTTATCTGCTCCTCGTCCCAGGACATCGTGGGTGCCACGAGGCGCGCAATGGCCGGCGCGCCGGCGAGGGTGGCGCGCGCGTCGTGCAAGTGCGCTCTGGTGCGGCGAGTGAGGAGATCGATCAGCGAGGTGGCCATCTCCTCACGCGCGCTAAAGACAAACTCGGCGCCGACGTAGGGCTGACCGGCGATCGGCGTCTTTCTGAGCTCGTGGTTGCCGGCGATGCTTTCGAGCAACGTCGGGGTGGCGGCGCCGAAGCGGTGGTAGAGGCGCGTCTCAAGCTCGCCGGTCGGTCGCCACGAACTCACGCCGTAGAGGGGGAGGCTCTTCGTGCGAGCGCCGGTCAGATTGTCAACGTAAGGCTTGAGCGCGTCGACGGCGTCCTCGGCCATCTGTCGATACGTGGTCCATTTGCCTCCAGTCACGTGCACGACACCGTCGCCGGAGTCGGTGACGCGGTGACGACGAGAAAGGTCGGCGGTGCGCTCGCTCATCGATTTGCCCTTGGTGGGGGCGAGCAGTGGGCGAAGTCCGGCCCACACGCCGGTGACGTCATTGACGTTCAGATCCGAGGACGTCGACGCGTTCACGGCCGCGAGTAAGTACTCCACGTCCTCGGGCGAACACTCCGGATCGTCAATTGATCCCGCGTAGACCGTGTCGGTCGTGCCGACGTAGGTAAATGGAGCGTCGTCGAAAGGAACAATGAAGATGCTCCGACGGTCTCCGGCCACGGCGAAGACCGCGGCCACGTCCGCGGGTAAACGATCACGGGGCACGCTCAGGTGCACTCCCTTGGCGGGAGTGATGCGCCGGGAGATTTCGCTCTCGGTCATGGTGAAGACGTCGTCGGCCCAGACACCCGTCGCGTTCACGACCGTCTTCGTGGTGATGGTGAACACGCTCTGAGAGATCTCGTCACGACAGGTCACGGCGCTGACGCGACCCGAGGAGTCCTTCACGACGTCGATGGCTCGCACGTAGGTAGCGACGTTGGTCCCAAAATTGAACGCGGCGGTTTTAGCGAGCGTGAGAGCGACACGGGCGTCGTCGCCCCGGGCGTCGTAGTAAAGGAAACCGGCGACGAGCTTGTCGGCGCGAAGTGTTGGCAGATGCGCGAGTGTCTCTTCCCGCGTTATTTTTCGGTACCGATGACCAATTCGCCATCCTCCACTGAGGTCGTAGATGCGCAGAGCCGTCGCGTACGCCTTCACGACCGCTCTCGAGGCCACACCGTTCGAACCAAAGAGCGGAATGAGAAAAGGGAGAGGCTCGATGAGATAGGGAGCGTTCGCCAAAAGCCGCTGGCGTTCACGAAGATTCTCGTACACGAGTCGGAACTCCTTTTGTTGTAAATAGCGAAGGCCGCCGTGGACCATCTTTGATGATTTGGAACTCGTACCCGAGGCGATGTCACCGCGGTCAATCAATGCCACGCGAAGTCCCCTCGAAGCGGCGTCCACCGCCACGCCCGCGCCGGTCATGCCAGCGCCAATGACGACCACGTCGTAGTTGGATGTTGCCATCGTTCTCAATTCATCCTTGCGCTCGAACGTGGTCATAGAGCAATGTTGTCACAGGGTTCCTCCGACAGCATTCCGGGCGGACACTTAGGGTCGCTAGCCCCGACGTCGATGGCGATGGGCTAACTTTCAAGTGATGGACTTTGAACTGTCTCCCGAACTCAACGAATTGCGGCAGAGCGTCCGACGCCTGGCACAAGAAAAGATAAAGCCACGGGCGCGCGAAATCGACAAGTCGGGTGCGTACCCACAAGACATCTTCGACGAGTTCAAAAAGGCTGACTTACTAGGTCTCTGTATACCCGAAGAGTACGGTGGCTCGGGCGCGGGCATCATGGGTCTCACCCTCGCCATAGAAGAGGTGACGAAGTACTCCAACGTTCTTGGCCTGATGTTGCTCTTGACCCGTCTGCCAACGGGCCCCATCATGATTGCCGGCAACGAGGATCAAAAACAGCGCTACTTGCCGGGCATCGCGAACGGCACGAAGCGCGCCGCCTTCTGCCTCTCTGAACCCGGTGCCGGCTCTGACGTCGCGGGTATGCAAACTAGGGCCCACGAGGACCCCGACGTTGAAGGTGGTTACGTCATTAACGGCACCAAGTGTTGGATATCGGGCGGCATGCAGGCCGACTGGTTCGTCGTCTTCGCAAAGTTTGGTGATCCGGCCCTTCGTCACCACACCAATATTTGGGGGTTCATCGTCGACGCCGATACGCCCGGTGTGACGAGACCTCGGGTCGACAAAAAGATGGGCGTCAAAGGTATCGACACCACTGAAATTGTCTTTGACAACGTGAAGGTCGGTCCCCGTCAAGTGATCGGTGGTGGGTTCGCTCTCGTCATGGAATCGCTCAACGCCATGCGACCCATTGTCGCGGCGAGGGGGATCGGCCTCGCCGAAGGCGCGTTGATGTACGCGACCGAGTACGTCAAAGAGCGCAAGGCCTTCACGAAGACGATCGCGGAGTTCCAGGGGATCCAGTGGGAGATCGCCAAGTGCGCCACCGACATCGAGGCGGCGCGTCTGCTCACCTACCGCGCGGCGTGGCTCTCTGATCAAGGCAAGTTCACCAAAGAGTACGTGCCGATGCTCTCGATGGCGAAGTACTACGCCTCCGAGGTCGCGGTGTCGGCGTCGCGGCTCGCTATGCAGCTACTCGGTGCCGCGGGCTACATGGAAGATCACCCCACCGAGCAGTACTACCGTGACGCTCCACAACTCACGATCGTCGAAGGATCGAGCCAGGTTCAGTTGGGCCTCATTGGGCGCGGTGTCCTCGGCCACGATCTGTGGTGGGACTAGGACCGCTGTCCGAGCACGGCACCTACACTGACGCTGTGAGTGGACCACTAGAGGGACTGAAGGTTCTCGAACTCGCCGGAATCGGTCCGAGTCCCTACGCTTGCATGCTGCTCGCCGATCTCGGCGCCGACGTTTTGCGTCTCGAACGCGGGGACGCGGACGCGGAGGCGACCACCACGTGGGACGTCTTAAATCGTTCACGTCACTCGGTCGCGATCGATCTCAAGAGTGAAGCGGGCCGCGACCTGGTCCTAGAACTGTGTGAGCAAGCGGACGTGCTGATTGAGGGATTTCGCCCCGGGGTTACCGAACACCTCGGACTCGGACCAGAGGACGTGTGGCGGCGTAATCGTCGTCTCGTCTATGGACGAATGACGGGCTACGGGCAAGAAGGGCCGCTCGCGAGTCGGGCCGGCCACGACATTAACTACGTAGGGGTTTCGGGCGCCCTTTGGCCGGTAGGTCGAGCCGGCGAGCGACCGGTGCCGCCGCTCAACTTTGTGGGCGACTTTGGCGGTGGCGCGTTGTTCTTAGTCTTTGGCGTGATGTCGGCGCTGTTCTCCGCGCAACGAAGCGGGGAAGGACAAGTCGTTGACGTGGCGATGGTGGACGGTTCGGCGTCGATGACGGCCATGACCCACTCTTTAATGAATCGCGGATACTGGCTTGAAGAACGCGGCGTCAACATCCTTGACACGGGCGCACACTTTTACGACGTCTATGAAACGAAAGACCAGCGTTACGTCGCCGTCGGAGCAATTGAGGCCAAGTTCTACGCCGAGCTTTTGCGAGGTCTCGGTCTCAGCGCTACTGAACTGCCGTCGCAGATGGACCGAGCCCAGTGGCCGGCCATGAAGGAAAAGTTCACGGCGATCTTTTTGGAAAAGACCCGTGACGAGTGGACTGAAATATTTCGCGACGTTGACGCCTGCGTAACACCGGTACTCTCACCCTCAGAGGCCGCTCAACATCCCTACAACACCGCGCGAAGAGTCTTTTCGCTGGACGGCGCCGTACAGCCCGAGCCAGCGCCCCGTTTTTCTAAGACGCCGGGCGCGGTCAGCCAACCGCCGCGCGCCGCGGGTTCGGGTACGCGCGAGGGCCTCAGAAACTGGGGAGTCAGCGAGGAGCGATTGGCGGCCTTGGCCGAGGCCGGTGCTTTTGGCTAGATATTGACAACGGGGCACGTCAAAGTGCGGGTGATACCCGGAACCTTTTGGATTGCACCCACGATGAACTTACCCAGGTCGTCAACGCTCTCCGCCTCGCAGCGAACGATTACGTCGTAGGGACCCGTTACTTCAAAGGACTCGAGCACGCCCGGTACGGCGCGCGTAGCGAGAACGACCTTCTCGCTCGAACCAATTTCGGACTGAATCAAGATGTACGCCTGTACCGACATGGGGAACCTTTCATTTCGAGTCCCTCCATACTGCCCGTTTTTGAATCTCTTCGCTAATCGTCGCGGAATCGCTTGCCCATGTGCCACTGATGACAAAAGTCGCAGCGGTACACGTCGAGCTCGGCCCCGTTGAGTGTCCAGGCCAGTTGCGCCGCGCTCTGGGCCTCTCGCTGGGTGCGGTAGCCATTCTTCGGCGCGCCCTCGCGCGTGAAATGCGAGGCGACCCGTCCAAGTGGGCGAGCGGGGGCGGGGCGTCGACGGCGACTCTTCATGGCGTTTTGAGACTACGTGCTCTCGCTAAGTTGTTCGACGTGAGCGTTCAATCTGAGACTGAAGTCGTCGTCAAGTCGACGACGCAACTCGACGAAGGTGACCACGAGCGATTTAAGCATTTGGTACTTGAGGGCTACACGCCAAAGGGTGGCGAGTTCGTGCCACTCGATAACTCCGTGGTGGCGGGCATGGTGAACGCGACGCCCGTAAGGGCACTGTGTGGAAAAGTATGGATACCTGGTCGTGATCCTCAGAAGTATCCACTCTGTCCTACGTGCAAAGAGATCGCCGAGTCCATGGGTTGGAGTTTGCCCGACGGGTAGGAGTAAGCAATCACGAGCACGCTCACTAGAGTCGAGGGCACTATGGCACGCGCGTTAGTACTCCGTCATCACCTCGAAGACAGTCCTGGGCTCGTTGGTGAAGCCTTTGAGGCGCGCGGCTTTGAACTTGAGGTCGTCACGATTAATGAACACAGTCCCACGCCCTCTCTCGAGGGTTTTGACGTGATGGTGATACTTGGATCGAACTACGCGGTCTACGACAAGGATGTAGAAGCGGCGTGGTTTGGTCGAGAGTTGGCGCTCATTGGTGATGCCGATCGACGCGGAGTGCCAATACTGGGGATCTGTTTTGGCGCCCAGGCACTCTGTCTCTACTTCGGTGGCACCGTGCGTCGTGCCCCAGAAAGCGAAGTTGGGTGGTTCGAGGTCGACGTTCTGCCCGGTGTCGAACTAAGCAGTGGTCCGTGGTTTGAGTTCCACTTTGACCACTGCAGCTTGCCCGACTCGGCGCAGGTGTGGGCCACCTCGTCGCGCGCCGTCCAGGCCTTCGCCATTGGTCAGCACGTTGGCGTGCAGTTTCACCCTGAGGTGGACGACGTACAACTTCAGGGGTGGCTCGACTCTGACGAAGAGGGGGCCCGGGCTCTCAACATGGACCTTGGCGCGTTAGTCGAAGAGACGGCTCGTGAGACGCCCGCGGCTCGACTGCGGACTCGAGAACTCGTAGATCTGTTCTTGGGTCACGTACGTTCGTTGACGTCGTGAGCGACGACGCCACCAACGAGACGATGACCGTGCGAATCGAGCGACCGGCCACGCGTGGCGGAGTGGGTCGCGCCGACGACGGCAAGGTTATTTTCGTGCGCCATTCGCTCCCGGGTGAACTCGTTCGTGTCCGCGTCAATGAAACAACCACGACGTTCTACCGCGGGGACGCGGTAGAGGTTCTCGAATCAAGCCCCGAGCGCGTAGTGGCGCCCTGTCCCTACGCGCACCCCGGCGGCTGCGGCGGGTGCGATCTCCAGCACGCGTCTAAGAGCGCCCAAATCTCGTGGAAGGGCGCCCTCGTCGCCGAACACTTGCGGCGAATCGCGGGTCTCGAGATAGACGTGAGCGTGACGACGCCCGTTGGAGAAGTGAAAGGTTCGCGAACCAGGCTTCGCTGCGCCGTTGACGACGAAGGTCGTTTATGTCTTCGCGCCGCTCGCTCGCACGAACTCATCGCTCTCGACGCGTGTTGGATCGCTAACGAGGTTTTCGAACCGGCATTTCACAACTCGTGGCTCGGTGTGGAAGAGGTCGAACTTCGCGCCATTGGTGAGGGTGAGCCGTTCGCGGTGGCGCGACGCGAAACCGAACGAGGTACGACGTTCGAACTTCGTTCGATGAAGGGAACACCGCTCGATCCATCGACGCACTCGCGCGCCAAAGTGCACGATCACGTCTTTTCCATTGGTCCGCTCTCGTTTTGGCAGTCCCATCGTCGTGCACCCGAGATGCTGCTCGACACCGTTCTCGATTTCTCCGGGGTGACTTCTGGGGACGACGTCGTTGATCTCTACAGCGGAGTAGGTCTCTTTGCGGTGCCGCTCGCGAAAAGGGTAGGAACGGGTGGACGAGTGACGGCCGTCGAGTCCTCAGCGTTCGCGGTGCGCGACGCGCGCACGAACGCCACGGGCCTCAAGCAGTTGAAAGTTCGAGAGTGGTCGGTGTCTCCGAGATCGGTGAACGATACCGTGCGCGAGGGTTCGGTCGTCGTCGTCGACCCGCCTCGACTGGGCCTCGCCAAGGGCGTCGCGGCGAGCATCGTTCGACGTTCTCCTCGTCGACTGGTCTACGTATCGTGCGACCCGGCGACCTTCGCGCGGGACCTTAAGACATTCTTAGGGAGCGGGTTTGTCATGGAACAACTGCAAGTTTTTGACTTGTTTCCGATGACCGAGCACGTAGAACTCGTCGCGCTCCTTGACAGTCCCTCCTAAAAGGTGGATAGTAAGGGCGAGGCCGAAGTTATCGGACCTCGCCAATGGAGGTTGACAGTGTCGATCAAGTTGGATCACCACCACCGCGTTACTGCCCAAAAGCTCTTCGGTCACCCGCTGAATCACAACATTCAGTGGCACGACGTGTGTTCACTCCTCGCACGCTTTGGTGAGGTGCACGAAACGCATCGTGGCAATTGGGCGATAACGGTCGAGGGCGAGACCGTCTCGTTCGGTTCGGCTCGCACGCGCGAGTTGACCGAGGATCAGGTGGTGAAGGTACGGAACTTTCTCCGATCGTTTGGCCTCACGAAGGACAAGTTGGTCGCGGCTTAACTTCTCGGGCAGTACCGTTAGAGGTCGTGACTGAGAGACTCCTGCTGCTGATGCCTCCCTCGCAGAGCAAAGCCGTGGGTGGGCGTCGATCGAACAAGAAGGGCATGTTTGACGACGTGTTGCGAGTGCCGCGTCACGAAGTACTGAACGCGGCGCAGTCGTTCCTCACGACGGCGACGGCGAAGGAACTTACCACTACCTTTAACGCGCGGGGCCCCTTGCAGGAGCGAGCGATGGCGGCGGTTCGCGACTTTGAGAATGGCAAGGTACCGCTGCTGCCCGCCTGGCGCCGCTACGAAGGTGTGGTGTGGACCCACCTCGATCCGAGCTCACTCGAGCCCGCGCAACGTCGCGCCGTTCTCATACTGTCGGCCTTTTATGGACTTCTCTCGTGCGAAGACCCCATCGCCGACTATCGGCTCAAAATGAACGCGAGCCTCGCGCCACTTGGAACGCTCGCACAATTTTGGCGCCCGACGTTGACGCCGTTGCTTGAAGAACGCTCCAGAAACCGAACGATCGTCAGTTTCCTGCCCCAAGAGCACGCCGCCAGCATCGACTTTTCCACACTCTCTCGAAGTCGGGAGATCATCCACGTGCACTTCGTCGCGGCCGATGAGAGTCGAGCGGTTGGACACGACGCGAAGGCCGTCAAGGGCGTCTTAGCGAGGCGCCTGCTTGATGAGGGGGGCGACGTGTTTCACTCATTTGAGTGGCAGGGCTGGCGAGCGCGCCGACAGGACAACGACGTGTACGTTTCGGCGCCTCAGCGCGGCGCGGCGCTGCCAGTTTGTCCGCCATCCTCGTAAGATTCGTCTCGTGAATTCCCCGGTCGTCATTATCGAACAACGCCTTCGAACGCGGGGGCTGGCCCTCTTACTGTGTCTCATTCTGGTTCTGTTCCTCGTCGTTTCCATCACTCTTATTGGCACGTCCAAGAGTGGCTCGTTGCCCGTGACGCTCTACGTTGTCGAAACGGTCGTGCCAATTGGTTTGGTGGTCGGTATATTGATGTTTCTACGCATCGTCGTTCGCGTCGTTGAAACACCGAAGGGTCGAGCCCTTGAGGTTCTCTATGGTCACCGCGGTTTCGTCCGTCAGGTCTTTGGTCCCGACCGTTTGGTCGCGGCGAACGCGCGTAGCTACTCCTTCATGCAGATGGGTGGGTGGGGATACCGCGGCAGCGTGCGCTTGCTTCGTCAAGCCGCCTTGGCGACGCGACGCGGCGACGCGTTGGAACTACAGCTAAAGGGAAAACGACGCTTCATTGTGACGGTTGACGGCCCAGCTGATTTCGTCGCGGCGCTGGGACTTCCCTTCGCCGCGTAGTGGGGCGCGATTTCAACCCGTACCGTAATCGTTACCTCGCGTTGGTTGGCTAGTGACGGGACGTGAATTCCAAGGCGCGATTGACGGCAGATACGCGTCGGCGGCGGTTCCGGCGGTCGTGGCTGTCACCATCGCCGAAGCGAGTGCGAGTACGGGCGGAGCATGGTCTGGACTCCTTGACTGAACTTGACGTCGCGCTACTCTGGTCTCGTGACTCTTGAAGGTACTTACGAACCGAGCGCAGCGGCCTGGGTTAGAGATCAGGTCGCCGAGTACGAGGCCAGCAATGGGGAACGAGCGAACTCCCTGCGCGACACTGGTCAGCCAGTCATAGTTGTCACTATGAGAGGCAAGAAAGTCGGGACGATTCGAAAGATCGCGCTCATGCGCGTCGAACACGATGGTGAATACGCGCTCGTTGCTTCAATGGGGGGCGCGCCGACGAATCCTTCCTGGTACTACAACCTGACCCGGCATCCCGACGAGATCACAATCCAAGACGGAACCGCACCCCACGACTTCTCCCTTCGCGAAGTTGAAGGCGACGAAAAGGCACTGTGGTGGAATCGAGCCGTCGCCGCCTTCCCCAACTACGCCGAGTACCAGGTCAAGACGACGCGCGTCATCCCGGTACTGGTGGCGACACGCAAGAACTTATAGTCGCCAACAGAAGTAGTTGGTTCGAGGCGTTTTTGGAAGGATTCGGTCGTCATTGTTGGGTTAATGAGCTCGAACGATTGAATTAATGCACTCTGCCCGCACAGTTCGTGCGGGCAGAGTGCAAATCGTGGAGATGCTGGGGATCGAACCCAGGTCCGTCAGCTTCTTGGTGAACATTCTCCGAGCGCAGCTGGCAGGAGATTGTCGGGAACGTCACTGTTGTCAGCGCCGGTGGCGATCCGTAGTTAGCTGAATTGTCCCGACGCAACCACTAACGAGTCACGTTGGTAAGCCCTACTTTATGACACCCGTGTACTAAACCGCAGGGCTGGGTCTAGGCGGATGTTGCTACCTAAGCAGCAATCGCAAGCTGAAGCTTGGCGTTTATTTATTGTTCCGGCTCTTTAACGTGGCTCCGGAAACCACGGCTCGCTTCTTTCACCTCGACGACTCACGTCGAAACCAATCATCCCCTCGTTTGTTGACAACCACAGTGGCTGCGCTTCAAGTATACCGCTCGGATCTCTTGCGGTTTCGGGCGCCACGTCAAAGCCGAGCAAGCACTAGCCGTACTTCTCGACGTTTCTCACCGCCCGCGCCATCTCGCGTTCGGCGTCGTGCTTCTTCAGCGCTTCGCGGCGGTCTTGCTGCTTTCGACCTTTGGCCAGACCCAACTCCACCTTTGCTCGACCCTCTTTGAAGTAGAGCCTTAAAGGGATAATCGTGAGCGACTGGGTCGCCGCTTCTGCCTTCCAATCGTTGATCTCTCGACGATGTACCAGGAGCTTTCGTTTACGATCGGGGTCGTGGCTTCCAAAGCCCACCGCGAAGGCCCAGGGTGGAATATGCATCTGAAAGAGCCAGAGCTCATCACCATCGACGCGGGCGTAGCTCTCGGCAATCTGGGCGTTACCTTCACGAAGCGACTTGACCTCCGAGCCCGTGAGGACGATGCCGCATTCGAGCGTCTCGAGGATTTCAAAGTCGTGCCGGGCGCGACGATTGGTGGCGACCACTCGGTCGCCCTTAAGAGATTCGTCGCGTTTTTTTGCTCGACGTTCTTGAATCTGCTTCGCTCGTGCCACGAGACAATCGTAGTGAGACCCGTTCGGTGAGCGCTTTTGGGGTCACTAGGGTAACTACGTGCTTCGTATTACTTCACCGCAAAGAGACGCGATCGTCGCGACGTGTATTCGAGCACTACCAAATGAGGGTTGTGGACTCCTGCTGGGCAGCGCGGACGGTGTCGTGAGTGAGGTCGTGCCCAGTCTGAACGTGGCCGACTCGGCGAAGGTCTACGAGGTTGACAGCAAGGTGTTGCTGCACGCCTACCGGCGGGCCGAGGTCGAGGGCATCGAGGTTCTCGGGGTCTTTCACTCCCATACCCACAGCGAGGCCTATCCCAGTCCGACCGACGTCCACCAGGCCCCGGACCCCTCGTGGCACTACGTACTGGTCTCATTGCGCGAGTCCGTGGCTGATTTGCGCAGTTATCGAGTGGACGGCGGGGCGGTCACGCGCGAGCCGGTCGAGATCGTCGATTAGGGCCAAGAAACCAACATTTTGGACACGGCCCGGTGATGAGCCGATAAAGTTGACTTAGCAGGTCAGGAATTAGCTCAGAGAGTCGAAAGAGGCAATATGTCGGCCATACTACGAATCCCCACCGTCCTTCGCCCCGCCATGGGTGGCGCGAGCGTGATCGCCGTCGAAGGCGCGACGGTTGGCGAGGTTCTCCTCAAACTCACGACGACGTATCCCGCGATTAAGGGACAACTGCTGAACGATGACGGCTCGCTCCACCGATTCCTGAACGTCTACGTCAATGACGATGACGTTCGCTACCTTGGCGGCGTCGAGGCCTCGATCGCCAACAACGACGAGATCACCCTTCTACCCGCGGTTGCGGGCGGCGTCTGGTAGTGACGCGATACGCCTCGGTGCTCGACCTCATAGGCAGCACGCCCGTGGTCGACGTGAGCGCATTGTCACCAAGGCCCAACGTCACGATTCTGGCCAAACTCGAAGGTCGTAATCCCGCAGGTTCGGTGAAAGACCGCGTAGCGCTCTCCCTCATTGACGCGGCGGAGCGCGATGGACTCCTCATTCCGAGCCAACGCGGCCAAATACTCATTGAACCCTCGTCGGGCAATACCGGCATCGCCTTGGCGATGGTCTGTCGTCTTCGCGGGTATCACCTGAAGGTCGTGCTGCCCTCTAACGTCTCTCCCGAACGTCGACAACTGCTCTTGGCCTTTGGGGCAGAAATCATCGACTCACCCGGTAGCGAGGGATCCAACGGCGCGGTGCGCCTCGCCCAAAAACTCAGTAGCGAGAATCCCGCGTGGGTCTTTCTCTACCAGTACGCCAACCCCGCGAATCCAGCGGCGCACTACGTGACGACGGGCCCCGAAATTCTGGCCGACGTGCCTGAGGTGACGCACTTCGTCGCCGGCCTTGGCACGTCGGGCACGCTCATGGGCGTTGGCCGCTACCTGAAAGAACACAAACCTGAGGTGCAGATCTGGGCCATCGAGCCACCGAGTGGCGAAATCGTGGACGGACTACGCAATCTTGACGACGGCTACGTACCACCGATATTTACGGATAATCACGGCGAAGACTTGCTCGATCGAAAGGTCATCGTTCGCGCGAAAGAGTCCATTGAGTGGACGCGTCGCATGACTGACGTCGGTCTCTTCGTCGGACTTTCCTCGGGCGCCGTGATGGCCGGTGCGGTCAAGTGTGCCCTCAGTATTGATGAAGGCGAGTCAGCGACGATCGTCGTGATTATCGCCGACGACGGGTGGAAGTACCTCTCGACGGGGGCGTGGAGTGACGACGTTGACGATGTGGTGGAGCGCGCGAAAGCGACTATCTACTTCTAAAAACGTCGGGAACGAAATCTCCACTACCGTTATCTGGCACTCATCGTGCAACGTAAGGAGAGATATGACAGTACTTCGCGCCGACGGACGAACCTTCGACGAGGCCCGGCCACTTTCGTTCGAACGGGACTTCACCGAGATGGCCGCCGGATCGGTGCTGGTCAGTTTTGGTAAGACCCGCGTACTGTGCACGGCGTCGGTCGACAACGACGTGCCTCGCTGGCTGAAGGGTAAAGGTCGGGGCTGGGTGAGCGCCGAGTACTCAATGCTGCCGGGTTCGACGCCCGAGCGTGCCAATCGTGAAGCGGCGAAGGGAAAGCAGTCCGGTAGAACGCAGGAGATTCAGCGGTTGATTGGTCGTTCACTTCGCAGCATCACGCGCCTCGAACTACTGCCCGATGTGCAGATTCTGGTGGACTGTGACGTGCTCCAAGCCGACGGTGGCACGCGCACTGCTTCGATCTGCGGTGGGTACGTCGCGTTGCATGACGCCGTCTCTCGTCTGGTGCTCGACGGCACGATTAGTGAACACGCGCTCAGCGATTCCGTTGCGGCGGTGTCAGTAGGCATCGTCGCCGGCGTGGCGATGCTCGACCTTCCCTACGAGGAAGACGTGCGTGCTGATACCGACATGAACGTGGTGATGACGGGATCTGGAAGATTCGTCGAGGTCCAAGGTACTGCGGAGCACGAGGCGTTTGATCGTGGAGAACTCGATCAACTGCTGGACTTAGCGGCACTCGGTATTGGAAGGATAAACGAGGCGCAGCGTGCGCTGCTCGCGACGCCGCCGACGCCGAGAGTTCGGTGAGCACCTTCGTTCTGGCGACGGCCAACGAGAAGAAGGCCGAGGAGATTCGCCGTGTTCTCGAGCATCTCGGTGTGGAGATTCGCCCTCGCCCCTCGGACGTGCCCGACGTCGAGGAGACCGAAGGGACCCTCGAAGGTAACGCACTCCTCAAGGCCCGGGCCCTAACGAAAGCGACCGGTGAACCCGCCGTCGCGGACGACACCGGCCTCTTCATCGACGCGCTCGACGGGCGGCCTGGTGTGTACAGCGCGCGCTACGCCGGAGAAAATGCTTCGGACCGCGACAACGTGGAAAAAGCCCTGCGTGAACTCGAAGGTGTCGAGAGGGGCCAACGAAGCGCACGATTTCGCTCGGTCATCGCCGTCACCTACCCGAACGGTGAGTCGTGGTGGGTTGAAGGCGTGCTCGAAGGGTCGATTCTCACCAGTCCCAAGGGGGAGGGAGGCTTTGGTTACGACTGCATTTTCGCACCCTCGGTCCTCACTGGAGAGACGCTGGCTGAACTCTCACCCGAGGCCAAGAGCGCCATCTCGCACCGTGGCCAAGCGCTTCGCGCCTTCGCCGCAAAAGTCAAAAGTTCATAGGCCGTTCGCCAACTGAACACCCGTAGGGTGGAAGTGTGATGAACCGCCAGCTCGCCATGTTTCCTCTTGGGATGGTGGTCTTTCCTTACCAAACTGTCAGTCTCTGTGTGTTCGAACCTCGTTTTCACCAACTGCTCGAGGACGTCGAGTCCGAGAACTTTTTTGGCACCTGCCTTATTGAACGAGGTTCCGATGTCGGCGGCCACGACGAACGTACGTCGGTGGGCACGGTTCTAGAAATTCTGGGTACCCACCGTCTCACCAACGGACAGACGCTCGTGGTTGTAGAAGGCAAGGAGTGTTTCGAGGTTGACGAGTGGCTCCGCGACGATCCTTACCCGCGGGCCCAGATTGGCCAGCGATGCTGTGACGACGTGACCATTGACGCCGCCCTTCTCAAGTCCACCGAGTCCGCGGTTCGAGCGTTGCGCGCACTGCAGAGCGAAATTCTGGCCGACGAATGCCTACAGAGCAACTGCGCAATGGACGATGACCCCAAAGTTCGTACCTGGCAACTCTGTTCACTGACTCCGATGTCGTTGCTCGATCAGTTCAAGGTGCTGAGTCTTAGTAACCCCAACGATCGACTGCGTCTGGTTGCGGAAGTATGTTGCGAGCGCTACGGCGACTACCAGCGCATGCTCGCCGTGGACGAACTTCGTGCGCCGCTGAGTTAGCGCAGTTCGAGCAAGTCGACGACGAAGATGAGCGTTTCGTTGGGCGCGATGACGCCGCCCGCGCCACGTTCGCCGTAACCAAGGTGTGCCGGAATGACGAGTCGACGTCGACCGCCAACGCGCATGCCCACGACGCCTTGATCCCATCCCTTAATAACGTGACCGGCCCCGAGGGGGAAGTCGAAGGGATCGCCACGATTCCACGATGCGTCGAACTCTTCACCGCTCGATACCCCGACGCCCACGTAGTGGACGACGGCGGTCTGGCCGCACTTGGCCTCTTCGCCCTCGCCCAGAGTGATCTCTTCAATGAGGAGATCCTCTGGCGCCGGACCGAGGTGTGGTTCTACTAAGGGCTTCTCAGACATGAGAGAAAACCTTACTAGCGACGCGAACGTCCGGCGCTCACGACGCGAACGTTTTTTGCTTCGCGGCCCTTAGGGCCCTGCGCTTCTTCGAAGGTGATCTTTTGCCCTTGACTCAGTGACTTGAAGCCGTCGCCGACAATGCTCGAGAAGTGAATAAAGAGGTCGTCGCCCTTGTCGTCGCTCGCGAAGCCAAAGCCCTTGGAGTCGTTGAAAAACGCGACGACGCCCTCGCTACCGCGACCGTGTCCGGCACTGTCAGAACGTTGGGGGGTTGACTCGCGACGCTCAAAGCCGCGTCCCGCGCTTTCGGCGCGCGGTGGTCGCGTTTCGCGACGTTCGAAACCGCGTCCCGCACTCTCGCCGCGCGGTGGCTGACTTTCACGACGCTCAAAACTACGAGCGGGTCGCGCGTCAGCGTCATTAGAACGGCTTTCGTGTCGATTGGAGGTGACGCGCTCGCGGGGCTCGCGACGCTCGAAGTTTCGTGGCCCGCGGTCTCGCTCACGAGGAGACGAGGACTCGGGACGGCGCTTGGGCGCGCGATCGTCGAGGCGCTCGGCGGCGACGGCGTCGTCCACGGCGCCCAAACGAATGGCCGGTGCGGTTTCGCGGCCCTCGATCGAGGGGTTAATACCCAGGGCGCGTTGGAGACGCTTGACCTGTCCAATGACGTCTTCACCCACGAGCGAGATGACGGCGCCCGTCGCGCCGGCTCGACCGGTGCGTCCCGAACGGTGGAGATAGTCGGTGGCCTGGGCCGGTGGGTCGTAGTGCACGACAACGGGAAGCAGGTCGATGTGGATACCACGAGCGGCGACGTCGGTGGCGACGAGAACCTTGATTTGGCCACTCTTGACGCTGCGAAGAGCGCGCTCGCGCTGGGCCTGGGAGCGGTCACCGTGTAGCGGAACGGCCGAGATGCCGCGTTCGCCTAACTGGCGGGCCAAACGGTCGGCGCCGTGCTTCGTGCGCGTGAAGATAATCGCGCGCTCGTAGGTCTCGATGATGTCGGCAGTGATGTCGGGACGACGATCGCGAGGAACTTTCCAGAAGTAGTGATCAACGTCGTTCGGGGCTTCGTCGCCCACCACGTCGTGAATTGCTGCGTCGTGGGTGAACTCACGCACGAGGGACGAGACGTCGGGCCCCATGGTGGCGGAGAACAACATGACGTGACGCTCGGGCGAAGTGGACGCCACGATGCGGCGCACGGCGGGCAGGAAACCCATGTCGGCCATGCGGTCAGCTTCGTCAACCACGACGGTCGTGACCGAACTGAGATCGAGGGCGCGCTGTTCGAGCATGTCCTCGAGACGTCCCGGACAGGCGACGACGAGGTCGACGCCGAAGTTCAGGGCCTTGCGCGCGATGTTGTACGAGGTACCACCGTAGATGCAGATGACGCGACGACCGCGGTCGTCGGTGAGTTGGGCGATCTCTTTTTGAACTTGCGCGGCGAGTTCGCGCGTGGGTACGAGAACGAGGGCGAGGGGCTGGCGAGGCCGGGCCTTACCGAGACGGGCCATGAGAGGGAGGGCAAACGCGAGGGTCTTGCCCGAGCCGGTGATGGCCTTACCCACCACGTCACGGCCTTCGAGGGCGTCGGGAATGGCGGCCTCTTGAATGGGGAAGGCCTCAGTAATACCACGGGCGCGCAATCGCTCCACGAGGTTTGCGGGCACGCCGAGGTCGGCAAAGGACATAGACATTAAAACTCCTACGAGTTGAGATGAGCCCAACTCGCAGAAATAGTCGAATCGGTCTCTATCGCGATGTGCGATGAAACAGCGTTTTCTATGTTAGCAGGCTTGGCGCCAACATTGACAAAAATTTTGGTGCGGGCGGAGGGACTCGAACCCACACTCCTAAGAACTGGTACCTAAAACCAGCGCGTCTGCCAATTCCGCCACGCCCGCGAGAGTATCCACTCTAGGTCCTTGAGGTGAGAGTTTCACGCCTCGCGCGGTAGATTGGTCGGATGATTACATCATCAATGGCAGAAGGATTCGGCACGAACGATCTCAATCAGCGGATGTTGCGCGAGCGAATCGTGTTTTTGGGTTCACAAGTGGACCAGAACACCGCGAATCGAATCTGCGCGGAACTCTTGCTCCTCGAAGCCGAGGACCGCGACAAGGACATCAGCCTCTACATCAACTCACCCGGTGGTTCGGTCTACGACGGCCTGGCGATCTACGACACGATGCAGTACGTGAACTGCGACGTCCGTACGATCTGTGTCGGCATGGCGGCCTCGATGGGCCAGTTCTTGCTCTGTGCCGGAACGCCGGGTAAGCGCTTTTCGTTGCCGCACAGTCGTATCTTGATGCACCAACCTTCTATTGGGGGCATGCAAGGACAGGCCTCGGACATCGCGATCCAGGCGGAGCAGATTATCTACATGAAGAAGACGCTCGCGGAGCGTACCGCCTTTCACACCGGTCAGTCTCTCGAGCGTATCGAGACCGACTCGGATCGTGATCGTTGGTTCACCGCGCAAGAGGCGTTGGAGTACGGCTTCATTGACGCCGTCATTGAGCGTTCGGCCGTCCGTCAAGGGGTCTAGTGAGCGACGCCCCCGCGGCGGGGCCACGCCACCATTCGCTTGAGAACACGCCGGTGCGCGTCGTTAGCGCGCGCCTCAATCTCCCAGCGCGGCTAAGGAATCTCTGGTCTCGGCGCGAGCTCCTCGTCGGTCTCATCTCTTCGGACATTCGCATTAAGTACAAGAACTCGGCGCTGGGTCTTTTTTGGTCGATGCTCTCGCCAGCGTTCACCCTGGCGGTCTACTTCCTGGTCTTTGCGGTGTTCCTGAAGAATGGCATTCCTAACTTCGTCATCTACCTCTTTTCGGGTCTCGTGGTGTGGAACATGTTTCAAAACTCCATAAACGCTGCCACGGGCGTTATCGTCGACCGCGCAGCGTTGGTGAAGAAGGTGTCGTTCCCACGTGAAATCTTGGCGTTATCGAACGTGGGCGCCGCGGCCATCTACTTCGTTATTCAGTTGGGCATTCTCGTCGTCTTCGTCGCGGCGCTTGGTCACGCTCCGGCGTGGCGCTTCATAGTGATATTGCCCATTTCATTCGTCTCGCTCTACCTCTTGACCTCGGCGCTCGCCGTCGTTCTCTCCGCCGTCAACGTCTACCTTCGCGACATGAAACACCTCATGGAAGTGCTCTTACAGCTCTGGTTTTGGATGACGCCAGTGGTGTACTCCTACGAGAACTCCATCGCCCCGCACCTGCACGCCCACGGCCTCAACGCCCTGTACTTCTTGAATCCCGTGACGCTCATTGTCTTGACGATGCAACGCGTCTTTTACGTCAGCACCGTCGTTCACTCCACGGTCACGACCGCGGTCTTGAATATCCTTCCGACCTGGTCATTCGGCATGTTCCTGTACTTGAATATCCTTCTTTTGGTCCTAACGATTCTCCTCTTTCTCATCGCCGAGACAATCTTTGGTCGTCTCGAGGGAAACTTTGAGTCGGAACTGTAATGGTCACGGTCGTCGACGTTCAAGGTGTCTCGAAACAGTTCAAGATCCATCACGAACGCAATCAGTCACTCAAAGAGCGACTGTTGCATCCGCGCACCGGTACGACCGAGGTTTTTAACGCGCTGAAGGATGTCAGCTTTACCGTCGGGCAAGGAGAGGCCTTAGGCATCGTTGGTCATAACGGTTCGGGCAAGTCAACGCTGCTGAAGTGCATCTGCGGCGTGTTGAAGCCAACGTCGGGGGAGATTCGTCTTCGGGGCAGTCTCGCGGCGTTGTTGGAACTTGGGGCTGGATTTCAGACTGAGTTGTCCGGGCGCGACAACGTTTACCTCTACGGATCCATGTTGGGATTTTCCAGAAAGATGGTCGACGGCATCTTCGACGACGTCGTCGCCTTCAGTGAGATCGAAAATTTTATCGATACGCAGGTGAAGTTCTACTCCAGCGGCATGTACGTGCGACTGGCTTTCGCGGTGGCGGTGAACGTCGATCCTGACATTTTGGTCGTCGACGAAGTTCTGGCCGTGGGCGACGAGCGCTTCCAGGCGAAGTGCGTCGACCGTATTCAAAAGTTCAAGGACGAGGGCCGCACCATATTGCTGGTAACGCACAACGCTGATCAAGTGCGTGCGCTGTGCGACCGTGCGATCGTGCTCGATAACGGTGACATGATCGCTGACGGCCCCACTCAAGAGTCGCTGCGGATCTTTCGTGAGCATCTGATGGAAGACGCTATTGAACACGACAGCGCCCGTCTCCAAGAGACGATCAGTATTGACTCGGTTTCTACGCCGTCGGGTTCCTTTGAGGTAAAGAGTGGTGCCGGGCTGCACTTTGACGTCACGATCAGTTCGCGCACGGCCTTCAGCGGGAACTTCGTCATGGAACTCTTTACGAGGAGCGGTCAACTCGTGAGCCGTAGCGACGCGCAAGGCTCTCCCGTGAATCTGCTACCCGGCCATAACGTCGTAAGCATCGATCTGCCCCAAATTCCGCTCTTAGACGGCGTGTACGACCTCAACGTGGGCGTCGTAGACCACCACGGACATACGGTGGTCGCCTGGAGCGAGCAGGCTGCGTCGATACAGGTGACCTACGACGGACGCGAAGGTGGCATCGTCGAACTGGGTGCCTCTATTCGCCAGCAGTAGTTGCGCTGGCCGTCGTTTCGTTCCTCAGTCGCGGAAAGTGACGGAGCGAGCCAAGAGGTCCGAGTCGTCCGACGTCGTAAGGGAACGTGGCTCCGCGCAACATCCTTCGATCGCCTCGAGAGTTGCCGTAAGCGTAAATTGTCACCTCTTCGCCGGGGTGGCGTTCCTCGATCCACTCACGCAGTCGACGCATCTTTTCCTTACCGCGACAGTTTTTGCCGAGGTAGCTGCCGGTAAGTCGGTTGCGAGCGTCTACTGAGAGTCGCGTGCCGAGGCCCCCCGCCGCGTTTAGTTCCTCGGCGACGACGTCGACGTAGATCTGGGGCGAGGCCGAGACGAGAACCACGTCGTGACCTTGGCGAAGGTGCCACTGCAGTCGTTCGATGATCGAGACGCGGGAGCGTTTTTCGAAGTGAACAATGGCAAAGATTCGCGACCTGTCCCTGACGTCAGTGACGTCGAGGCCCGTGAGCAGACGCTGAAAGAGACGCTCCTTTGCCTCATCGGCCCAGTGACCACTTCGAACGGCGCCCTCGAAGAGCGGCCCGGCGAGGCCGAACGCCGCCGCGTACGTTGCCCGCGCGCCGCGCAGAAATCGCAGCCACTTAAAGACGCTGCCACCTTTGCTGAGGGTGCCATCAAGGTCGAAAGCGGCGACGACGGGCGCCTCGTTGATACTCATATCTCTAGTTTCACAGGGCCGGCGCGGGCGAGCGTCTTATTACCTACAACTCCACTAGTTATTTGCGAGAATCGAAACGCGACCGCTAAGGTATCCCCGTGCAGTCGAGCGACTGACACCTCGCATACAAGGAGCATTTCATGGTAATTCGCTTGGGCGACGTAGCCCCTGACTTTTCCGCCGACACGACCGAAGGTCCCGTGAACTTCCACGAATGGCTCGGCGATGGCTGGGGCGTGCTGTTTTCGCACCCGAAGGACTTCACGCCCGTGTGCACCACTGAACTGGGTGCCTTCGCCGCCCGTAAAGCTGAATTTGACAAGCGCAACACCAAGTTGATCGCGGTGTCGGTCGACAACGTGGAGTCCCACAATCGTTGGAAGAGCGACATCAGTGAGGTACAGGGTTCTGAGTTGAACTTTCCCATTATTGGCGACGAAGATCACAAGGTCGCGGACCTTTACGACATGATTCACCCCAACGCCAGTGACACGATGACCGTGCGTAGCGTCTTTATTGTTGCTCCCGACAAGAAAGTCAAGCTGACCTTGACCTACCCGGCCTCAACGGGACGCAACGTCGATGAAATCGTGCGCGTACTGGACTCACTGCAACTTTCGGCGAAGTTCCCCGTGTCGACTCCCGTGGACTGGAAGGACGGCGATGACGTCATTATCGCGCCATCGGTGAGCGACGAGGACGCCAAGGAGAAGTTTCCCAAGGGCTTCCGGAAGATCAAGGACTACCTGCGCTTTACGCCGCAGCCCAACAAATAAGTCGTTTCGTTCCCTCAAGAGCGGCCACCCTCGGGTGGCCGCTCTTGAGGTCTAGCGATTCGTGGCGCACTGCGTCGTCGCGAGTGCCTAGCGTGTGGCGCTGGTCTCTTGAACCAAGGAGTCGCGAAGTTCTCGCTTGAGAACTTTGCCCTGGGGGTTACGAGGTAGCGGCGTTGAATGAAAGAAGATCTTCGTTGGCACTTCAAACCTGGCGAGACGAGCGGCGACGTGGCGCGAAATCTCTTCGGCCTCGATCACGCGACCGCGACGAAGCACGATGACGGCCGCGACTTCTTCACCCATGGTGGGGTGGGGTAGGCCCACCACCGCGCAGTCGGCCACGTCGGGGTGATCGAAGATCGCGGCTTCGACGATGACGGAGTAGATGTTCTCACCGCCGCGAATGATCATGTCTTTCGCGCGGTCGACAATGTAGACAAAACCGTCGTCGTCGATTCGAGCGACGTCGCCAGTGTGCATCCATCCCTTGGTGAAGGCCTTGGCGGTTGCCTCGGGCTTGTTCCAGTAGCCACGAACGACGCTGGGTCCCTTAACCCAAAGTTCGCCCACGACGTCGGGACCCTGAGGTCGATCAAGGGGCGGTTCGTCGCCGTCAAAGTCTTCGGGCACGATGGCCACTTCACAGACCGGCACGACCGGTCCACAGCTGCTGGGCTTGGCGACGTAATCAGCGCCGGCGTTAAAACAGACGCCGGCGGACGTTTCGGTGAGCCCGTAGCCGTTACCAGGTTGACCGACCGCGAAGTGAGCCTTGATGCGCCGCACGAGTTCTGGCGGAGCGGGGGCGCCCCCGTAGGAGACGGTCGTCACACTGGAGGTATCGAACTTGTCGAAGTCGGGATGGTCGAGGATCTGCATGGCGATGGTGGGCACGCCACCGATGGCGGTGATCTTCTCTGTTTCAATGAGTTGAAGGGCCTTCGTCGCGTCGAAGTGGTGCATCAAGACGATTTTGGCGCCAGCGATAGTGCTCGTCGTCATTACGGCCAGACAACCCGTGGCGTGAAAGAGCGGAACGTTCAAGAGATTGGCGTTCTGGGAGAGTGGCGCGGCGAGGTCCGTGCCCCCCTTCACTGTTCGTAGCGTGGAGACTTGTCCGCGAAAGAAGAGGTTCATGATGTTCGTGTTGGCGTTGCGGTGAGTACCGAGCGCACCCTTGGGACGTCCCGTTGTACCAGACGTGTAGAACATCGTCGCGACATCGTCAGACAAGAGTTCGACGTCGGGCGGTGTTGCGCCGGGATCAACGTCACCGAGAAACTCTTCAAAACTCTCGACGCGTACGCGAGCGTGCTTCTGGCTTAGTCGAGGCGCGCGCGAGTGATCTTCACTAAAGACGACGACCGTACGAACGTCGTTGAGTTCATCGAGTCGCGCACTCACCCGTTCGAGTCGTTCTTCGTCGACGAAGAGTACTGACGTGCCCGAGTCACTCAGCCCGTAAATCAGTTCGTCCGTGGTCCACCAAGCGTTGAGTGGCACCACCACCGCTCCGACGATCATCGATCCCCAAAAGGCCATCACCCACTCGGGAAGATTCCGTGACGCGATGGCGACGCGATCACCTTTTTTGAGGCCGTCATCGAGCAGTCGTTGCGCGAGGGTGCTGGCAATGCGGTAGTGCTCGTCAAAGGTGACGCGCTGGTCCTCGTAGACGAGAAAATCTTTCGAGCCATGGCTGAGGGATAGGTCGAAAATCTGTCGCAAACTGGCGGGCGCGTTCTTCCACACCGTGAGTTCGACACCGTCGACGTTCGCTCGGTCGATCTCGAACATTTGGCCCGGTGCCGTTAACTGCGTGGTCGCTTCGATGAGCGAAAGGGGAATGTCACTCATGGTTGGTGAGATTACTTCGTCTCGATGCTCGGCAGAAACATCGCCGAGCGATAGTGGGCGAGTTCACTGATGGATTCTCGAATGTCCTCTAGCGCGCGGTGGGTCGTATCTTTGTCTGGTAGTCCGGCGACGACTTCGGGGTGCCACCGACGAGCCAACTCCTTGAGCGTCGACACGTCGACGTTGCGGTAGTGCAAGAACGCCTCGAGGGTGGGCATGTACTCCTGGAGGAAGCGACGATCCGTACCGATGGAGTTGCCACTCAGCGGCACCGTGCGTGGCTCGTCAATGTGCGCTTTTAGGAATTCGAGCGTCATCGTCTCGGCTTCGCTAGCCGTGATGGTTGAGGCAATGATCTCGGGCAAGAGACCCGACTTGGTGTGCATTTCGGTGACGAACGCGCCCATTTCATTGAGCTGCTCGGGCGAGGCGTACACCACGAGATTGGGACCTTCGGCAATGACGTTCAGGTCATCGTCGGTGATCAATGTGGCGATTTCGACAATGACGTGGCGTTGAGGTTCGAGGCCCGTCATCTCTAAATCCATCCACACCAGCACAGTGCGACACTACCGAATCGAGTCTCGAGTCGTGACTAGCCTTCCGTGAATGGAAATCTTCACCAAGGTCCTGCACCCGGACGCGGTGTTGCCCAGTTACGCCAACGAAGGAGACGCCGGCTGTGATCTCGTCGCGGTGGAGTCGTGCACGTTGAGCGCCCGAGGTGGTAGGGCACTCGTCGCCACGGGCCTCGCGGTGGCGATTCCCGAGGGCCACGGTGGCTTCGTCTTGCCGCGCAGTGGGCTGGCCTCGAAGCACGGTGTGACGTGCGCGAACTCACCGGGACTTATAGATCCCGGCTATCGCGGCGAGGTCAAGGTTGCGCTCGTGAACCTCGACCCCGAACACGACTACCACGTAGAAAAGGGCGATCGGATCGCTCAACTCGTCGTCGTGCCTCTGGCGACGTCGAACTTTCTCGTCGTTGACGAGCTGCCGAGCGCGCCTCGTGGTGAAGGCGGATTTGGCAGCAGTGGCCGATGACGAAGTTTCTCGACCCACTCGACAGCGCGTTTATCCTCCTCGAGACGACGGGCACCGCAATGAACATTGGCGCCGTCATCGAACTCGAAGGCAGCGTTGAAGATCCCCGGGAGCGTTTCGAGCTCATCCAGAAGAACATCGCGGCACGGCTTCACGAAATTCCGGTCTTAACCCAGCGCGTCGTTCGAGCTCCCTTTGACATGACCTGGCCCATATTGATCACCGACGACAAGTTCGATCTCGACCGTCACGTAGTGCGCGCGGTGGTGCCCTCGCCGGGAGCGCCGGCTCAGTTCGATGCACTGGTCGCCGAGTTTCTATCGCGGACTCTCTCGCCTCAACGTCCGCTCTGGCAGCTCCTCGTCATCGAAGGTCTCGAAGACGGTCACGCGGCGCTCGCCCTCAAGGTGCACCACGCCCTGGCGGACGGCGTGTCGGGCGCGGAAACGTTCGCGAGCCTCTTTGATATCTCACCGGAGGTTCGTGAACCGCTGTCCTTCGTCGACTCTAAAGAGGAGGAGCCGACCGTCACGACGTCACTCGGCTTGCTGCGTCAAGGTTTCGCCCGCGTGCGCCAGCACCCCGACCTCATTCTCGAGAACATTGGCTCGTGGAGCGGGCGCCTCTACGAAATCCTTCGGGCTCTCGTCAGCGTTGTCGTGGTGCACGGACGCCGACACTCCACGCCGAGTCAACCGTCAATGTTTGAAGCCAGGCGAACGTCGCTGAACGGAGCGGCGGGTGTTGAGAAGCTCTATTGCCGCACGCGGGTCGCACTCGCTGACGTGAAGCGAGCGGCCAAAACTCGTGGGGTATCGGTAACGGACTTTGTGATGGCGACGGCGAGTGGTGCGTTGAAGCGACTTATGGACGACCGAGGAGAAGTGCTAAAGAAGGACTTGGTGGCCTTCGTGCCCATCAACGTTCGCGGCGAAGGCGACACCGCCAACCTCGGTAACCAGATTTCGGGTATGCTCGTTCGACTCCACACGAGCATTACCGACCCCGAAGAACGATTGCGCGCTATTTCGAGCGACGCCATGAAGACGCTAGGAGAACAGCGTCAACATCGCGCCAAGATCTTTCAAGACGTGCCGAGGGTGCTCGGTCCCACCTTGATGTCGTGGGGCGCAAAAGTTATCGCCGCGTTCGATCTCTTCAAATACGTACCAATGGCCAACCTCATGATCTCTTCGGTGCCGGGACCGCCCATCCCTCTTTGGTTGAGTGGCCACCGCGTAGCCTCCGCCGCGCCCGTTGGACCACTGTTCGGTGCCTTTTCTCTCAATATCACCGTCCTCGGGTTTGAGGAATATTTGGAGTTCGGCCTGCTGGGCTGTGCTGATCGAATGGACGATCTTGACGTTCTACGCGACTATCTTTTGGAAGAAGCAACGAGTCTTATGGGCTCGACACCGAGCTGAGCACTACTGGCGCGCCAATCTCGGTCGGCTACAATTGAAGCACCACGCGGACGTAGCTCAGTTGGTAGAGCGCGACCTTGCCAAGGTCGAGGTCGCCGGTTCGAGCCCGGTCGTCCGCTCCAAGATGTTTCTACTGATGCGCTTGGGCGGCGATTTCCGGCTCTTCGGATTCTGACGGGGTCCCTAAGGTTCATTGCGTAGAAGACGAAGTTGCGTCAAGCGTTAGGTGTGATCCTGTCAGAATCCAATGAGCCACGCGTGCACCGGTCGTAGCTATGGCGCCGAGGATCCGGGACGCCTGAACCGGCGCCGAATCCACTTGAAACTCAAGAAAGCGGCGATACCGGCGACGAGCAGCGGTATCCCCGAAATTGTCACCGTGCGCTCAGTCTCTGGTTTCGCGTCTTGCCCACTCTTGTTGTTCAACTCAGTCACGACTTCCTCGCTTCCTATCCAATTGCAGTCACTGAATCGTAGGTCTCCGATTCAGCGTCCGTGAGGCGCGAGTCTGCGTTCGAACATATTGTCTCACCTCGTCAGAATCCGATGAGTCCGATTTCCACTGAACTCATCCCGCAAGTGTCCAACTCCAGGTTTCGCCCCACCCACGTCGACGCTCTGTCAAGAGCGCTTGTTTTCTTTCTTCGCCTCTTGGTGGGCCTTGATAATGGTCTCTATTGACACGCTTCGCTTGGCTCCTTCGTGGGCCGGGTGGTGCTTGGGACAAGCGATGTAGGGGGTGCTGGGTACGGGGCGGCCAATACGTGGGCAGCCCTTGACGTGACAGTTGTGGTGGCGCCACGCGGCGGCGATACCCACGACAATGGTGGCTTCGCCAATGTCTGACCCAAAACCACTCCAAAACGCGTAGTAAGTTCCGGTCTCGTTAATAGTACCGGTGTGTACTTCGAACCAGTGGAAGTAAAAGTCCCGCGATATCGCGAAGATCGTCGCGAGCGCCACGATGATCACTATCGTTGTTCCCACTTTGAGCGACCTGGGCAGTGCGTTAAGGGAGTCGAACAGACCCGTCTTTTCGACGTCCGTTTCGTCGGCGGCGCCATCAGCGGGTGGAGTGGCGCTTGCTGGGTTTTGACTCACGGTCGAATCCTTATCTCATCGTTGGTCATAGTTTGTCTTTATACGATCCGACCGGCGTAATTGAGGAACCTGGTTTGCGCGTCGACCTCGAGTCTTGGCGGCACGGGATCCTGAAAGCCTCCCGGTACTCGAATGGCGGCGCCCAACTCCAGGAGCTTGGCGTGCGCGATTGTCACCGCGTCGGCGTCGAGCGCCTCGTCGCTACCAGCCGCTTTCGCGAGGTCCCACGTGTGACACAGCGTGTCAATCATGAGCAACCCTTCGATGAGTTCTGAAAAAGGCTGTTCGCCGGCACGGGATTGAACCAACTGGTTGGCCATGTCCGCATCGTTCAATACCTCCTGGTACGCCCGCAGAACGAAGATCCAGCGCGCGGTGAGCAGCGCGTCTGAGTCAAAGCCCTCGATGCCGTCGGCGTTGATCAAGGTGTACACCCGTTGATGGGTCGCCACGACGTGTTCCACCAAGTCGGTGACGTCCCAGTCGACACACGGAGTGCGATTTTGCCATTGGCCGTCTTTGACGGTCGAAAGAGTGCTGGTGAATCCGCGGGCCACGCGAAGATAGACCGAGTTGTTTGCACTCATTGGCTGAGTCTACGAATTGTTCGGCGGTGACACTCGTGGCATCGCGTGGGCCGTGGTGTCTAATGTTGGGGCCGGGAGGTGACCGTGGTCCATCCAGCATTTGAACCCTTTCTTCGCCGGGCCCAAGAGAGCCCCGAGAAGAGTTTTTCGAGCGTGAGCGTCGCCGAGCGACGTCAGACGTTTCGCGACGAGGCGTTCGCGATGCAAGGTGAGATGGCGGAAATGGCCCACCAAGAAAATCGCGTGCTGCACCTCGATGGGCGAACGCTCGATGCCCGGCTCTACGTACCCCGAGGCGATGAAGCCAAAGCTCTGGTTCTCTATCTTCACGGCGGAAGTTTCGTTGTCGGTGACCTCGATACCCACGAGTTTCTCTGTCGTCGTCTCGCCTCAGACACGAAGATGCGCTTCTTGGCCCTCGACTACCGTTTGGCGCCCGAGCATCCATTTCCCGCGGGCCTCAATGACGCGATAGACGTGATTCGCTACGTCTCGAGTCACCGGAGCGAGTTTGGCGATGAGAGCGTACGACTCATCGTCATGGGCGACTCGGCCGGCGCCAACCTCACGACAGTTGCCGCCGCGCAGTTGAGGGGTGAAGACGTAGAGATTGCGGCGCAAGTCCTTATCTATCCGACCCTGGGCCCCGAACTCGTTACGGACTCGGTCCACACGTACGGCAAGGGCTATCTCTTGGACGTCGAGAATTTGCGCTACGACTATGGCCAATACCTCGGTGATTGGAACGATCACACTGACCCCCGCGTGACGCCCCTGCTCTGCTTCGATCTCACGGGCGTTGCCTCCGCCGTTGTGGTCGTGGCCGAGTGCGATCCCCTGCGCGATGAAGGTGTGGCCTACGCCGGACTGCTCGAACACTTTGGCGTGGAGGTCGAACTACTGGAAGCCGAAGGTATGGTGCACGGCTTCTTAGAGATGGGAGGCGTCGTACCCGAGGCGCTCGCCATAATCGATGATCTGGCGCTGCATCTTCACCGTTTGGTTGAAGTCGCGTCGCTGTGAACGTCCTCTTCATCACGCTTGATCAGTTTCGCGGCGACTCCTATGGCGCGGCGGGCCACCCGATCGTCAAAACGCCGACGCTCGACCGCGTCGCGGCCGAGGGCGTGCGCCTCGAACGCCATTTCTCCCAAGCGGCACCGTGTTCTCCGGGACGTGCCGCGCTCTACACCGGTATGTACCAGATGAACAATCGCGTCGTGGCCAACGGCACGCCACTCGAGCGTGGCTTGGACAATCTCGCGTTGGTCGCGCGTCGCGCGGGTTACAATCCCACACTCTTTGGCTACACCGATCAAGGACTCGACCCGTATCAAGCTCGCGGCGCTGATGACCCGCGCCTCGACTACTACGACGGCATCCTGCCCGGCTTCTCCGTAGGTCTCTATCTTCCCGAGAGTCAGGCGGGATGGGTGCAGTATTTGCGTGCGAAGGGCTACGACGTCGAAAGCGGCTGGTCGGGCCCGCTACGCGGTGAACCCGATCGGCCGGCGGAGGACTCCCTCAGTGGTTTTCTCACCACGCGATTCCTCGACTGGCTCGATCACCAAGAGAGTGGGTGGTTCGCGCACCTGAGTTACCTACGACCGCACCCTCCCTACGCGGCCGCCGGTGCGTTCTCCAAGATGTACGATCCCGCGGACGTGGCGATGCCGATTGCTCCCGTGGAGAGTGGCCTTCGTCATCCACTCCACGAAGCGGCACTCGCCGGGGGAGCCTCGTCGGCCCCCACCGACGAGAACGCCATGAGATGTCTCAAGACCCAGTACTACGGAATGATTTCGGAGGTTGACGCGCAGTTAGCCAGAGTCGTGCGCGCTCTCGAAGAGCGTCATGAGTGGAGTGACACCTTAGTCATCGTGACGTCTGATCACGGTGAACAGCTCGGCGACCACGGACTAATCGAAAAGCTGGGCTTCTTTCCTCAGAGTTACCACATTCTTGGACTGTGGCGTGATCCTCGCTCTGCGGGCGGTGCGTCCATTCGCCACTTCACCGAGAACGTGGATTTGTTGCCGACATTGGCCGACGCATTGGGTATTGACGAACCCGTGCAGTGTGACGGACGTTCGCTCACGCCACTTTTTGACGGTACGGAGGTCGAGCGGCGCGACGCGGCCCACTACGAGTGGGACAGTCGCTACTTCTTGCTGGGTAACGGTGGCTCCTCGCAACCAACCAACGCCACGCTCGCTCGGCGAAATTTGGCGGTCTCCTTCGGTGACGACACCGCCTACGTGCAGTTCGGTGATGGTTCCTACAAGTGTTTTGACGTGGCGGCAGATCCAACGTGGCGAACCGAGTGTCACGACACTGAACGCGTACTAAAAGCCGCCCAGCAACAACTCGTGTGGCGACAAGGGCATCTACGCCACAATCTCACGAATATGTTGCTGTCACCAACGCGTCTCGGCACTTGGCCGAGCGAACTTTGCCTGGAACCTTTAGCTGAATCCGTCTCGTAGGGTCGAAAGCAGCAACTGAAAAGTTTCGTCGGGGTTAGCGGCGAAGTTGACGCCAAGAAGTTCGAGCGAAACGTACCCGTGACAGGCCGACCAAATGACCTGGGCCGCGTCGAGAGCCGGCTCGTCCTTAAACCACCCCGTTTTCTGACAACGTTCGACGTTACTCACGAGTGTCTGAAAGGACTGGTAGGCAACGTGGATGGCGGCGGATGAGGGAAGAAAGTTACGAAAGCGCCCCAGGAACATCACGGTGTAGAGCCCAGGATGCTCCAGAGCGAACTTTCGATAGCCGAGCGCCGCGTTGTGGAGATCGTCAGTGGCGTCGTTGGTATGAAAGGTGAGCGCTTCGTTGAAGACTTCGAAGCCCTCGATCCACAGCGCCTCCAAGACGCCGTTGAGACCGTCGAAGTGGTTGTAGATCGCCATTGGCGCAACGTTGGCGCGCAACGCAATGGCTCGAACCGTGAAACCGTCGGGACCTTCATCGTCCAGAATCTCGAGCGCCGCGCTGAGAACCTCTGGACCAATCCGCTCTGACGGAGTGCGACTCGAGCGCTCACCCATTTGACCATTATAGAACGCTGTTCTATAGTTTCGGAGCATTGTTCAACGGGGGAAGAGATGCCGACTGCTGCGCACGATCGTCGGTGGTGGGTCTTGGCGGTCCTCTGTGTAGCCGTTTTGATCGTCGTCATCGACAACACGATCGTCAACGTCGCGCTTCCATCGTTCTCGCGAGATCTTCACGCGTCGAACTCGTCGCTGCAGTGGATCGTCGATGGATACTCGTTGCCTTTCGCTGGTCTGTTGTTGGCCGGGGGAGGGCTCTCGGACCGCATTGGTCGAAAACGCGTCATGCAAATGGGGCTGGCGGCCTTTGGCGTGTTCTCACTTCTTGCGGCGTTCTCGGACAGCGTGCCGTCGTTACTGATAGCGCGCGCTCTTATGGGTGCGTCGGCGGCGTTCATCTTTCCCGCCACCCTTTCGACGCTGACCATCGTTTTTGACGATCTCTCCGAGCGTGCCAAGGCCTTTGGCATCTGGGGTGCGACCAGTGGGGTCGCGGTCGCGATTGGCCCGGTGGCGGGTGGCTCGTTGCTGGATCATTTTTGGTACGGGTCGATCTTCTTGATTAATGCGCCACTGGTGCTGTTCGCCGTTATCGCGGTGGGCTTCGTCGTGCCAGAGTCCACGAGCCCGCAACAGCGACGTCTCGACCTTGTTGGCTTGGTTCTTGGTACGGCGGGCGTGACGGCTCTGACGTTGGCAATTATTGAAGGACCGGCATGGGGATGGCGCAGCCTCAGTACGATCTTCGTTTTCGTCCTCGCGTTCATCTACCTCGTTTCCTTCGTGCTCTATGAGTTACGTCGTGACGGGCCACTGCTCGAAGTCCGCATCTTCCTTAATCGCACGTTCTCCGCGGGTGCGGCCTCGATCGCCGCCAACTTTTTCTGCCTCTTTGGCTTCATCTTTCTCATCACGCAGTACTTTCAACTTCTTCGCGGCTATTCGCCCCTCTCCGCCGGTGTGCACACGTTGCCTTTCGCCATTGTCGTTATGATCACGACGCCCCTGGGGGCCGTAGCCGCGCTTCGCTTGGGTGCTCGTTACGTCGTGGCGGCCGGACTCACGGTTGTTGCCGCGGCGCTGATCTGGATGGGCACGATCAGCGCCAACGCCGCGTACTTCGGACCTGTCATCGGCGTCATGGCAATGCTGGCCCTCGGTTTCTCTCTCGTCAACGCGCCGTCCACCGCCGCGCTCATGAGCACCCTTCGACCCGAACAGATTGGCGCGGGAGCCGCCGTGAACGAGACGACGAGAGAGTTGGCTGGCACGATGGGCGTCGCAATTATTGGTTCCGTCTTTTCGTCAATCTTTGGACCCGGTGTCCGAGCCGCGCTCTCGCCCTATCTCGGCCACGGCTTGACCCAGAGCAAGCTCCACGTGGCCGTAAGTTCCACCCAGGCCGCGCAGGCGACCGTGGCGCACTTCCCGATTGCCTTACGGCCGGCGCTCAACACGATGGTGTCCAACGCCTTCATGCAGGGACTGCACCGCGCCTGTTTCGTCGCCGCGGGCACCGCGCTGGTCGTAGGGCTCGCGACGCTAACGCATCTACCCAAGCTCGAAGAGTCGCCCGTGAGCGAGCCCGTGGCGCACGCGCAGACGTCCTTCTCAGGCCCGAGTCTCACCTAGGGCTCTTTTCTGGTATCAATGGAAGCCTGACGCGGCGCGCCGCGGTGCAGAAACTATTGGGAGATTTCATGCAGCGTATTTCACGAGTTCGTCAAGTTCTTGTCACAGGAGGCATTGCCTCGTTGATGTTGGCTTCGAGCGTCGTCGCGGGCGCCTCTTCGACCGTCGGGAAGTACAACGCCGCCGACGCGAAATTGGTCCCGACGTCGTACAAGACCGGCACGCTCCAGGTGGCCACTGACGCCACTTACGCACCCGATGAGTCGATGAACGGCACCACCATGGTCGGATTCGACATTGACCTCATCAACGCGATTGCCAAGACGCTGGGTATCACGGTGAAGGAAAACAACGTAGTCTTCGGCACCATCCTCGCTGGCATCAAAGGCGGTCGCTACGCCATTGGTAACTCTTCATTCACTGACGAAAAGTCTCGTGAAAGGACCGTGAACTTCGTCGACTACTTCAAGGCTGGCGAAGGCGTGTACGCCAAGGCGAACTCAAAGGTCATCTTCAAGGGTTTCAAGAGCTTCTGTGGGTTAACCGTCGCCGTTGAAACGGGCACCTCTGAACAGAAGGACGCTAAGGCCGCGGCGAAGAAGTGCTCTACCAGCAAGAAGTTGAACCTCATCGCCTTCCCCACGCAGACCGAAGCGAATTTGGCCGTCTCGTCAGGACAGGCCGACGTCGGTTTCGTGGACAGCCAGGTAGCGGGCCACATCGTGGCGACGGTAAAGGGATTCAAGCTCGTTGGGAGCGCCGTGAACGTCGCGCCTTACGGCATTGCCACGCCGAAGACGACCGCCAGCGAGGGACTGGCTGTCGCCATCCAAGCGGCTATCAAGACGTTGATTGCAAACGGGACCTACCACGCAATTTTGGCCCACTACGGGGTTACCTCCGGTGCGCTGCCGTCAAGCAAAATTGTTCTCAATGGGGCGCTCTCCTAAGAGATCAATAGCCTGAGAACGAACATGACTGAGAACGGGGACGCCGCCGTAAAGGTCGTCCCCGTTCGTCACGTCGGGCAGTGGATCGCCGCGGCGTTTGCTTTGTTACTCGTTGCAATGTTGGTTCACACGCTGTTCTCCAAACTGGGGACCGGTGTGTATTCGTGTCGCCTCGTCAGCGGTATTCGAAGGTGCCATCAAATTAGAGAGTGGCGTTTTAGCTGGGACATTGTCCGTCGTTATTTCTTCACTTCCGAGATTCTGCACGGCCTACTGGTCACACTTGAGTTGACTGCGTTAGCAATGCTCATTGGCGTCCTCTTGGGTGTGTTGGTCGCCGTTATGCGCCTTTCATCGAATCGACTGCTCTCGTCGTTTGCGTGGACCTACACCTGGTTTTTTCGCGGCACACCGGTCTTAGTCCAGATAGTTGTTTGGTACAACATCGCCATTCTTTATCCGTCGCTCAGTCTCGGCATTCCCTTTACGCACTTGACGGCTGTCCACTTCATGACCAAGACGGTTATTACTGCCTACGTTGCCTCCATCGTGGCCCTCGGGTTGAATGAAGCGGCGTACATGTCCGAGATCGCTCGTGCGGGCCTGATCTCGGTTGAGGAAGGTCAGACCGAAGCCGCGATGGCCCTTGGCATGACTCGGCCACAGACATTGAGATCAATCGTCTTACCGCAAGCGATGAGGGTGATTATTCCACCCACGGGTAATGAACTGATATCGATGTTGAAGACGACATCCCTGGTGAGCACGATCGGCGTTGTCGACCTGTTAGGTGCCGCGACGAATATTTATTCAGTCAACTTTCTCATTATGCCCTTGTTGATCGTGGCGAGTTTGTGGTACATCGCGGTGACGACCGTCCTCTCAGTCGGCCAGTACTACCTCGAGCGTCACTTCGCCAAAGGGGCCCTGCGTACCCCTCCACCCACACCACTGCAACGTCTCCGTCGTGACCTTATGGGAATAGTTTCGAATTTTCAGATCCGACGTCACCCGGCAGAGGCAGTTCGATGACTATCCCCATGGTCGAGGCGCGCGGAGTCCACAAGTCCTACGGTGGCGTCGAGGTTCTAAAGGGTGTGGACCTTACGGTGGTTCGCGGAGAAGTCACTTGCCTGATTGGGCCTTCTGGTTCGGGTAAGAGCACGCTGTTGCGATGTATTAATCACCTGGAGAAACACGACGCTGGCGAGCTGCGAGTGGACGGCGACCTGGTTGGCTATGAAGCGCGTGGAGGGAAACTCTACGAACGAAGTGACAAACAGATTTGCGCCGAGCGTTCCCAAATCGGCATGGTCTTTCAACGTTTCAATCTCTTTCAACATTTGACGGTGCTAGAGAACATCACGATTGGTCAAATAAAAGTCAAGGGAGTTGAACCCGAAGCCGCCCGGGCCAAGGCGCGCACACTCCTCGCTCGAGTTGGATTGGAGGGCAAGGAACAGCACTACCCGAGCCAAATCTCCGGAGGCCAGCAGCAGCGCGTGGCTATCGCGCGCGCCCTAGCGATGGATCCCAAGCTGATGCTCTTCGACGAGCCGACCTCGGCGCTTGATCCGGAATTGGTTGGCGAAGTTCTCGACGTCATGAAGGATCTCGCGGCGAGTGGAATGACGATGATCGTGGTCACGCACGAGATGAACTTCGCTCGAGAGGTCGCCAATTCGATTTACTTTCTGGACGGCGGCGTGATCGAAGAGTCTGGCAATCCTCGCGACGTATTGAGCGCTCCAAAGACTGAACGCCTGCGGAGTTTCCTTTCGAAGGTCCTGTAGTGACCTGGGACCTTGATCCGACGAACGTCGGCACGGGGCTGCCCCTCGAAGGACTTCGGGTTCTCGACCTCTCAAGGGTGCTGGCCGGACCACTGTGCGCGATGATTGCCGGGGATCTCGGAGCCGACGTCATCAAAGTGGAGAGCCCGGAGGGCGACCCCGTTCGTTCCCTAGCGCCGCCGCGACTTGGTGGCGACGCGACCTATTACTTGGCGGTGAATCGACATCGGCGAAACGTCGTAGCTAATTTACGCAACGAGAGGGACTTCGAGCGCGTCGCCGAGCTCGTGAAACTAGCCGACGCGGTGATTGAGAACTACTTGCCGAGCCAAGTCCTCTCGCTGGGTATCAATCGCCTGCGCGCAGCGAATCCCGACTGCGTGTGGGTGAGTATCACGCCCGCGACCGAAGGGGGACCGCTCGCCGACCGGCCTTCGTTTGACTTATTGGCTCAGGCGCGCTCGGGTCTGATGGGCGTGACGGGAGAAGTTGGCGCGCCGAGCAAGGTTGGCGCGCCGATCGCCGATGTCGTGACGGGCCTCTATGGCGTGGTTGGACTCTTAAGTGGTCTTCTGGCCAAAGCGCGGGGCCGTGACGGTCGTCGCTTCGAGGCGCCGTTACTCGAGTCGGCGATGAGCGCTCTCATTAATCAGGCGCAGAGTTATCTCTCGACGAACGTGAATCCACAGCGCCTGGGCAACGACCATCCGTCTATCACGCCCTACGGCCCGGTGACGACGGCCGACGGTTTCCTCTTGCTCGCGGTGGGCACCGACGCGCAGTACGCGAAGCTCGTTGAAGCTCTCGACGACGTAGGTCTCACCCAGAAAAGTGAGTGGGCTACGAACGAAGAGCGGGTGAAGTCGCGCAATGATTTGGCCGACGTTCTAGATCGAATCTTTGTGGTACACGACACCGCGTACTGGCTTCGGGCCCTGGAGCACTCTGGCGTACCGCACGCGCCAATTCTTGACGTCGAAGGCGCTTTCGCCCAAGATCAAATCTCTCACGGCGACTTCGTCGGCACGATGTCGACGCCGAGTGGCGACACGCGCGCGATGCGTACGCCTCTTCTCATCGATGGCCGTCGACCTTCGATTCGACGAGGACCGCGCGCGCTGGGACAAGATACCGAAGAGATCTTTGGAAGCGACGCCAACTAAGCGTAAAAGGATGGCCCATCAAACCGGTCGACCGTAGTGAACTCAGCTACCTCTCGACGTTTCAACTGTGTGTGGCGACGTTCGTGGTGACCGAGTGCCACGATGGCCGCGACGGCGTGGTTCTCCGGTAGGTCCAGTATCTCTTTGAGCTCGGGTTCGTTGCGAACGGCCATCGTGGTCATGACGCCGCCAACTCCTCGTTCTCTTGCGGCGAGAAGAATGCTCCAGACGAAGGGGTAGATCGACGCGCCGCCGACTACCTGATACCTGTCGAGATCACGGTCAATCGCGGCGAGCACACTCAAGTCGGCGCTCACGACGAGCATGACGGGCACGTCGGCGAAAGTTTCGGCGAATCCGTCGGGTTTGGAGAGTTTTTCGGCTGCCCCGCGCTGGCTCGCCGCGGCTAGGCGATCCGCTTCGCTCGCGAGCGGTGAGAACGGGATGACGCCGGCAAGAAGGTGAGCAACGTAGTCGTGCCAGGCGTCAAGGTACGCGGCGCCAATGGATCGACGTTGGCGCTCGTCCTTTACCACAATGACGTGCCACGACTGACGGTTCCCCCCCGACGGGGCGAAGCGAGCGTCGTCGAGTATCGCGAAGAGCACCGCGTCGTCGACCGGCTCAGAAGTGAAGTCCCGGACCGCACCGGTGGTTCGTAGTACGTCGCTTAAGTCCATGGTGTCACTCCCGATAGTAAGACGTCAAAGGTTAGGCGTCACGACGCGACATCAACGTCGTGCCAATACCGAGAAGCACAACGACGTAAATGAGGAGAGTGATGAGTGAACCTAGGGCGGAAAAGTGGTTCGCCACGGGTGATACCGACGTCATGGCGCGGCCCATCTCATTAGGCAAGAATCGCATCGCGTCGTTCTGCCAACTAGAAGGAAGAAAAATAATTATTAGGGGTAGCACGAGCAGGATCGACACGAAGACACTGATGCAGGCGGCGCTCTGGCGAAGAATGAGGCCCAACGAGAACGCCAGTGCCGAAAGCAGCGTGAGGTAGAGCCCGGCGAAAATTACGGCGCGAAGGACGGTGGAGTTACTGAGCGAGGCCGTGGGCACGACGCCCGAGAAGATCGCTTGACCCATGAGGAAGGTGGTGAAACACGCGACTTCGCTCACCACGAACAACGACGTGACGAGCACGATCAGTTTCCCAGAGACGAGCTGCACTCGATTGGGCACCGCGGCCAACGTCGTGCGGATGGACCCCGAAGAGTACTCGCTCGTAAGATAGAGCGAGCCGATGACGCCAATGGCGAACTGCGCGAAGATCACGCCGACGAGACTCGTGGTCACCGGATCAAAGGTGAGCCGTCGCGCGGGGCTCGTGGTGCTCCAGTGCGCTCGCAGGAGCGAGGTCACGAGTGCGCCGAGGCCGATGGTCAGCACGAACGTGACTATCACGCCGGAGATACTCGAGCGAACGGTGCGGAACTTCAACCACTCGGAGCGAACGACCGAACCCAGGGTGACGTCACGACTCATGGCGAACTCCCGACGAGCCGTACTCAACGGCGTCGGCCGTGAGTTCCATGAAGACGTCTTCGAGTGACGCCCGCTGCGGTGTTAGTTCATAGATGGCGACGCCCGCGTCGAAGGCCGCCTGGCCAATTTGATCGGACGTTAGTTCGCTCACGCTCAGACCCTCGTCGTTCACGTCGCTCACGACGCCGCCTTTGGTGTTCAGTGCGTCCGTCAACCGTGCGTGATTTGCGGCGCGAACGAAGACGGTGCCCTTCGCGGTCGCGGTTAGTGCGTCGATGGATCCTTGGGTGATGAATCTTCCTCGTCCAATGACGATGATCTGGTCGGCCGTGACGGCCATTTCACTCATGAGGTGCGATGAGACGAAGACGGTACGTCCCTCATTGGCCAGTGACCGGAAGAGGTCCCGAATCCATCGGACGCCTTCGGGGTCGAGCCCATTGACGGGCTCGTCGAAAAGGAGAACCTCAGGATCGCCGAGCAGGGCCCCCGCAATACCCAAACGCTGACTCATTCCGAGGGAGAAGTTGCCAACTTTCTTGTTCGCCACCGAGGTAATGCCGGCGAACTCGAGTACGTCATCCACGCGTGAAAAGGGAATCCGGTTTGACGTGGCGAGGGCCCGAAGGTGATTGCGTGCGCTGCGTCCGGGATGGATGGCCTTGGCGTCAAGCAGCGCACCAACTTCGTGCAGTGGCGCGCGCAGTTCGCCGTAACGCTTGCCCTTGATAGTTGCGCGACCCTTCGTCGGATGATCGAGCCCCAAAATGATGCGCATGGTCGTGGACTTACCCGAGCCGTTCGGTCCAAGAAATCCGGTGATCACGCCGGGTTGTACCTCGAAGTCGAGGTCGTCCACGGCCAGCGTCTCGTGGTAGCGCTTAGTGAGATGTTCAAGTTTGATCATGGGGTTCCTGACAAGAATCTAGTAACTACGCCAGATCGTTCTCTAAGTGACCTTTAAGAATCGCGCCACGACGCTGCGGCTTTGCTAGCCGTGCGTCGGAATGAAGGCGCTGCGGCGCAGTGATTGGCACGTCGCGCAGGTGCCCGAGAGTGCGACGTGATGACGATCGAGCTTGAAGCCGTACGTCGTGAGAAGTTTTTTGCTTAGTACATCAAAGTGCGCGGCCGGAATCTCGAAGGTTTCCCTACAGTCCTCGCAGGTCAAATGTCCGTGCACGGCACCGGCGAGGTGGTAGACCGCCGCCTGTTGTCCCAGGTGCGCGTGGACCACGATGCTGAGTTCTTCGAACTCCTCCAAGATCCGATAGACCGTCGAAGGACTCACGTCCGGGAGTCGCTGCTGCACGGCAAAGGTGATCTCGTCGGCGGTGAGGTGACCTTGAGCGTCGGCGAGCACCTCAGCGACGGTGCGCTTAGCGACCGTTACTCGCTTCGCGGCACCATGGATAATGGAGACGATGGCGTCTTGGTCGGCGCTGGCGGTGTCCATGGATCAAGACTAGGTCCGTCCGGTAAAGCGCCACGGTCCCTTCGTCGAAGTACTGCACCTCTCGCGAAGAATCGTGACGCCTAACTTAAAGCGCAGAGTCGCGCGAGAATCGCCTCGGCGTCACGGACCATCTGAAGGACGAGGTCGCCGGCTGGTACGAGTTCATTGATCGCGCCCACGGCCTGACCGGCGGGGTAGCCCTCACGGCGCGGGTCGATGCCCTTGGTCGATTCGTCACCGCCGAGGTGAAAGGTGCCCTCTTCGTGCGAGACGAAGAGTTGGTCGGGGAACTTCTTGAGCAACGAGGGATCAGCTTCGTAGCGATCGGTGGTGTCGTTTCTTATGACGCGCATGGTCTTGCCACTAAAGGCCCTCGAAATTACCGTGCCGTCCTCTTTTGCGCCAATGATGCTCTCACGAAAACCGGGAATCGCGCGCGCTTCGGGTGTGGCAATGAACCTCGTCCCAATCCACACTCCGTCCGCGCCGAGCGCGAGAGAGGCGGCGAGCCCTCGGCCGTCAAAGAGGCCACCGGCCGCGACAACCGGTATGGTGCCGTTCATCGCGTCGACGATGAGTGGAACGAGCGGCATCGTCGCCACGGTGCCCGTGTGACCGCCCGCTTCGGTGCCTTGGGCGACCACGACGTCACAGCCCGCGTCGAGCGCACGCTTGGCGTGTTCGACTTTGCCGCACATCGATATCACGAGGACGCCGTGGTCGTGACAGAGATCGATGACGTGACGCGGCACGCCCAAACCGGCCACGAACGTGCTCGCGCCACCCTCGATGAGCAGTTCCACGTTGGCGCTCAGCGTGTCGGGAAAGGCCGTGAGGAGATCCACGCCAAAGGGCTTGGAGGTCAGGGACTTTGTGGCGGCGATCTCGTGCGCTAACTGCTGGCTCGACATCGTCGACGCCCCGAGACAGCCGTACCCGCCCGCGTTGGAGACGGCCGCCGCGAGCGCGCTGTAAGAGACGCCGCCCATGCCAGCCAACATCACCGGATGCTCGATCTTTAGTAGTTCCGTCAGTCGCGTTTTCATAGCCCCCCGCATCAACCTACTCAGTGCGACCTTGTAAGCGAAGCAACGCGCCACTGAGCAACGCCGCGACGGCGGAACTGAGTAAGAGTCCCAGCGTGAAACCGGCGTAGAGGGAACTTTGCGCGCCGAAGAGTTTGGTCGCGAACAACAACGGCACCGTAAAGCCGATCGCGCACAGCAAAGCCGTCGTGGCGACGAGTGGCCAGGTAAGCGAAGGGTCGAGTCGAAAACGTAGGGCTCGCGCGAACGCCACACCGCAGGTGATGCCGAGCGTTTTGCCTATTAGACGAATCGCGATCGTGGCGATGACGACCGTTCCCACCGCGCCACTGAGCGCCACGTTGGACCAGTGCAGGCCACAGGCAACGAGTGCGAAGAGGGGCAGTACGATTGCGACCGAGAGCCGTAGGGCGTTTCTCTCGAGCAGTACACGTTTTGGAGCTCGAGTCGAAACGATGACGCCCGCTAAGACTCCAGCCAACGCCGGCTCTACGTTGGCCCACGCGAAGCACAGCCACATCACAACGAGCAGTACCACGCTGACGACGTTGCCCGGGTGGCGTCGCGTTACGACGAGACCCAGCGCTACCGTCGCCCCCATGGCGGCGAGGCCCAGTGGTCGTACGTGCGTGGTCCCGGTAACGCTCAGCACGATCACGCTCAAGACGTCGTCGGTAATGGCCAAGGTGAGAAGAAAGATCCGCAGCGTGGGTGCGAGTCGCCGCCCTGCGATGGCCAGGACGCCCAGGGTAAAGGCGACGTCGGTGGCCATCGGCACCCCCCAGCCTCGACGCAGAGCGGGCGAGTTGAGAATCGCACCAAGTGCAACTGCCCCGAGGGCGGTAAAGAGCATGCCGCCGATGGCGCCAAATACCGGCGGCACGGCGTTCTTGGGCTTGGTGAGTAAGCCCGATGAGAGTTCTCTCGAAAGCTCGAGTCCCATAGAGAAGAAGAAGATGGCCATCAGGAGGCTGAGAACGACGTCGTGGAGTGAACTGACGCCGAAGTAGGTCAGAACTCGAGCGCTCGACTTCGACGCGACGAAAGAAAAGTACGTCGATGAAGAGAGCGCGGACCACAGAAGCGCCACCGTGACACCAGTGGCGAGTCCAATGGCTGCGCTGTACTCGTGATCGAGGACCCAGAACACGCGAGAGGATGTGAGGCGCGTCATTTGAAAAATGCTACTCACGCCAGTTCGATTCTCGAAACCTCACGGCTAGAGTTGGTAGACAAATCGAGATCGAAGTGAGTAACTCACCGCCGGCGAGGGAACCCATGGACGCGCCAACAGTACAAACGGTAACCAAACGCGAGTTGTACTTCATCTTTGGCGCGCTGATGCTCGGCATGATGCTCGCCGCACTCGACAGCACAATTGTGGCGACCGCGCTTCCCACGATTACCGGCGACCTGCACGGCGCGAGTCACCTCAGCTGGGTTGTCGTTGCGTATCTGCTCACGACCACCGTAAGTACGCCACTGTGGGGGAAACTCGGCGACCTCTACGGCCGAAAGAGTTTCTTTCAGTGGGCCATCGTCATCTTTCTTGTGGGCAGCATCCTTTGTGGTTTCGCCCACTCAATGTTGGCGCTCATCTTGTTCCGCGCGCTGCAAGGTCTCGGTGGTGGTGGATTGATGGTCGGGGCCCAAGCGATCATCGCTGACGTGGTCTCACCAAGAGAGCGCGGACGATACGCAGGATTCTTTGGCGCGACGTTCGGTGCCGCGACGGTGCTCGGACCTCTCCTTGGAGGGTTCATTGTTGACCACTGGTCGTGGCACTGGATCTTCTTCGTCAACATCCCACTCGGCATCGCGGCACTCATCGTTACCTCCGTCGTGCTCAAGAGTTCGCCGACACGCGTGAGCCACGTCATTGACTACTCGGGCATCATCGTTTTGACGATTGCTGCCTCGGCGTTGATTCTCTTCACGTCGCTCGGTGGTACGTCACTCGCGTGGCTGAGCCCGACGTCAATCGCGCTACTCCTCGGGGGTTTGGTCTTCACAGCTATCTTCGTCATCGTAGAAAAGCGTTCGAAAGAGCCGATACTGGCGCCTCATCTATTCGCCAACCGAGTCTTCTCCTCAGCGTCAGCCATCGGCTTCGTTGTCGGTTTTGCGATGTACGGGGCGCTGGTCTTTCTTCCACTTTTCTTTCAGTTCGTTCGCGGGACTTCGCCGACGATGTCGGGGCTTCGTCTACTGCCCATGATGGCGGGTCTTTTTTTCACGTCAATCTTTACGGGACAACTCGTATCACGTGGGTGGAAGTATCGCCCCTTTCCAATTTTGGGCACGGTCGTGATGACCATCGGTCTGATACTTCTGAGCACCGTGAACGAATCGACATCGAGTCTCCAACAGTCCTTCTACATGTTGATCTTGGGCATGGGTATCGGACTCGTCATGCAGATCTTGGTGACGGCCGTGCAAAACTCCGTCGACCCGGGCGACATCGGTGCGGCGACGGCGGGCACCAACTTCTTCAGGTCGATCGGTGGAGCTTTCGGCACCGCGGTCTTTGGTGCCCTGTACGCCAACGCGCTGCCCCGTGAGTTGGCGGCCGGCTTCGGTTCCCAGGGCTCGAAAATTCTCTCGGTCCCGCCATCGGAGTGGACGCCCAAGCTATTAAAGACGCTGCCCCCGAGCCAGTTGCACATTGCGTTGCACGCGATTGCTGGCTCGATTCAATCGGTCTACGTGTGGGCCATACCCTTTGGCGTAATCGCGGTGTTTCTCTCCTTGACACTTCCAGAGGTCAAACTTCGTGAGAGCGTTCACCCAATCGCTGACGAAATACCGATGTCAACTGCTGACCCCCTGGTCTAAGGGCGGCGAGGCACTCGTCGAACTCTCGATCGTCGCCGTAGTAAGGATCGCTGACGTCGAGGTTGAGGCCGGGTTCGCTGAGATTGCGCCACAGCAGCACGTCGGTTGCGTCATTTCGTAGTCGGGCCTTCACGTCGTGAAGGTGCTCTCGAGTCATGACGACCACCAAGTCTTGCGCGTTGAGGTACGCCGAGTCGGCGTAGAGGGCGAGAGAGCCGGGCGACTGAAAGCCCGCTCGGTCGAGCGCACCCCGAGCTCGGGGGTCCATCGGAGCGCCGACGTGCCAGCGAGCGGTGCCGGCACTGGTGACGACAACGCGTCCTTGGAGCGTCGCGTCCTCGAGGACGAGGTGGCGCAAAAGGACTTCGGCCATAGGTGAGCGGCAGATGTTGCCCGTGCAGACGGTCGCCACGTTAAGAGTTTGCTGAGCCACGAGCCTCCTGGGATGTTCCTCTTTCTAGCCGATGGATTTGCCTTTCGTGTCGTGCGGGCGTTGCCGGGAGAAAGGTAAAGTACCTTAAGACCGCCGGAAAGGAGACGCGATGCCGCTGTCCGAACACGAACAGAAAATCCTGGCCGAACTCGAAGAGTCGCTCTCCAAACAAGATCCGCGCTTCGCGAAGAAGTCCCGCGAAACCAACGTCTACTCCCACGGTGGGCGACGAGTGCGCTGGGGCATAGCGGGTTTCTTGGTAGGGCTCGCGGTCCTCATACTGTTCTTCTCGCACTCCGTAGTTCTGGGGCTCGCGGGAGTCGCTCTGATGTTTATCTCCGCAGTTGTAGTTGAGCGAAACGCTCGTCTCTTAGGACGCGCGTCCTGGCAGGACATCACCCGTACTGGCCAGGGCGACGACGCCCACGCGAATCTTGGTCCCCGTACCAGTTCGCTTCGCGACTGGTTGTCGCGTCATCGCCGTAAAAGCGAATGACCGACGCCGGAGACGCGCGACGCGCGTCTCCGTGCCTGGCTCTTGATATTGGGGCGAGTAAAGTTGAAGCGGCGATTGTCACTTCTGATGGCGTCATTGCGTCTCGTGATCGTCTCGACGTTGCGCAACATCCGTCGGACCTCTTCGACGCCGTCGCCGATTTAGCGAGGCGAGTTCGCGGTGACCACGTCATCGACGTTGTGGGCGTCGGGTGCGCCGGACCGATGTCGCGCGGAGGTGAAACGGTCTCACCGTTAAATATTCTTGGGTGGCGCGAGTTCCCACTACGTGCGTCGCTACGCAACGCTCTCACTCTCGAGGTGTACGTCGAAGGTGACGCGCGAGCGTTGGCGCTAGCCGAGGGCGTCTACGGAGCTGCGCGCGGCGTCGACTCCTATCTCTCGATGGTGGTCTCGACGGGCGTCGGTGGCGGCATCGTATTAAACGGTCGACTCCTCGATGGTGAGTCGGGCAACGCGGGCCACATAGGCCACCTCAACGTCGTGGCGAATGGCGCGTTGTGCTCTTGTGGCGCCTACGGATGTCTCGAAGCGGAGGCTTCCGGTTGGGCCATCGAAGAGCGCACGGGCCGTCCGCCCAGTGAGGCCGACCAGGCCACGCGACTTCGTACCGGCGAACTCGTCGGCAGGGCCGTGGGCATGTTGAGTTCCGTGCTCGATTTTCGTCACTGCTTCGTGGCCGGTTCGGTGGCCCTGGGATTTGGCGACGAGTTCTTTAGTGAAGCGACGAAGGTCGCGCGCGCTACGGCCATGATGCCCTACGCGCACGACGTGGAAGTTCGTCGTTCTCTTCTAGGCGCTGACGGGCCTCTACTGGGCGCCGCACTCGTGGGATGGCGAGGTGCAGCGTGAACGGTGTCGATCTCAAAGGACTCGCGCGGTACGTACTTCGTCACCCCTCGCAGCTACCGGCAGTAGTTGGAGCGGGCTGGCGTCTTCGTGCTCGACGATGGTGGCGCAGCGCGCCCTTTTTGCCCCTGCCCGACCGAGCGTATTGGAACTTTCGCATGGTGACGGCGACGGGTTCAGCGAACGGGCCCATGCGTGTTGGGGACATCATCCACGCCGCGCAGTGGTCAAGACGCCAACGAGTGGGACGGTAGGTTTTTTCGTGGGTCGCGTGCTCCTCCTCAACGCCACGTTTGAACCTTTGCAACTGGTCTCTGAACGCCGTGCCGTCGTCTTGATGCTGGCGGGAAGGGCGGAACCCATCGCGATGCCCGACGAGCCAGAAGTCTGTCGCTCGGCCAGCCTCGTCGTAGAGATTCCGGCCATCGTTCGCCTTCACGAGATGGTCAAGTTGCCGGCAAAGACGCGAACGCCGCCGCTGACGCGACGATCACTGCTACTGCGAGACAGCAATCGCTGCGCGTACTGCTTAGAACACGCCGACACCATCGATCACGTGGTCCCGCGCTCTCGTGGGGGACGACATGAGTGGACCAATGTCGTGGCGGCCTGTCGTCGCCACAACATGCAAAAGGGTGATCGTCTCCTGGAAGAACTCGGTTGGCGAATGCACTTTGAGCCCCGGGTACCGGACGGTCCCTGGTGGCGCTGGCGTCACGTGCCCGATCCCGATCCGCTGTGGGCGCCGTTTCTTCCTCGCGCCTCGTGAAAGACGACGTCGAGGAACTCTACGACTACGAGACGCTGCGTCGTGAAGCCGAGGCGACGATGTTCGTGGTTCACGTAACCCAACCGACGTTGGTGCTGGGTAGCAGCCAGTCGCGCGATGTCCTAGATAACGACCGCCTTGGCGATACGCCACTTCGGCGGCGAAAAGGTGGTGGGGGACTGGTGTTGGTACGGCCCGACGACCTCTGGATCGACTGGTGGATTCCTCAGGACGACGTCCGCTGGTCGAACGACGTGCACGTCAGTTCGACTACGGCGGGGGGCTGGTGGGCCGAGACACTGCGAACATTGACGAGTGAACCAGTGTCGGTCTACGACGGCCCCTTAGATGGCGACCTTGAGTTTCGCGTCGTGTGTTTCGCCGGGCGAGGACCGGGTGAGGTTTTTGTCGCCGAGCGTAAGGCGGTGGGGCTCACCCAGTGGCGAGTGCGCCAGGGCGTCTTTCTTTCTACGGTCTTGCACGCACACCCCACGAGCGACGTACTGGACTATCTGACCCGCGTGCCCGAAGGGCTCAGCGACGCGCTCGATCATCGGATTCTCTCGTCGCTCACGCTCGCTAATCCCGGGGAGATCATTAGTCACCTCGCTTCAAGTAGTGGTCCGTGGCGTCTTCGGAAGCTCTCCCTCACCCCGTAGTTTCTTTCGCCCGCGCCCATGAGCCCCGCTTCTTGGCTCGTCACGTTCGCCGTGGGGTTTTGGCGCTCGAAGAGGCTCGAAAGTCCCTTGAATTGGCGCTCAGTGGCGAAGAGTGGTGTAATGTGTCACGAAGTGGGGGAAAGTGGTGAACCCACGGAAGGACAGTCATGCTCGGGTTCGTCGGTCAGTTTCAACACTCGTTGGACGCCAAAGGCCGACTGATCCTGCCCGCGAAATTTCGCGTCGAGTTTGAGCGCGGGGGCCACTTGAGTCCCAACACCGAAGGTTGCGTCGCGCTATGGACGCCCGGTGAGTTCTCGCGCCAGATGGAAGAGCGTCTTCAACAGAGTCGGGTCGGCGGATCGTCCGAACGTCAACAAGTTCGTTACTGGTCGTCCAACTCATCGGACGTTGACTTCGACAAGCAAGGTCGTTTTGCCCTACCGAGCGCCATTCGCGACTACGGGCAGCTCTCGGGAGACGTGTTGGTAGTGGGCGCCATTGACCACGTTGAACTTTGGAATCCCGCGACGTACGCGGAAAAGGTCAACGCCGCCGAAGAGATCTTTAAGCAGGGCAGTGACTAGTGACGGGAGTTTCACAGCAGTACCGGCCGCGGACCACGCGCAGCCTGGCAATCGTGACAATGAAGCGAGAAACCTCCTCCGCACTCTCGCCACTTGTCGCGATTGAAAGGCTGCGGATGGCCCAGGACAGTTACCACGCACCAGTACTCGCGAGAGAGATCGTCGAGTTGTTTGCCAGTTTGGACACTGGCGTCGTGGTTGACGCCACGCTGGGCGGCGGCGGGCACGCGGAGGCCATACTTGGCGCCGCCCCTCAACTGCGAATTCTTGGCATCGACCGCGATCCCGAAGCACGCGCGGCGGCGGCGAAACGCCTAGCCCCTTACGTCGATCGAGTACTCGTCGTCGACGCGACGTTCGCTGAGCTCGCGGACGTTCTGGCCGAGAATCAATCCTTTCTTGATGGTGACGATGTTGTGGGCGTGCTCATGGACCTTGGCGTATCTTCGCACCAACTCGACGAGACGAGCCGAGGGTTTTCCTTTCGCGGCGACGCGCCACTCGACATGCGCATGGACCCGACCAAGGGCGAGACGGCCGCGGAGTTTCTCGGTCACGTCGATCAACACCAACTCGCCAAGCTTCTTCGCGACAACGGCGAGAATCGCTTCGCTGGTTCAATCGCGAAGTCGGTCATTGAGCGTCAGCCCCAGACCACCTTTGAGCTCACCGAAGCTGTCGAACGCGCCATACCGATGGCGGCTCGTCGCCGAGGTCACGTGGCCACTCGCGCCTTTCAAGCTCTCCGTATAGCGGTCAACGCGGAAGAGGAGCAACTTCGTGAAGGGCTTGACGCCGCCCTCAGTGCTTTACGTATCGGCGGTGTCGTGGCCGTCATTTCGTACCATTCGGGCGAGGACCGGATGGTGAAGTCCTTCTTCTCCGAGCAGCAGAGTGGCGGGTGCCGCTGCTCGCCCGAACTGGGTTGCGTCTGTGGTGCCATTAGTCGGGTCACTGTCTTTAAGGCCAGTGCCCAATTGGCCAAAGCCCCCGAAATCGCCGACAACCCTCGTGCTCGCTCGGCGCGACTGCGTATCGCTCGAAAGGTGGCGCCGTGAGTGTCATCAGTTTTCCCCGGCGCGTCGACACCCGCCGCCCGACTAAGCCCACGACGCCCTCAACGCGTCCCGCGTCGCATCACGCGAGAGCGCCCCGTCGCGCTGAGGCGACCCGCCGGTGGTCTCAGACGTCAGCGCCGCGTAAGTCCGCCGTCATCGTGGTCCTTGCTCTGGGGCTCGCGCTGACGGGCAGCATGTTTGTGGCGAATCGACAGATTGAGATTCATACGCTGCAGAGTCGACTGCTCCAAGAACAGTCGACCTACGCGGTTCAGGTAGGTTCGCTGACGAGTCTTTCCGCTCCCAGTCAGATCGCGAATGAGGCCGGTGCGTTGCATCTGGTGGATCCGACCTCGGTCACTCAAGTACCGTCCACGTCTCTTGATGCGCCTCTGCCTCTACCGAAGTTCTCTGGTTACGCACCGGTAACATCAAGGACGCTTCGGTGAGCGCTCACGACACTTCGACGCACAGTCGAACCCGACCCCAGCGCAACGCGCCAGTTCCCAAATCAAAGGGTCCCCGTCGGCTCTTGCTGCTGCGCGCTGGCTTAGCGTTCGCTTTCGCCGCGCTCGGCGTTCGACTGGTCTTTCTCCAAGTGGTCGACCACGCGCACTACGCCAAACTCTCGATCGCGCAGGTCAACGAACAACTAACGACGACGGCGCTACGCGGGGGTATCTATGACCGACACGGTGAGACGCTCGCTGTCTCGAGGCCGACGTCGCTGGTCATTGCGGACGACATGCAAATTACCAACCCGGTCACTGAAGCGAAGGCAATGTCGCCCCTCGTCAAAGTGCCCGTCGCCAAACTCACCGCGATGCTTTCAAAGAAGCACGACGGCTACGTCATTATCAACCACGACCTTGATCTCACTGACGGTCGAAAGGTATCGTCGCTACAGTTTCAGGGCATCGTCGTGCAGAACTCGTCGGTTCGTACGTACCCCGACGGTACGCTCGCCACCTCCGTGCTGGGTGGAGTAAACGGGAGCGGCGCCGGTTCGGCGGGGCTCGAGTACGAGTATCAACGAGGACTGGCTGGCCAAACGGGAATCACGCGCGAGTTCCTCTCGTCGTCGGGCGTGAGCTTGCCAGCTTCGCATTCGACGGTCATTAAGAAAGCGAAGCCGGGCGTAGGTCTTGAGTTGACACTCGACTCGTCGCTGCAGTACATAGCCGAACGCGCACTCGCTCATGAACTGAGAAGTTCTGGCGGCCTGACGGGCCAGGCGGTCGTGATGGACGTAAAGACGGGCGAGATTCTGGCCGACGCGTCGTTGGTCAATACCAAATCCCCGGCGGGCGTCTTGGGACCAATTTCAACTTGGGGCAAGAACGTTGGCGTACCTGGCATCCAACAGACCATCAACAACTTGCCTTTTTCACAGGCCTACGAACCGGGATCCGTCTTTAAGGTCGTCACCTTCTCCGCGGCACTCCAAGCGGGCCTCATCACTCCAACCACGGTGTTTCCTGTTCCTAACTCTGTAATGGTGGGTGGGCGTCTCTTTCACGACGCCGAGACTCACGGACTCGAGCACTTAACGGCCACTCAGGTCCTCGCCCAGTCGTCGAACATTGGAACCTACGAGATTGGCCGGCTCGTCGGCGAAGCTGGACTATTGGCCCAAGTGCAAAAACTCGGCTTTGGTACGAACACGTCGATTCACTACCCGGGCGAGACCCCGGGACTGCTCGTCAACGCTGCGAACTGGTACGCGAGTGACCAGGCGGCGCTGCCCATCGGTCAAGTGGACGCCGTACCGGCGATTCAAGTACTAGACGCGTTCAACGCCATCGCCAACGGCGGCGTTTTCGTAGAGCCCAAACTCGTACGCGCCTACGTCTACCCCGACGGCGTCGTCAAGGGCACACCTAAGAGCGCCACGAGCGTCGCCCTCTCTCCAACCGTCGACGCCACCTTGGTTAAAATGCTCGAACAGGTCGTGCTCGACGGTACCGGCACGAACGCCGTCATTCCGGGCTACAGCGTGGCCGGCAAGACCGGGACGTCGAATATTCCTTATCCGGGGCGCGACGCCTTGCTTAACGGTGCGTTCTACGCGACTTTTGTGGGATTTGCTCCGGCCAACAATCCCGTGCTCTCGATGATCGTGGTCATTGAGCGGCCCACGACGAGCATCTACGGTGGTGCGGTTGCCGCGCCGGTCTTTCAACAGGTCATGTCCTACGCGTTGCACCACTACGGGATTCCTTCAAACGGCGTCGAACAAAAGCCACTGAAGGGCGTCGCGGCCAGTTTCTCATCGAACGTGACGTGATGCAACTCGGCGACCTACTCGACGATCTCTCTCTCGACATCGCGACGAGCAGCCTGGAAGTCACGCGCGTCGAGATTGACTCTCGCCTCTGTGTGCCGGGCACCCTCTTCTTTGCCATGCCCGGTTCGTCATCGCACGGTGCTCGCTACGCCAGTGAAGCCGTAGAACGTGGCGCGTTGTGTGTGGTGGCTGAGAAGGATTTGAAGCTCAGCGTGCCGGTCGTTGTCGTACCAACGTCGCAACTTCGCGCCCTCGTGGCGCACGCGAGTGCGGCCATCGTTGGTCACCCCGAAGGTCGGGCCAAATTGGTAGGTGTCACGGGAACCAATGGCAAGACGAGCACGACGACGATCCTGGCTTCCTTGGCGCAGGCTCTCTCGTGGAACGCCGCGAGCATTGGCACGCTCACGAATCAGCGAACGACGCCGGCCGCGCCCGAGCTATATCGCTCACTCGCCAATGCCGTTACGCAGTTCGACCCCGCTACCGCGAACTCAGTGGTCGCAATGGAAGTGTCGAGCCATGCGCTCGACCAGCATCGAATCGAGGGACTGCGGTTTTGCGTCGTTGCGTTTACCAATCTCGGTCACGATCATCTCGACTACCACGAGACGATGGAAAAGTACTTCCAGACCAAGGCCTCGCTCTTTACTTCCGAATTCGCCAAGCGCGCCGTCCTATGGATCGACGACGAGTACGGCGAACGTCTCGCGAGCATTACCTCCTTACCAGTGACGCGCGTCTCGCGTCGTGACGCCGTTGACGTCAACTCTTCGTTGCAGGGATCAACATTCTTCTGGCGAGGACACCTCGTCAATTCGCCGCTCATTGGTGGCTACAACGTGGACAACGCCCTGCTGGCAATGGCCATCATGAGTTGCCTTGGCGCCGACGACGCTGCCATCGCGGCCGCGATGGGCCAGGTTGCTCCGATTCCCGGACGATTCGACGTGCTCTATGGAACCAACGCAACGGTCATTATTGACTACGCCCACACGCCAGAGGGTCTCGCTCGGCTCCTCGGCGACGTACGTTCGTTGCGGCCCAGTGGTCGCTTAGTGAGTGTCTTTGGTGCCGGCGGCGACCGTGACCGGGCCAAGCGGCCGGAAATGGGTCGAGTTGTCTCACAACTTTCCGACCTCACAATTGTTACCTCTGATAACCCACGCTCTGAGGAACCAGATGCCATCATTGATGCCGTGATGTCGGGTGTGGTGCCGAGCGCCCAAGTCGAGCGAATGAGCGACCGTCGAGAGGCCATCACCTGGGCTCTCAAAAACGCCCAAGCGGGCGACGTCGTCGTACTGGCGGGCAAGGGTCACGAATCGACCCAGACAGTCGGCGATGAAGTCATTCCCTTTGACGATCGTGACGTGGCCAAGGAGTTGCTGAGGTGAGAGAGCCGTGCTGAGCTTGATGGAGTCGGGAGGCGTTGGGTTCCTTTGCTCGCTCTTACTAACCCCTGTATGGATGCGCTTCCTTCAAGCCAGGTCCCTCGGCCAACACATTCAAGAAGACGGACCGGCACACCAGCACAAAGCGGGCACGCCAACGATGGGCGGCGTGATCATTGTCCTCTCGGCGGTTTTGGGTTACTCGATGGGGCACCTGGGCACGTCAATTGTTTTCACGCGTGCGGGCATTCTCGCAGTCGGCGTCATCGTCGCCTCGGGGCTACTTGGCTTCATTGATGATTACTTGGGCATCCGCAACGCGCGTAACCTCGGTCTGAACAAGCGCGGCAAGTTGGTCGGCCAACTCTTGATCGCCGGTGTCTTTGCCGTACTCGCGCTCAAGTGGGTTCACACGTCGACCCATCTCTCCTTTACACGCTTCTCGCTGCCGGGATGGAATCTGACGTCCGTCGGGTGGTTCCTCCTCGCGGTCTTTGTCATCATCGCGACTTCGAACGCGGTGAATTTGACCGACGGACTCGACGGTCTCGCTGCCGGTTCGTCAACGTTTTGCTTTGGCGTGTTATCAATCATTGGCTACTGGCAGTTTCGCCACTTCGCCATCTACCAACTTCACTCATCACTCGATCTAGGGCTCGTCGCGGTGGGTTTCGTCGGAGCCTGTTTGGGCTTTTTGTGGTGGAACGCTGCTCCCGCGCGAATCTTCATGGGCGATACGGGCTCACTGGCGGTGGGGACTGGTCTTGGTGCGTTGTGCCTGCTCATGAATTTGGATCTGCTGCTCGTCGTCATCGGCGGCCTCTTTGTCGCAGAGACCGCTTCGGTCATTCTCCAAGTGCTGAGTTTTCGAATTTTCGGTCGCCGCATTTTTCGGATGGCGCCGTTTCACTATCATTTCGAGCTTCGCGGTTGGCCCGAGACCACGGTGATCATTCGCTTTTGGATTCTCGCGGGGCTACTCGCGATGCTCGGTCTCGGTATTTTCTACGGTGACTTCCTCAAGATCGCCAAGGTCGTCTGATCGTGTCCACGCGCCAAAAGGACCGCGGCCTCTTACAGCCCGTGCCCCGAGGTAGTGCGACGGGGCGGCTTTTGCTCATCGTCACGACCGCGCTCGTCATCTTTGGCACGATCTTCGTCGCTTCGGCGAGTGAGGGCCAGTCTGCCGCGAATGGCGGTAGCGCCTTTTCGATCATGATCCACGACGTGGCGTACCTGAGCATTGGCGTCTTCGCGCTCTACATCGCGACGCGCGTGCGACTCGAGCGACTCGTACGCGCCGCACCGTTGTTGGTGGGTGGCGGGATCGTACTGTTGCTGGCCGTCAAGGCCGTGGGCGTCAGCGCGAATGGCGGCAAGCGCTGGCTAAATCTGCACCTCATCAACTTGCAGCCCTCGGAGCTCTTCAAGCTCTGCACGATTCTCTTTCTCGCCTGGCTCGTCCAACATCATCACGACGAACTCAATCACTGGCGACAGTTAGCGCTGTGGACGCTGCCGGTGTGGCTGGGCTGTGGGCTGATCGTGCTCGAACCCGATATTGGCACCGCGTCGGTGGTGTTGATGATTGGCGTGGCGATGTTGGCGGTAGCAGGACTCTCTCGTCCTCTTTTGGGACGTGTCGTCGTGTTAACCAGTCTCGCCGTTGGCGCGTACCTCCTCCTTAAGCCCTACTCAGCTAAGCGATTCTTCTCCTTCCTCCATCCCAACACCAACGTGCTCGGCAGCGGTTATCAACTTATGCAGTCACGCATTGGTCTTGGTGCGGGAGGTTGGACGGGACTGGGCCTCGGGCACAGCCGAGAGAAGTGGGGTCTCCTCCCAAATCCCCACACCGACTTCATCTTCGCGATCGTTGGTGAAGAGTTGGGACTCGTGGGCACGTTGGCCGTCCTCGCGCTCTTCGTCGCGTTCTTGATGGTCTCGGTTCGTATCGCCCAGCAGTGTTCGAATCAGGTCTATCGACTCGTGGCGGTCGGTATCACGACGTGGATCTGCGTGGAGGCACTTATCAACATCTCCTCCGTCGTGGGTTGGTGGGCGGTGACGGGCGTGCCGTTGCCCTTCTTCTCTTACGGGGGCACGGCGCTGATAACCGAACTCGCGGCCGTTGGTCTCTTGTACAACATCGCTCACGATCACAGTCGAACCGGCGACCTCACTATTCGTGAGTACCGCCTTACGAGCTTTCGCGAAACCTTGGAGCGCCAACGGCCCCGACTCGCTGAACGTCAACACACCACACAGCGTCGTCGACAGGACTACTAATGGCGGGTCCCGTCGTCATCACCGGGGGCGGCACCGGCGGACACGTCTTTCCGATGCAGGCGGTCGCTGAGGCCTTGAAGTCCAAAGGTCTTGGCGCGAGCGATCTTCGTTTCGTCGGTAGTCGTCGCGGACAAGAAAGTCGACTCCTCGGTGACGGAGATATCGAGCTCACCTTGTTGCCGGGACGGGGCCTTCGCCGCTCGCTACGCCCCAAGGACATCGTGATCAACGTGGGGACGGCGTTAAGTCTCGTCGCCGCGCTCGTTACCGCTCTCGTACTCACCAGACGTTGGCGACCGTCGGTTGTAGTCTCCGTTGGCGGGTACGCGTCCTTCGCGCTCTCCTTCGCCGCGGCGTGCTGGCGCACGCCGCTCGTGCTCGTCGAACTCGACGCGATTCCCGGCGCCGCGCAACGTCTCGTCGCTCGGCGAGCCATAAAGCGCTGTTGTGCGTTTCCTTCGACTGGCGCGAACGTCATCGTGACCGGTGCCCCACTTCGGGCCGAAATCGAGAGCATCGATCGATCGAGTGACGCGCGACGTCTCGCGAAGGGCCGCGCCACGCCGCCGGTCGACGCCGAGCGCTTGGTGGTGGTGGTGATGACGGGTTCGCTCGGTTCGACGAGAGTCAACACGGCCGTGAGTGAGCTCGCGGCACTGTGGTCGACGCGGCGAGACCGAGCGATTTTTCACGTGACGGGTCGGCGAGACTTTGCGGAAGTAAAACGTCGCGCTCCGGAGCTGAAGGGACTCGACTACCGCGTGGTTGAGTTTGGCGACATGGTTGCCCTGTGGGCACTCGCCGACGCGGCGGTTTGTCGAGCGGGGGCAACGACCCTCGCCGAGTTGACCGCACTGTCGATTCCGTCGGTTTTAGTGCCTCTTCCCAACGCACCCGACGACCATCAGTCGAAGAACGCCCGAGCGGTTGTGGCGGCCGGGGGAGCGGCATTGATCGTTGACGCAGAATGCGACGCGGCAACGCTCGGCGCGACACTGGAGCGGACATTGGCGCCTTCTTCACTCGACGCCATGGCCCGTGGCGCAGGGACCTTGGCCCACCACGACGCCGCGCTCGCGATTGCCGCGGTGATCCTCGGGGTTCGAGAATCGTCGTGAGTACGTTCGAGCGGGGAGTGCGTGTGCACGTCGTGGGCGTGGGTGGCGCGGGGATGAGCGGACTGGCGTTGCTTCTAAAGGAGATGGGAGCGACGGTGAGTGGCAGCGACGCGACCGAATCGCCGGTCCTTCAAGAACTTCGCGATCGTGGGGTCCACACGTTCGTTGGTCACGACGCGGGCCACTCTGCGGGTGCTGACGTCTTGTTGTGGTCGCCGGCGGTAGCGAGTGACAACGTTGAAGTCGTCGCGGCTCGCGAAGCGGGCGCGACGATGGTCGAAAGGTCTCGGGCTCTCGCCGAGCTGTCGAGGTTGAAGAGCGTCGTAGGTCTGACCGGAACGCACGGCAAAACCACCGCGACGTCCATGATGGTGCAAGTGTCGCTCGCGGCTGGCCGTGACGACGGATGGTTGCTCGGTGCGCCCGTGCTGGGCGTGGGCGCCAACGGACATTGGGGAGAGGGCGACCTCATCGTTGAAGTGGACGAAAGTTACGGCACGTTTCGTGAACTTCAACCCTTGGCACTCGGTCTCTTGAACGTCGAAGCCGATCACCTCGATCACTACGGTTCGCTCGAGGTCCTAGAACAGGCCTTTAGCGATCTCGTGAAGCGAACGAGTGGCCCGGTGGTGGCCTGGGGCGACGACGCCGGTGCGTCGCGAGTCGCGTCGACGTCGGGGCGCGAAGTCGTAATGGTGGGCACGAAGCGTGGGCACGAGTGGCGAGTGAGCAACGTCACGCTCGAACGCAGAAGGTCGTCGTTCGAGCTACGTGGACCGACGGACGAGCTCGCAATTGCCCTGCGGGTGACCGGCGCGCACAACGTGGCAAACGCGGCGGTCGTGGCCGTGTTGGCGCGGGCGCTTGGAATCGAAGCCAACGCCATCGTGGCGGGACTATCGAACTTTGTGGGTGCGCCGAGGCGCTATCAGTACCGCGGCGCGTGGCGTGGCGTAGACGTTTACGAGGACTACGCGCACTTGCCCGGTGAGATCGCGGCCACGATCGCCGCCACTCGTGCGGCGGGCTACGAGAAGGTGACCGTGGTCTTTCAGCCCCATCGCGTCACGCGCACGCTCTCCTTGGCCGAAGAGTTCGGCGCGGCCTTTAGTGGGGTTCGCCACGTCGTGGTGACCGATATCTACAGCGCCGGTGAAGCGAATCCAACGGGAGAGAGCGGTGAACTCGTAGCCGACGCGCTAGGTCGCCGAGACCCATCAGTGACAACGCACTACGTCCCAGCGCTCGAGGACGTGGTCGCTCTGTTGGAACAACTCCTCGCCTCTAGTGACGTTATTCTCGTGCTAGGCGCCGGTGACGTTGGATCGATCATTTCAACACTGCCCGGGGGCGTAGCGTGAGCACACTCGAGGACCTCGTGAACGTCGGGGGTGCGAGAGTGCTCGAGCACGCGCCGCTCGGCGCACGCACCACTTATCGCGTGGGTGGAAGTGCGCGACTCTTGGTCACACTCTCTACGCTCGGCGACCTGGACGAGCTCGGTCCCCTCATTCGTGGCGCGGGACTCGACGTGGTGATGCTGGGCAACGGATCGAACCTGCTCGTCGAAGAAGGAGAGCACGACGTCCTCGTTGTCCATCTCACCGATGAACTCTCGACGTTGACGTGGCGTGACGAAGGGAGCGTGGTGGTGGTAAACGCGGGAGCTGGTCTCGATCTGCCCATCGCGGCGCGACGACTCGCCAAAGAGGGCGTCGTGGGCTTCGAATGGGCGGTCGGCGTTCCGGGAACGTTCGGCGGCGCGGTCGCGATGAACGCGGGCGGCCACGGCTCGGATATTGCTGCGTCGATCTTCGCCGCTTCAATCTGGCACGAGAGCGACGTGACGTCGTGGACGAAAGAGCAACTCGGACTCAGTTACCGTACGAGCGCGCTGGTCCCTGGGGACGTCGTGCTGTCGGTGACGTTGCGCCTCACGAGAGGCGACGTCATCGAGGCCGAGACGCGCCTGCGCGATATCGTGCGCTGGCGCCGTGAACACCAGCCCGGTGGCGCCAACGGCGGCAGTGTTTTTCGTAATCCGGCCAACGACCACGCGGCTCGCCTCATTGAGGCCGCCGGTTGCAAGGGACTTCGCCTCAACAGCGCCGTCGTCAGTGAAAAGCACGCGAACTTCATCCAGGTCGACTCGGGCGGGAGCGCCCAGGACGTTTTTGCCTTGCTCACCTTGGTGCGTGAGCGTGTCGAGAAGGACTCGGGCACGACGTTGATCAGTGAGCATCGATTCGTTGGCTTCGGGTACACGACGTGAGTCGTCGCGTCGTGAGTCCGCCGCCCGCACCCCCGCGCGCCGCGACGCCCGCGTCCAAGCGACCACGACGCAGGGTGCGTCGTCTTACCAAGTGGGTTCTGGCGTTCGGCGTGTTGGTGACGGCGCTCGCGTTCGGCGCGCAGTGGATTCTTCATCAGTCCTACTTTCGTGTCCAACACGTCAAATTCGTTGGGCTTCGACACGAGACCCCGAGCGCGGTGCTGGCGGCGTCGGGCCTTTCGAGCCATCCCGCGATGATCAGCGTGAACGACGCGCAGCTCGAGGCCAACCTGGCGGCTTTTACGTGGATTAGCTCAGTAAAAATAACCAAGCACTGGCCCAACACGGTCGTGGTGAGTGTGAAGGAGAGCGTCGCGGTGGCCGTGGCGTACACCAATAAGCACGTGTTGGAGTTCGTCGACGGGTCCGGCCGGGCGCTCGGTCCCGCGCCGAGTAACGCGAACTTGCCGACTCTTGACTACCTCTCGCCCAAGAAGGTCGCGTGGCCCTATCAGAGCGTTGGGCAAGGCGCGGCCCACGTGGCGAGTAAACTGCCGAGCGACTTTGGTGCACAGGTTTCAAGGGTGACCGACGACGCGAGCGGTGACGTGACCTTGAAAATGACGACGCCGCTGACGTTCATTATTGGCCCACCGACCAATCTGCACGCCAAGTTCGTCGCCATCGCGTCGGTGATCGCGCACAGCACCCTCGACCCGGGTGACGTCGTCGACGTCACGGTGCCCGACGAGTTAGCGGTCACCCCGCCAGGGTCGTCGTAAATAGGTGGCATTTGACCGAAATCTAGGCACTGACTAGCCTTCAGTGACTGTTCGCCATGCCGCCCCCGCGAAGGCGGTAACAATAGATGAAGAAGCCAAGGGGAGCCCATGAGTCTTAATCAGAGCAACTACCACGCTGTAATAAAAGTAATCGGCGTGGGTGGTGGGGGCGCGAACGCGGTAAATCGCATGATCACGTCGGGGCTCAAAAACATTGAGTTCATTGCGGCCAACACCGACGCGCAGGCACTATTGCTCAGTGAAGCCGATCTCAAGATAGATATTGGTCGACAACTCACGCGCGGACTCGGCGCCGGGAGTGATCCCGAAGTCGGTCGACAGGCCGCGGAAGATCACCGCTCGGAGATTGAAGAGGCGCTCAAAGACACCGACATGGTCTTTATTACCGCGGGTGAAGGTGGCGGCACCGGTACCGGCGCGGCGCCCGTCGTGGCCGAAATTGCCCGGGCCCTCGGTATTTTGACCATTGGCGTCGTGACGCGTCCGTTTTCCTTTGAGGGCAAGCGGCGCGCGACCCAGGCCGAAAAGGGAATTCAGTCCCTGCGCGACAAGGTCGACACCTTGATCGTCATTCCCAACGACCGATTGCTCTCGGTCACCGCGCCCGACACCTCGATGCTCGACGCCTTCAAGATCGCCGACGACGTGTTGCTCTCCGCGGTACGTGGCGTGACCGATCTGATCACCGTACCGGGGTTAATCAATACTGACTTCGCCGACGTCAATACCGTCATGCGCAACGCCGGCACGGCGATCATGGGCGTGGGCAGTTCAACGGGGGAGGGCCGCGCGGTCAACGCGGCACGGGCCGCAATTACGTCCCCGTTGCTCGAGGCTTCCATTGACGGCGCGCGGGGAATTTTGATGAATATTGTCGGCGGTTCCGGCGTGACACTCAGCGAAGTCACCCAGGCCGCGGAGATCATCCATTCCGTTGCTCACCCCGACGCGAACATCATCTTTGGCAGCGTGATCGACGACTCAATCGGTGAAGCGGTGCGCGTGACCGTCATCGCGGCTGGTTTCGATCCAGGTAGCTCGAAGGCTCCCGCAACCACCAGCCAGCCCACGATGACCGAAGGTCCGCGCAGCGACATCTTTACGGCCACCGGCGATGATTTCTTTGACGTCGGCGGCGATGACGATCTCCCCAGCTTCCTCCGCTAGCGAAGAACTTCTCGAACGGGTTCGCGCCAACTTCGTACGCGTCAGCGAACGCATCGAGTCGAGCGGACGTGATCGGTCCAGCGTGCGTATCGTCGCGGTCACGAAGACCTTCGGCGTGCAAGAAATTCGGGCCGCGCTCGCGCTCGGACTCACCACTTTTGGCGAGAACTACGTGGATGAACTCTGTGAAAAGCGCCGCGCCACCGACACGCTCGTTCTGTCGTGGCACTTTCTCGGCGCCCTACAGACCAACAAGATCGCGCGCGCGACGTCCTGCGCCGACGTGTTGTCAGGCGTGGCACGCGAGAGGGAGTTGACGAGAATCGCCACGCTCTCGCCCGGTAAGTCCGTCGATATTCAAATCGACTTCACGAAGGAAGCCCGGCGCAACGGCGCCGCGCCAGAGGACGTCGCGAGCTTGGTCGCGCGCGCCCGGGCGCTCGAACTCAACGTGAGAGGACTGATGGTAGTGGCGCCCCTGGGCGAAGCAGCGACCCGTGCGGCCTTTGAGCAAACGAATGCTTTGGCGAACGAGTTGGGCATTGGAGAGCGCTCTATGGGCATGAGTGACGATCTGGAGTTGGCTTGTGAACTAGGTACCACCGAAGTTCGCCTGGGTCGTGCGCTCTTTGGAGCTCGGGTGGGCTAGGGCCGCCTGACCTAACATGGTGCAGGTCGCTGTTGCCAAGGAGACGTGAATGAAAGAAAAACTACGAGGGTTTCTGGGGTTTCTCGGCCTCGTGGAAGACGAGTACGGCGAGTACGGTCCAAGCAACGCGCCGCGACCCTTCTCCGAGCAGCCCGAGGACGTCGAAGCGGACTGGGCGAGCGCGCCCGCGCCCGCCGCACGGAAGTTTCCAACCCAAGCGTCGAATCCCTCGCCCTTTCGCGCGCCGGCGCCCTCGCTCGCGCCTCAGCGCAACACCTCAATCTCGGTGCTCGACGGTCACGGTGGCACGTCGCGAGTTCGCCCCGTCGCCAATCCCAACGCGGCGAGAAGTATTTCGGCGTTCTCACAAGAGCGTGACGTCGCGGTAATCTCTCCGGCGACGTACGACGATTCGCGTCGCATTACCGATCTTTTGCGTTCGAATCGCGCGGTCGTCCTTACGACCCTTGACGTGGATCAGAGTTTGGGTCGACGACTCGTCGACTTCACGGCGGGAACGGCCTACGCGTTGAACGCGAAGATCGAAATGTTGGTGCGCGGGGTCTACCTCATTAGCCCCCAGGGCATGCACGTGGGCCCCGAGACGAAGGAGAACCTCCGCGCGGCCAACTATCACGGTTACGACCAGGCATGAGTCTTGTTCACTTCTTAATCGGGCTCTATATTCTGATTCTGATCGCCATGGCGTTGTTGAGTTGGTTTCCGGTGACGAATCCAGAGGGTGGACTGGCGTCGGTCAAGCGTGTCCTGGCCCGTCTCACTGAACCGGTGTTGCGACCGCTGCGTTCGATACTGCCGCGACCGAGGTTTGGTGGCGTCGCCATCGACCTCTCGGTACTCGTCGCCATCGTCGCGCTCGAAGTGATTAATCGCTACATCTAGAGCGTTGAATCTCGACCGCGTTACGTGTTCAGCACTAGGGTAAGTGCATGGACAACTCGGATAACTCACTTTCGGCGATTGATTCCATTGACACGGTGGCCTTCAAAATCGGTCTTCGGGGTTATGGTGTCGACGAAGTCGACGAATTCCTCGAACGACTCTCGAGCGAAGTACGCCAGCTCCAAGACCTCGCCAAACAACAGCGTCAGCAACTGCGCCAGGCCGCCGAGCGCATTAGCCAACTCGACGCCCGCGGGCCAACGACCGGTCCGGTGAACGTGACGCCGGCCGCGCCAGCCATTCGAACGAGCAGCGCCGCGGGCCCCGAGCAGGTCACTTCAATGATCGCTCTGGCGCAGCGATTCATCGAGCAGGCCCAACAAGAGGCCGAAGAGAAGGCTCGCGAGTTCACTATCGCTGCGCAGGAACGCGCGCGCGAGATCGTCACCGAGGCGCGCAGTCGCGCCGAAGATGAGGTGAACCGATTGAATGGACTAAAACAGCGCCTGAGTGAAGACGTGGACACGCTGACCCATCAACTTCAAGCCGAAAAGGCGCGTATCAGTGGCGTGTTGGCGGAGTTCACTCGCTGGGTCGAAAGTGCACTGCAGGCTGGTACGCCGCGCGCGTCGACGCCCGCCCCAACCCCGCCCGCGCCGACGTCTTCGAGTCCGGGCGCGTCCACTGCGACACTGGCCGCACGTCCACTCCAGACCCCACCGCCGGCGCCGGCGCCCGGATCGTCACCGTCCACTATCGGCCAGGTGCTTAAATTCAACCAAACTTCTCGCGACGATCGGTAGAAGAGCGCTGGCCGACTGGTAGGGTCGGCGGGCACTTGTTCTAAAGAACGCGAGGAGTAAAGCATGCCGACGAGCAAAAAGAGCACGAAAAAGACCCCCAAGAAGAAGGTGGTCGCCAAAAAGGCCGCCAAGGCTCCATCGAAGAAGGCTCCGGCGAAGAAGGTCCCAGCGAAGAAGGCTCTGGCGAAGAAGGCTCCCTCGAAGAAGGCTCCGGCCAAGAAGTCGTCGGTAAAGAAGATCACGCCACTGAGCGCTGCCCAAAAAGCGGTTTTGGCGAAAAAAGCTAAGGCGATCGCCGCCGCGAAGGCCGCCAAGGATCGAGACCTCAAGGCGAAGGCCGCCTCGCACAAGGCGCTCGTTCGCGAAAAAGCGCTGGCCGCCGCCAAGGCGAAAAAAGATCACGACCTAAAGGTCCGCGCCGCCGCCAAGGAAAAAGCGGCTGAAGCGAAGGCTCGAGCAGTAGCGGCGGTCAAGGCGAAGAAAGAACGTGACGCGAAAGCGAAGATCGCCGCGAAGGATCGAGAGGTCTCTCGCAAGGCTCGCGAGAAGGCCGCTATCGAAGCGAAAAAGCAGCGGGACATTGACGCGAAGCGAAAAGCCATTGAGGCCGAGAAGCTCCGCAAGTTGCGCGAAATCGAACGCCGCGACTCAGAAGAGCGTAAGCGCCAAGAGCGCCGTGACGCCGAGGAACAGCGCCGTCTCGAGGCCCTCGAGCGCAAGATGCACTCCAAGCCCTACGCCAGCGACACGGTCTTCCTCGAAGAACTACGCGCACTGCTGGTCGACACCCGCGGCGCCACGACCGCTCAGATTGCCGTCAGTGAGTCCGAGGCCAATGAGATGCTGGTCGATCGTGAGCGTCTGGAGTACGACGACGAGGACGGCAGCAGCGTCGCGTCGGACATTCAGCGCGATCAACTAAAGGACTTCGCTTCGGCCCTGCGTCTTAAGGTTGACGAGATCGATGTCGCGCTCTCACGCATTGACGACGGTAGTTACGGGCGATGCGACGAGTGCTACGAGCCAATCTCACAAGCGCGACTTCGCGCGCAGTTGCCCGTGTTCACCTGCGTGTCGTGCCGCGCCAGCGTCTAACATTTCGTCCCAACTACACCGTGATCGCGGTGGCCCTGGTGGTAAGCGCACTCGACGCAGGTACGAAACTCTGGGCCCGTCACGACTTGGCCAGCCACGCGGTGCACGTCGTGGGATTCGTGTGGCTGCGGTTGCAGTACAACGCCGGCGTGTCGTTTTCCATCAATAACTCGGGACCCTTTTGGGTCACCATCGTGACCGTCGTGATTGCGCTCGCCATCGTGGTCGTGGGGATTAACGCCCAGAAGGGTCTGGCGACCGCGGGTTTTGGTTTGCTTATTGGTGGGGGAGCCGCGAACGCGATTGACCGACTAGCCGCCTCGCCACACCGAGTTACTGACTTCATCGCGGTCTCGTCGTTCCCGGTATTCAACGTGGCCGACGCGGCCATCACCATAGGCTTTCTTCTGCTAATGGTGGCCGCGTTACGAGGCGAGAAACTGTTGGCCCGGTGAGCGATTCGAACTTCCGCGACGCCTTCGACGGCGAGACTCTCGACCTGCTTATTCCAAGTTCCCTCGACGCGATTCGAGTCGATCGCGTGTTAGCAATGTTGACCGGACTCTCACGAAGTGAGGCGAACGACGTACTAGCGAGTGGCTCGGTGAGGGTCAATAACAAGGTTGTCGTCAAACCATCGACCACGCTCGAAGAGGGCCAACGCCTCGTCGCGGTACTACCACCCAAACCAAGCGACGACGTCGAGTCCGACGCTTCGGTGCACGTTGACGTGGTGCTCGACGACGTGGATTTCGCCGTTGTCAACAAAGCGCCCGGCCAGATCGTCCACCCCGGTGCCGGTCAGCGACACGGTACTTTGGTGGCTGGGTTACTCGCGCTCTACCCCGAACTACGTGCGCTGAGCGATGAGGGGCTCTGCGACCCGTTACGACCCGGCATCGTGCACCGACTGGATAAAGGAACCTCTGGTCTGTTGGTGGTCGCTAAGACGCCCGAAGGGTTTCTCAGCTTGAGTGATCAACTGGCCGAGCGAACGATGGAGCGGACCTATCTCGGCATGGTCCAAGGCCACGTCAGCGAAGAGCGCGGCGTCGTGGACGCACCCATTGGTCGCTCCACGCGTACGCCGACGTTAATGGCCGTGCGATCAGACGGTCGAAGCGCGCGCACCGGCTACGAAGTCATCGCGCGCGTGGACAAGCCCCACGCTATGACGTTGTTGCGTCTGCGTCTCGAGACGGGACGTACGCATCAGATTCGAGTCCACCTGGCGACGATTGGTCACCCCGTCGTCAACGATTTGCGCTACGGACACCGAAGTGACAAGCGCCTCGGCGAGGAACGTTTCTTTTTGCATTCGACCACGCTGGCTTTTATCCACCCGCGCAGCGAGGAGTGGGTACGAACCTACGTGCCGCTTCCCGCGGACCTCGCGGCCTTAGTTCCGAGCGACGTCGAGCTTTAAGCGACGTCGTGTGCCGCGAGGACGTTCGAGTCGTCGCGCAAAATCGCCAACGCCTCATCTTCGGCGCGTCGCACGCGGCGAACACCGATGTCCATCTTCGTCGCGGTGGCCTGTAACGACAGGGGAGTAGCGCCGTTTAATCCGAAGCGCAGGGTCAAAACGTCGCGTTGGAGAACGGACAATTTTGACAAGGCGTCGTGGAGCTCGTCATTCATCATCGTCTGCTCGATGTCACTGACCCAGTCGTGCTGACTCGGGGCGACCAAGTCACCCAACGTCGTCGCGGAGTCCGACGACGCCGGCTGATCGAGACTTGCGGTCACGCCCGCGAGGCCCCGTAGACCTTCGCGGACCGACTTGGACATACCGGTAGCTTCGGTGAGCTCCTCGTCGGTGGGCTTACGTCCGAGTATGGACGTCAACTCCGCCGAGGTGGCCTCGAGTCGCTGGAGCTGTTCGCCAACTTCGAGAGGGATACGAATGGTTCGACCGTGTTGCTGCACGGCGCGCTGGAGGGCTTGACGAATCCACCACGTGGCGTAGGTCGAGAACTTGAAGCCGCGCTCCCAGTCGAACTTTTCGACGGCACGCAAAAGGCCGAAGGTTCCCTCTTGGACGAGGTCGACCATTTCGACGCCACGGTCCTGGTAACGACGGGCCCAGTGCAGGACGAGTCGAAGGTTGGCGGCGACCATCTGCTTTTTGGCCTCTTCGTCACCGGCGGTGACGCGCTTGGCGAGTTCGACCTGCTCGTCGTAGTTCGGCATGGGGTAACGGTCCAGGTCACGCATGAGAAGACCCAACATGTCGTTGGTGTTCACCGCGGATCGGCGAGGGGTGGGGGTGGTGGTCACTGGCATCTCCTTGTCTGTGGGGGGCCACAAAGTCGATGCGTCCTTTTCTGGGGTATTTCTCCTATGGGCGCATTGCTAATTTACCACTAGGGAAAAGAGATATCAAGCCCACTGCCTAAGACCTCGATAAGTCCTTCAGTTAGCCGCTGTGGGTGCGGGCGACGGGCTTGACGCCTCGGGCCTGATCGACCATATCGGCGAGCGTAAAGCTCGAGAGATGCTCGCGCATGTGGTTGCCCACGTCCGCCCAAACCCCGAGTAAGACGCACTGGCCCTCGTGGTCACAGGCGCCGTCTTTATGGGGCTCTCCGAAGTCACCCGCCGCAATGGGGCCATCGACGGCGGCCACGATTTCGGCCAACGTGATCGCCTCGGCCCCGCGAGCCAGGACGTAGCCGCCTCCGACGCCACGCTTGGAGCGCACGAGTCCGGCCCCCTTGAGATTCAAGAGAATCTGTTCAAGGTAGGGCTGAGGGAGACCGGTGCGTTCAGCCAGGTCTCGAACGGACGTCGGTGCGCCGTGATTGTCACGAAGGGCCAGACTTAAAAGTGCGCGGCTGGCGTAGTCCCCACGAGTCGATACCCTCACGGCGCCATCCTATCTACGGCGAGCGCGTGGATCAGGGGACGCGCACGAAGTGCCCGATTGTCTGGCACACTGCAGTAGTGAAAGATCCAAAAAACGACAACGTGACCGTCAACCCCGATCAAGTGCTCTCGCCGGGCCAAAGTGAAGAGTCGAGCGAGGACGAAAACTCTGATTACATCAGCCAGCCCGCCAAGGTGATGCGTATTGGTTCGATGGTCAAAACGCTGCTCGACGAAGCGCGCAGTGCCCCCCTGGACGAAGCTGGTCGCACCCGACTGCGCGAAATCTACGAGACCTCCGTGCACGAACTCTCCGGCGCTCTCTCGCCCGATCTCGCCAAAGAGCTCAGCCGCATGGCGATACCTTTCACCAGCGACGTACCCAGCGAGTCGGAGCTTCGCATCGCCCAAGCGCAACTCGTGGGGTGGCTCGAGGGGCTCTTTCACGGCATCCAGGCCTCCCTGTTCGCCCAGCAGGCCGCCGCTTCGGCGCAACTCGAGAAGATGCGTGAGCGTTCGCTCAATTCGGGCTCGGGCGAACCACGGGCCGGAACCTATCTCTAGGGGTATTGAGTGATAGCCCGTCTCGGGGAGCTAACCTTCAAATCCCACCCGTGTAGTTCGCGGCAGCGCCCAAGGAAGAGTTCGGTTGATGGCTGAAGGCTTTGTCCATCTGCACAACCACACCGAGTACTCGATGCTCGACGGCGCGGCGCGCGTTGAAGAGATGGTGCTCGCGGCCAAAGCCGACGGACAGCGAGCCATTGGTATCACCGATCACGGCAATCTCTACGGCGTCATCGACTTCTACGAGGCGTGTCGCACGCACGGCGTGACGCCCATCATTGGCCTCGAGGCCTATATGGCGGCGAATTCGCGATTCGATCGTCCGCCACGTCGAGGAAAGATTGACGATACCGGGGGCGACACTGAAGGGGGACAGAAGCTCTACCATCACCTCACATTGCTCGCGGTGTCGAACGAGGGGTATCGCAACCTGCGGGAACTTTCCTCTTTGGCCTTCCTCGAGGGCTACTACTACAAGCCTCGCTTGGACTGGGAGTTGTTGGAGCGTTTCGCGGGCGGACTCGTCGCGACGTCGGGCTGTTTAGGTGGTGTCGTTCTCCAGGCCCTCCTCCAGGACAACTACCCCAAGGCCCTCGAACTCGCGGGTCGTTTACAGACGATTTTCGGCACCGAGAACTTTTACATCGAACTCCAAGATCACGGTCTCGCCGCACAAGCGCGCACGAACCCCCAGTTACTCCGCATCGCGAATGACCTAAGGGCACCGCTACTCGCGACGAACGATCTTCACTATGTCCATCACGCCGACGCCGAGATGCACGACGCGCTGCTCTGCATCGGTACGGGCTCGCGCGTGGCGGACCCGGATCGTTTTCGATTCGAGAGCGATCAGCACTATCTCAAGTCCGCCGCGGAGATGCGCTACCTCTTTCGCGAAGTTCCTCAGGCGTGTGATAACACGCTGCTGATCGCCGAGCGCTCGGACGTCACCATTGAATTTGACAATGACGCGTTGCCAGAGTTCCCGCTGCCCGAAGGGTTCGCCAGTGACTCGCACAAGGTAGAAGCGACACGGTACCTGCGAGAGCTCACCTATCGCGGCGCCGCCGAGCGCTACGGCTCGTCACTGACCGAAGAAGTGCGCGCGCGTCTCGACTACGAACTCGGCGTCATTGCCGACATGGGATTCTCCGACTACTTCTTGGTGGTTTGGGACCTCATTCGCCACGCCCGCGAAAAGGGCATTCGTGTCGGTCCGGGACGGGGATCCTCCGCGGGATGTTGCGTGGCGTACTGCCTGCGCATAGTGGACCTCGACCCCATTCGCTACGGGCTGATCTTCGAGCGGTTTCTCAACCCGGGGCGCCGACAGATGCCCGACATCGACATGGACTTTGACGAGCGCTACCGCGGCGACATGATTCGCTACGCCGCCGATCGCTACGGCTCGGACCACGTGGCCCAGATCGTGACGTTTTCAACCATCAAGGCCCGCGCCGCCGTGCGCGACGCCGCGCGCGTGCTCGGCTACCCACCCCAACTGGGCGACAAGATCGCCAAGGCCATGCCCCCACTCGTCATGGGTCAGGACCTCCCCTTGGCCGCGTGCTTCACGCCTACGCCGGGCTATGAGAATCGCTACGACGACGCGCAGGAACTTCGTTCGCTCTACACCGGCGACGCCGAGGTCAAGCACGTCGTGGACGTCGCTAAAGGTTTCGTCGACAAGCGTCGTCAAGATGGCATCCACGCGGCGGCCGTGGTGATTACCAAAGAACCCGTACTCGAGTATGTACCGGTCCAACGTAAGTCGAGTCCCAATGGCAGTTCCGAGGGCGCGCCGATCGTGACGCAGTACGAGATGTCGGCGATCGAAAAACTTGGACTTCTGAAAATGGACTTCTTGGGGTTGCGAAACCTGGCGATCATCGAAAGAACACTCGAACACGTCAAACGTCGTCACGGCGTCGACCTCGACATCGATCACGTCGCCCTCGACGACCCCAAGGTCTATGAGATGCTGCGACTCGGCAACTCAATCGGTATCTTTCAGCTCGAGGGCGACAAGATGCGTCAACTCATGCGCCGTCTTGCGCCGACGAGCTTCGACGACATCGCGGCTCTTAATGCGCTGTATCGACCGGGACCGCTCAGTGAGAACGTGCACAACGACTACGCGGATCGCAAGAACTTGCGCCAGAGCGTGAGCTACGACCACCCGGACCTCGAAGAGATCCTCTCAGAGACGTACGGGTTGATGATCTACCAAGAAGACATCATGCGCGTCGCGACGAAGATCGCCGGTTTCTCGATGACCGAGGCGGACGATCTGCGAAAGGCCTGTTCGAAAAAGATCCGTGAGATGATTCGTGCCCAGCGCGCGAAGTTCGTTGACGGTGCCGAGCGCGAGGGCTACGGTCGCCAACTGGGCGACGCCATCTTTGACAAAATCGAACCCTTCGCCGACTACGCCTTTCCCAAGAGTCACGCCTATGGCTACGCCCTGCTCGGGTACCAGAACGCTTGGCTGAAGGCTAACTACTCCGTTGAGTACATGGCGGCGCTGTTGACGTCGTCTCGAGAGGATAAGGACAAGGCCGCGCTCTATCTCAACGAGGCGCGCCAGATGGGCATCACCGTCGGGGTTCCTGATGTCAACGAGTCGTTCGCCGAATACGCGCCGTCAATGAAGGCGGAGGCGACGATTCTCTTTGGGATGGCCGCTATTCGTAACGTTGGTGAAGCTCTCGTCGAGAAGATCATCCGGGAACGCGAAGCGAGCGGTCCCTTCGTTGATATCTACGACTTCGTTCGTCGCGTCGACCCCGTGGTTCTGAACCGGCGTTCGATGGAGTCACTCATCAAAGCTGGCGCCTTCGACTCTCTTGGTGTATCGCGCCTGGCCTTCTTGTTGAAGGTCGATGAGATCATCGACGTCACGCTGAGTCGCCGTAAAGACCTCTCCCTGGGCATCTCCACGTTGTTCGCGTCAATGGCGGGTGACGGCTCGGGCGCCGATTGGGAGGGGACCGAGATCGAACTCGCCGACGTAGAGTTCGAACCGAGCGTCAAGCTCGACTTCGAGCGCGAGATGCTCGGCACGTATCTCTCGGACCACCCCCTTAATGACATTGGCGCAAGCCTCTCAACGCGTACCGACGGCACGGTGCTCGCGATACGCGAGCGGGCCGAAGAACTCGCGCGAAGCGCCAAAGCGGTCACCGTGGGCGGCATTCTCTCGGAGGTGCAGCTGCGTCAAACCAAGGCCAACAAGCAGTACGCCCGCGTGATGCTCGAGGACCTCGGAGGATCGATGGAGATCAATTTTTCCGTCGCAGCCTTCGAAAAGTTCAGCGGTTTTCTCGCCAAGGACAACGTCGTGTTGATCAAGGTTCGCCTCAGCGACAACGACGACGAACTGCGTTTTAGTGCCGTGGACGTCGAGCGCTTTCATGTCGACCGTGCGAACGCCGAGTTGCGTCTTTCGCTTGGTCCAAAAGACCTCACTCAGCAGTCGATCGCGACGCTGCGCGAAATTCTCACTCGCTACCCGGGCCCTTCACCGGTCGTGGTGGATACTGGTGATGCCGGAAAAATCTTCAAACTCGGTCCGGCGTTCAACGTCAACATTCCGCGTGTCGTGGCGGACCTACGCACGGAATTTGGACGAAACGTCATAAGGGCCTAGTGCTGATTGAGGGGGTCGTGAACTCCCGTAGAATGGTTCCTATGGCAATGACGGTCACCACAAAAGACACCACTGCCCTCAGCGACGCAGAGTTAGCCGAAATGGCCGATCTCTGTGTCGACCGAGAGCCCAACTTCGATATTGGTTTTCTCTCCAAGCAGCGTGAAGAGTGGGTGCTCGTAACCCACGTTCGCGAAGGCAACAAGCTCCGTGGCTATTCCTTCTGCACGCTCGAGCGCATTGGTGGCACGCCGTCACTGTTGGTGGGACTCTTGCTCGTCGACCGCAACGCCAAGTCCGATCAAACGTTAAAGACCATCCTGCACGACCAGTTCCGTCGGGCGCTGCTCGCTTTCCCTGATGAGGATGTTCTCTTGGGCGCCCGTTTGACGTCTGCCGATGGCTACCGTGCCTTCACCGGGCTCGACGACATCGTGCCTCGCCTCGGCTATCGACCGACGGGAGAAGACCGAGCGTGGGGACGTCGTCTCGCGAAGCGATTCGGATCCGAGAAATCAATTGACGACAAGACCTTCGTCATGACCGTAAGTCCAGGACCAGTGGGTGGACTCGACTACGTGGCCGCGAAGGGCGTGATTCCTGAGGGAGCGGACAGTTTCTTCAAGGGTCTCAAGCCCGAAAAGGGTCAGCGACTCGTGGTCTTTGGCTGGGCGATGGCCGAGTCGCTCGCGACGGGCAAACTACCTAAATAACGAGTCAGCCTCGGGGCAGTAGACCCGTGCAGCTCTTGTAACAGTGACCATCGAGTGGGCGCGAGAGCGTCGTGAGCACGTAGGTCGGGCGAAAACCCAACGCGGTCGACAAGTCTTTTCCCGACAGTGACGTTCGACGCGTCGACTCAATCGTTCGAATGGCGTGGCTGTCCTCACAGAGGAGCCACACGTCATCGCCGAACCAACCAAAACGTACCCACGTAGAACCGTCGTCGGGACGGCGGAGAAGTTGCGGTCCTCGATCGGCCGCGATCAAGGCAACGCTCGGACGTTCGCCGCGAAACTCCCAGTACGGCGCGCTCGGTCCTCGAAAGCCAAAGAGCGGACCGTCCGCCGGACTCGCTAACTGCTCGAGCCAGTGGCGCACTCGTCGACCGTGGTACGTGCCGAGGCGACGCGGTAGATCGGCGAGCGTCACGGCTTCTGGTTGGGCGAGATCGTCGCGTTCGATGTTCGTAGCAAGCTCGCCTTCCACGACGTCAAAGGCCGCGAGGTCGGTTTCGAGGTCCTTGGGCCAGGGCACGCGCCATCGTACGATCGTTTGACTGGCGAGATCGACGACGGTCGTTGACTCATTCGTCGACCCAAGGACGAGACCAAAGACCGTCGAACCACCTTCTAAGTCAACCGAGGCGCGTTGGGGCGTCTGGGTGATGAGTCGTTTCGTGGCCCGCGCGGCGGGGTCGCGACTTAGGAGGGCCATGCGTTGAGCGTCAGACGAAGTTGGGCGTCGAGCTCGTCAATGGTGGCGACGGGGAGTTGGCACACACCGGCGCGACAGACGTAGGCCAAACCCTCGCGGCGCTGCGCTAAGAGCGGCGAGCTACCCGAACCAGTGATCAGTACCGTGCGCGTCATTGCCTTCGATCGTACGTGATGCGCCATCGCTCCCTGAGCGCCGGGGATGATGATCTCGACCCCGGCGAGCGCGAAGCCAGCCGCTTCAACGAGGTCGGGCACCGCGGCGGGATGGCTGGTGAGCAGTGAGCCGGCGAGTTCGACGAGTCGTTGAGCGACCACGAGCAGCTCGTTGTCACCGAGACAGAGTCCCACTCGTGCGAGCGCGCGGGTGCTGAGTGCGTGCGCCGAGGGCGTGGCACCGTCAAATATCTCCTTCGGCCTCATCGAAAGATCGCGCACGAGGTCGCTCTGGCTGAAGATCCCTCCACCTCGATGCGCGTGTGTCGTCGTGGGCAGTGGCCCATCCCAGTAGTGCTCGAGCAGGTACTCGACAAGCTGCTTCGAGGAACGAAGCCACTGGTCGTCACCGGTGAGTTCAAAGGCGTCGACCATGGCGTCACTAAGCCAAGCCACGTCGTTCGCGGCGGCGTGCGCTTGGTGACGTTCGGTACGCCACCACACACCCTCGTGGAAGTGCGTAGCTCGCAACGAGCGCAGTAGTTCCAGCCCGAGTGTCGTCAAGGGCGCGTCGTCACTTCGCAAAAACGCTGACGCGATCATCGCGTTCCACTCGAGGACGATTTTTTCGTCACGACTCGGCTGCGCCCTCGTAGCGCGCTGGCGGATCATCGCGGCGCGCGCTGTACCCAGAGTCTCGGGCGTCACGAAGGATTCACCGTCACCTAGACGCGGAATCGAGCGGCCCTCGAATGCTCCGGGGCTCTCAATTTGCCAGCGAGCGAGCACGGCGCTCAACGTGTCGGGACTCTCGGTACCGATGAGTTCGGCGATCTCTTCTCGCGTCCAGGTGACGTGCGAGCCTTCGACGCCACCGGCGTCGGCGTCGAGCGAGGACGCGTAGCCGTCAGGTCTTCGAAGGTCTCGGGCGACAAAGGCCAGCGTGTCCAGGGCAACGTCGCGCCACTCGTGGCGCTGCATCACCACACTGGCGTCGAAGTAGCACCGGGCCAGCAGGGCCTGGTCACTCAGCATCTTTTCAAAGTGTGGCACGTGCCAATCACCGTCCACGCTGTAGCGAGCGAAGCCGCCCCCGAGGTGGTCGTAGAGACCGCGTCGCGACATCGCCTCGAGGGTGCGCGAGACTGCCCCGCGTGCCTCGTTGTCCTCAAAGCGCAAGAGAGCCTCGATGAAACTCGGTCGTGGGAACTTCGGCGCGGTGCCAAAGCCACCCTCTGCGTCGACTTGAGCGACGAGTTCATCGCGCAAAAGTTGCCGCACGGACACGAGATCGATCTCATCGTTGAAGGGCGCGAGGTGGTCGATAAACGTAACGTCGCGTTCGAGCGCGTTCGCGAGTTCATTGGCTTGGCGCTCGATACCTTCACGTTGGTTGCGCCACGCGTCACTGAGTGCGTTGAGCAGTCGACCAAATCCAATCTGACCCGAACGATCCGCGGGCGGGTAGTACGTGCCAGCCATGAAGGGACGTCCGTCGGGGAGAAGAAATACCGACATTGGCCAGCCGCCGTGCCCCGAGACGAGCTGCGTCGCGGCCATGTAGACCGCGTCCACGTCCGGTCGCTCTTCGCGGTCGACCTTGATAGGCACAAAGTGTTCGTTCAGCAGTTGAGCGATCTTCTCATCTTCGAAGGACTCGTGGGCCATAACGTGACACCAGTGACAGGCCGCGTAGCCAATGGAGAGAAAGATTGGACGATCACTCGCGGCCGCTTCGTCGAGCGAATCCTTACTCCAGGTGCGCCACGCCACCGGGTTCTCAACGTGGTCTAAAAGGTAGGAAGAACCCAGTTGGTCCCTTACGTCTCGCAGTAGTGGCATCGATTTCCCTCGCTGCGACCTTAGGCGTTGGGGATTCCCCGGCGGTCGGCCACAACCGAGTAGCGGCCCTTAGGGGACTCGCCGCGCCCGTTCGCTCTTTCGAATCGCCATCACGATCTCATCGGTCCATTCGCCCTTGATGGGCTCGTTCTCGACCAGATGAGTTTCTTGGTGCAGGCCAATCTCTTCGACGACGGTCTTCGTCATCACGGGTGTTGTCTTGCTGGGCGCGGTGACGGTCGACTCGTTGGTTCGGTGAAGTCAGAATCTATTGGAATAGCGTCATCGCGAACGCCACGATGATCGCTGATTGTTAGAAGAGGTTCTCGAGAGTATCGCGGCGAATCTTGCCGTTACTCGTGCGGGGAATCGCGGTCACGTAGCGAATCTCTTTCGGTTTGGCCCACGGTCCCAGTCGGTCGTTGGCTGCTGCGCGGATCGCGTCGTCAAGGGGCGATCCGTCGCTAACCACGAGGGCCACGACGCGCTGACCCCATTCGGGGTCGTCGACGCCCGTGACGGCTACGTCGTTGATGCCTTCGAGCGACGAGAGGACGGCTTCTAAGTCTTCGGGCCAAAGTTTTTCTCCACCGGTGTTGATGACAAAACCCAGTCGACCTCGCACGATTACTCGGCCCTCGATGACGTCGCCACCGTCTCCGGTCGGGAACCAGTCGCTATGACCGTCGGGCCCCGTGACGCGAGGACGTGCAGCGCTGCGGTACGAGCGAAACAAGGTCGGCGTGCGTACGCAGAGCTCCCCGTTCACCGCGGCAATTTCGACTCCGGGTAGGGCCACGCCGTCGTAGACGACGCCCGATCCCGTCTCGGTCATACCCCAGGTGGTGATGACGTTGTCTGGAAGTTCGCCCGGCGGTGGCGCGCCGCCGAGCAAGACCCGATAAAAGCCGCTGACGTCAAATCGAGCGAGCTGGGTGCGCACCATTGAAACGTGGGTCGCGCCACGACGCGGTGCTTGCTCGATCTCTTCGGCGTCGCCCCAGAGGAGCCAGGCGTCAGAGAGAATCGCGCGTAGTAGTACCGCGAGGCCGCCGATGTGATTGGCCGGAAGAGCCGGAAACCAGACGGGTGACGTCGCGCCTCGAAGAGTGGACTGAGTCAGATCGGCGCTGGCGCGAAGCGCCGCCCACGAAAGTTCTGCGGCCTTGGGTTGTCCGCTCGAACCCGAGGTCAACATGACCAGTCCAATCTCGTCGTCGACGAGTTGGCCCTCGCGCCGGGTTCGTCGCCCCGAGGCGTCCAAAATTTCGGTCGCGCCCAACCACGTGAGTTCTTCGTCGCGTCGACGAAGCGAGAGTCGTTGGTCGAGAACACAGAAGGCGTCGCCCGAGTCAACGCAGTCGCGAATCGCGTTTTCGAGGTCGGGACCGAGCGCGAGGTCGAGCGCTAACAAAGTTCGCACTACGAGAGACTACGGCAGTGTTTTAGGGTCCACGTGCTAGAAGAGTAGGTCATGGCATCATTGCGCTACGAGCGACGAATTGCGGCACCGGCTGACGTCGTGTGGGGCGTGGTGACTCGACCCGAAACCATTCCGGAGTGGTTTCCGGGCGTCGTGTCGTGCACCGTCGAGGGTAATATCCGCGTCATCCAACTGTCCTCGGGGCTCGAAATGCCTGAGGAGATTCTCGTCAATGACGCGCTGCAGCGTCGATTTGTCTATCGCATCACCGCGCCGCTGTACCGGTTCCACTTGGCGAGCATTGACGTCATAGAGATTGGTGAGAACGATTCACTCTGCGTGTACGCAACGACCGCCGAGCCGGACACCCTTGCGCTCATTGTCGGTGGAGGAACCAATAGTGCCCTCAGCGAGATTCAGCGCATCGCTGAGTCGAGGGTGAGCGCGTAATCGTGGGTCGCAAGATTCTCTTCATCACGACCGACCAACAGCGTTACGACACGCTGGGCGTGAACGGGGGAGAGCTCTCGCGCACCCCGGTGCTCGACCGCTTGGCCGCGCAGGGCATTCGTTACGAGCGCTGCCAGCCAACGTCGGTGGTTTGCATGCCCTCGCGCGCGTCAATGTTGACGGGCCAGTTTCCTTCGACGCACGGCGCGTGGATGAACGGCGTTGCCTTGGCGATTGACGCGCCGTCGGTGGCGGAAAATCTTCACGACCTCGGCTACGCGACCGCTCTCATCGGAAAGGCGCACTTCGAGCCCTTCATGGATCCCTTTGGTCGTTTCGCCGAGAACTCGCTCGCGAGTCTCGGCATTCCGACGATCGAACAGCCGTGGTTCGACGGACGACGTGGTGTGCATCGTGGCTTTGACTACTTAGAGTTCGCAACCCATGGCGTCATGGGACCCCTGCACTACGCCAAGTGGATGCAGGCCCAGCATCCCGAGGCGGTCGCGGGTTTCTACCAGGTGGTGGACGGCGATCTCAACGTCAACGCCGCTGGCGGGGGCGACACCGGCGCGCCCCAAGTCAAATTCAACGACGTACCGCGTGAGTGGTACCACACGGACTGGGTCGCCGATCGCACGATTGAGTGGTTGGCCCAACAAGAAGACAACAGCGACTGGTTCTGTTGGATGAGTTTTCCCGACCCTCACCACCCCTGGGACCCGCCGGCCTCCGAGCGGGGTCGCGTGAACTGGCGCGACGTGCCCCTGCCGGTGAACTATCCCGAAGAGGCGAGCCTGCGCGAGGCCTTGCTCGATCAAAAGGCCCGACACTGGCGAGCCTGGTACGACGGACGGGTGGTGTCGAACTACGAGGCACCCAAGAAGTGGGTGCCGGCGACGTTAACGGCCGACCAAGTTCGTGAGGTCAGCGCCCTCAACGCGATTGAAGTGGAACTCATTGACGAAGCCATAGGACGAGTCCTCAAGACTCTCGAGTCAAAGGGCTGGGACGACGACGTCGACGTCATCTTCACGACTGACCACGGCGAGCTCCAGGGAGACTTCGGCCTGCTCTTCAAGGGCCCCTATCACGTCGACGGCCTTATGCGGCTCCCGCTTATTTGGCGTCCCGCGCCCTCAACGAAGTGCGAACCGGCGGTCGTGCACGCGCCCGTCAGTCTGGTTTCACTCGCCGCCACCTTCCTCGAGGTCGCCGGTCAGCCTGCGCCGGATTGGGTCGAAGGCGCGGTACTGCCAAGAAACGACGAAGACGCTCGATCTCGCTCGATGGACGCGACGGTGACCGAGTGGGACTCGGTCCTTTTTGGCGTCGCCGTGCACGTGCGCTCGATTATGACGAGGGACTATCTCTACACCGAGTATCTGCCCGGCACGATGCACGACGGCAGCGAAGGCGAACTCTACGATCTCGCTGACGACCCCCTCCAGCGCGTCAATCGCTTCGAGGACCCGAGCTACACCAGCGTTCGTTCGACGTTGTCGGAGCGATTAGCGGCGCACGCGAATCGTCCGGGAGAACGAGCCACGCCCGGCGTTTTGGTGGCGCCGGTCTGACCAACGGTAGCGTGGGCGCCATGGATGACACCGTGATTCAAGGTCCACCGCACGATCCCGTGGAGGAGTTTCGCTTCAGCGCACTGCCCGTCTGGGAGCGCCGGGGCGACTACCGGGATATCGTCTACGAGGTCGGCGAGGGGATAGCGCGACTCACCATCAATCGCCCTGAGGTTCGCAACGCTTTTCGTCCCCAGACACTCTTCGAACTCGCTCACGCCTTCGAGAGAGCCCGTGACGACATCACGGTGGGCGTCATCATCTTGACCGGGACCGGTCCTGACGCGTTCTGTTCTGGGGGCGATCAACGTATTCGCGGCGACGACGGGTACCTCGGCGACGACGACGTCGCCCAACAAGGCGTCGGACGTCTTAACGTCCTCGACTTACAGATTCAGATTCGCCGGCTCCCCAAGCCAGTGATTGCCCAGATCGCGGGCTATGCCATTGGTGGGGGACACATCTTGCACCTCGTCTGTGATCTCTCGCTCGCGGCCGACAACGCGCGCTTTGGTCAGACGGGACCGAAGGTGGGCTCGTTTGATGGGGGTTACGGTTCGTCGCTCTTGGCTCGCACCATTGGTCTGAAGCGAGCCAAGGAAGTGTGGTTTCTCTGTCGTCAGTACGACGCGGCCCAGGCTCTCGAGTGGGGCCTGGTGAACACAGTCGTGCCGCTCAAAGACCTCGAGCGAGAGACCGTGGCGTGGTGTCGCCAGATCCTGACACTGTCGCCGATCGCGCTGCGGATGTTGAAAGCGGGCTTTAACGCCGCGGACGATGGGCTCGCGGGCGTGCAGCAACTCGCCGGTGACGCGACGATGCTCTTCTACATGTCCGAAGAGGGCCAAGAAGGTCGTAACGCCTACGTCGAGCGAAGAAAGCCAGATTTCTCGAAGTTCCCCAAGCGCCCGTGAGTGACGCTCCCGGTTCGCTACGGCGCTGGGTACTCGCGGCTCGTCCGCGGACCCTGCCCGCGGCGGCCGTCCCCGTCGCGCTGGGTGTCACGCTCGTGCGACCACTCAGCATTGAGTGGCTGAACGGCGCCCTCTGTCTCGTCATCGCGCTCGCGTTACAGATCGCGACCAACTACGCCAACGACTTCTCCGACGGCGTTCGCGGTACCGATGAGGGTCGTGTCGGCCCCTTTCGCCTCACGGCGTCAAAACTCGTTGCGGCGAAAAAGGTTCGTAACGCCGCCTGGCTGGGTTTCGCGCTGGCCTCGATTGCTGGCCTTTGGCTATCGTCGCGCACGTCCTGGTGGTTCGTACTCATCGGTCTAACGGCAGTGTTGGCGGGCTGGTTCTATACCGGTGGACCCCGACCGTACGGTTACGCCGGCTTCGGTGAACTGTTCGTCTTCGTCTACTTTGGCTTGGTCGCCACCGTGGGATCGACCTACGCCCAGCACTTGACGATTCCCTCGCGCTCGTGGTGGCTCGGGGTGGCTGCGGGCTCGATGGCCTGTGCTCTCTTAGAGGCCAACAACATGCGCGACATCGACGGTGATCGGGCGTCGGGCAAAAAGACGTTAGCGGCACGACTGGGTCGAGAACGAAGTAAGTGGCTCTACGTTGCTTGCGTGGTGGGCGTCGTGGTGGGAGTGGTCGGCGCTCGAGAACTCCTGGCGGGCGTCGCGGCGATTCTTCTCTACGTACCGGGACTTCGCACTGCCTTCTCTCGGCGACGCGGCCGTGAACTCGTGGCGTTGCTGATCCATTCGGCGCGCACGCAACTCCAGATTGGTGCGCTACTCGTGGTCCTGTTGGGCCTCAATCGCTACTGGGGTTAACCGGCTCAGGAGTTCGGCGAACAACTGAGGTCGTTCGAGGTGCGCAGCGTGACCAGCGTTCGCGACGGTGTGCATCGTGGCATTCACCAACGTGTCTTCTAAGAGCTCGGCCTCGGCGAGAAACTTCTGGTCGTGTGCTCCCGCCACGACGAGTGCCGCGACGTCGAGTTCTCTTGCCCGATCGCCGAGGAAGGTCTGGGTACCAGTGCCGGCGAAGCGTAGCGAGTCCGCGAGACCCTTAGCGTCGTGGCTGCGCGCCGCTCGCTCGAGAGGGTCAGGCGCCAGAGCGGTGAACATCGGTTGGGCGAGCCACTCATCTAAGAACGCCTGGGCGCCGATCTCTTCGATGTGCCGCGCGAGAGCGTCGTCGCGATACCTACGAGCGGCGCGCTCGACCTCGTCGCGAATACCGAGCGTGGCGCTCAGCAACACGAGGCCCGAAAGTCGCGCGCGGTGTCGCAGAGCAAAGTGCAGCGCCACTCGTCCACCGAAGGAGTACCCGCCCATGATGAAGGGCTCGTTAGGAAGAACGTCGGCGAGTAAGTCCGCGGTGTCGTCCAGTGAGGCGGCGATTGAGGCGTTTTCGCCGTGGCCTGGCAGGTCGATGCTGAGGACCTCATACGTTCCTGTCAGAATGGAACGAAACTCATGAGCGGAGTCCCTGGTCTGGGTGAAGCCGTGCAGCCACACCAGGACCGGTCCCGAACCATCACGTTGTAAACCAAGGAGCGACATTGTCAGGTAGCGTACCGAGCCCCAGCGTGGCCCAGGCCACGTTCACGGCGACGCTCTTTGACGAGTGGATTCACCTGGGCCTGCGTGACGTCGTTCTTTCGCCCGGTTCTCGCTCCACGCCACTCGCCCTGGCCGCCAGCGAACGCGGTGAACTCACGCTGCACGTACGCCTCGACGAACGAAGTGCTGGTTTCTTCGCCCTCGGCCGAGCGCTCATCACCAATCTTCCAGTGGTGGTTGTCGTGACGAGTGGCACCGCGGCCGCTGAACTGCACGCGTGCGTCGCTGAGGCCGATCTCGCTTTCGTGCCCTTGATCATCGTGACGGCCGATCGCCCGCCAGAGCTTCACGGGGTCGGTGCGCCCCAGACCATCGAACAGGCGCATCTCTATGGCACGATGGTGCGCCACTTCGAAGAGCCCGGTGTGACGCGAAGTGAGATGGCCAGCTCATGGCGCCCGCTCGCGACACGCCTTTGGAATCTGTCGATTGGCGGATCGACGCCCGTCGGCCCCGTTCACTTGAACGCGGCCTTCGTGGAACCACTCGTGGTCGAAGCCCTCGAACTACCTGAGCGCGAAAAAGTTGAACCACCTCGTCGGGAGAACGCGGTGGATCTCCCAGAGACCGCAACATTGAACGTTGAAGGATCGGCGGTCTTGTGCGTGGTGGGCCAAGGCGTGACCGCGGAGATGATCGCCGAGTGCCGTTCGCTTCAGTGGGTGGTCCTGGGTGACGCGACCGCGCAGGGATCATTGTCGTACTTCGACGCGCTCCTTCGCTCGAGTGATTTTGTTGCGCGCGCGCGTCCGGAATTGGTCGTTCGGATGGGCGGAATCCCCGCGTCGAAAGTTCTCGCCGAGCAACTCCGTCTCTGGGGCGTTCGAACCGTGAGCCTAAGTGGTGGCGGCTTCGTCGCCGACCCTGATCACCTGATTAGTGAGGCCTACGTCGGACATCCGCACGCGGCGTACGCCGCCTTGGTTGGTCACGGTGACTACGTGGCCACGTGGCTCAACGCGTCGATAAAGGTGTCGAAGAAACTCGCGGCGTTCGACGAGAAGGGAGGTGCCCTCAACGAGCCCCTCGTCGCTCGAGCCGTCGTGGCCGCAAGTAACGCGTCGAAGGTCCCACTGGTCGTCGGTTCGTCGATGCCGGTGCGCGACGTGGAGTGGTGGAGCGAGTCGCGTCGTAGCGTCACCTTCGCTAATCGGGGCGTGAACGGCATCGACGGTGTTGTCTCCACCACGCTCGGTGTGGCCGCGGGCTCCAAGGCGATTGGTCTCGTGGGGGACCTCACGATGTTGCACGACGTCTCGGCTCTCGTCGATGGCCTCGGCGACGCGGGTGGAACGTGCGTGCTCGTGGTGATGGACAATCGAGGCGGTGGCATCTTCTCGTTCTTGCCCCAGGCGATGGCGCTCGACCACGAGCGGTTCGAGAAACTCTTTGGCACACCGCGTCCCCACGACCTCGAAGTCGTCGCGAAGGCGTTTGGTCACGCCGCTTCTACCGTGACGACACTCGTTGAACTTAACAAGGCCTTGGAATCGGGCCTTGGGTCAATGGGACTCAGCGTGATTGTTGCCAAGGTGCCCTCGCGCGGCGAGAACGTAACGATCCATGAGGCGTGGAACTCAGAGGTGTCGAAGCTCCTCTCTGGGAGTACGGTGTGATCGCAACACTGCCGGCATCGCTCATAGCCGCGATTCCGCTCGCCATCGCGGCCGGCTTTGTCTCGTTCCTCTCTCCGTGCGTGTTGCCCTTACTGCCGGGCTACGTCGCCTTTCTTACTGGCGCTGCCGGACGGTTAGAGGGGCGTTCGGGTCGCGGCCGCGCCTTCGTCGGTTCCGTAGCCTTCGTTTTGGGGTTTTCGTTTGTCTTTGTGAGTTTTGGTGCGCTCTTTGGTGGACTCGGTAAAGAGTTCGACGCACACCAGCGGCTCCTAGAAGTCATCTTTGGCGTCGTGACGATCGCGTTGGGGTTCTTCTTCGCCGGCTGGTGGCCCTCGTCGTGGTTACACCGTGAGCGACGGGTGCATCGACTCCCTCGCGTCTCGATTCTCGGTGCTGCGGCGCTGGGTTTCACCTTTGGTCTGGGTTGGATACCGTGCATTGGACCCACGCTCTCCACAATTCTCGTCCTCGCTGCGCAATCATCAGACGCGAGCGCGCTACACGGATCAATACTCGCGTTCTTTTACTGTCTCGGTCTCGGTATCCCGTTCGTGGTGGCCGCGCTCGCCACCGAGTGGATGGCCACGGCCTCGACCTGGTTCCGACGTCATTCGAGAGTTATCGGCACTATCGGCGGGGTGTTGCTCATTGGTATAGGGGTGTGCGAAGTGACAGGGTGGTGGCACTCGTTCGTGTTGTGGCTCCAAGTGAACCTCCCGTCGACCAACTCTCTGATCTAGAGAACGAGTCTCGTAGACTCCCTTCATGAATCTTCACGATGACTGGCGTTTTCGCGGACTAATCCACCAGACGACCGACGAGGGAATCTTCGATCGTCTGAACGCGGGCTCGGTCACGGCGTACATCGGTTTCGATCCCACCGCGCCGTCGTTACACCTCGGAAATCTTCTCCAGCTCTGTCATTTACGTCGACTACAACTAGCGGGCAACTGTCCGATCGCTCTCGCGGGTGGTGGCACCGGACTCATCGGCGACCCGAGTTTTAAAGACATGGAGCGCCCGTTGCTCTCTCGCGAAATGCTCGATGCCAACGTCGCGGGCATTCGCGGCCAAATGGAGCGGTTTCTCGACTTTTCCCCGAGTGCCGGTGCGGCGCAGGCGAAACTGCTCAACAACGCCCAGTGGTTGACGACGGTGCCGCTCACCGATTTTCTGCGAGACGTGGGCAAACACTTCACCGTTAATCAGATGATGGCCAAAGAGTCCGTCAAGAGCCGTCTCGATCGCGACGACGTCGGACTCTCATTCACTGAGTTTTCCTACATGCTCCTACAGGCCTACGACTTTTTGCGTCTAAATATCGACCACGGCTGCACGCTGCAACTCGGCGGATCGGATCAGTGGGGGAACATCACCATGGGCACCGAACTCGTTCGAAAGGTCACCGGCAACGCGGCGGACGGACTGACGACGCCCCTGTTGCTTCGAGCCGACGGTCGCAAGTTCGGTAAGTCAGAAGGCGGCAACGAGAACGTGTGGCTGGACGCCGAACGTACCTCTCCATTCGCGCTCTACCAGTTCTTGCTCAATAGTGACGACGAAACGACCCCATCGTTGTTGCGCTTTTTCACGTTCCTTGATCACGAGACGATCCTTTCGCTCGATGAGTCGACGAAGACGATGCCCCAAGAGCGGCGGGGCCAGCGCGCGTTGGCCAATGAGGTCGTGACTATGGTGCACGGGGCCCTGGCTGCGGCCAAAGCCGAGCGCGCTGGCGAGGCGTTGTTCTCTGAAGCAATACGCGAACTCGACGAAGCGACCCTGCTCGAGGTTGTCGCTGACGCACCGTCGTCGACGTGGTCGCGCGGAGAACTCGCGGCTGGCGTGGATCCCGTGGAACTTCTTGTTACGTGTGAATTGGCGAAGTCCAACGGCGAAGCGCGTCGCTTCCTCGAACAAGGCGGCGTCTCGGTGAACAACGTCCGCCTCGACGTGAACTCCCGCGTCGGCCTCGACGACGCGTTACACGGGCGCTACTTGGTCGTGCGCAGGGGCAAGCGCCAGCTGCACCTCGTGGTCGTCGCGTGATTCGATTTGTTGGAGTCCTACTCGTCGTCGGGCTTCTCCTCGGCGCGTGTGGATCAATCAGTGGATCCAAAGCCATGACGTCGTGGGTCGTGCAAAGCGGTTTCCTCTCGAGCTCGAAGGTCGTCTCGAAGGACGCCCAGCACGCGGCGAGTGCGCTGGAGAATTCATCGACGTCGGACGCCGATTTACATACGGTCTGTGGCGTGTTACTCATCGACGTTGAGTCGGCTAACGCGTCGCTGCCCACGTCCGACGACCGAGCCACGACGCTGCTCTCCAACGCCTACACGAACCTTGGCGCGGGCGCGAACGAGTGTTATAACGCGTCGTCGAGCACGAGCGTACGTACGAAGGCTCTGAAGTCGTTGGCGTCGGGCCTGGGCGAACTCTCCGAAGCGTCGGCGAGAATTGCGAGTGTCTCGACGCCCTAGCTCGGTGGACGCAGGTCGATCTCGAGGTGCAAGATGCCGTCTTTCAGCGTGGCCGTCGCGTCGCCGAGCATGGCGAAGTCCTGAAAGTCCAAATTCGCGGCGTCGATGAAGAGCAGCCGCTCTGGTCCCTCGACCGGAGGGACGCTTCGACGCTTGACGGCGTCGGCGCGCTCTCGAAAGCGATGGATCATTTCGTTGGGGTCAAAGGCTGGGCTCACAGGCAAATGCTAGAGGGTACGTGGCGAGATTGAGTTGGTAGTATGGACACTCAACTCAGTGTTGTGGGGTTGTGGTCGCCGCCAGGTAGTGGCCTGCGGCCAGTGAGGAGTTGACGTGAAAAAGGGTCGCCATCGTCGTTTTGTAGAAGCGCGTGAACTCAAGCGCTCTACCGGTCCTCGAGCTACTACCTGCGTCGAGTGCGGAGCCGCACCCGAGGATATTCACGCGCAGTGGTGCATGGCCGAAGAGGATCGTTTCGACGAGATTCTTGGTTCGCTACCTCGCACGGTCTTCACCGAAGAGGACCCCCTCGCCGCTGAGGGCTAGGTCCTTTTGCGCAGTACGGGATGGGCGAGTCGCGTGCCCTTTGGTTGCGTTGCTCGATTATCGAGGTACGCGCGCAGTCGGTCGTAGACCGTTGCACCAACCATTGCCGTCAGTTCTTCTTGCATTGAGTCAACGACGCGCGTCTTGCCAACGAAGGCTGACGCCGACTCCGTGCACCACCAATGAAACTCCGCCCCACCGGCGCCCCAATCGCGTCGGTTCCATTGACCGATACGCGTAATGACGTGTCCGTCATCTTCGACTTCGTCGTCGCGCCGTAGCGGGAGCTGCCAGCAGACTTCGGGTTTGAGCGGAATGTAGCTCTCGTTGTTGTCGATCGCCATGACGTGGAGCGCACATCCCGGACCGCGGGGAAAGTCGGGACGATTTAGGAAAATGCAAGCATCTTGGACGAGTCGAGTGACGATCTCGCCGTTTCTCTTGACGCGGGTGGTGCCTGATTTTCCTTTGCTTTTGAACTGCCACTGATCGTCACTTAGGCGTTTGGCGGCCTTTTCGACGCGGCGGCAATCTTTCTCGTCGACAAAGTGCGCCCCGTAACTGCAACATCCCTGAACGAGTTCGGGCGTGGGACCAGTGAGTACGCCCTGGCAGCCATTGCCAAAGATGCAGGTCCAGTTACTCTCGAGAAACGTGGTGTCGAACATCCACGTCCGTTCGCGTTTGGTGTCTTCAAAACTCACCCACTCGTGGGCGTCACTTGGAATAGCAGTCACGAAGAAAACTTAGTTGGCGTGACGGGTTCCTCGGGTCACCTCTAGACTTTGCTCATGACTTCGATCGATACCTTTGACGTCCTCACGCTCACCGACGAGGCTCGTAACGTCGTGATCGACGCGTTGAACAACGAAGCACCGAGTGAGTCATTGGCGCTCTGGGTTGAGGTAACGGGAACCCGCGGCGCGGGTTACGCCTACGACCTGTACTTCTCTGAGTTGAATCTGGCGCCCAGCGACGCGGCCATTGGACGTGACGGTGAAGTAACCATCGTTATTCCGGCCGCCAGCGTTGAGCGTCTACGCGGCAGCCGTCTGGAGTTCGCGAGTGAAGGCGGCGGCGGCTTGGTGCTCGTGAACCCCAACAGTCCCTCGCCCGAAGAGAGCAATCCGGGGGTGCCAGCGGACATTCTGGCCCTCGGCATCGATAGCCCGTTGGCCGTTCTCGCCGTGACCGTGCTCGAAGAGCAGGTCAATCCCTCCATCGCTTCACACGGTGGACGAGCTGACCTGATCGCACTCGACGAAGCAAAGAAGACCGCCTACGTCAAGCTTTCGGGTGGATGCCAAGGTTGCGCCATGAGTCGAATGACGTTGACCCAAGGCATTGAGACCATGTTGCGCGAGGCGATTCCCGAACTCGTGAGTGTGCAAGACGTCACCGACCACGCGTCGGGCGTCAACCCCTTCTACGCACCTGAATAATTGCTAAGGGAACCGTTCACCCTAGAATTGAACAATGTTGCGCTTCCTCACCGCCGGTGAAAGTCACGGTCGCTCACTGAGCGTTATCGTCGAGGGTCTGCCGGCCGGACTCGACGTACGTGAAGAAGACATGGCCAGTGAACTCGCGCGTCGGCGCCTGGGTTATGGCCGGGGGCCACGCATGCGTTTTGAGCGCGACGAACTGCGTCTCCTCGGTGGCGTGCGCCATGGCCGCACCCTCGGTTCACCGGTTTCGGTCGAGATCTTGAACTCTGAATGGCCCAAGTGGGAAGCAGAGATGTCGGCCGCGCCGGGCACGCCGGCTAAGAAACTCACGGCCCCTCGTCCCGGTCACGCTGATCTAGCGGGAATGCAGAAGTACTCTTTTGACGATGCTCGCGACGTACTCGAGCGGGCCAGCGCGCGCGAAACCGCGGCGCGCGTCGTCGCGGGCCACTTGGCCAAGCTTTTGCTCGCCACGCTGGGCGTTGACGTGCTGAGTCACGTGATTCGCATCGGTACCGCGACAACGCCCGAAGGCGTGCGGCCGTTGCCCGGTGATCTCACCATCGTCGACGAAAGTGAAGTGCGTTGCTTCGACGCCGCGAGCGAGGCGGCGATGATCGCCGAGATCAAGGCCGCCGCTAAAGAGGGCGACTCACTAGGGGGCATCGTCGAAGTCATTGCCTACGGCGTGCCGGTGGGTCTCGGCAGCCACGTCCATTGGGACCGAAAGCTCGACGGGCTCTTGGCTGGTGCGTTGATGAGTATTCAAGCCGTTAAGGCCGTCGAAATCGGTGACGGCATGACCCAGGCCGGTCAGCGGGGCAGTGTCTCACACGACGCCATCGCGATCGATCAGGGCTTCACACGAGGCGGTGGTTACGTGCGGCGCAGCGATCACGCCGGTGGTCTCGAGGGCGGTATCTCTTCGGGCGCACCGATTATCGCCAAAGTTGCGATGAAGCCTCTGGCAACATTGAATCGACCAGTACTGGAGACGGTCGACGTCGCCACGGGCGAGTCGACGGTCTCGTTTAAGGAACGCACCGACGTCACCGCCGTGCCGGCTTTGGGCGTCGTGGGAGAAGCCATGATGTCGCTGGTGCTCGCCAACGAAGCGCTGCGAAAGTTTGGCGGTGACTCGGTCGAAGAGTTCACCCGTAACCACGCGGGCTACGTGGCCCACTTGGGCTCAACGGCCTCGGCCGCGCGTTCCGACTGATCGTGGCCCGTCTCGTCTTGGTGGGCCTGCCGGGCGTTGGCAAGACCACGACGGCCCGCGCGCTCGCTGCGTACTGGCGTTGTGACGCGATCGACACCGACGACGTCATTGGCGAGCAGGTTGGCATGGCGCCGGCGGACTTTCTTCGCGAGGAGGGTGAAACCGACTTTCGCGCACGTGAGCTCGACGCATTACGTGCGGCCCTATCGAGTGACGCGGTCGTGGCGACGGGTGCTGGCGTCGTGACGACGAGCGCAGCGCGCGATCTCTTGGCGACGTCCATCGTGTTCTGGCTCGATAGTGATGACGAAACACTCTTGTCGCGCGTGCGCGACGGCGAGCGCCCACTTCTTGGAGTAGATCACCGCCAAGGTCTCGCGAGGCTCCGAGCCGAGCGAGAAGGTTGGTACGAGGCCGTATCGCGCGTTCGTGTCGACGCCTCAGGATCGAGCGATGAAGTGTTACGAAGGATCCTCGTTGAAGCCGAAAGAGTGGCTCCGTGAAAGTGCGCGTAGAACTGGACGAGCGAAGTTACGACGTCGTCGTCGTTGACGGGGCACGCCACGAACTCTCCGCACTACTAGACGCGCGCGCGCCGCGCGCGAAGAGCGTGGCACTCGTGACGTCGGCTTCGCTCGCGGCGCGGCCTTGGTTTGACGTGGACAGTGGGCGAGACCAGACGGTGCTTCTCGTACCCGAAGGCGAGTCGGCGAAGACGCTTTCGGCGACCGAAACCCTGCTCGAATCCCTCGCGAACTTGCAACTTTCCCGCGACGACGTCGTCGTGGGCGTAGGTGGCGGGGCCGTCACGGACCTCGCGGGTTTCGCGGCGGCGGTCTACTTGCGCGGTGTCGCGTTGGTGCAGATCCCGACCTCGCTCGTGGGCCAGGTCGACGCCGCTATTGGCGGAAAGACCGGAGTCAACCTCGCCGCGGGGAAGAACTTGGTAGGCGCCTTTTACCAGCCTCTCGGAGTGCTCTGTGACACCGGCGTGCTCGCGACGTTGCCCGAACGCGAACGACTCAGCGGGCTCGGCGAAGTGGCCAAGTGTTGGCTCCTCGAGAGTCGCGCCGCGCGAGATCTCCCCACCACATCCTTAACGGACTTGGTGGAAATGTCGATTCGCCTGAAGGCGTCGGTGGTGTCAGGTGACGAACGTGAAGGTGGCCAACGAGTTCTCTTGAACTACGGACACACCCTCGCGCACGCCCTCGAAAAACTTTCGCTTCGCCACGACCCCGATTCGCTGCGCCACGGCGAAGCGGTGGCGATTGGTCTCGCCTTCGCGGTGCGTCTTGCCCACGAACTCGGTCTCGTGGACGTGGGCGTCATAGCGAACCACGACGCGGTCCTTCGTGAACTGGGTCTCGTGCGACGTCTACCCAGTGACGCCGACACCGACGAACTGCTCGAAGCGATGCGACACGATAAAAAGTCTCACCACGATCTCAGCTTCATATTGCCGAGTCCCGATGGATTTACGTTGGTGCCGGGAATCGATCCATCGACTGTCCGCGACGTACTTGAGCGTTTCCGAGGAGAACTATGAGTGACGAAATACTGCTGTTGTCGGGCCCAAATCTCGACCAATTGGGAACTCGAAATCCCGAGATCTACGGGACCACCACCTTGGCGCAACACGTCGATCGCTTTAGCGATCTCGCGAAGCACGCTGGTTACAACGTCCGACACGTTCAATCAAACTTTGAGGGTGACTTAATCGAGGCAGTTCGCGACGCGCGCGAAACATCCGTGGCTCTGGTACTGAACGCGGGGGCGTTGACGCATTCGTCGTGGGCCCTCGCCGACGCGTTGGCGACCTTCAATGGTCCCAAGGTGGAAGTGCACCTCTCAAACCCGGCGGCCCGAGAACCGTTCCGTCACCTCAGCACGCTCGCGGGCTCCGTCAGTGGGTCCATCGCGGGCTTTGGCGTGTTGAGTTACGACCTCGCGTTCGAAGCCGTTCGTCGCTTGCTCGACGCGTCCTAGTTCACCCACTCGACGTCGTTGCCTAGACTGGGTTGCGCACGAATCGCGAAAGGCAACTAGGCCCATGGCCGCAATATCTACTTCTGACATCAAAAACGGCATCACCCTCAAGATCGACGAAGGGCTCTTTTCCGTCATAGAGTTCCAACACGTCAAGCCCGGTAAGGGCGGCGCCTTCGTGCGCACCAAACTGCGCAACGCGCGCACGGGCGCCGTTATTGAGCGAACGTATCGCGCCGACGAACGCTTAGAGCAAGCCATCATCGACAAGCGCGACACGCAGTACCTCTATCGCGACGGCGACGACTACATCTTCATGGATCAGTCGAGCTACGACCAAGTGCCCGTCTCTTCTAAGAGTCTGGGCGAGACCACGAACTTTTTGAAAGAAACCGGAAAGGCCATGTTGATCTCGTACAACGATGAGATCATCGGGGTCGAACTGCCCGCGTCGGTCGAACTCACGATTGCCGAGACCGAGCCTGGCGTTCAGGGCGACCGAGTGTCGGGCGCGCGCAAGCCCGCCACGCTCGAAACGGGCTACGTGGTTCAAGTACCACTGTTCGTTGGTCCTGGTGAACTCATCAAGGTCGACACGCGCACCGGCGAGTACATGACCCGAGCGTAGGGTGAGCGAACTCGGCCGCCATCGTCATCAAGCCCGCGAACGAGCTTTGGAACTGTCGTACGAAGCGAGCGCTAAGAGTCGATCGTTGAGCGAGATACTGGTCGAGCAGTCGGTCGCACCCGACGCCTACACGGTGACCATACTGGAGTCGGCCGAGCAGCATCGCGAGCGCATTGACGAGATCATCGAGCGAAACTCACTCGAGTGGACCTTGGATCGTTTGGCGATCATCGACCGTCTAGTGATGACGTTGGCTCTCGCTGAACTGATGCTCGACGACCCTCCACCCACTGCCGTGGTGCTCGACGAAGCGGTCGAACTGGCGAAAATTTATTCAACGGAAGGCTCGGCGTCGTTCGTTAACGGCGTCTTAAGTGCCTGCGTCAACGACCTAAGGTAAAACACCACCGACTATTAAAGGAGTTGCTTCGTGCCGGGCATGAGACAACAGTCAATTGATCTGACCAACGAGCTCGTCGTCACTCTCTTTCGTCACTCGCTCTTCGTCACGGGGCTCTTGTGGATCACGCTGATTGCGATGACGGTGATGGCCGTAGTGGTGTTGACACGCGTCATCTTGCGCTTCAATCTCTCAACTACTGGGCTCGGCGAGCCACGCGCGCGCACGTATCTTCGCTGGGCCTTTGGCGCTATGTGGCTCTTCGATGGAATCTTGCAGTTTCAAGTCTCGATGCCCCTCGGCCTCGCGAACAACGTGTTGGCGCCCGCGACCGCCGGTACGCCGTCGTGGCTCCACGATCTCATGACGCACGGGATATTCCTCTGGAATAGTCATCCGATTGCCCTGGCGGTGGCCGTGGCGTGGTGGCAGATTGGCCTGGGTCTCGCGTTACTGGTGTCCAAGGGACCCTTTGGTCGAGTCGCCGCGGCGGTGTCGGTCGTGTGGGCGGGCTTGATCTGGTTCATCGGTAACGGCGCGGGCGGGATCTTCGTCTCGGGCGGCTCGCTCCTCTTTGGCTGGCCCGGTGCAACCTTTTTCTACGTGGCCGCCGGCGTGTGGCTGACCGTGCGACCCGAGACCTTTCAGCGTCTTTTCTCTGTCGTCACGCGGCGAGCCTTGAGCGTCCTGCTCCTCGTCGGGGTCGTTCTCCAATGTCTTCCTTCGGGAGAGTTCTGGCACGGCGGTAACGGCAACGCGTTGACGACCATGTCGGCGACGATGGCCAAAATTGGCCAACCTCACTGGCTTTCGTTCGTCGTTCGAAAAGTAGGCACTCTCGCTGGCGTCATGGGCGGAGGTTTCAACTTGATCGTCATTCTGTGGCTGCTCGTGTGCGCCGTCGGAATATGGATGTCAGTCGCGCGTGGATGGAATTGGCCGATGTGGACGTTGGCGGTGGGGTGCGTGTTCTTTTGGATCGTCTCTGAGGACACGGCAATCTTCGGTGGTGTCGCGACGGACATCAATTCCCTCGTTCCCCTCGCGGTGCTCGCCGGGTGCGCGACGCCGAGACTTCGCTCCCTCGGAGCGCGAAAGCGGCGATTACCCGTTGAGATCACGAACAGTGCGGGGGCCGTCGTCGCCGTCTTCGCCTCGGCGATGATTCTCTTCTCCTCAATCCTGATGACCGGCTCTACGTTCGCCGGTGCCGAGAACACTCTTTACGAGGCGCATAATGGCACCGCCACGCAGGTTTCGGGCAAGGCCGATCACTTTACGCTGACCGACCAGTTCAACAAGACCTACACGCTCGGCGAGCACCCTTCGCACGTCACCCTTTTGACGTTTCTCGATCCGCACTGTTGGACCGACTGTCCCTTGTTGGCAAAACAACTCGAACAAGTTCGATCTGAACTATCACCGAACGCCAAAATCGACATCGTGGCGGTAGCCGCCGATCCGTACCACGAGAAAATTTCCGACCTTCGACACTTCATCGCTATTCGGGGGCTCGCCCACGTGAAGAACTTCTACTTCGTCACCGGAAAGCTAGCCAGCGTCCAAAAAGTATGGGCTCGCTACGGTGTCGGTGTGACGATGCGACCAACGGACAAGATGAGCATCCATTCGGACTTCATGTTCATCATTACGCCCAGTGGCGAATTGCGCTGGATTATTCCTGACGACCCTCTTGATAACAAGGCGGGCGCGGCCTCTGCCGTGTCGGAGTTGAAAGGCCTGCTAGCGAGCCAGGGTGTTCATTAGGGAGCAGACGAGCGGTCGGTCAGTTTTGGTGTACGTTTCGAAGGTAGTCGTTATAGATTGTTAGGGACTCATCATTCAGGGGTTCACTCGGTCGGTCACCCACCGTAATAGGGGCCCCCTCGTCGTTAAGAAGCTTTCGCCACATGTAGATTGCGTAGCCTGCGAACAAGGGCCACTCGAACACGTACGCCCACGACAACTCATTACCGGACAGTGCGCGAAGTAATTCAATAGAAAATGCAGAAATACAGAGAATTTCCGCTAGGACCAAACCTAAATGAATTGTGAAATTTTTTCTCAGATTTTGGCTCATTAGTCTTCACATTAGTGACGGCAGTGGCTATTGTTTCATCAGGTTTCGTTAATGCACAAATTTCGAACGGGGTGGAAATGACAAAGGGAGGCAGGCTCGGCACCGTCCTGGGACTTTTTTTGGTTGCGGTGGGTCTTGTGGTCTGGGCGGTTGCGTCGTTCCTCACACCGGGCGTACCAGGCGGCGTCGTTAATTTCGTGAACGCGCAAGCCAAAGGTCAGCCCGTGAATCTGACGGTAGAGACCGTAGGTTCGATTGGCTTTGGCGCACACCCAACGTGGGTGTCGTATCTCGTCAAGAATCCAACAACCGGTAAGTGGTTGCACGACACGTCGTGGCAACTCCCTGCCCACACATTGATTCACATGACGGTGTATCAGTACGACTCGGGCAGTCCCCTACGTAATCAAGAGTGGGGCCAAGTCCAAGGTACCGTTGGCGGCACCGCAACACTTAACGGGAAGACCTTCAGTGTCTATAATTCAAACACCGGCAACGGCGTAGGTCATACGTTTGCCATACCACAATTTAATTTGAGCGTGCCCATGGTCGGCGTCATCGGGAGTGCCACGCTGTGTGGCGTCGCCCCCTGCCACACCAGTGCACCTCACAACACCGAGACATTTAGTTTCATGACCCCGGGCCCTGGAAGTTACAACTGGCAGTGCTTTGTGCCATGTGCGTTGGGATACTTGTACGGCAACGGAGGAGCGATGTCAACACAGAACTACATGGGTGGCGAAGTGGAAGTGGTGCAATAGTGACAACCTCGCAGAACTCAACGAGTAACGACGTCAATCACCTTCGACGAATAACACTCATTTGGATCGTCCTTTCCATAGTTGGCGACCTGTTGTACTGGTTTCTTGTGGGACCTCACGTGCCACCGGGGCGCATGACGTCGACGGCCAAGGCCAATCAGTTCGACTTCAACGTTCTCTTTCTCGTGGCGTGGCCGGTGCTAATTGGGATTTGGGAGTACATGCTCTACGCCGTACTCAACTGGCGCTCGGGCAAGGCGGGCGTTCCAGAGTCAGTGGGCGGACCCAAGGCCGCAGAGAATCGAAAGTTGCAGGTTTCGTGGATCACCATCACGACGGTCGTCGTGCTGCTCCTCGCGGTGTACGGAACGGTGGAAGTCGTCGTGGGTAAAGGTTCCGGCGGCGGTGAGGGTCCGAACCCTATCTGGCAACCAGCTGGTGCTGTTAAGGCGGAGACCGCGGCGCTCGCCGGGTCGGGTACCTGGGCGCCCAATAGCAACGACGTTCTTCCGGTGCAGGTCATCGCACAACAGTGGAAGTTTACGTACCGTTATCCAACTTTTGGAGGATTCGAGTCACCTGAGTTGATACTTCCGAATAATACGAATATTGCTTTTGACGTGACGTCCCTGGACGTGATTCACAGTTTTTGGGCGTACCAATTGGAAGTGAAAGCGGACGCAAACCCCATGGAGAATAACGTGGCGTTCACCAAGACCGAACAACTGGGTAGCTTCGAGGTTCGCTGTAGTGAGTTGTGTGGAATATGGCACGGCGCGATGTTCAACTCTGGCAGTGTGCTTTCGCAGTCGGCGTTCATGGCGTGGGCGACCAAGACGGAAGCGGCGAACGCTCAAAACACTCAGTACTTGCCGCCGTTCGCGTGGACTTACACTCCTGACGCGAATGGGGCGTCTGGGGGATACTACCCAGATGGAAACTTAACTCCGTACAGTGCCGTCGAGACGTACGGCTCGAAGCAGCCTTCATGATGAATCGCGCCTGGCGTTTTGCCCGAGATGTGGAAAAGAAAGAAACGGAGATCGCGCGATGACAATAAGCGCAGAATCGCATACGGAGCTTGGAGATATCGGTTCGGTAGCTCCCGTCGCGATCAAGGAATCAAGATGGGGGCAAGGTTGGTTGAGCCAACACCTCGGCACCGCCATCGTCGGAGGTTTCCTGGGCTACATTTTCGGCCACTGGCTTGGAAACTACCTCGCGAGTGGGTATCCCTACATTGCCAACAGCGGTCAAAGCTCGATTGCCGATTTACTGGCCCTGCTCTTCATGGTGTTGGGGTGGATGCTCGGCATCGGAGCGCTGAACTATCCACTGATGAAGCTCGTTGGTCGTGAAGCCTCCCACGAAGTGGAATACACCGGATGGAGCAAGTACTTCCGCTTTAACTTGGATCATAAGATTGTTGGCCTCCAGTACGTCGTCGGCGTACTCCTCTTCTTCTTCACCGGCGGACTGCTGGCGATGGCGATTCGTACGGAACTGCTGAATCCGACCGTGCACGTCTTTAGTGCTGATACGTATATCAAGATCGTTAGTGAACACGGCACAATCATGATGATGATGGCCACTTCAGTAGTCGTCGGACCTCTCGGCAACTACTTTGTGCCACTCATGATCGGCGCTCGTCGAATGGCGTTTCCACGAATTGAGGCATTCAGTTTCTGGACCTTCCTGATTGGTTACGTGGTAATTTTCTCGGCGCTTCCCTACGGTGGATTTCCAACTGGATGGACGGGCTACGCGCCCCTTCAGACCCAAGCGGGTCCAGGAATGATTTCCTATCTGTTCGGCTTCGCGATTATTGGTATCGGTATGATGACAGCCGGATTTAACCTCATGATTACGGTGATTAACTATCGCGCGCCGGGTATGACGTGGAGTCGAGTGCCGGTGTTTGTGTGGGGAATCATCTCTACGGCGGCACTATTGACACTCGCGACGCCGGTCCTCTTCTCGGCGGGACTCTTCGGGATTCTTGATAAGACCGTGCAAACGGCCTTCTACGTCAACGAACACGGGGGCAGTTCGTTCCTCTGGGAGAACCTGTTCTGGTTCTTCGGCCACCCCGAGGTCTACATAATGGCGCTGCCCGGCTTTGGCATAGTCGGTGAAATCATTCCCGTCTTTACAAGAAAACCACTCTTTGGATATCGTGTGGCCGCAGCCGGCATGATCGGTGTGGCACTTCTGTCGTTCTTCGTATGGCAACACCACTTGTTCCAAAGTGGCATCGACCCCGATATGCGCCCTCTCTTTATGCTCACGACGGAGTTGATTTCAATTCCGACGGGTTTCATCTTCTTAGTTGGGATGGGAACGCTCTATAAGGCAAAGATCAGATACGAAGTCCCGATGCTCTTTTGTATGGCCGTGTACTTTAACTTCTTGATCGGCGGCGTGTCCGGGGTGTTCCTCTCCGATGTACCGGTCAACGTGACGGTTCACGGCGGCTTCTTCGTGCTTTCGCACTTCCATTACACGATCATGGGTGGTTTGATCTTCGCGTTCTTTGCGGGCCTCTACTTCTGGCTGCCCAAGATGACGGGTCGCTCCATGAGTAAGAAACTGGGCCTGTGGCACTTTTGGATGATGTTCGTGTTTTTCAACTTGACGTTTTTTCCAATGTTCATCATTGGCCTACTCGGCCAACCTCGAAGGGTCTTCACCTACGCCCATAATTTGCAAGGACTTAATGACTTCTCGTCGATCAGTGCCTTTCTCCTTGGCGCTTCGTTCTTGATTTTTCTTGCAAATGTCATGTGGACTCAGTTCATTAATCCGAAGCCGTCTCCGGCGAATCCGTGGGACTCACTGGGACTCGAGTGGCAGACCGCCACTCCTATTCCTCGTCACAACTTCGATCGCATCCCGGTAATCATGACTGATCCGTATCACTACAGCGAAGTGGGAGCTCCTAAGTTGGCAGACTTTGGTGATGATGAGAGTGAAATGTCCCACACGAGTACGTCGTCCACCGCCGGTTATGATTCGGCCGAGTAGCAAGGGAAGAGCAGAGTTATGACCGACACGATAAAAGACGCCTCAGGCATGAGCAACACACCTGAGGAAGTGGAGTTTGAGTTACGCGCTCATATCGGCTCGATTTGGAGCGGCGGTCGGCTTTTCATCGCGATGTACACGTTTATGGTGGCGTCGCTGGTCTTTAGTTACTTCTATCTTCGCTCCAGCAATAACGGACTTCTCTGGCGACCGGATCACGTAACGGCGCCTACGGCGTTCGGATGGGCGATCTACACCTTGGTATTGCTGGCCGCGCTGATGGCCTTCGTGGGACGTTCACGACTTCGAAGCGGTGGTGTGTTGGACTGGCAGGTGGCGAGTTGGATTGGGGTGCTGGCGGGCCTGGTAGCGATCTTTCTGCAGATCTGGGAGTTTACGGCCGTGCCGTTCTACCCTGGCTCGAGTGGCTACGCCTCGACGTTCATTGGTTACTCGGTGATGAACATTGGCACCTTAGCAATCGTCACGTACTGGCTCGAAACCAATTTGGCCCGTTCCTATCGCTTAAGTAAGGAAATCGGTGGCGTTAGGCCACTGTTCTCGATGGATGCTTCCGCTCAGTCGTTCCGAGCCAACGTTGCGTCGATGACGTACTTCATGGGCTTCATTGTTCTAGCTAGCACTCTTCTATTCGCTATGTTTTATCTACTCTAAGATGCGAATAAATCGAGTGAGTTTACGTGAACAAGCAGTCCGTAGTATTAGTTCTAGAGACTAGGTGGTGGTGATGCTAGGTGTTGATTCCTTTATTGGCCCTCAGGTACTGACTTTGGTCGTTCTTCTGGGTACGCTCTTCGGCGTGGGGGTTTGGTTGTTCTTTCAGCGCCGACCCTCCGAGTGAGCTCAGAGGTACCTCAGGGCTCCAGTGGGCACATCCAATCGAGCGTTCGTAATGTTCTGTGTGCGTTGGGCTTCATTCTCTGGATTGTTTTTCTGGTCCCACCGTTAATTTCATGGACGAAGAGTTATGAGTTTGTTCAGGCCGCGCAGTATTGCTGCTTCGCGATCGTCGTCCCCTTTTTGTTGGTTGCGGGTGGTTCATGGCGCTGTCTAGGACTGGCACCTAGCAGCGAGCTTCGCATTGACAGTGACGGAGTGCCGGTTGCGGTGTCGAAGCCGCGAAGGATTGATCGCTTCGCGATTCGAAGTTCGAGGAGAATAGGTCACCGTCAAGTTGTCACTATGGTCATCATCTTTGTGGGACAGTCAATCTTCTGGCGGTCCTCACCTGTTGTTGACGCTTTGATCCGTCATCCGTGGCTCTCGACGATTGAGTCATTGACCCTCATCTTGGCGGGCGTCTTCTTGTGGCTTGACTTGGTAGAGGCGTCGCCGTTTCATCCGGGTGCTACCCGGCCCTACCGCATTGGAGTGTCGGCCATTTCCATGTGGACGGTGTGGGTCCTTGCGTACTTGACGGCCATGTCACAGGACCCGTGGTACCGCGGCTTTCAGCACGTCGCCGGGCAAGGACTTTCACCGTCGGCCGATCAGCAGTTCACCGCGGGTGTTATGTGGTTCATATCGGCCGCCGCCTTCTTGCCGGTGATTTTTTCTAACTTGATTCGTTGGCTGAAGTCCGAAGATGATCCCGACGACGAGCTTTATCGACTTGTTCGAAGAGATCACACGAGAGGCTTCTTTGGGACCAACCCTTAGTCGACACTGTCAGTTCCCCGTGGTCCAACGAGCGGACGTCTCGAGAGACATCGATGAAAGTTCATAAGTGGAGAGGGAGACATCGCCGAAAGCGCCTAAAGCGATTACTTGATGGTGTCATTCTCATTAGGCGCAATACCGTTTACTTAAGCGTTCACGATCGTTGGAATTCGATCCGGTGGTCGTGGGGGATTCGTGTGCTCGGGTCGCTTTACTCCGTAGTTGGACATCTTTCGTTTGACGACGCGAGGGTTCGAGC